>MDTE01071161.1_pt1 | contig 35446 bp, 29 predicted proteins | sample 811231 | NCBI WGS metagenome assembly MDTE01 (sample SAMN05326651, study PRJNA326480) | marine metagenome | isolation source: seawater | place: Indian Ocean: Red Sea | collected 2010
ATCTTGCCGAAGACTTGTGTTTTCCAGTTCGCAGTTGTCATGGTGGTGCCTCGGTGATCGAGTTGTATGCCCTGATTCCATGTGTTTCTCGGGCACGTAAGGTTCCAGAGTCTGCCGTACGTCGAGTATACAAAAGGCAATCGGTCAGACTAACCCGCCCGTTTGGCGCGATGGAATCCGTGGTGTCTGCTTGCGGGATTGGTCCGGACAGCTTCAAATGCCTGTAAATCTTGGTGACGTTGTTCGGTCTCTCAGTGTCTTTACCCAGCAGCAGTTTTTGCTGGAAAACGCTGCGGGGGCATTTGGTGACGATTTCTGTTTGGAAAGGCAGGGTGACGTCTTGGCTGAAACGGGTCTGGTGGTAGTGATTCCGGGTGATGACCCCGTGCAGATTGCGAATTCTCCGCAACTGGATCGTCTGCGCTCGTTGGCAGAAGTGCGTGTATTTCACGATCGTCCAGCGACTCTTGATGAGCAGATAACGCGCGCCACTGACGCGCAGATCTTGATTAACTCACGTGGCCAGGTGCATTGGCGCGAAGAAGCGTTGAGCCAATTGCCCAAGTTGAAGATGATCGCGATTTGTAGCATCGGTACCGACTCGATTGACCTGGTTTCTGCTCGTCAGCGGGGGATCGTGGTTTCCAATATTCCTGGCAAAACAGCACCGGTCGTTGCCGAACACGCCTTCAGTTTGATGTTGGCCGCGGCCCGACGCGTGGCGTTTCAGACTGCCGAGTTGAAAGCTGGTCGCTGGACCCGCGCTGAGAATATCTCCTTGACAGGCAAGACAGTAGGCGTAATCGGGACCGGAGCGATTGGTCGTCAGATGATTCGTTTATGTCAGGCATTAGGTATGCGTGTACTTGCCTGGACGTTTCATCCTTCCGCTGAGCGCGCCGCTGACCTGGGAGTGACATTTGTTGATCGCGACGAGCTGTTTCGTGAGAGCGACGTTGTTAGTTTGCATGTGAAACTAACGGATCAGACCGCGAACCTGGTTGACCGCCAAGCACTGGCCATGATGAAGCCGGGGGCGCTGTTGATTAATACCGCGCGCGGTGGTGTCGTCGATCGTGATGCCTTGGTCGAGTCATTACACAGCGGGCATCTCGCCGGGGCGGGGCTCGATGTGTTTACGACGGAACCTTTGCCGGCCGATGATCCCCTGCTGCAGTGTGACCAGGTTGTATTGACGCCGCACAACGCGGATCAAACCCCGGAGGGTGTGGAGTTGCTCAATACGGGAGCCGTCGACAACGTACTGGCATTTCTGGACGGAAGTCCCCAGAACGTCGTGACGTGAGCGCCATGCGACCTGCAATCGATGACGCCAGGTAGATAGTCGCGCCTTGTAGCGTAAAGCGGGACTCCCCACGCTTTAGCCCTTTCCGGCTGGCGGCTACCGACATATCCACGTCGATATGATCGGTCAACTGCGTCAGGACGCGATTTGCTTCCGGTCCAGGCAAGCCCGATACGCTGTCCCGCAGGTTTGCCAGGATCTTAAACACTTCCTCCTGTTTCGCTTCGATGTCCTTTGGGCCGCGCATCCCCTGGGCTGCTTGTGCGGCTTCATGGTCCGCTTCAGTGTCTGCGAACGAGGGCCTTGCATCCCGGTCTAAGTACAGGCCGGGTCTGGGGGCTTTGCCGTCCCGCTCAAAGAACTCTGTGGTTTCGTGGAGCCTATCGAAAATAATAGGCGGATCGGCCGCCCAGTCATCATCGAGCCCTTTGCCCCAGTTACGCCATACCTCGTGCTGGGAAAACCAAGCGTTTCCGGTGACATGATCGTTGTCCCTATCAAGGCCATGCTCTTTGGCCCACTCAGGGTCATAATATTTAGCCTCGGCCAGCCATTCGTCGCGGACCTTACGTTGCTTTTTCGTGGGGGGCGTCCAACCTTCAACAGGTATGCTTGGCATTTGTCACAGCCTCGTGACACCTAGGGAAAAAACGTGGCAGGCCGGTTAGGCTCCCAGCTTTTTAGGGTCGACGCCCCAGACGCGTAGTCGCGTTCTTATGCGTTGTTCCCGGCCATGCAACTGCTAGGACTTGCTAGTGATTGGACAGAACACCAGCGATCAATAGCTGGTAAATGTACGGCATTAAAAACAACGCTAACCAAACAAAGCCCCCAATACCTAACACAAAAAGCAGGAAGCACCAGCCTGCGGCACCCCTCGGCTGGTCTTCGTCTTGCTTTTTAACATAGCGATCCATCTACGCTCTGCCCGAATTATCCAGGAATAATCGGTGATCGCATCAAGCGAACGTCGTGACGTAAGGTCGGGGACCGGGCGTTCCGCCCGCAAAAGCAGGCAAGAACACAACGTCAATGCGAGCAGCTGGTATGTACTGCACTGCAGATGTTGTCGTCGAATTATTGGTTGCGGCGTTGCGGCCGCTGCATTGCGCCGGTGGTCGCTCAGGATCCCGTGGCGTCGAGTGCTTCCTGTAGTTTGGCTTTGGGCTGGGCGCCGACAAATCGGCTGGTGACTTCTCCACCTTTGAAGACCAGCAGCGTGGGAATACTCTGTACTTCGTATTTCATGGCCACCCCGGAGGACTCGTCGATGTTGACTTTTCCTACCTTGGCAGATCCGGCATTGTCGGCGGCGAGCTCATCGACCATTGGGCTGATCTGACGGCAAGGGCCGCACCAGGGCGCCCAAAAGTCAACCAGCACGGGTTCGTCCGATTCCAGGACTTCGGATTGAAAATTATCGTCGGTAAGGTCAATCGTATTCGTTCCCATTGTTGCTGTTCCCAAGAGCCTGTTCTGTTTCCAGAAACAGGGCATGTTGTGGTTGCGGATGTCTCTATGAGCTGCAATTTTAGTGCGTCTTGGTTCGAAGTGTCAATGAAACCACCTGCCGGATAAATTGTCGCAATTGGCGACGTGTTGTTGCGCTGGGGGGGCGATGTGGGCAAAGTTGGCTTGACGAGTGGCCGTGCTCTGAGGGGGGAGTGATAATGCCAGAGACACATTTTTCGTGTATGTGGATTGAACAATCCGACGCAGGTGACGTGTCGCGGATAATCCACCAGATCATGCCCGCACAACTGCCCGACGGAGAGGTGCTGGTCCGGGTCGACTACTCCTCACTGAACTACAAGGATGCACTGGCCGCCAGCGGACATCCGGGGGTGGTACAGGCATTTCCGCATGTGCCTGGAATTGACGCCGCGGGTGAAGTTGTCGCCAGTGATTCGGTGCGGTTCAGTCCAGGCCAGGCAGTTTTTCTGACTGGCTATGAATTGGGGGCCCAGCGGTGGGGTGGCTGGTCACGTTATGTCCGTGTCCCTGCCGACTGGCTGCTGCCACTTCCGCAGGAGCTCACGCTGCAAGAGGCAATGATCTACGGAACGGCCGGCCTGACCGCGGCGCTCTCTGTTGATGCGTTGCGCCGCCAGGAGATTGTTCCGAGTGCTGGTGAGGTCCTGGTTACGGGGGCTACCGGAGGTGTGGGGAGCCTTGCAGTGCTGCTGCTGGCAGGTTTGGGATACCAGGTTGTCGCGTCAACAGGTAAACCGGCCATGCACGACGTGTTGCGGAGCTGGGGGGCATCGCAGGTGGTTCCGCGTGAGGAACTGGCTGGCCCACAGAAACGTCCTCTGCTTGGTGAACGGTGGGCCGGTGTGATTGATACAGTGGGAGGTGCTACGCTGGGATCGGTTCTGAAGGCGACGCGCCGCAATGGCTGTGTCGCTGCCTGTGGCCTGGTCGGGGGTGTCAATTGGGAGGCCTCGGTCTATCCGTTTATCTTGCGGGGGATTACGCTGGCGGGAATTGATTCGGCCTGGTGTCCGACGGCGCGGCGCCAGCAGATGTGGTCGCAGTTGGCGCAGGAATGGAGACCAGCGTTGTTGGCGGAGGTCGCGCGTCTGACGACGTTGGATGCGTTGCCTGGGCAGATCGATCAGATGCTGGCCGGTCAGCTTACCGGTCGGTGGGTCGTTGCGCTTGCGGACCCTGCTGAGTCAACATGATTCCGGCGACCTGGCGGGCAACCTTGCGCGGTCGCCTGGGTTGTGGTGTGGCAACGGAGGTGGAGTGGTACAGCAGCGTAGACGGAGTGCGGGCGGCAATGTTTGAAGTCTTTGATCACACCGCCGACCTGGGATTGCGGGTACGCGCTGCTACTCTCAGTGAATTGTTCAATGAGGCAGCACGTGGCCTCTTCGCGCAATTGGTGAGTAACCCGCTGGACGTGGCGCCACGGAACCAGCAGAAGTTCACACTCCAGGCTGCGAGCCATCCCTACCTGATGGTCGATTGGCTCAATGCACTGTTGTACGCTTTCGAGACCGATCAGGTACTTTTTCAAAAATTTGACGTCCAGGTGTCAGCAATGCGACTCGAGGGCAGCGTGTGGGGAGAGCCTGTGGACGCAGCCAGACACCAGCTTGCCAACGAGGTCAAGGCGGTCACCTATCACGGGCTTTCTGTCGAGCCATGTTCGCAGGGCTGGCGAGCCGAGTTGATCTTGGATATTTAAGACACCAGGCCGCCACCGAGGGCAAGGGATTTACCAGCGGGGAAAACGCGGATGCATTGCCGCGATTGAGGGCCCCCGACTCACTGCCGGTAGCCGTGCGCCAAGTTGAATTGACTTGTGCGTCCCCTGTCTGACTGTCAATTCTGTCAGACCATTGATTCTTCGGCCGCCGGTGGCACGAATTGAAAGCCCTGGCTTTGGCGGAAGAACTCCAGCGGGTTATCGTACACGACGCGTCGAATCAGACTCTCAGGATGGCCACGACGGCGCATTTCGAGAACGAGATCGGGGACGGCGGTTGGCTTGGAAGGTCCCCAGTCCCCTGCCGAATTCACACACAGGCGTTCGCACCCGTAAGTCTCAATAATGTCGACAGCGCGTGCGGGAGTGCACTTGGTAATCGGGTAGAGTGTCATGCCGGCCCAGAATCCCTCGTCCAGAACATGTTTGACGGTATGTTCTTCCACGTGGTCGACCAGGACACGCTGGCGATCGATGCGACTATCGTCGCAGAGCATGTCCAGGATCATCCGCGTGCCCATGTACTTGTCTTCCAAGTGTGGCGTGTGAATCAGGATCTGTTGCTCGTGCCGGATCGCCAGTTCCATATGTTCCAGAAAGATAGTGGCTTCATTCCGCGTGTTCTTGTTCAAGCCGATTTCACCGATGCCCAGGACATTGGGGCAGTCGAGAAATTCGGGGATCATGGCAATTACTTCGCGGGAGAGGGAAACGTTTTCAGCTTCTTTGGCATTGATGCACAACCAGGTGTAGTGCTGGATGCCGTATTCCGCGGCGCGCTTGGGTTCAAACTCGGTGAGTTGCCGAAAGTAGTCCCGAAAGCTCTCGACGCTGCCGCGGTCGAATCCAGCCCAGAAGGCGGGTTCGCTGAGTCCGGCGCAGCCCATTTTGGCCAGCGTCTCATAATCATCGGTAGTCCGCGACACCATGTGGATGTGAGGATCAATATAGTACATCTGCGGGGCTCACTTGCGAGGCGGGAAGGATGTGGGACTGGAACGCACGTCGCCATGGGGAGATCAAATTCCGTATTGTTCTCGCCAATCGTCTTCGTACGACCTAGAGAAAATCAATTGAACCTGTTCGGCACGATCGTTGGTCGTGGACTGCAACGCGTCGAGTGCCTCCCAGATTCGCTTCAGTCGTGGATCCGTCGCAACATCACCTGATGCACGGTTGAGCCGATCGAAGGCAGCTGCCAATTCCAGGGTTTTGCCACGGATCTGCAGGAACTCACGATCGAGAATCTCGTCAGCAGTCATCGTTGTCGCCATGGATGTCTCTCTCTGGTGAGAATCACAGAATTCGGTGGGGTCTGTTTTCGTGTCAGGCCGGCCGGCAATCGCAACCAGCCAACCGTATTTAGTGTCTATGTCCGCGGCGCTGAAATCAAGCGGGAATCCAAGTTCAGAGCCGACAAAGGCAAGGGCTGGCGGCAGAGTGGACCTGTGAGTTAATCTTCATCGATTGGGCGGATTTGCTGGGTTGGGCGAAACGGCAGCGAGTGCGGCAGGTCGAGTACCTCCCCTGATCCACGGGCTGGCAGCTTGTGGCGGGACTTGCCACGCGATTCTCCGTGTGGCATATTGCGACTTTTTGTCGAACTAGACCGTAACCAGGGTATTGGTTGATGCAGATCTGGCCCGCTATCGACTTGCGTGGCGGCAAGTGTGTCCGTTTGCGGCAAGGTGATTACGGTCAGGAGACGGTTTTTGGCGAGGATCCGGTAGCGGTTGCTCGGCGGTGGGTCGACGAAGGTGGCGAGCGGTTGCACCTGGTCGATCTCGACGCCGCGCGGTCGGGAACTTCGGCGAATCGTTCGGTGATCGCTGCGATCGTCGAGGCTGTGCCGGTACCTTGTCAGTTGGGTGGCGGAGTTCGTGACGAAGCCCGAGTTCGCGAGGGCTTCGAACTGGGGTTGGCTCGCCTCGTGGTGGGGACCCAGGCAATCAAGGATCCGGACTGGTTTCGCGAAATGACCAGGGCTTACCCAGGGCAAATGGTGCTGGGAATCGATGCTCGTAGCGGATTAGTGGCGACAGATGGATGGCTAGAGACCAGCGAGTTGCCGGCAATCGAACTTGCACAGCAATTTTCTGATGCGCCGATCGCTGGAATTGTTTACACCGATATTGCGCGGGACGGAATGATGCGAGGCCCGAACGTGACAGCGCTCGAGGAAATGCTTGACGCGGTGCAGGTGCCGGTGATTGCATCCGGGGGCGTATCCCAGTTGGAGGATGTCACACGGTTGGCACAAACTACGGTGAGCGGATGTATTGTCGGTCGAGCACTGTACGAAGGGACGGTGGGACTCTCTGACGCAGTTGCGGTGGGCCATTCACAACCCCTGGCGGAACCCTGACACCGTACAATCAGCGCGTTGCGCGACGTAAGACCCTAAAGTGATTCCAACGATCCTGAGGATTTCGGTATTCTAAGAGATGAGCTGGTATTCGATGCTGAACCGTTGCGGTCGGAATTGTTCTCGCAGTGGTCAGCACGTAACTGCAGAAGGAATTCGGTATGGCGATAGCAGTTAGTGATATTCGCAATGTGGCACTTTGTGGTCACGGTTCGTCCGGAAAAACAACGCTTGTAGACAAGATGCTGGTGAGCAAGGGACTTACCAATGCCAATCCTAGTGTGGATGACGGTACCAGCGTTTGTGATTTTGATCCGGAAGAAAAGAATCATAAATACACGATTGAATCCAGCCTGATCCATTTCGAACATGGCGGCAAACAGTTGCACGTCATCGACACACCGGGGTACCCGGACTTTATTGGTCAGACCATTGGAGCGTTGCGGGCTGTGGAGACTGCCGTTATCGTCGTCAATGCGCAGGCCGGGATTGAGGTAAATACACGTCGTGTGTTCGACGAAGCCGGTAAGGCCGGTTTGGGACGCATCGTCGTTGTCAACAAGATGGATGCTGACAACATTGACTTTGACGGGATTGTCAGCTCGATTCGCGACATGTGGGGCAATCAGTGTGTGTTGTTGAATGTGCCTCTGGGGCAGGGGGCTGATTTCAAAGGAGTGGCGAGCACTCTGAATGTTCCGGACGACACGTCTGGTGCCTTAGTCGACCCTGGTGAGATTCACGATGCTCTGTTGGAATCGATCATCGAAGTCGATGAAGAGGTGATGGAGCGCTATTTCGAAGGCACGCCGCCGACAGATGACGAGTTGTCACGCTTGATTGTCCAGGCCATCGCTACGGGTAGTTTGATTCCCATTCTCTGTACCTCGGGCAAAAATGATATCGGTTTGACCGAATTGCTGGACACAATCGTTCAGGGTGGCTTGTCACCGGAGCACGTGGCGCGAGAGGCCAGTCAGGATGGGGATTCCGGAGAAATTCAGCAGGCCGCAGATGGGCCACTGGTCGCTCAAGTTTTCAAGACGCGAATCGACCCCTTCGTACAGAAACTGAGCTACATTCGCGTCTATTCTGGAATCCTGAAAAAGGACCAGCAAACAGCTGCCTCGTCGGCACGTAAAGGCGTGAAGATGGGCCAGTTATTGAAGGTGCAAGCAAACGAGACGCAGCCTGTTGACGAGGCCGGCCCTGGTGAAATTGTCGCCGTTGCCAAGATGGAGGAGATTGCCACAGGCACGAGCCTGGGTGACAAACTGATGCCTGAGATCGACTTTCCAATGCCCATGGTGGGACTGGCCGTTGCGCCCAAGAGCCGTGGCGATGAAACCAAGCTATCGGGAGCGCTCAACAAGGTTGTCGAAGAGGACCCCACGTTTCGGTTGGACCGCGACGCGCAAACCAAGGAATTGGTAATGACGGGCATGAGCGAGTTGCACCTGACGATTGTGCAAGAGCGTTTGCAGCGTCGAGACAAACTTGAGGTTGAGACCAAGGAGCCGAAAATCCCGTTTCGGGAGACGATTCGCGCGGACGCGGAAGGTAGTTACCGGCACAAAAAGCAGACGGGTGGCCGTGGCCAATTTGGCGAGGTCCACATCCGCATGTGGCCGTTGCCGCAGGGAGTCGACCCAGAAGAGCACGCGACGAAACAGCGTTTCCCGCAGATGAAATCGTTTCATTACGATAAAGATTCCAACTTTATGTGGGTCGATTCCGTGGTGGGCGGTGTGATTCCAGGAAACTTTATGCCGGCCATTGAGAAAGGTTTCCGTGAGCGTCTGGTCGGTGGTGTGGTTGCCGGCTATCCCGTCGAAAATGTCTGTGTTGAAGTACATTTTGGCAAACATCACCCGGTTGACAGTTCCGAGACTGCATTCAAGTCAGCCGGCAAGATGGTCTTCAAGCAGGTCTTTGAACAGGCTCAACCCTGCCTGCTTGAGCCTGTTGTGAAAATGGATATCACGGTGCCTGATGACAATGTCGGGGATGTGTATAGTGATATGTCCAGTCGAGGGGGACGCGTTCAGGGTAGCGACGCGGCGGGTGGCAACTTGCAGACGGTCCATACGGAAATTCCGCTGCGCGAGGTGACCACCTACTCACGTACCCTTTCGAGTATGACGGGCGGTCAGGGAAGTTACACGATGGACTTCAGCCATTACGACGTGATGCCTCCCAACATCCAACAGGAAATCATGTCCAAGTCACAAGTGAAAGACGACGAGGACGAGTAGAGCCTGGCCATTGTGGAAGTGACGCGCCGTCGGGACCACCGGTGCCAGTACGCGGATAATCTATAGCCGACGACTGACGGCAATGCGCGCGACAAATAGCCAGTACCTTGTGGTGCTGGTGCCGCGTCGTTGCCTGCGGTCATTGAGCGGGACTACGCAGGGTCTGGTAGATCAGGGGTGGTGGTTCTGGCTGGCATGCCTCTATGGTGATCGCAGTCCGGAGTTGCTTGCAGATGTCTGTGGTCACGCTGGGCGCAAAGATCTCGAGTAGCGGTGTGCCGGGTTCGACATGGTCTGACACTTTGTGGAGGATCTTTAAGCCGACCTGGTGATTGATGGTGTCTGTGGGAAGACGCCGACCGCCACCTAATGCGATGACTGTCAACGCCAACGCTTCGGTGTCGATTCGAGTGATGAATCCGGCCGTCAGTGCATTGACATCCGTTTTCTTTTGGGGGCTGGGAAGGTGTGCCAGATCGCCACCTTGTGCCGTCACCATTTCGGTAAATTTATTTAGCGCTGCGCCCGAGTCGAGCGCGTCTTGCAGTGCTGTTTTTGCCTGATGTTCTGTGCCAGCCTGTGCGGTCAGTAGCATCAGTTCAGTGGCCAGAGTGAGTGTTAAGGCTCGCAAGTCTGACGGCCCCGCCCCGCGCAATGTGGCCAGGGCCTCTTCGACTTCAATCGCATTGCCAACCGCGGCCCCAAGGGGTTGGTTCATGCTGGTGACGAAGGCGGTCGTGGCGACGCCCATTGCAGCGCTCGTTGTGACCAGGCTCTCCGCGAGTTCGACTGCAGCACGCTCGGTTTTCATCAGTGCCCCCGATCCACATTTGACATCCAGTACCAGTGCGCTAAGGCCTTCGGCAAGCTTTTTGCTCAAAATACTTGCCGTGATGAGGGCTCGGGAAGGTACTGTTCCGGTGACGTCCCGCAGCGCATAAAGCTTCTGGTCGGCAGGGGCAATTTCATGGGTAGCACCGCTTATCGCACAGCCCAGCTGTTGGGTTTGTTCCTGCAGCTGGCGAGCGGTCAGGTCAGTACGAAAACCGGGGATCGATTCCAGTTTGTCGAGGGTACCGCCGGTGGGTCCCAGTCCTCTTCCAGAGATCATGGGAACGTACAGTCCAACAGATGCCAGCAAGGGTGCCAGTACCAGCGAGACTTTGTCGCCGACACCGCCAGTCGAATGCTTGTCGACAACGGGTCGCATAGCGTTGGCCCATTGGAGCGCGACCCCACTGTGGAGCATGTGTTCTGTCAGAGCTGTGGTCTCGGCCGTGTTCATACCCCGCAGGCAAATTGCCATACAGAACGCGGAAGCCTGGTAATCAGGAATTGACCCGCTACTGTAACCCTTAACGAACGCGCCGATCTCGCTGTTGGTGAGAGTTTCACCATCTCGTTTACGCGCAATGATTAATGCGGGATTCAGTGCGTTACTGGAAAGAGACATGTCTGGTCAGTGAGGTCAGGAATCAAGAGGGAGTTGCTTTCCCTCTGTGTAGCGTGGTGCGGTCTAATTTCCGGCAGGACGTTCAATCCAATCTGGAAAGCAGAGGTTGCAAAGGTGTATTGTGACACGTCGCTGGATCTGGTCCATCGCTTCCTGGGGTGAAAGGTCTTCCAGATGCTTAAGCTGCGCCTGGATTTCCTGTCGGATCGTTTCCAGCGATGGCGATTCAGTGATTTCTGGTGGAGTGGGGTCTGCGACGGCATGGATCTCGATCTGAAAGAAGTTGCCAGCACCGGGTGTTAGCGTTTTCAGGCACCGTGCGCAAAGTAGCAGGATCGTGTCATCACTCATGGCGGGTTCCGCGTCCGTTCTGGTTGGCAGCAAAGGTACTCCGAAAAGAACGGTGTCGAGATCTTTTCTACCAGCGCGGCCTGCCATTTCTCAGACATTCCATTCGGTCTATTTCTGGTGCGCTGCCAACGAGGCGCTTATGCTGCATCGGAGGCGCGGTCGTAGAGTCGCGTGTTGCCCGACTTTCCGACTTCCCGTATCGCGCCGGCTTGCCGCAGGCAGTAGGCGATGCGCTGCGCAAGCCAACGCTGGATTTTGAGCTGTTTTGCCAGGTGTCCAGTGTGGAAGGGAGTGGGCAGGTGGATTGGTAGCAACTGCCAAAGATCATCAGCGGCAGACAAGAGTAAATTGCGATCGACTCGTATCAGTATACGATCTTCGACTTCAAAGTCAGTCGTACTCCATCTGCGGCGCCGGCCGTGTCCGGGGTAACGTCTTTCTTCCACCTCGACGAGAACGACTTCAACGGTGAGTTTGGGATGCGGGAACACTTGCGTGAAGTGAACCAGTTCGTCGAAGATATCAAGCAGACGCCCTCGTTTCGGACTTTTTCTACGGCTGACGAGTTCGCCTTGGGGACGATCGAGTTTGATGAGCTGCTTGCTGGCGATGATCGGTTTCACCACGCGGACGGTGTGTTCTTCAACCAGGTGTCTGATCTTGTCACGAATGGCGCTCAGTGACCCGTGCTGGATTTCAATGAGTTCGTCGTCTGTGACGACGTCAATCCGATAATCGCCGAGAGGGACCTCGATACGAGCATTCCCCGACGCGTAGCGTTCCTTGAGCTGGCGATGTAGAGAGGTTTCCATCCCGGGTGGGCCTGGTTGACCAGGGTTGCGAGTGGACAAGAGGAGGCGAAACCACCACGCAGGTTGCCCTACCTATACCAGGACGGTCAGTTTCAACCTAGATCGAAATGCCATACCGCTCGCCGCACGGCTCAAGCGGTGACAGCGATTTGTGGGCGTTGGGTTCCGAATTGGGTTGCTTGCTGGAACGCGTAAGCTAACTGTAAAACTCCCCAGTCGTCCTGGTGCCGACCGACGATCTGCAGGCCAACGGGTAGACCCGTCTCAGTGAAACCACAGGGCACGCTGATCGCAGGAAGTCCGGTGACCGTAACAAAGTAACAGGATTTCATCCAGTCGATGTAGGTCTGCATTTTTACGCCATCGATTTCCTCGATATAGGGTTGCTTTAGATCAAAGGGAGGTACCTGGGTTACAGGAAAGATCATGAAGTCGTGCGTTTCCATGAACTTTACGACCCGTTGAAACAGTTGCGTGCGCAGGTTTTCAGCCCGTGAGATCTGGGGTCCGGTAAGTGATTGCCCGAATTCAGCATTCCAAATGATCGTATCCTTGATTTGTTCGCGGTGCTTCTCGATCAGCGGCGTGAATTTCAGTTCAAAGGCCCAGGCTCTCAAGACTTGAAAGATCTCGTCTGCGTCGCTGAAGTCAGGTTGCCCACGGGCGACCTCGCAACCGAGTCCTGCGAAAGTCGCGATTTGCGGATCGAGCACTTGTGTGATTTGTGGGTCCATGGGGAGCCCACCGAAGTCCGCACTCCAGGCAATTCGAGTGTTGCGGAAGTCGCGCGCCAGTGGTTGGCGGAATCCTTCGCCCGCTGCAGGGAGGGCAATTGGATCGCGTGGGTCAGGGCCTGCAATAGCGCTCAGCATCAGGGCGACATCTTCGACGGTGCGTGCCATCGGTCCCTGTACAGAGATTGGAAACCAGCCGAGTTCATTGGGCCAGACGGGCACGCGCCCCGGCGATGGGCGGAAGCCGACCACGTTGCAGAATGCTGCCGGATTCCGCAGGGAACCACCCGTATCACTGCCATCTGCGATCGGCAGCATACCGCAGGCGAGACTGACTGCGGCGCCACCACTGCTGCCACCACACGTTTTCGTCAGGTCGTAGGGGTTATGGGTTTCCCCGAACACTTCGTTGAAAGTCTGTGATCCGGCACCAAATTCGGGTGTATTCGTCTTGCCGATAGTGACTGCCCCTGCGTTTCGCAGGCGTTCGACAATCAACGCGTCTGTGTCGGGAATGAAGTCTTGATAAATAGGTGAGCCGAACGTGGTGCGAATGCCCTTGGTGACAACCAGATCTTTGTGGGCAACGGGAAGTCCACACAGAGGTCCCGGATCTTCACCTCGGTCGAGCTGTTCATCAATGGCGCGAGCTGCCTGTTCAGCACGATCTGGAAGCAGGGTGACAATCGCGTTGACGTGCGGGTTGACGCGTTCAATCTGCTCCAAATGGGCTTGCAGTACTTCAACGGCAGAGATTTCGCGGGCTTTGATTTTCTGGACCAGGTCAGAGGCGGTCAGAAAGCACAGTTGAGGATCGGACATATTCGGAATGCAAGGTGTGATCAGGTACGAATGGCAACAGGTGGGCGACAGGGAAAGGAAGCGGTGGAACAATGCAGCAACACGGGTTGCCAGGTCGTCACCTGCAACTACAGCTGACGTGATGCATCGCAGGCGTGTGCCCGTCGCATGCGCCGACCCTCAGGTCACGCGGCCATTCTTGGCGCGTCGTGACAAGAGGAGGTGCGGCTGATGGAAGCGTTGCTGCCACTGTGGGCTGGCGGCGCGACGATTAGAGGCTCTTGATACGGATGTTCCGGAATTGAACCGGATCGTTGTGGCCGGCGAAACCGAAGTGACCCTTGGTGAGAGTCTTGCCGGGATGACGTTTGAGTAACTCAGGGTCGTCTAATTTTCCCAGGTCCGTGTTGAGAATGACGCTGCCGTTCAATTCGACTTTGATGGTCGAACCGATCACGGTCACTTCCTGGAAATTCCATTGCCCGGCGGGCTGAAGGTAGCCTTGTGCAGCGGGAACCATTCCGTAGGCAGAGCCATGGAACTGGTACGGCGCCAACTTTCCGGGATAGCCGATATCCAGCACCTGAAGCTCTGTCATTCCCTGGTAGGCGGGGTTTCCCGAACCGGGATAACGAATTGCCAGCCCGTTGTTTCCGGCTGGGGGCATCTTGATTTCGAGTCGGACGACGAAGTCACTGTAAATCTTCTTCGTGAACAGGTTGCCGCCTTTTCCCTTCTTGCATTGAATGGCTCCGTCGACGATCTCGTAGTTGTCGACAGCACCAGTCCAGCCACTGAAATCCTGGCCGTTGAAGATCGTTTCGAAACCGAGGTCTGCGGAGGACGCGCCCAGGATCTTGTTGGCCTCTTCTGCTCCAATCTCGCGAATGAACACATTGCGCCAGCGAATTTCACCACCGTGTGTCTGCAATTGGATAGGGCCGTGGTGGAAGAGGGGCCGTGAGCGGGCGTAGTAGTTTTCCAGAATTGCATTGTTGACGACGAGTTTGCCATTCAGCCAAACCCAAGTCCGGGCACCAAGCTGCCGAATTCGAAATCGGTTCCATTGGCCCAGAGGATTGTCTGCCAGTACCAGCGGATCTTTGCCGTTGGCGCCTTTGCTGTTGTTCCAGAGTCCCCCCGAACCTTTGTCGGCACCGATGCCGAATTTACTCTTGTCCGTGTAATCCCAGATTTGAACTTGCGGTACCCCTTTGAGGTAAATGCCGCTATCGGCCGTGGGAACCGTTTTGTAGTCAATCCAGAATTCGTAGCTGCTGAATTCTTCGTTGGTTGTCAAATACAATCCAGAGCCGTCATTGACCAGTTCTCCATTTTCAACCGACCAGTGTTGATTGATGTCTTTGATGCTCTCCGCCTTGTATTCGGCGAGCTCTTCTTTCGACATGGCCCAGAGTTCTTCTGGATTCTTCGTTGTCCAGCCGAACCACCCTGACAGGTCGGTGCCGTTGAACAACGCTCTGAAGCCCTTCGGTGGCTGGTTATTTTCCTGGGCGATGGCGCAGGTATACGTACTGCTCAACGCGAGTACCAAGAGGAGGGGGATGCGTTGTTTCACCAAGAGCTCCTTTGTGAGGGGGAAGACGCTGGGCTGTGCCGACGTGCCATCCTAACCCTACTCCCACCTGGATTCCAGCGGGCAGCCGCGGTCTCAGTCATGTTCGTTGAGGTCGGATCCACTGTGGCTGAGAGTGATTTCCTGGCGGCCCGAGCGGTACCAAACGCTGTTGGCCTGCGTGGAGTACAATGCCTGGCCTGTGGAATGGTGACAGAATGAGATTGAGGAGCGGTCGTGTGTCTGTATTTCGAGTAGCCTGCCGGCTTTGGGTATCGCGCGTCGTGGTAGTCACGACCTATGGCCTGGCTATCTCGGCGAGTGCTGCTCCGCCTTCCCCGCCGACGCCGCAGCAATTGCAGTTTTTTGAGACTTCCGTGCGTCCAATACTGGTTGAACATTGCCAGGAGTGCCATGGTGCAGAAGGCGAGATGCGGGCTGGCCTGCGAGTTGATTCCTTGGCGGCGTTGCTACGTGGTGGGCGTTCCGGTCCAGCAATTGCACCGGGCCAGCCGCGCCGTAGCTTACTGATCCTGGCGGTGGAGCATGATCCGTCTGTCAAGGCAATGCCACCCAAAGCAAAGCTGGCTGCCCGGCAGATCGAGTCCCTGGTGCAGTGGGTCCAGATAGGGGCTCCCTGGCCACAGACAGCTGCAGAGATGCGGGTTCCTGCCAGAAAGCAGGACGCGTCGTCACTGACCGAGGCGGATCGGGATTTCTGGGCCTGGCAGGTTCCCCGGGCGATGCCACAACCCGTCGTGCGTCTGGCCCGCTGGTCCCGCGGCCCGCTGGATACATTCGTCTTGGCCGGTTTGGAGTCGCAGCATATGGAGCCAGCACCCATTACCAACCGCAGGAAGCTGATTCGTCGCGCCACGTTTGATCTGCATGGTCTGCCTCCCCGGCCCGAAGCGATACATCAGTTCCTGCAGGACGTATCTCCCGATGCATGGTCTCGGCTCGTAGATCGATTGCTGGCGTCTCCTCGCTACGGTGAGCGTTGGGGACGCCGCTGGCTGGATGTCGCTCGTTACGCAGACTCCAATGGAATGGATGACAACATGGCTTATGCAGATGCCTGGCGATACCGGGATTATGTCATCGATGCATTGAATGCGGACCGCAGCTATGACCGGTTTATTTTCGAGCAATTAGCAGGAGATCTGCTCCCTCGGCCGGACAAGAAGGCAGGGCGGGAAGTCGATCCATTTGGACCCGTGATTGCCACAGGCTTTCTGATGATTGGTCCCAAAATGCTGGCGGAGGATGACCCGGTCAAGCAACAGATGGACATTGTCGATGACCAGATCGATACCGTGGGACGTGTCTTCATGGGACTCACTTTGGGATGTGCACGGTGCCATGACCATAAATTCGACCCGATTTCAATTGATGACTACTATGCCCTGGCGGGGATCTTCAAGAGCTCGCGTGTGATGCTGTCCTACCGGGTTGATTCCAAATGGAATAGCCGGGCGTTAGGGCCGCTCGATCTGGAAAGACGTCTGGAGCATCTGGAGCAGGAGCTCAATCGCCTTGATGAAACGCTGGTGCTGGGAAACTTTATCGGCCGCGAAGACGAAAAAAAACGGGTTGCGGCTGAATTGGACCAGGTCCGGGAGGCTTACTCGCAGGTCCCCAAGGCGATGGCATCGCAGGAGGGAGAGGTGGAAGATCTGCAGGTGTTCCTGCGTGGGAATCACCTGATTCGCGGCCAGCTGGCAGCACGGCGGTTTCCCAGGTTTCTGTCTGCGGAGCAGGACATCTCGTTACCTAGAAATGAAAGTGGTCGACGCCAGCTTGCCGAATGGTTGACTCAGGATCAGCATCCTCTCACTGCGCGTGTCATGGTGAATCGTATTTGGCAGGGGCACTTTGTGCACGGGCTGGTACGTTCGGTCGATAATTTTGGGCGTCTTGGGCAGCGTCCGTCAAATCAGTCATTGCTGGATTGGCTGGCCATTCAGTTTGTGGAATCAGGTTGGTCGATCAAGCAGATGCATTTGCGATGCATGACCAGTGAGGCTTATCGGATGGACACCAGAGCGCGTGGCAATCATTTGGAAATCGATCCAGAAAACCAGTATCTGTCACGTATGAACCGGAGGCGGATGGAAGCGGAGGTGTTGCGGGATTCACTATTAGAGGTGGCTGACCGTTTGGATAGACAAATGGGGGGCGCGGTACTCGCGGGGAAGACATTTCGTATCCTCTCCGCGGAAACCCTCAAAGATCCCGCGTTGTACGCATCTACGCGGCGGAGTGTCTACTTGCCGGTTCTGCGGAGCGGACTCTACGAGATGTTCCGCGCCTTTGACTTTCCTGATCCGGCGGTGGTTTCTGGAAATCGTAGCGAGACCACGGTGGCCCCTCAGGCACTATTCATGATGAACAGCCAATTGATGGATGAAGCCAGCGCCGCGTTGGAGGAACTCTCGCGTTCACGGGGCTCTGATTCGAAAGAACGCATAGAGTGGTTGTTTGAGAGTGTCCTGGGACGTTTGCCACTGGCGGCGGAGCTTGAAGAATGGCAGCGATTTCTGTCCATTTACCAAGGCGCTTTAACAGGCGATGCCGGCGCAGCTGAGCGAAAAACGTGGCGTGCCGTTTGTCGCGTGTTGCTGGCCTCCAACGAGTTCCTCTACATCGACTGATGAGGAGCCAGAAATGTCGCTGGTAAGGCTGCAGCCGCCTCGCCGTTACCTCGATGTCGTGCTACATTGATGCGGCCATGGCCAAGACCCCGATGATGCGGCAGTATGCAGAAGCCAAGTCCGCCTGCGCCGATGCGCTGCTCCTGTTTCGCATGGGCGATTTTTACGAGCTGTTTCACGACGACGCCAAGGTCGCCGCACGTGAGTTGGGCCTCACACTGACTAGCCGTGAAAAGGGCGAAAACCCGATTCCGATGGCCGGCTTTCCTCATCACCAGCTTGAGAACTATCTCGGCAAACTTGTTGCGGCCGGATTTCGCGCTGCGATTTGCGATCAGGTTGAAGATCCCAAGCAGGCGAAAGGACTAGTCAAACGTGAGGTGACTCGGGTGGTGACACCTGGCACGTTGACCGATGAAGCGCTGCTGGATCCTCGGGAGAGCAATTATCTGGCGGCAGTGGTCACCGTTCCGGCCACCGGCAATTCCCAAGCCACAGAAGTTGGGTTGGCTTGGGCCGAACTCTCCACAGGTCGTTTTCAAGCGTCGGTGTTTCCGGTGCATCGCCTGCCAGATCAGTTGGCTCGCATTTCACCTGCCGAGTGCTTGCTTTCGGACGGAGATCCACCGTTGGATCCCGCCGCGCACAATGGTATGGCGTTGACGGTGCGACCGGCGTGGGAATTTTCATTGCAGTCTGCAGACGATGCCTTAACAAAGCACTTTTCGACTGCCAGCCTGGAGGGATTCGGATTCGCAGATGAGGATGGTGCTGCGATTCGCGCCGCTGGTGCTGTGTTGGGGTATTTGCAGGAAACACAACGGACTTCGCTGGATCACATCGATCGGCTTGTGCCTTACCACAACGGGCAGTCGCTAGAAATTGACGAAGCCACACGGCGAAGCCTTGAATTGACCCGTACGTTACGGGACGGTCGTCGCGAAGGTTCTCTACTGGCTGTGCTAGACCGAGCTGTGACACCAATGGGGTCACGCCTGTTGGCGGACTGGATGTCCAGCCCATTGGTAGAAATTCGCGCAATCGAGTCGAGGCTTGATGCCGTCGCTGAGCTGATGGACGCTGAGGCGCTGCGTGAGCGGCAACGTGAACAATTGAAATCTGTCTATGATCTGCAGCGGCTGTTAGCTCGAATCACGACGGGCAGAGCGACGCCGCGTGACCTCTCGTTTATCAGTCGCACTCTCGGCATGTTACCGGAGGTCAAGCAGGCACTTGACGAGTGCCAGAGCGAGCGGTTGCGACGACTACATACGGAGATCGATCTCTGCGTGGAACTCCGTCAATCACTCGATGATGCACTGGTGGACGACTGTCCCCTGAATGCACGTGAGGGTGGCGTGGTGCGTGAAGGTTATCACGAAACACTTGATGAATTGCGTGGTTTGGCAGCGGGTGGCAAGGAGTGGATTGCCCATTATCAAGCTGAAGAATCGAAACGAACCGGGATTAGCAGTCTCAAAGTCGGTTTCAATAAGGTTTTTGGGTACTACCTGGAAGTCACGAACGCCCACCGTGAGGAAGTTCCGGAAACGTATATTCGCAAACAGACACTCAAGAATGCCGAGCGTTATATCACTCCCGAGTTGAAGGAGTATGAGGAACAAGTGCTCTCTGCGGATGAGAAGGCGAAATCACTGGAGTATGACCTTTTTGTCCAACTTCGAGATGCCGTGCATGCCGAAGTTCGCAGGTTGCAACTGACGGCAGCCGCGTTGGCACAAGTAGACGTGCTCCTGGCACTTGCCGAACTGGCTCGGCAACGAGGCTATTGTCGTCCGCAGGTTGTCGAAGAACCCGTCCTGCGAATTGAGGAAGGCCGGCATCCGGTGCTTGATATCATTGAGCCGGAAGGGACCTTTGTGCCTAACGATACACTGGCTGGACAGGACGACGGGAATGTACTGCTGATCACCGGCCCAAATATGGCAGGCAAAAGCACCTACATTCGCCAGGTGGCCTTGATTTCATTGATGGCCCAGCTGGGGAGTTTTGTACCGGCTCGCCGTGCGGTGCTCGGCGTGGCAGACCGAATTTTTGCCAGGGTCGGTGCGAGCGATGAACTCTCACGAGGTCAGAGTACCTTCATGGTGGAAATGACCGAAACAGCGCGGATTCTAAATAATGCCTCTGCGCGAAGCCTGGTGATTCTCGACGAAATTGGTCGTGGTACCAGCACGTACGACGGGATTTCGCTGGCCTGGGCGATTGTGGAGCACATTCACGATGGCATTGGATGCCGCACATTGTTTGCCACGCATTATCACGAACTGACGGAGCTGGAAGGGTTACTTTCCGGCGTCAGTAATTTGAATGTGGCGGTCAAAGAGTGGGAAGAGAATGTGGTGTTTCTGCACAAGATTGTCTCCGGGTCCGCGGATAAAAGCTATGGAATTCACGTCGCGAGGTTGGCTGGAGTACCTCGGGAAGTGAACGAACGGGCCAAACAGATTCTCACACAACTGGAATCCGAGAGTTTAGATGCACAGGGGCGTCCTCGTGTTGGGCGGACGGGGCAAGGACGTACCCGCCAGGATTTACAGCTGACGTTGTTTGCCCCACCGGAAAATCCGTTGTTGGAAGAAATTCGACAGCTCGATGTGAATCGCTTGACACCGCTGGAGGCACTGCAGCAGATCGACGACTGGAAACAGAAGTTGTTGAAGGAGTAATGAAAACGTGATTTCCAGCTTTCGATTGGAAATCACGTCACAGCAGGGGCGGCAGTTCCCGTAGAGCAGTCTAGGGGTCGGTTTACGGATCGAGCTTGCCTGGGCAATCAACAATCGGTGACAATAAGAGTCGGTGGCAGTACAGTGTGATCCGGTTGCGCTGGAATCTCACGACTGCGGGTGCTTGTTGTTGATGTGAATGTAGAAACTGCGGGTGTGATGCATGAGAAAGCAGTGCTTGTTGGCCTGTGTGGCTTTGATCTTTGCAGCGCGTTCGGCACCAGCGCTCGAATATATCAAGATCAAACGGAATAACCGGGTGGTCAGTGTGACAGGCCAGGTGGTTGTCGAAGCTCAGGACGGCGGTGTGTTGATCGAAGATCAGATGGGCGTTTTGTGGGCAATACAGCCAGAAGAAAGTCTCGCTCGTGAGAAAGATGATCTTCCCTTCCAGCGATTTGATGCCAGCCAAATACAGGTGCGACTGCTGGCTGAACTCCCAGAGGGGTTTCGCGTTTTCACAACCGCGCACTACTTGGTCTGTTACAACACATCGACTCCCTACGCACAGTGGTGTGCCGCACTTTATGAACGTCTCTACCGTGGTTTCTTTACGTTCTGGAAGAACCGCGGATGGGTCTTGAAAGAACCCGAACGGCCATTGATTGCAGTCGTGTTTGACGATCAGGAAAGCTACGCCTCTTACGCCGATGAAGAACTGGGGCCGTCAGCCGATGTGATCATCGGCTATTACAGTCTGCAGAGTAATCGAGTCATGATGTATGACTTGACCGGAGCGGACGGCCAGGGTTTCGGCCGCTCACGGGCAAGTACTGCAAAGCATATAAACCGGATTTTGTCGCAACCTGCCGCAGAACGTACTGTCGCTACTATCATTCACGAAGCGACACACCAACTGGCTTTTAATTGCGGTCTCCAGATCCGCTATGCGGATAATCCATTGTGGCTTTCTGAAGGCTTGGCAATCTACTTTGAGACACCTGACTTGAAGAACTCGCGAGGCTGGCGTCGTATCGGGAGCGTTAGTCGAGTCCGGTTGCCAGAGTTTCGCCAGTACTTGCTGGACCGTCCTGACAATTCACTGATCACACTGATTGCCGATGATCATCGCTTTCGGCAGCCGAGTGTGCGGCAACGGAATCAGGCTTATGCGGAAGCGTGGGCTCTGAACTATTTCCTGATCAGACGGTACCCACGTGAATTTGTGGCGTATCTCAAAGTATTGTCAGCCAAGTCGCCTCTTGTTCGTGATGAGAAAGAACAGCGCATCGCCGAATTCAAGGCGGCATTTTCTGATGACCTGGAGCAACTGGATGCGCAGTTTCTGCGCTTCATCAAACGAGTCAAGTAGCACGGCTTGTTTTGCTCTGTCCACGCATCTTTCTGCGCTCGTCGCGTGGCACGTCTGGACCGTTAGTCATCGACTCGGCTATTGGATCCAGCCACCACCGAGTACTTGATTGTCGGTGTAGCAGACGACCGCCTGGCCAGGCGCGACCCCATACGTCGGTTCGTCAAAGACGATGCGCATTCGGTTATCTGGAAGCGGGTGCGCAATCGCTGGTTGAGCCGATCCGTTGTAACGAATTTGCGCACAGCACGGGAAGGGATCAACCGGTGGCGCAGTGAGCCAGTTTGTCTGGTGAGCCGTAAGTTCTGCACGTGCCAGGTCGGATTTTTCGCCGATAATAATGCGGCGCGTCTCAGGTTCGATGCGTACAACGAACCGAGGTTCGCCTAACGCCACGCCCAGTCCCTTTCGCTGTCCAATAGTGAACCCCTCGATTCCTGCATGCTGACCAACGACTTCGCCGTTGGTCGTGACGATGTCTCCAGAGCGACTGTTTTCGGGACGCTGTTGACGTACAAACTCCGCATGCTGGCCTGGCGGAACAAAGCAGATTTCCTGGCTGTCTTTCTTTTCCGCGACGCGTAGTCCGATCGATCGAGCGAGTTCACGAATTTCCGCTTTTCGATATTTGCCAACGGGCAGGAGCATGCGAGACAGGTATTTTCGCGCAATTCCAAAAAGGACATAAGACTGGTCTTTATCCGAGTCCTTGCCACGCCGCAATGTAGGGTAATCAGGGCTGCACTCGACCGCTTTCAGGCGGGCGTAATGCCCCGTGGCGACGTAGTCCGCATTGACACTGTCTGCGTAGTCGAACAGGCGGCCGAACTTGATCCAGTTGTTGCACATGACGCACGGATTCGGAGTGCGTCCCGCTGCGTATTCATCGACAAAATAGTCGATGATGTTGGAGAATTCGGCTTGCAGGTTGAGCGCGTAAAAAGGGATGTCCATCTGGTCGGCAACGCGTCGAGCATCCTCGGCGTCTGCGGCACTACAACAACCTTGTTTGTGCGCGAGCGGTGCGTTGAGTAACGGCATCAGGTCGGTATCTGGTTCCCCATTCAACGTGGCCTGCGACTCAGACGTCGTACAGACAGTGGGCGTGGCGGAACCATGCCGCATGAAAACACCGATCACCTGGTGTCCCGATTCGATCAGCAAATGAGCGGCGACGCTGCTGTCGACGCCGCCAGACATCGCTAGAACGACACGTGCCATGGTGCGCTCACTGGGAGGTTGAGAGGGAATGCCAGGAGAGGCAAGTCTAGTATCGCTCTGGTACGACGGCAACCTGAGGGGCCTGGTGGCTTCCCGGGGCAAGGCTGCGTTTGACTTGCGGCATGCTACCAATTGCCAATCGCAGGGAGATCTGGTTTCGTGTGCGTGCTACAGAGTGAGGTTTATTCCGCATGCGCAGGCTGGGTTGACTTTGCGGGCCCCAAAAGACGGCGTCAGTGTTGTATCGATCCTGCCAGAGGTATCAATTTGTTGAATTTCTCCGGTTGTGTTGACCGATGACTTTTGTGGGTAATCGGCACGTGACCCGTATTCACGCGCTGGGATTCCCTTTCGGTGGTCGGTGATGAGCCCTGTTTCCCGCAGCACATTCACTGACGGTGCCTTTGCCGAGATGACCTGGTTCTATGCAAGAAGGGTGGACTGGACATGAAATACATCGGTTTGGCTTTCGCCATCGTGTTGTCGTCGATTGCCGTGACCGGTTGCCAGCACAATCTCACGCCCGGTAAGGGCACTGGAGTGAAAGGTAAGGGATTGGGTGGCGGCGGTTTGCTGGGCGGCGGCGGTTTGTTAGGAGACCTGGGCCACCGCTATCGGGAGGGCCATGTGCCAAGACTCCCGCGCGGAACCTATCACGAGACGGGCCCGGCTGGCCCTCCCACTGGTAGTTACGCCTATCCGTACTACACGAATCGCAGTCCACGCGACTTTCTCGATCCCAATCCTCCGACCATTGGATATTGAGTCGTCGCAAGGCGCGCAACGTCCCGCACACCAGGAACTCCGTGGTGGTCCCAGACCACTGCGGAGTTTTTTGGTTCAGGGGCGGTTCAAAGTGGGATAGTAAGTACCGAATCTCCAACGCGGTAGTCCTGGTCGCCTGCCGGAAAAAGAGCGAGTCCGTTTGCGGTTACTAGCGATCGTTGATCGGCAGAACCCCGCCAGTCGATGGGGCTGACTGTGAGCCGGCTGTCTTCTTCCGACAGGATGGAAGGAAAGTAGGTGGGGCGATTTCCAGTTTGTCTGTGGCCACGCGTCAGGACTCCACTGCGGTGGTGTGGCTGATTGGCTGGATGCCCTGACATTCTGGCGATCGCGGGCCGCACGAACAACTCAAAGCAGACCAGGCTGCTAACGGGGTTTCCGGGCAGACCAAACACCAGCCTTGGCTGGTGCTTCTCGAACAGGCAGCCAAACCACAAAGGTTTACCAGGCTTGAGTTGGACCTTATGGAAAACCTGTTCGACACCAGCAGCAGCAAGTGCGGCGGGAACCAGGTCCAGGACGCCAGCAGAGACGCCGCCGGAAAGTAACAGGATATCGTCGCTAAGGCCGAGGCTGATCTTATCACGCAGCGCATCGGGTTGATCGCGCGCGATGCCGAGGTCTCGTGGAATTCCGCCAGCGCGTGTGACTAACGCCTGCAGGAGGGGGCCATTGCTATTGCGAATCTGGCCGTTGTCGGGAGACTTGGACGCGGGGACCAGTTCGTCGCCAGTGGCCAGCACCGCTACGCGTGGTGCTGGCACTACTTCAACTTCGGCACGACCAACTTCCGCGAGGAGGCCAATTTCCATCGGGCGGAGCAGGTGCCCTGAGGTGAGTACCGTATCGTCCTTCTGTAGTGATGTGGCACGGGGAAGGATATTGGCACCCACTGCCAGACTGGTTGCGTCGACGGTGACGGTTTCCTGTCCGGAAGCGGTTGTCGACCGGGTCTGTTCCACCATGACAACTGCATTGGCGCCTCGGGGTATTGGTGCGCCAGTCATGATCCGGACCGCCGTTCCGGGGAACACCGTCTGCGTGGGGACATTGCCGGCGGTGACTTCTTCCAGGACACGGAGTTGCGTGCCTTCACCACCAAGGTCGGCGGCAATGAGGGCGTAGCCATCGACCATTGCTTTGTCGTGTGGCGGAGAGTCGACATCACTGGTGATGTCTTCGGCCAGAACCCGTCCGCAGGCCTCGACAATACCGCGCCGCGTAGCTGCGCGTATCTCGGCGTGTTGTAAAATGGCGGTACTGGCTTCTTCGACGCTGAGCATGATCCGGTTTACCGAGCCAGTCAGGAGGTTGGCGCCGCGTGCTGGTCGAGTTGAATGAAACGCTTCAACAACTCATGGCCGCATTCGGTCAGGAAACTCTCCGGATGAAATTGCCATCCTTCGAGTAGGTATTGGCGATGTCGAATTCCCATGATTTCTCGTGAACCGTCTGGGGCCTCGCACCATGCAGAAAGGGTGAATTGGTCGTCGAGTGAGCCAGGTTCAATGATCAGGCTGTGGTAGCGTGTTGCGATAAATGGGTTGGGAAGGCCCGCGAAGAGCCCTTGATTGTCGTGGTGAATTTGGTCTGTTTTCCCGTGCATTAGTCGTGGTGCCCTGACGATATTTGCTCCATTGGATTGGGCGACCGATTGGTGTCCCAGGCAGACTCCCAGGATAGGCAGTTTGCCAGTCAACTGCGCGACCGACTCCAATGATACGCCTGCTTCATTCGGCGTGCAGGGGCCAGGAGAAATGATCAGGTGGCTGGGTTTTTTCTCCAGGATCTGGGAGGGCGTAATCCGGTTGTTGCGAAAGACCTGGATTTCCAGATCTGGATCAATTTCACCCAGACGTTGGACCAGGTTGTAGGTAAACGAATCGAAGTTATCGATGATCAGAATCATGGGATTTCCAGGAGTCCTCTCATCATACACGCCCGGGAACAAACTGGGCAGCGTCCGCCGTCGTAACACGCCAGCCAGCCGTATGGGGTATTGGCAACCGATTTGGCTTGCATTTGCTGTTTAGCCTCCAAAACCACTGTAGCGTTTGACTCCACGCCAGAGGAGAACACGCGATAAGCCGATCAAGAAGATCAACCAGGCCGCTTCAATCCACAGTCCTCGTACGAGTTCCTGGCCGGTAACTTTGCCGAGAAAGATTGCCGACGGAAAGTACGCGAGATATTTCAGCGGTAGAAGATCCACGATTTGGCCCCAGGGTTCACCCAGCAGGTCGAGGGGAAACATGTGTCCGGAAAGGAAGAAGCTCAGCAGCATATAGACAAACAACAGGGAACTGACTTCCAGCCACCAGAAACCAATCAGCCCAATCGATGCTTCTAGGAAGAATCCAAGCATGAATCCCATGATCAACGATGCCCCGAAACAAGCCAGCACTTCGGGCTCGGGCCAGCCGGGAACGAAGTAATCGCGACACAGAAAGAAAACCAAGGCAAAGGGGCCTGCGGCGATGACGTAGTACACGAGTTTATGGGCAACTCGTGTAAGTAATAGGAATTCCATTAGCCCAATTGGCTGAACAAGAAATTTCTTGATCTCCCCATCACGAATCTGGAGGGCGATTCCTGAGGCCAGGCCAGGCATGCTTGAGAAGGCGCGGCTGAGCATGGTGAGCAGGTAGTAGGCGACAAAGTCCTGGTACCGGTAGCCGACAACTTCGATTTGGTCGAGTGTTTTTCCAGATCCGACCCGTTGCCCTTCGAAGATGGCGTACCACAGGAAAATTTGCGTAATGATAGGCAGGAAACGCATCAGGGTGCCTAATGCGAAATCGCCACGATAGACGAGACGCTCTTCGAGCGAAATTCGCAGGATGGTCCACCAGGTCAGCGTACGGGTGAGCATTGCAGCGTCGTGTATTTCGGGGAATGGCGTCGGAGTTCCCAAACGCGGTAACGGTTGCTTTAGGGTCCAGTGTGAAAATCAATTCCAGAGTGCGGTTCAGGAAGTGCTGCTGGCGGATGTGTTCTCCTGAGTTGATGGGTCCGCGAGAGAATCGCGAGATGCCTCCAGTTCGTCTTGTGCAAACACATCTGCAATCACCTTTTCCAATGGGGGTTCTTCGACCGCCATGTCTTCGATCGTATGTCGTGACAGGATTGCCGACAGAGTAGCGGTGACTTGAGCACGAGGAATTTGCCATTGGACACGTGGGGGTTGAATTTCCAGCACTTCCCCGAATGCTTCCAGATTGTCGGGGACCTCACCTTTGGCAAATTGCAAGGTAACGATTTTGTAGCCACTGAATTGATCGAGGATGCCGCTGAGCGAACCGTCGTATTGGATGTTCCCGCGATTGATGATGACCACCCGTTTACAGAGTGCTCCGACATCTTTCATGTAATGACTTGTGAGCAATATCGTTATGTTTCGCTCTTCCTGGTAATAACGGAGGAATTGCTGGATGTTGTGTTGGGCGACGACATCCAGTCCGATTGTCGGCTCGTCAAGAAAGAGGACTTCTGGCGAGTGGAGTAATGCCGCCGTCAACTCCATCTTCATACGTTCGCCGAGCGATAACTCTCGCACCGGTTGCTTCAGCAGATCTCTCAGTTCGAGGAGCCCGGTAAGTTCGTCCAAGGTTTGCTGAAATGCGTCTTGAGGAATTCGGTAGATTTGCTGGTGGAGACGGAAGGATTCCTGTGCCGGCAGGTCCCACCAGAGTTGGTTTTTTTGCCCCATTACCAGGGCGAACCTGCGCCGGTAGGCGTTGTCGCGTTTCCAGGGAATATGGCCCATTACGAGGGCCTTGCCGCGGCTGGGATTGATCACTCCTGAGAGCAGCTTCAGTGTTGTTGTTTTGCCCGCACCATTGGGGCCTAGGAAGGCGACGAACTCGCCTTTTTCGACTTGCAAGTCAATGCCACGGACCGCTTCGACATTGCGATATTCACGTCGGAACAGTCCACGTAAAGATGCACGCAGCCCCTCTTTTTTCTGGTAGACCTGGTAGGTCTTGACGAGTTGTTCGATTTCAATAATTGGCATGGTGCAGAGATTATAGCGCGGGTGTTTTTGTCCGGAAAGGGACAGGCTGACAGGTGCCCTCGGGCAAGCACGCGCCGCAGTCCCGTAGCGACGTGTGCGCGGCAGCCTGGGCTACCTGCTCGTACTTGACCGGCCGCTGTTTGGGGGGGCTGCTGGCAAGTCGGAGTGGGAGTTGTGTCAGATTTCGGCACGATCTACGTCAAACGACTATCTTCCGGGTTTTTTCGCGATTCGTTATGATCGTGCCTATGACAGACAGCAACGGCAACGATGCCGAAACGATAAATGCGTCGATTCGTGTGCTTGTGGTAGATAATGACCCTGCCCACGCAAAGGCGATGATGGAGAGTCTGGAACGAGTCGGATACTCGTGTCAGCTTGCCACATCGGGGCCAGAAGGGGCACGGCACATTGCTCAGGAAATGTTTGATGTTGTGATCACCGACCTGGTGATGAATGATGTCGACGGGATGGAGTTGCTATCACGGTGCAAGGAGGCCTTGCCGGACGCAGAGGTGATTGTTGTCACTGGTCACGCTTCGGTCCCGAAGGCGGTGGAGGCGATGCAACAGGGAGCGTTCAGTTTCCTGGAAAAACCGATCACTCCGAAGCGTCTGCGGGCTGTGGCCGGAAAAGCTGCCGAAGCGGTAGCTTTGCGGCGAGATAATTTGCAGCTCAATCAACGACTCGATGAACGGTTCGGTTTTGAGGGCATCGTCAACAACAGCGTGAAAATGAAGTCGGTGATCGACCGGCTCAAACGTATTGCACCAACGGATGCCACGGTATTAATTACCGGTGAAAATGGGACCGGGAAGGAGCTTATTGCGCAGGCGATCCATCAGAATAGTCCACGTAAGGGAAAACGCATGGTGGCGTTAAACGTGGCAGCTGTGGCGGACAATCTGGTGGAAAGCGAATTGTTTGGTCATGTGAAAGGCGCGTTCACCGATGCGGTCACGGACCGCGTAGGTGCTTTCGAGTACGCCAACGGAGGCACATTGTTTTTTGACGAGGTCGGCGACATGCCGATGGCCACGCAGATCAAGCTGTTGCGAGTGCTTGAAGAGCGTGAGATTACACCGGTGGGAGATAACAAGTCGAAGCAAGTGAATGTGCGTGTTATCTCTGCGACGAATCGCAGTCTCGAACAGGCGGTCGAGGACGGTAAATTTCGCAGCGACCTTTATTTTCGGCTCAAAGTTGTGACGGTTGCGTTGCCGCCCTTACGGCAACGGCGCGAGGATATTGTTCCCTTAACCGATCATTTCCGTAAGCAGTTCGCAAAACGCCACCATAAGACCATCAAAAGTATTTCTCCTGCGGTGACCCGTGCATTATTTTCTTTCGATTGGCCTGGCAATGTGCGCCAGTTGCGCAATGCCGTCGAGAACATGATCGTACTCGATCAGGACGGCGTGTTGGATTCGGACGACTTGCCACCCGAAGTGCTTGATATCAAGGAGAGCCCAGAATCGTCCGCCGAGGGACCAGCCGAGTTGTTAGGCCGTCCGTTGAAAGACGTTGAACGCTGGGCGATTGAAGAGACGTTAAAGATGACGAACGGGGCGCGAGAGGAAGCCGCGCGTATTCTTGGTATCGGGGTGCGGACACTGTACCGTCGGCTCGACGAATACGCGGCGCAGGATTCGGAGTAAAGCAAGACAGGAGTCACGGATGGCCACTATTCAGAAACTTCCGCCAGGCGTCGTGAATAAAATCGCTGCTGGTGAGGTGATCGAGCGTCCCGCCAGCGTTGTCAAGGAATTGATGGAGAATGCTGTTGATGCGGGGGCCCAACGCATCGATGTCAGTGTCGAGAAAGGTGGGGCAGACCTGATCCGTGTTGCGGATGACGGCTGTGGTATTTCCGCGGACGAGCTGCACTTGGCGATCGAAAGTCATGCCACGAGTAAGATCTATGACGCCGAGGATCTGTTTCGTGTGACCACACTAGGGTTTCGTGGAGAAGCCCTGGCGTCGATTGCAGAAATTAGCCACCTCAGTTTGCGCAGTCGTGTTGCCACCTCCACTTCCGGTGTCGAACTGGAGGTGTACGGCGGTGAACGAAGGGAGCAGGTGCCCGTGGGGGGGCCCGTCGGCACCACGCTGGAAATCCGTAACCTCTTCTTCAATACTCCAGTGCGTCGTAAGTTTATGAAGACGACTCAGACGGAGATGGGGCACATTTCGGAGACGTTCAATCGTATCGCGCTGGCACATCCAGAAAGACACTTCTCTTTGCGGCACAATCAACGCGTTATCCATGATCTGGCACCAGTGTCGAGGTGGGACGAGCGGATTGCGGCCTTGTTTGGTCGTGATCTGGCTGAGAGTTTGATCGAGGTGGAAAGTTCTGACGAGGAGACGCGATTTGCTGGCTACGTAGCTGATCCGAGCGTGAATCGTGGGAATAATCGCCTGCAGTATTTGCTGCTGAACGGGCGTTACATTCGTGATCGGTCGTTGCAGTATGCTTTAGGGGAAGCGTATCGCGGACTACTGTTGACGGGGCGTTTTCCCATCGCGTTTTTGCGGCTGGAGGTGCCTCCGGACATCGTTGATGTCAACGTGCATCCCACGAAGCTGGAAGTGCGATTTCAGGATGGTGCTCGTTTGTATCGCCAACTTCTAAGTGGCATTCGTAATAAATTTCTGACACTCGACCTGACACCGCGTGCCTCATCAGATGGCGAGGGGAGCGGAGCCCACGATCCAGTCAAGGCCGCGCATCACCAGCAGGAGCTGCGAGACTGGGCGACCGGTCAGCTGACGAGGTCTACGCATACAGCGGAGCCTCCACTGGCCCGGGAGTCGCTCGATTCTGCTGTGCCCCCTTTCCGGCCTTTTGGCGATGATCTCAATCGCACCTGCAATGAGATGTTGACTTCGCCGGACTCCGAAGGTGCGGCAGAGGGTTTGCCGCACGCGGTACGGCCGCCGACTTCATCCGAGGCTGCTTTGCCCTTAACAGCAGGTGTGCCCTTGGCAGGTGTACAGGTACACAACCGCTACCTGATCACGGAGAGTGAAGATGGAGTCGTTGTCATTGATCAGCATGCCTTACACGAGCGGGTGCTGTACGAGCAGATCCGGGAGCGGGTATTGGCGGGAAGTCTGGAAGTACAGAAGCTCTTGATTCCCCAGTCGGTTTCTCTTTCGCCGGCAGAAGCGGCGGCAGTTCTGGAGCACCGCGAGACGCTGGCACGCCTGGGGATTTCCATCGAACCGTTTGGTGGCGATACGGTACTTCTGTCATCACATCCTGCGATGGTGACCCGACCAGATCCCGCGGAATTGCTTCGTCAGGTTGCGGATGAACTCGTGGAAGGCCAACGGCAGCCGCAACCACGTGACCTGCTTGATGAATTGCTGCACATGATTTCCTGTAAAGCGGCAGTCAAGGCAGGCGATCCGTTAGCGGCCGAGGAGGTCGCTGCGTTACTCCAACAACGCCACCTGTTTCAAGACACGCACCACTGCCCGCACGGGCGGCCAACCGCACTGGTTTTTACCTGTGAAGAGTTAGATCGCAGGTTCTTGAGGACCTGATCATCGCGTTTGTCACGGGGCGGTCCACGCTGTTGTATGCGGTGGCACTTTTGTGAATTGCTGACCGAGCCAGCCTGCTCGAAGGTCCGTTAACGCAAGGGCCGGTTTTTTCCCGCGACTTTCCCGGGCGTGCCACCTTCATAAATGCTGAATTCGGCCCACACGGGTAAATGGGTTGATACTTCCAGCGCTTCTTGCATCGAGAGATTGTATTCACGGAGAAAATCAAAGCAGCCACCCTGGCCTGTGAACTCTCGCGTGGAACGGTGCTCAAACAGCACATTGTCGAGTTGTTGAGTTCTTTCCGTGTTCGACGGAATCTGTGAGATTACTGCGTACAGGTCAGCCATCGATCCAAGTTCGCCGAGGTTTTTGTCATCGGCTCCAAAATCTCCCAGTAAGAGCACATCGTCTTCCTGTCGCCCATCGCGAAGCACTGCGCGGTAGACGTCGTCCAGCTTGTTCAATTCGGGTAGTGGTCGCGAGGGGTCCACGCGTGTGTTTACAAGACTGAAGGTGAAGGCCTCGTCACTGGGTGGGCCACGGACACGAAACCAGGCGACGAGTGGCTCGTACTGCAGCAGGTCGTCGGGATCATTGACGACGTACAATTGATGGCGATCAACTTCCACAGTGTTGCGATCAAACAAGAATGCAAACTGCTGCAGGTCCGATGCGCGTCCGACACGAGGTCCGATGACGTAATCGAATTCCCGGTTGTCCAGGTTGACCATCTCGATCAGTCGGGGGATGACGTCGTCGGTACGCGCGCGGATGTCCTGGATCGCGATGATGTCATAGCGACGAATCAGGCGGCAGAGGACATTGATGGCCTGGGATTTTTCCAGTTTGGACCGGCCCAGGACGTGGGCATTGAGGGAGGCGATGCGGATCGTCTGGCGACTGGCCGAGGCGGGCACCCGATGTGCGTCGTTCGCTGTGTCGGCCGGAACGGTGCGACGGATGATCTGTAAACCACCTTCGAATCGGGCGATCTGATAGTTCTGGTGAAACAACCAGCCTCCCCCTGCCAGGAGAGCCAGAATCAGCCAAAATCGGGAGTTGCCCACAACAACCTTCCTGGACAGCGTACACGGACGGCTGCAGAATATCGCTTCTGTGGAAACCCGGCCAGACCAATTCGAAGCGGGCTCGGGGGCCCGCGCGAAACGTCGCTGATGGTCGCAGCTGGTATTGTGGCGAACTTATTGACCGCGTTCCCTGTGAACTGGCAGACGCTATACGGGCAGACGCTATACGGGCAGATTATGGTACGTCATGTTTCTGCGAGCGATGGGCGCCCTGGATATGAAACGCGAATTGGTTAACTGGATTGTTCTGGGATTAGTGTTGGGGCTCACCCTGGGGGCTTTGGGGGCAAAGTCAGCCTGGGGTCCACCGGTAGTCCTGATGGCCATCGGTGGCGTGTTGGGCTTCGTGGCGGGCATCGTCGCTCCTGGCATTCATCGGACGTTGCGTTGGAACAGTGGTTTAACGGATTACGCGGGCCTGGGTGGCGCACTCGCTGGTACTGTGGCGGGGGGAATGGTCGGGAGGCAGTCCGGGCTTGGCCGTACGATGATTGCCATTTTCAACCCGCAATTACCACCGCAGGATTTTGCTGCCCCTTTTGGAATGCTGGGGGGCATGGTGATGGGGGCGTTGTTGGGAGCGATCTTGAGTTCTGGGGTCTATCGCCTTTGCCGCCGAAAAGTGCCGCCACAGAGCGAACACGACGATGATGCAGCAACCCCTGACCGCTGAGCCGGATAAAAAAACACGGTTGTCTACCATGGCCCGAGCCGTGCTGCCGCAGCTGCGGTCGAGAACGCCCTGGCATGCCGATCATGACAGGTACTGTGGCTTACCAGCTGTTGTCGCCAGCAGAGCGTGGAGTCCATTCTCGCCACAAGCTCTGTTGCGATATCTGCGGTGAGGTCAGGGTTTGAAGTTGGGCAGGCTTTCCGGAGACAGGGGGGCGGGTACGGTCAGGGGCAGTTTGGCGGTTGCCTGACTCCCGCTGTCGGAAATTTGCACCGGCACCGTAAACACCACGCTGCCCACGCGACAGAGTCCTTCACCGCCAGTCTGGCAGTAATAATAGTTCATCGAGAGCGACACTTGATCGTTGCCACTTGCTGTCACAGGTAGCGTGACGGAGAACGACGCAGCTGGTTTTTCTACCTGCTGCTTGCCGAGAGCACTGCGATCGATCGGGCCCTTGTCGCCTTGAGCTTTGAGGTAGTAAATAAGCGGAGCCTGTTCGTTGATTTTCCATCCCTCGGGGAGTTGGAGTTCGACTTGCAAGGTGATTTTGCCGTCCTCGGGTTTGAGGGCTGTCGATGCCAGTTCGACCTGTTTGGCCGCTGTGAAGTCAGGCGCCTTGTTGGTGGTGTTTGTGGCGGGGGGGGCAAGGCCTTCGATTTGCAGCGTACTGACGTTGCCAGTGGCTAATTCAAGGACGCGGATTACGTGATTGTTGGTGTCTGCGATATAGAGTTTACCAGCGGCATAGGTAATCCCTGCCGGTTCATCGTATTGGGCTGGCGTGTCGGCCAGTCCGGGCTCTCCGGTTCCAGAAATCGTCTTTAGTGTGGCCGACTCGGTGTCCAGCGATTTGATTTTGTTGTTGTAGGTGTCTGTCAGATAAATCACCCCTTCGTGATAGGTTACACCGAGTGGATGTTGCAGGAGAGGGCCATCCATCTCAGGTTCCTCGTTGAGGCCGCCAAGCGGATTTTGTGCGTCTTCCGGGGTGTCTGCAAAGCGAAGTAGCCCAGACCCGTCCCGATCGCCAAACTTGAAGAGGCGTCCATAAGGGAGTTTCGGTGTCCCGACCAGCGTGCGCACTTCTTGTTTCAGATCAAAAGGCATAGCCCGGATCGAACTGCCTTCACTATCGGCGATGTACAGCGCCTTGCCATCAGACACCAGCCCGCTGGGTTGCGCAAAGGACGAAACCGGCCGAGCGACTGGACGGCCGTCGACTTCGATGGGGCGTTCTGTATCGTAAGGTCGCTCGGGTAAATGCAGCCCGTCAACGATGTCTTCCCGGCCATTGCCGGCGAACGGGCCAAGCTCGGATTCATCCAGTGTCATTTTCCAGATTTGGTGGGGGCCAGCCATGGCGATGTAGAGCGCGTCTCCGTGTACCCAGAGCGCCCAAGGGCTGTTGATTGGAGTAGTTTCCGGTTTTCCCACGTAGCGTTCAGGAGCACCTTGTCCAGGCGCCAGCTGGTCGATTCCGGGCCACGGTCCCCTGGCTTGAGATCCGACACCCGCGATGGTCGATACCTGTCTGGACTTCAAATCAATTTTGCGCAGCAAATGATTTTCGGTGTCCGCCACGTAGAGCACTTCACCATGCAACGCGACACCTTGAGGATGGTCAAAGCTGGCCTCTTGGTAACCACCGTCTTTTCGTCCTATCGCACCGCTGCCGATGGTGTCCAGTAACTTTCCAGAGAGATCAGTGATCACTAGCCGGTTGTGATTGCTGTCAGTGATAAACAGCCGTTGGCCGGCCTCATCGGCCAGTATTTTCCCGGGGAAACGCAGGGGGGTGTTTTCCTGGTGTAACGCTGCCAACTCGAAGCGAACCGGGGAGGGGTCGAGTAAACCGTGTTTCTTGTAGTACGGCAGGGCGCGTTTGAAGAACCCATCGAGTTGCTCAAATACAAACTCACCACCTGAACGACCGATGAATGCGCCCTCGGGGTCGATGACGGCGATTGTGGGCCAGGATCTCGCTCCAAAACTATTCCAGATGCGGTGGTTTGGATCGTTTACAACCGGGTGTTCGATTTCATAACGGAGGATGGCTTCCTCGATATTCTTGGCGTTTTTTTCGGTTTCAAATTTGGCAGCATGTACTCCAATCACAACGAGTTCGTTGGGATAGGCGTGTTCCAGTTTCTTGAGTTCAGGCAGGATGTGCATGCAGTTGATGCAGCAGTAAGTCCAGAAGTCGAGAAGTACAAATTTGCCGCGCAGGTCCCGCAGTCTTAGTGGTCCGTTCGTATTCAGCCATTCTGCGTCGTTGGGGAAGTCTGGTGCTGGAAGCCGTTCCGGGAAGGGATGTTCTTCCTCCTGCGCGGTTTGTGCCGCGACCGTGGCATCGGTGTTCGCGTCAGGTGTGGCGCGTTCGTCTGGCGTGGCGGGTGGGGTCGCGCCGTCAGGGTTTGCGGGGGTCGTATTATCTTGTTCGGGAACTTCTTTCTCAGCGGGCGCAGGTTCGGGGTTTTCCTCAGCGGGCGCAGGTTCGGGGTTTTCCTCAGCGGGCGCAG
>MDTE01089274.1_pt1 | contig 35432 bp, 32 predicted proteins | sample 811231 | NCBI WGS metagenome assembly MDTE01 (sample SAMN05326651, study PRJNA326480) | marine metagenome | isolation source: seawater | place: Indian Ocean: Red Sea | collected 2010
TATCTCTAAGTTTATCTAAAAATTTTGTTATTACCCCAGCATACTCTAATGTTTGGCCTTTTCCAAAAATATTGAAATATCGAAGTCCAATAATTTTTACTCCTTGTTTTGCATATTTCTTGGCAAGAATTTCATCATCTAATTTTGTTTTTCCATACGGATTAATTGGCTTTTTATCAAAATTTTCCAAAATTGGAACTATATCTTGTTGCCCATAAACACTTGAACTGCTGGCATAAACTACTTTGAAATTATTTTTTTGAGCAATTTTGAAAATATTTTCTGTTCCACTTACATTTACATCATGATATTTATCTGGCATTTTGAATGAATCTTGTACTACTGTAAGTGCTGCTTGATGAAAAACTCCATCTATGTTTCTTAATTCTTTCTCCATAATATTAAAATCTTGAATATCAATTTTACAAAATTCAATTCTTTTTCTAACTTCTTCTAAATTTTCCATTTTTCCTGTATGTAAATTATCTATGACTTTCACATGATGTCCTTCTTTAACTAGTAATTTGACCAAATGGCTACCGACAAATCCTGCACCACCTGTAACTGCAAATCTCATATCGCAACTAGTTTGTATCTCTCTTTAAGTATTAAGTAGAATAAACATTAAATCCAAAACTACAAAAATAACATTTTAAGGAATATTGTATGACTAATAATTTGCTATCATTAAGCGATTCTCATGTTCAAGAATTAATTAACAAAAAATCATTAAAAATTGCTGTTATTGGAATTGGGAGAATAGGTCTTCCTACTGCTCTCTGTTTTGCAAAAGCTGATTTTGAAACTATTGGTGTTGATATTAATGAAAAATTAGTTAACATGATAAATGCTGGAGATTATCCTTTAAAAGATGAGCCTGATTTTGATAAAATTTTTGAAAATGTCATAAAAAATAAAAAATTTAGAGCAGAAACTGATATTGCAAACGTCATTCCTCGTTCTGATATAATTTTATTATCTCTTCCTACTCCAATGAACAATCAAAATATTCCTGATTATACAGCATTACTCACTGTTGGAAAAAGCCTTAATGAATTATTATCTGACGGGCAAATTGTTATTGTTGAAAGTACCGTTGAACCTGGTTTTATTGAAAACCAATTACTTGAAACTATAGAAGGTCCTAAAAAGAATCTAAAGTCTGGTACAGATTTTCATTTAGCAGTTTGTCCTGAAACTGCTAATCCTGGAGAAATAATGCACGACTTTAAAAAATTACCACGATTGGTTGGTTCTATTGATGAAAAAATAACTCCTATTGTAACTGCTCTTTATACAAATGTATTTGGTGTTGAATTAATTCCTATGCCAAATTGTAAAACTGCAAATGCTGTAAAACTTACTACAAATGTTTTCCGTGAAATTAATATCGGATTTATCAATGAATTAGCATTATTATTTGAAAAATTAGGAATAGATACTTACACAGTCATCGAAGCTGCAAAAAGTAAATATAATTTTCAACCTCATTATCCAGGTCCTGGTGTTGGTGGACCATGTTTGCCTGTCAATGCATATCAATATCTTAATTCTTCAAAAAAAATTGATACAAATCTCCTCAAAATTGTACAAGATGCAAGAAAAATTAATGAATCCATGCCTGATCATGTTGTAGAATTACTTGAAGATGCATTTTCTGAATCAAAAAAATCTTTGGAAAATTCAACTGTTACTATACTCGGAATATCTTACAAACCTAATGTTCATGATGTACAAATTGCACCATCTGAAGAAATCATCAGGTTACTAAAACAAAAAAATGTTAATCTTAAAATCTTTGATCCATATTTCGTATCTGAAACCGTATTTGGTTATAAAATTGAAGACTCAATTTCTAAAGCAATGTCTGATTCTGATGCTGTATTGATAATTACTGGTCACAAACAATTTGACGATCTTAATATGGAACTTTTTTCTAATTCTATGAATGAACCAATACTTGTTGATTGCACCGGAAAAGTGGATCCAAAAACAACTAAAGTCAAAGGAATAATCTTTAGAGGAATTGGACGTGGTAATGCCACCTAAACTTAATCAAATTCAGATTGAGACAATCAAACAAATTCTTTCTTTACGATATTCGATAAATATTCAAACATCTGAAAAATTATTACCCCATACTGTTGAATCCATTCAAGTCAATAATGTTGAAGAATTCATTGAACAATCTATACGTAAAAATATCTTAGAAAAACTTCCTCCAAATCCTAAAAAAATTGGAATTTCATTAAGTTCTGGTATTGATTCTACTCTTGTTTTAGCTCTATTAAGAAAAGAATTTCCTTCTTGTGAAATTGAATCAATCTCCGTAAAATTTCATGATAGTACAGATGAAACTACTGCATCTAAAAAAATTGCAGAAGAATTTGAAACAAATAATCATATTCTTGAAGTGAATAATATTTTGGAAGAATTGCCAAAAGCTATCAGCATAATCAAACAACCATTTTGGGATTTACATTGGTATTATCTAGTGAAAAAAATGAAGAGTTTAACAAACGTTTTTTTGTCGGGTGATGGTGGAGATGAATTATTTGGTGGGTATACTTTTCGTTATAAAAAATTTTTAGATCAAACTACTGAAAATTCTTCATATGAGAAAAAAATTATTTCATATCTGAACTGTCATGAAAGGGATTGGGTTCCTGATCAAAAATCAATTTTCACTAATCATCTAAAATTTGATTGGAAAGAAATTCATACAATATTGAAACCTTATTTTGATAATTCTCTACCTCGATTATCCCAAGTTTTTCTAGCAGATCTTAATGGAAAATTACTCTTTAATATGATTCCCATAAATACCATGTTTCATAATGCATTTTCAATTAGTAACATTACTCCAATAAAAAATAAGGAACTGATTAAATTATCATTTGGTCTTTCAGATGAACAAAAATACGATTTTAAGACGAATACAGGAAAACTTCCATTAGTAAAACTTCTTGAAAAATTAAATGTCAGATATTTAACTTCCTCTAAAAAACAAGGATTCTCAGTTGACACCGTTAATTCTTGGAAATCATTTGGAAAAAAGATATTTGATTATTATTTTGATAAATCACGATTAATTGAAGATGAAATAATAAATAATGATTGGATTAGAAGACATTCAGAAAACAGTGATCCAAGTGTAAGATATGTAAATAAATTTCTTGGAATTCTGGCACTTGAAATATGGTATAGATTATTTATTACAAAAGATCTAAATGAAAATGAAAAATTAACAATCTAATTTTTCTTTAATAAATTCTGCACCTACTGTACTTGAATTATTTAGATTAAAAACAATTTTTGAACGAATATTTATTATTTCATCTCTGGCCTCCCTTAAATTTACTTCCATATTTTCAATAAGTTTGGGAATTTTGTCTAATTCCTCTGGTGAAACAACTTTACCAATATTATTCCTGATAGAGATTTCTATTGGTTCACAAGATATCTTATCTGATTCTACATTCATTATTTTCTTTGGAACGTCTATGAAAATTACTGGCTTTTCAAATACGAATGCATATTCCATTGAAATTCCTGACCAATCAGAAACAAAATAGCTTGAAGTGTGAAACATTTTGGACTCTATGATCCCTTCTTCAAAAATAAAATTTTCATTTTTACCAAATTTTCTTTTGATTGAATCAATCAAATTTTTTGACTCATTTATAATTCTGTAATGAGGTCTAAGCAAAACTTTGTAACCTGAATCCAACAAAACCTCAATTAATTCTACACCACAAACTTCTAATAAATTATCTTTACCGTAAGATGGGGCAATTATAATTAATTTTTTGTCACGTTCTCCGACAAATGACTGTTTTTCAGCCAACAATTTATCCAATCTTCCAAAACCATATCTTACAAGATTTTTTGGTTTCAAATTATACACTCTTTCAATTTCTCTAATCTCTTTTTCATGATGTTCTCCAACACAAAAAATGGTGTCAAAATTATCTACTGCACCTTTTCTAAGATATGAATGAACGCTAAACATTGAATGAAAAATGTAAATGTAATGAACTGGAAAAACTTTTGATCTTTTAATATGAAATGTCTCTAAATCTGGCATATCCATTATCAATATTTTTGCTTTTAATGTCAGAAAAAATTTTGTTCTAGCAGTTCCATCGCCAATATAAAATGCTGTAATCTTATTATTTTTCTCCAAAAATATAGGATCATCTTCTACTGATGTCATATAGCAAATCTCAAGATTCATTTTTTCAGTTAATTCATCTATTAATAATCTAAAATGGTTCATTGATGCTTTATTCTCAGCATAAAATACAATCCGTCGTTGTTCTTCTGATAATTTTTCAAATTTTTTTAATTCTTTCCATTCTTTACCTAATGAAAAATTAAGTTTCATATTTTCAAAATCAAGAATTTAATTAAATAATTTACTATGTTATCTCGAAATCTTTTCTTTAATCTTAAACCAATATAGTTTCAAAGTCATACCTGCTCCTGCAATAGCCCCGATTATCATGGCTATTACTGCACTTGCACTACCTGGATCAATATAATTTGGAACTTTCTCTAAAACTAACAAACTTGTAGGAATAATAATCTGAAAAAATTCCATAACACATAATTTCTTTAAGGCATATTAATACTTGTATCTTTTAATGATATCTAAAAATTCTTCTGCAATATTCTCCCATCCAAACTTGTAACTTTCTCTCTCAACATTTTCAATAAAATTTGTTTTTATTTCCGGTTTTGTTAAAATCTCATTAATAGCAAATTTTATTTTCTCATCATCTCCCAAGTCTACCAAATAACCTGTTTCTCCATCTTTAATTAATTCGGGAATCCCACCAACATTTGTTGCTATAATAGGTTTCTTCATTATCATTGCTTCTATAATGCTTTGACCTAACCCTTCTAATCCTGATAAAAGCAAAAAAATATCAATTTCTGAAAAAAATTCCATTATTTTTTTTGGATAACTTAAGTTGCCTAGCCAAACAAAATTTGTTTGTGCTTCTAATTCTGGAATAATTTCATTACTATACTCTCCGTCTCCTGCAAGATAAAATGTAACATTTGGTGTTTTTTTCATTACATTAACTAACGTTTTTAATTCATTTGTCTTTCCCCAAATATTTAATCCTTGAACAAGTCCAACACATGGATGTTTAAGATTATTAACAGAATGCAATTCCCATTCTGGTAAATTTCTTCCGTCTGCATATAACAACTCTATGTTCTTATCTGGATATCTATTCATTACTTCATTTTTTAAATAATTTGAAATTGGCAAAATCACTCTAGCATTACTAAAAATCCTATCTGCTAATTTTTGATTCCTATTAATTGATGTTAAACCTAATCTGTTTCTCCCATTTTTTATCTTAGCCCATTTAACTTCTTCCCAATAATTCCCTCTTAACAGAACAACAAAAGGAATTTTATTATCAATTAAAAATTCTCCTATTCTACTAATTCTATCTAATACGACTAAGTCTGGGCAAAACTCTTCTATAACATATTTTAATTGATTTTTTTTGTTTCTCTTTCTTTGAAAATTTATAGTTAAACTCTTTTCCAAGTAATCTGTATCAATTATTACTTTTGTTTCTACTCCATTTCTTCTGAGTCCCTGAGAGAAATCTTCTAGATGCCTATTCCTTAATTTATTTCCAACAAATAATACCTTCATGCATTTTTTTAGGTAGCATTATTAAAAAAATTTCTATCATTAAATGAAATTTTTCAGAATTCTTGATAGTATCTTTTATAGGGTATTATTTATGATCAAAAAGAGAAAGATTGCAAAAAACAACAATTCTTCATACTATATTATTCGCAATTTTTCCGGTTTTGTTAATTTATTCACAAAATATTCATTTATTGCCTATTGCAGAAATCATCTTCCCTTTATTTTTGATAGTAGGTGTTAGTCTTATTGCATGGAAAATCATCACTTATTTCTTTGATAATAAATTCAAATCTGGATTATTAATCAGTCTATTTCTTGTATTATTTTTCTCATATGGCCATGTCTATAATTTACTTGTTGATACTTCCATATTTGATTTTGATATTGGAAGACATAGATTCCTATTAATTCCGTTCGTCATATCTCTTGTTGCAGCTTCTGTTTTTATAATAAAAACTTCCAGAAAACTAAATAATTTATCTTCAATTGTTACTGTAATCTCTCTCACTGCAGTGATGATATTATTTGTAAATGTTAGTATGGATATTTCCCAAGAAAATTTTTTTGATAGTAGTTTGATGTCTTCTGAAGAAAATTTCCTTGGAACTGGAGCATCTAGAACATCTGGAATTGAATTATTTTATTCACAAAAATCATTAAGAGACATACCTGAAAATATCCAATCCTCTTCCAAACCTGATATCTATTATATCATTTTAGATGAATATGGCAGTAATCATGCGCTCAAAAATTTCTTTAACCATGATAATTCTTCATTTACTGATTCATTACTAGAAAAAAATTTCTTTATATTTGAACCAAGTTTTACAAATTATCCAACTACGGTTCAATCTTTGGGTTCTACTCTTAATATGAAATATATTAATTATTTATCAGATCAAACTACAGAAAATTCAAAAAATTATCATCTTCTAAATGATGTTTTGAGTAAAAATGAAGTAATGAAAGTTTTGAAACAGAATGATTATTTTATAATAAATATGGGCGCTCTCTGGGGTCCCAATAATTCATTTCATTTTTCAGATATTGATTTATGTGAATTTAAGGAATTTAATCGAGATTCGTTAATGCGTGAATTATTACAAATCACGATGCTCAGTTACGTACAAGAAAGACTTGTTGAAGAAGGAAGACGGGATAGAGTCTTATGCGTATTTGAGGAATTACCTGAACTACAAAAAATTCCAACAAATCCAAAATTTGTTTTTGCACATATCATGCTACCTCATGCACCGTATATCTTTGGACCTAATGGCGAATCTATTACTCCTGGTAACTCTCTAGACGGAATGCCATGGGAACCTAGAAAGGCACATGTGGATCAGATAAAATTTGCAAATCAAAAAATTATCACTCTACTTAACTCAATATTGACATATAATACTAATTCAATCATCATTATCCAAGGAGACACTGGTTCATCATTTGAAAATGATTGGAATTCTCCTTCAAATGAACTAATAATTGAACGAATGTCAAATCTTAACGCAATATACCTGCCAGATAATAATTATAGTTACTTCGAAGAAACCACAACGCCTGTGAATACGTTTAGAATAATCATGAATGAAATATTTGATAAAAATTATGAAATGCTTCCTGATAAGATGTATTGGAGTACAAGTAATTTACCCTATTTACACGATGATGTAACTCAACTACTTGAAGACACTTTGTGATTATTTTACAAAATTATTGTAAATTTTATTAATCAAAATCTGAGATTAATAGATAGCATATTTTATAGAGCATACCAAAAAATTATCAAAAGAGGCGTGTTATAACATTCGAAAATGATCAAGATTATTGGTTTATCCGTTGCTATTGCTTTTTCATTATCTCTCATATTCATCATAATTTTCGATGAATATTTTGGAGCAACTAGGGTTTCAGAAATTGAAGACGATGATTTTTTTTCAAAAGAATTTGAAAAAAATTCAAAAAAAATTTTTACTATAGGTGGTAGTGGAATGGGTCAGTTAAATTCCACATTCATACACAATCAACTTCGTGAATCAAATTTGAATGTGATTTATTATAATCTTGCATATAATGCAGATACTCCTAAACAAAGAATTAATTCAATAGATTCAACAATATCACTAAATCCAGAATTAATAATATATGGAATTACCTATTATGATTTTAATGGATTTGAATTTCTAATTTCTTCAAAAAATGAACAACCATTACCTGATGTTAAAACCAATCTGGAAAATCTTCTCTCAATTGAAAAAAATCCAATATCTCAATTTAATCCAAAGAAAAATACTCTAAATTATATTCGTATTTTACTTAATGATAATGACATCTCTGGATCGTCAGATGAAAAATTTCAATTAGAACATTCCCCTTTCACATTTTTTTCAAATTATCAAACGATAATTACTCCTAGTGATGAATTAGAAAATGTAAGTTTTGAATCTGTATCTGAAAAAGTTAATCAAAACGTAAAATCATTTAGTGAACAAACTGATAATTTTGAAAAAATTATTCAGCAATTTAAAAAGGAAAACATAGATGTTGTCATTGTTATTTTACCTCAACAAAAATCATTTAATGAACTAATTCCTGAATCTGACAAACAAATTTTTTATTCAAAATTACAAAAATTAGAAAAAAAATATGATTTCACAATATATGATCTATCTAAAAAATATCATAATCTTGAAATTTGGCAGGACCATAATCATGTTGCACTAAATAAAAACTCAATAATTTTCAGTGAAGACATTTACCAAATAATTCTGGAGAAATTAAAATGATCTTCAATAGTATAGATTTTGTAATTTTCTTTGTATTTGTAGTAACTACATTAGTAATTATTAAAAACAAAAATTTTACTTACATTCTATTAACCATTTCAAATTTTTTCTTTTTCTATTTCACTAATAACTATCTTATTTCTCTGTTAATTTTCTCTATTTTGCTTGATTTCTATGTTGGTAAAGAAATTTGGAATGCAAAAACACAATCCAAAAAAAAGAAATTATTGTGTATCAGTATTGCTGGAAATCTTGGTTTGTTAGGATTTTTCAAATATGTTGATTTTGGTATCACTGAACTTAACAATCTATTTGCATTATTTGGAATTAATGAAATATCATTACTTGAAATTGCATTACCTGTAGGAATCTCATTTTATACATTCCAAACATTAAGTTATACAATTGATATATATCGTGGTCAGCTAACTCCTTCAAAATCATTAAAAGAATTTGCATTGTTTGTTGCATTTTTCCCACAACTTGTTGCTGGACCTATATTACGTGCTTCTAACTTTCTTCCTCAAATTAGGGAAAAATTTTCTTCAAATTTAACGAATAATGGGTTAAAACAATTCCTAATCCAAAAAAGTAATCTAAAACTTGGTTTGACATTGATGGCATTTGGATTTTTTAAAAAAATGTTTTTTGCAGATAATCTTGCACCATTTGTTGATGAAATTTTCATCAATCCTATAGGTTTAGAATCATTTGCAATAATTCTCGGTGCAATCGGATTTGGAATTCAATTATACTGTGATTTTTCTGGTTATACTGATATTGCAATTGGTGCTGCATTGATTCTAGGCTTTAAAATACCTAAAAATTTCAATTTTCCTTACTTTGCAACATCTCCAGCAGAATTTTGGAGACGTTGGCACATCAGTCTCTCATCTTGGGTAAAGGATTACGTATTCTTTCCATTAGTGATGAAAAACAAAAGATCAATTCCTAGAATTATTTCTAGCATTTTTGTCACAATGTTTCTTATTGGAATTTGGCATGGGGCTGGAATAAATTTCATAATATATGGAATTATACATGGCGCGTATGTAGGAATTGAAACATATTTCAGAAGTAAATTTCCTTCACTTGTACAAAATTCATTTTTAAAATCAAAGGTTGGAAAAATCATTTCCATTTTAGCAACACAATATTTGATATTTCTATCATTCTTAGCTTTCAGAATACATGATCTAGAAATGTTATCATATTCAATGCAGAAATTCATTTTCTTTGACTTCCAAACCTCTGGATTTACAACTTTTCTTTATGAGCATAAGTTCCCAATATTCTTGATCCTGTTGTTTGTTTCTATGCATATAATTTCCTATAAAAGACCAAATATGTTAGAAAAAATATCTAATCTTAAAATGTTACCTTGGACGGCATTTTTACTTCTTATTATGACTACTATACTCTTTTTCTTTGATTCAAATCCTCGTGACTTTATCTATTTTAGATTTTAGGAAACTATTTCTCATATTGAGTTAGTCGTCTTTCATCATCACTAAAAATCACTCCTACAGTTCTTAATAATGAAATATTATGTTTATTACAGTAATCATCTAATTTTCTAATATATTCTTGAAAGTTTTCTTTTTTTTCATCATTTCTAATAATATTAGAAAATAAATCGTCATGATCAAGCATAACAGCTTTTTCATTTGATTTTAACGCAGTGCATATTTCATCAATATTTAAGACACCTTTTGGACTCTCAATCTTTGGTACGATGTTTATTCTATCTGGAATTTTTTTTAAAAATTCTTTGAGATCACTTGCAGATTCGACATTTGACACAGCAAAAAATTTGACATTTTTGTTTTTTTCTAAAACTGGGATCATCTCATCTAAAGTATATCTGTTATTTGGTGGTTTTATTCTCCCAATTGGAAGGTCAATGAAAAAATCAGAATTATTATTCTTTTGAAGTTTTTCTTCTAATTCGGGAATACTATTACACCATGCCATATTAATTCGAAAAACCACATCATCTGGTAAGCTAATATTGTAATTTCCTATATTCTGTGATACTAATAGCATAATAACCCTGAAATATTTTTTTTAATAAATCTACTTGATGATCTATCACTTTTGATAAAATAATGTATGGTATATTTTATAGCCTAATGTCATTTTATAACTAAAATGAATACAAAAAATAAGAAAAATAATGATTTCTTATTTAATTCTAAAGCCAATGTGTTGCATTCGTTAAAAAAGAAAATTAAAAAATCAAAAATTGAAGAATTATTTTTCTTTAGTGTAGCAGATTGGAATAGTAATAATAAAAAATATCTTGAATACATTTACTCACATTTTACTTCAAATATAATAATTAGAAGTTCATCATATGGTGAAGACAGTATTGAGAAATCTCAAGCTGGAAAATTTCTTTCCATTTTAAATGTTAATCCTAAATCAAAATTAGAAACATCAAATGCAATAAAACGTGTTATAAAATCATATGGAATTAACAAATTTCTGGAATCAAAAAATCAAGTATTAATACAATCTCAAACACAAAATGTTTTGGTTAGTGGGGTAGTGTTTACAAAAACTCTTGAAAATGGTTCCCCATATTATGTCATAAATTTTGAAGTAGATGGCTCTACTGATTCTGTAACAAAAGGTTCTGTATCTAAAACTCTTAAAATATTTAATTTAACTAAAAAACATTTTCTTTCATCACAATGGAAAAAATTAATTTATTCTATAGAAGAAATTCAATCTATTACAAATAGTGAAAAGTTAGACATAGAATTTGCAATAACAAAAAATAAAATCATAATTTTTCAGGTAAGACCGTTAACTAGTTTAAAGAATAATGTTGACACTTCAATTACAAAATTTGTAAATAATGAAATTAAAAAAAACCGAAAAAAATTTCTTAATTTAAAAGAAAAAAATTCAATTGTAAATAATAAAATAATTTTCTCTAACATGACTGATTGGAATCCTGCTGAAATTATTGGAAATAGACCACGTACTTTTGATTACTCGTTGTATAACTATCTACTATTGAATGATTCCTGGACGAAAGGAAGACAACTTTTGGATTATGCAAAACCACCAAATAATTCACTTATGGAAAATTTTTCGGGCTATCCTTACATTAATGTACAAACTAGTTTCAATTCATTTTTCCCATCAAGTATGCCAATAAAATTGAGAAAGAAATTAATGAATTATTTTCTTAAAAAACTAGAAAATAATCCACATCTTCATGATAAATCTGAATTCCAAATATTATTCACATGCTATGATTTCTCATTAAATAAAAGAATCAAAGAATTAAAAAATTTTGGATTTACAAACAAAGAAATAATTGAAATTAAAAAAATCCTAAAAAATTTTACAAATCAACTAATCTCTAAAACCCCAGAATTATTATCTATAACAGAAAATTCTCTAAAAATATTAGATCAAAAAAGAGTACAAAGTCAAATCCAAAATACAAATTATAAAGCAAAATTACAAAATGCAGAATTACTTCTACGTGATTGTAAACAATTTGGCGCTATACCCTTCTCAGCAATTGCAAGATTAGCATTTGTCTCAAATATTTTATTAAAAAGCCTTAGTGAAACTGGTAAAATAGAAAAATTGGATGTAGATAACTTACTGAATTCAATCTCGTCACCAGTAGTTGAATTTCAACGTGATCTATTCAAACTAAAATCAAACAAAATGAGCAAACAAAATTTCTTGAATACATATGGGCATCTTCGACCTGGAACATACGATCCTACAATTAAAAGATATGATCAAATTCCAGATTTCTTAAAAAATTTAACTTTATTAAAAATAAAACGACCTATAAAAAAAATTAACACAATAAAAAAATCTGTGATTAATGAAATTATACAAAAACATGGATTGAAATTCAATGAAATAAATTTCTTTGATTTTATTAATAAAACAATTAGTTTACGAGAAAAAACAAAATTTGAGTTTACAAAAAGTTTGAGTGATGTAATTGAATTCATTCTTTCTGCGGGAAGAGATTTAGGTTTTACTGCAAATGAAATGTCATTTTTAAGCATTAGTGATATTTTAAAATATAAAACTATGAAAAGAAATGAACTCAAAATTTTTTGGAAAAAACAGATCTTTTATAATAAAAAATTCTATACGCTAAATAATTATATCCAATTACCTCCAATAATATTTTCACAAAATGATTTTAACATAGTTCATCAATATGTTGAAAAACCAAATTATATTACAAATAAGAAGATCATTGATGATACCGTTATCTTAGAAAACCTCGATGATATTTCGAACATAGATTCCAAGATTGTAATTATTGAAAATGCTGATCCTGGGTTTGATTGGATTTTTACCAAAAATCCTGCTGGTTTAATTACAAAGTATGGTGGAATTGCATCACATATGGCAATACGGTGTGCTGAATTAGGATTACCTGCTGCAATAGGATGTGGAGAAAAAATTTTCAATCAATTAAGAACAAGTAAAAAAATAACTCTTGATTGCAAAAATAATGATATTCTTATCTTAGAATATGCTCAAAAGAATGATTTTTCTGAAGAACGAAAAATACTCAAATCGTTAGGATACATAAAATAGAATCTAATAAAAAGACAGATTTTCTAAATAAATTGAAATTGAAAAAAATTGGAATATCACTAAGGGTTGAAACAGTTGAAAAATATAATGAAAAACGTGATACTATTAGTCATGATTGGATAACTTTTTTACAAAAAATTGATTATTCACCAATTTTAATTCCTAATAATTTGGATAATGTAGAAAATTATCTTTATGAATTAGATTTGAATGCAATAATACTGTCAGGGGGTGATAATGTTGGTGATTTTCCTGAACGTGATAAAACAGAAAATGCTATTTTGAATTATGCAATAAAAAACTCTATTCCAATTTTAGGTGTTTGTAGAGGTATGCAAATAATAAATGATTTTTTTGATGGAAAAGTTAGGAAAAATGCTACCACTGAACATGTTGGTAAAACACATGATGTTGATATTTTAGAAGAACAATTAACCAAAATATTTACTACAAAAATTCAGGTTAATTCTTATCATAATAATTTGATCATGAAAGATGATATTGGAAAAAATCTGAAGATTTTTGCCACTACTAAAAATGATAAATCTGTAGAAGGATACTTTCACAAAACTTACCCAATAATTGGTGTCATGTGGCACCCTGAGAGAAGTCATAATGAAATTAACCAACAAAAATTACTAGATCTCTTCTATGATAAAAAACTCTGGAACACATAATGAAAGCAATCATTCTTGCTGCAGGGGAAGGAAAAAGATTACGTCCTTTAACTAATTCAAAACCAAAGAGTATGGTAAAATTCTTTGATAAAAGTATCTTAGAACAACAAATTTCAATAATGAAAAAATGTGGAATTGATGATATAATTATAGTGACAGGTTATAAATCCGAACTAATAAAATTTCCAAATATAAAATACAGGAATAATTCTAATTTCCAAAATACCAATATGGTTGAAACTTTATTTTGCGCACAAGATGATCTAAAGGGGGATGTAATAATATCATATGCAGATATCTTGTATGAAGTAAATATTCTAAAAAAATTAATTGATTCAAATCATGACATATCCGTTATTATTGATAAACAGTGGGAAAAATATTGGAAAAAAAGATTTGAAAATCCATTAAATGATGCTGAAACTTTGAAAATTGATCTGCACAATAATATTTATGAAATTGGGCAAAAAACTGATAATATTGATGAAATCGAAGGCCAATTTATCGGATTAATGAAATTTAATCCAAGTGGATTAAAAAAACTAAAAAACTTTTACAAGAAATGTAAAGAAACTTCTATAACCACTGGAAAAAATCTTCTTAATCCTAATTTATCATTTGAAAATTCGTACATGACTGATTTACTTCAAGGATTGATTAATGAAGGATATGAATTAAAACCTGTAATCATTCATGGTCGTTGGATAGAATTGGATTCTATAGATGATTATAATTTATACAAAAAATTATATCAAGAAAATAAATTAACTGAATTGATTAATTTGGAGAAATAAAATGAAACCAAATATTGTTTTTGTTTTATTAGATGGTGCAAGATACGATAGAATAGGCATATCACAAGATTTCACTGAATTATCACAAAAGGGAACTTTATTGAATAATGTTAGTACAACAATTCCTTACACTTTTGGTTCTCTAAATACAATTTTCACGGGAAAATATGGAAAAGAAAATGGGGTAGATGGATACTATAAAATGATGAAATTAAAAGAATCTATTGACTTCTTACCTGAAGTCTTAAAAAATAATGGATATTTCACTTCTAGAGGTTTGATAAGTGACAAAATATTGTCCTCGCGTGGATTTGATATTAGAGAAGTTTTCGATGAATTTGAAGATGATCTTAATACCAAACATCCTGAATTTATTGAAAACACTTTCTTGAAATCTAAAAATAAACCATTTTTTATTCTTCTTCAATATACAAAAATTCATGCTGTAACTGTTACTGAAGTTTTAAAAAAATTTGAATGGGATGATAAGAATTTCTATAATAATAAATCTGAAAATTTAAAAACATATGATTCAGTTTTTAAAGAAACTGGAATATATGCAAAGAAAATACAAGAAACTCTTGAAAGATTAAACATTCTTGATAATACAATAGTAATATTTTTTTCAGATCATGGAACTGGAGTTGGAGAACGTTTTGGTGAAAGGAACTATGGTTCCTTTACATATGAAGAAACCATAAGAACCTTTTACCTCTTCATTGGTAATAAAATTAAAGAAAACAAAATCTCCAATTCATTATTATCTACAATTGACATATTTCCTACAATTCTTGATCTGTGTGGAATTAAAACAAATGAAAAATTTGTAGGTAATAGCTTCGCAAATTTTTTGAAAAATGATGAAAAAATACCTAGTAGAAAATTTACTTACTCTGAAACAGGTGGATTACATGGTCCACATCCCTCACCTGAAAAATCAAATGTCTTTTGCATTAAATCATTAGAGTACAAACTGGTTTATCTGAAAGATCAGAATGAATGGAAATTTTATGATCTGAAAAATGATCCTGATGAGATTGAAAATATAATGGATAATGAGTCTGAAATGCAAGATCACATGAAGAAAAACCTATTAGAATGGCTTAATCGTTAACACATCTCAAAATTGCAATATGTTTTAAAACTGGATGAATAATATAGTATGTTTCGCCTTCATTGGGATCCTGTGAAATCCTCTCTTTTGATTTTAAATCATTTTGTAATAATTCAATTAGTGCTTCTGATCTTATGTGTGGATCAAAAACACTATCAAGATATTGATGATTAGGTTTTTTAAATTTTTTTTGACTTAAAACTTCACCAGTATCTAACATATTGTCCATAATAAAACAAGTTACAGCTGTCTCATCTTCATTTAAAATACTATAATAGAAACATGTACTCCCACGATAATTTGGTACTAATCCTGGGTGCATATGAATAAATTTTGTTTTCAATGAAAGAATTCCTTCTTTCAATATACCGCCACCTGTAAAAATTATAAAATCAAGGTTAATCTCTTTCAAATATTCTTTTAATTTCATATCATTAATATCAACAAAATCAAATTCAGTATATTCCAGATTATTTTCTCTTAGAGTCTGTTTCACTGGCATTGAAATATCAAAACCATATTCTTTTGAAGTTTTAATCACTTTTTCATCATATATTGGTTCTTTTCTTTCATCATTCATGAAAATTATTTGATCAAATTTCTTTCCATTTCTGACACATTTCTGTATATACGCTTTGGAACGGTCATCTGGAGTAAGAATGATACCTAATGACATACTCCACACCTTTTTTGTAATTCTTTAACAAAATCTAATTCTTTTTCAATTATATACTGAAAAAGTTTCAAATCATTTTCATCACTAATTAATCCTGACGCTGAACAAATAATATCATTAAGCTTTAATACTGAATTTAAAAATTTTAAATTATCTGTTTTTTCATATTTTTTTAAACAAATAATTGCAAAAAGAATATAATTTCTTAAATTTCTATAATTATCCGAGTAATTTCTCTCTAAATTAATTAAATATGTATCAAATATTCTTTTTTTTACCTCAAATATTTTAACAAATTTTTCAATCGTAGTTTCATCTTCTTTTTTCAAATTATTTTTTCCTTTAATAATTATAGATAGAAATTCATACTCTGAATAGAACTTTGTATCATCACTAGATTTTTCTTTATGATTAATTTTGTATAGTGAATCTATAATGTCTAAAAATTCATTCTCGTTGCATTTTTGTTTCATCAATATTTTTCGTGTTCTCTCATATGCAGTAAGAAATTCTTTTCCCTCAAAAGGTGTCATCTGATATTTCTGTTTATTTTCTAATAGATTTCTCTCAGAATATTGATATGTCATATCATAAATAACCCAATTTTCTTAATTCTTCTTTAACAAGAGATTCTTCATCTTTATTGATCTCATCACTGATTAATTCAATACTTTTCTGAATTTCATCATTCTCAATTTTTTTTATTATTTCCTCAAAATGTAATACTTTATCCGGATATTTCTCAAAAATATTCATATTTTCTAAAGGATCTTTTTCTAAATCATACAAATGAATATTTTTTTCATTATCTGTATCAGATCTAAAATATTTCATTGTGGATGTTCTAATTCCAACTGAATCTGTTAAAGATGGTTTTTCATATGGCATGGTATGTAAATACACTGGTTGCTCCTTTACGTTTTCATTATTCATTAATGGAATTAAACTCCTTCCATCACATTTTTGCGGTTTCTGAATTTGGTTTAGATCACAAAGAGTTGGATAGATGTCTACATGACTAACAAATTTTGAAATTATTTTTGGTTTTATTGATTCACTAACAAAAAGTATAGGTACATTCAACATCTCATCAAACAATGATTGAATAAAATATGAATCTCTTGATCTACTCTGATGACTTGTTAATTTTTTCTTACTACGTTCGATTCTTTTTTCCCCGATAACTTTTTTCAAACGATTCAACATCTTCCCTCCACTTTTTTCTAATTCTTTTGGCAAAATTTGTGTTCCAATCTTTTTTGCTAATTTTAAATCTGGAACTAAATCTTCATTTTTTATATTTTCATATGGAATTCTATCACCATGATCTGAGGATAAAACCAAAATTGTTTTTGAATAATCGATTACATTGAAAATTTTTCCTAAAAATTTATCCACATTTGTTATATTCTTTATGTAACTAGAATTTGAAATTTCTTTATTATCTGAATCTGTAACTACATCAGAATACACTCCATCCTTGTCTGGATGTATGTCCATTAAATGAAAATAAAAAAAACTTGGGGTTTCATTATCGGCCAGTTTTAATATATCTAAAACTTCATCAATAAGTCCTGTACTTAATAATTCTGGGTCTTCGATAAAATTATACGTATTATTATTATTTTCAAACAAATTAATTATTGAATCAAAATTTTTAATTTTTGGAACTAAACCATAAATGTTAAAATTATTTCTCTTTAATGACTCAAAAATATTTTCTTTATTCAACACAATTCTGTTTATACTATTTCCTGTTCTACATGGGAATAATGAGTTAAAAATACAATTTAGCGAAAGATTAGTACCGTCTGCAGATGAATATGCATTTGAAAAATATACACCTTTTTTCACCAATGCATCTAAATTCGGAGTTATGGATTTCTTATTTGGTCCATAAACCTGATCACTACGTAAATTATCAATTAGTAAAAATACGATATTTTCTATCACAATTGTTTAGAAATTTAGGATTATTTTAAATATATTAAGAATTCATTCTTTCATCATTAACTAGTAAAACATATTACATTTGTTAATCTCAAATTTATAATTGAATAAGAATAATCTATTTTTTAGATTCTGGTATTATTTTAGAATTGGTTGGGGCACATATTTTGTATTTGTATTAGGTGCTGTTAATACCCTAACTGTTACCTATTTCCTTGCAGTTGATAATTATCCTACATTGAAACAACTATTTCCCTCATTTGAAATATATGCACTATATCTTACAACTATACTCATACCAATTTTAATTGTAGTCGGGTATTCACATTTTAAAAAAACTCATGCATTCAAATCTGAAGTTGATGTTATAATAGAAAGTAATCCTTACCAAAGAAGAATTTTGGTAAATACTGAAGCCACTTTATCCCTGAATCTAAAATTAATAAATATAATCCAAAAAATGGCAAAGGATCAAAATATTGATCAGGAACAATTGAATGAACTGAAAAAAATTTCAGAAGAACTATCCTCGTATGTCAACACACGTTCATTTACCAACGATGATGACCTTAAATTCTTTAAAGAGAAAATAAAAAAAGAAGATTAATTCATCAAACTTATCTTTGACAGAAAATATTTAATCCATTTTGTTCGTCATCAAGCTTTTTTATATCGTCTATATTGAAAATTTCTTCTATTTTTTTTCCAATTTCATTAATTTTCCAAAGTCTAAAATTCTTTTTTAAAAGAAAATCCATAACTTCATCTGGTTTAGAACCAAAATCTTGAAGATTTTCAATACTAAACTCCATTATAATTCTTAAATCTTTATTCAAATCTAATATTTTACTCATACCCTTTAGTACATCAAATTCAGCACCTTCTACATCAATCTTTATCAAATCAATTTTCTCAATTAATTCTAATTTTTCAAAAAAATCATCCAATCTTATAATTTTGATTTTTACAGGAGTTGAATTTTGTGAAACTATATTGGATGAATAAATTCTATGCATACTCTGAGAATAAATATTGTCTTCATTAGAAGCTAAATACATATCTGTTTCTCCATTTATGTTACCTACAGCTTTATTTTCTAAAATTACATTTGATAGATTATTTACTTTCACATTTTTTTCTAATAATTGAAAATTCTTAGATTCTGGTTCAAAAGAAAAAACCTTTCCTTCCTTTTTCACAATATCTGCCATGATTAAAGTAAAGAATCCTATATTTGCACCAATATCTATAACAATATTTCCAGGAAATATTCTCTCCTGAATTAAGTCGGTTGTTTTTGGTTCAAATTCTTTTTTTAAGGATAATCGTAGTGAATCAGATGAATCTAAAAATAATTTATTACCATTTATGATAACAAACTCTGAATGAACACTTTCTTCTACATTTTGTTTAAAATCTCTTACTGAAGAATATTTTGTTAATCCTTTACCTCCAAAAACTTTTTTCAATATCTTATAAATTCTAAATTTTATCATATTAATCGAATTTTACTTCATAATAGTAATATAAATAAATTAAATTAAATTTATCAATTTAATTCAAACATGAAAGTTACAATACATCAGCCAAATTATCTTCCATATCCTGGACTATTTCACAAACTTGTTCTTTCTGATGTATTTGTTATTTTAGATAATGTTCAATTTCAATTTGATGTTACAAATAGAAATAAAATTATCTCTAAAGATGGTTCTTGGGAGAGAATAACAGTACCTGTAAAAAAGAATCAAACACATAAAAAAATATTGGATGTTGAAATTAATAATGAATTATCTTGGTCTGAGAATACTTTTGAGAAACTTTGTGAATCTTATGACTCCTCAAATTTTTTTAGTCAATATCGGGATTATTTCCAAAACTTGTATAAGAAAAAATGGGATTTACTTTATGAATTGAATCTTGAAACATTGAAAAAAATGATCGAGTTTTTGGGAATTAAAGTTAAAATCTTGAGAGAATCCGAATTGAATGTTAATGGAAACTCAACTGAACGTCTAGTAAACATCTGTGAATCTCTAAATGCTAAAACTTACGTTTCTGGTATAGGTGGTAAAAACTATCTTAATGAAAAATTATTTGAAGAAAAAAACATCCAACTTGAATATCAAAATTATCATTATATCTCTTATTCTCAAAACAATTCTATAGATTTCATACCCAATTTATCAGCAATTGATCTTCTTTTCAATGTTGGTCCTGAAAGTTTAGAATTAATAAAAAAATCCCGAAAATTTGATAATACTTGATCCAATAAATTCTGCTAATTTGTGATATATTTTCTAAATTTTTTAGGGTATAGTCTGTTCCCTATTAGATATGTCCATGTTCTAATCTTGATACTAATGTTGTTTGAATTATTATTTATAGAATTATTCTCTTTCTGTATATTCTGTAGATATGATTCCCACCACTGTGCTGATTTTTCTGGATCAGCAATTTTTTTTGCAAAATTGTATCCCTTCAATGACAAACTATCTCGAAATTCTTTTTCTAAAACAATCTTATCCAAAATCTTTGCAATAGATCTAGGGTCATTGTTTTCTGGAAGAAATGGAGATTCTAATTCACTATCGTTAAAAATTATTTTGATTTCCTTATTTACAAAACTTACAATTGGTTTTTCAGATAATGCTGCCTCTAATTCTACATTTTCATAACTTCCAATCTTCAAATTTCCAATTACTGCATCACACCAATGATAATATTTTGGAATGTCACTTCGTTTTATCATTGGAATAATTTTTACTTGTTCTGGTAAATTTTCTCGTAACTGTAATGATTTAGAATCTTCCTCCTCAGTTGTATTATCTCTCCAATCTACTTGTAATATTTGAAAATCAGTTTTACAGTATTCTAGTGCATTCCATAAAATGTTAGTACCTTTACCATATCCCATTCTCTGTGGACAAAAAAATGTAAATTTTTCTTTCTTACGTTCTATTTCCTCGAAATTTTTCATAAACATATTCATTTCTATTGGTTTCAAATCCATCTTAACTGCTGATTTTGAATATTTTTTAAGATGTTCAAATACCCATGTCGGTGCAACATGTGATTTTGCAAAATTGAATGTATTTCTATAGAAGCGTCTTTCTAAAAAATTTAGTTTATGTAATGGCTCTTCATACCATTCTTCTGTTGAATTCTTTATGAATCTTGGAGCATCAATGTCTCTCCCGACATAATAGCAAACATAATTTAGATCTGCTAAATATGCTATACGTTCTCCTGTACCCATTACAACACAAACATCAAAATTATTTTTTATCGAATTAATTTTTTTTACTTGTTCAACAACTTTATAATTTTCAAATAACTCATAATCTTCATCATATGTGAATTTACCAAATCCATCTTTTGGAAAGTTAATTATATGAATTTTTGAATTTTTAACATATTTCCTAATAGTCTGAAAATAATTCCCAATATCTCCTATTACAAGTATTTTTAAAACCAAATTTAACAATGAAAAACTAATAAATAATCTAATAATTGTTATTATTCAAAAATATCACATAACATGACATAAAATGTCAGAAAAGATTAAAGAATATTCATTAATCTGAGAATTACTTATGAATTTAAACAAAAAAATTTTTCTTTCCTTAATTATTTCTATTATTGTATATGCCACTTTCTTAATTTTTTCTGATTTTAACAAACTGACTGATAAAATCAACGATTTTCAAATAGAATTTTTACCTTTAATTCTCATTCTTGTTCCTTTAGGATGGCTAGCATTATACGCTCGTTGGGTCTTTATACTTAAAAATTTGAATTATACGTTACCACATAAACAAAATTTCAAAATTTTTCTTAGTGGATTTGCTTTAAGTGTAACGCCAGGGAAAATTGGTGAACTCCTAAAATGTCAATTACTAAAAGATAGTTTTGATATTCCCAAAAAAATTACTGCGCCAGTGATCTTAGTTGAGCGATTATACAATGCAATTGGTATTGTAATTATTTCAATTTTTGGAATACTGTTTATTGATTTTAGTGGAATTGTAATATTGATTACTGGTTGTATACTTATAATTGCTTTCACTTTACTTCGTACTAAAATATTATTTCTTTCATTTTTAAATTTAATATCAAAAATAAAATTTTTATCAAAATTCTCAACTTCATTTTCGGATTCTTATGATGTAATTAGTATATCCATTAAGCCAAAAATTTTTCTTATTTCTTCATTATTTTCTGCAATTTATTGGATTCTAGAATCAATTGCAGTTTATTTCATTCTTGTATCCTTTGGAATAGACTTCTTTGAATTATATCAAGTAATTACCACTTATGCAACTTCAATTATACTTGGTGTTGCATCATTCATTCCTGGTGGAATAGGTGTTTCTGAAGGAACATTGATTGGTCTTTTGAGTTTGCAAGGACTAACAATCTCTTCTGCGGTTTCTCTGACTATATTCATTCGTATTTTTACTTTATGGTATTCTGTTCTGATAGGATTTGTCGCATTAAAATTATCTGGCGCTCTATCACTTAATTCTAATTAGATTTTTTTATTTTCTCGCAAATCATATCGATTTCTTTATTTTGCAATGTAACCGATGATGGTAACCATAATCCTTTATCTGAAATTGATGATGAATTAACGAATTTTGAATTTTGTGTTTTATATGGTTTTAATTTATGAATAGGTGGATAAAATATTCTTGTTTGTATATTAGATCCTCTAAGATAATCAATTAGTTTATTTTTTTCTTTTTTAGAATTCATAATAATATCAATCATCCATGGTGTGATCTTTTTCAAATCCGTCTCTACAAACTCTATTCCTTTCACATTTTCTAGTAATTCACGGTATCTCTTGAACATATTTTTCTTAATTTGTATACGTTTAGGAAGCTTTTTCATTTGACTAATTCCTAAAGCTGCTTGGAATTCAGTAAATTTGAAATTATACCCGATTGTGTCATGTTCGAAAGATCTCTTCATAGTTTTTTTCATTCCAATCTTTCTACCAAAATCTTTTAACTCACAACATCGTTCAAATAATTTTTTATTATTGGTGGTAATCATTCCTCCTTGACCTGTAGTTATTATCTTAGGTGTACTGAATGAAAAAACTCCTAAATCTGAAATTGTTCCTTGATGTTTCTTCTCATAGTAACTACCTAGAGAATGAGCTGCATCTTCTATCAATTTCAAATCATATTTTTCTGAAATCTCTTTAAGTAATTTCATATTCGTAGTTCGACCATTAAAATTTACTGTCATGATAGCTTTAGTTTTCTTTGTAATCTTTTTTTCTAATCTCTCAATATCTAGATTTAGTGTTCGTTTTTCTATATCACATAAAACAACTCTTCCACCAGTTGCAATCACCGAATTAGGTGACGCAACAAATGTTAAATCAGGAACAATAACTTCATCTTTATACTTTATATCTAACGCAAGCAATCCCAAATACAATCCTGCTGTTCCACTTGTTACAGCACAAGCATATTTACTTCCAGTAAATTCTGCAAACATTTTTTCAAATTTACGTGTTTTTACTGATTCAGTAAACCAACCTGAATCTATGACAGAATTCAGCTCTTGTTTTTCAAGCTTATCCATTGAAGGTTCTATTTGATAAATTTTTTTCAAATGATGTATTATTTCTTAACAAACGATAAATAAACATGCCTTAGAAATGCTATTATGAATTTTAATTCAGTATTGGTCACGGGTGGTGCTGGTTATGTTGGTAGTGTATTAACTAGAAAACTAGTAGAAAAAAGCTTTGATGTAAAAGTTGTTGACACATTAGTTTTTGGTGATGATGGCATATCATCATTAATAAAAAATAAAAAAATTGAATTTTATAATATTGACATCCGTCATACTCATGAATTGGATAAAATACTTGAAAATGTTGATTGTGTTATACATTTAGCAGCAATTGTTGGTGAACCACTTTGTAAAAGAATTCCTGAAGCGGCTAAACAAATCAATGAATTTGCAACTAAAAATCTGATTAATTCATGCAAAAAGAATAATGTTAAAAGATTTATTTTTGCATCCACATGTAGCAATTATGGTTCATCTTCTAAAATTGTTGATGAATCGTCAACTGTAAATCCTTTATCACTATATTCTGAATGTAAAATTAATTCAGAAAAATTTATCCTTGAAAAAAATGATGAAGAATTTCAAACATGCATTCTTAGATTTGCTACTGCACATGGATTATCTCCAAGAATGCGTTTTGATCTATTAGTTCAAGAATTTCTTCGTGATGCATATGTTGATAAAAAAATATCAATTTTTGGGCAAGATTTTTGGAGACCATTAATTCATGTTAATGATATGGCAGATGCATGTATCTCTGTTTTGAATGCAACTGACAAATTAGTTTCTGGTGAGATTTTTAATGTTGGAAGTAATAATGAAAATTATACAAAAAATCAATTAGCAAAAATTATACAAAAATTCATCCCAGATTCAAAAATTGAGGTTATTAATTCTAAAAATGATCCTAGAAATTACAGAGTATCTTTTGAAAAAATCAAAAATAATCTCAATTTTCAACCAAAAAAATCAGTTGAAGAGTCTGTAAAAGAAATCCTAACTAAAATTGAATTAAATGATCTTGATCCACGAGATTCTGAATTCTCAAATATGTCCAAGTTAACAGAAAAAATCAAACCACTGAGAAGTTATCAATTTGACGAAAACCTATAAAGCAGCTCTGAAATTTCTTCACATATGAGAATTTTTGTAACAGGAATGACAGGATTTCTTGGACATGAACTTGGCCAGATATTATTAAAAAAAGGACACAAACTTGGTACGTTGGCTCGAAATGTGGCTACTTCTGATAGACCAATTGCATCCAATACTGAATCTATGATTCGTGGAGAAAAACAAAGTGGTGTTTCTTATTATTATGGCGACCTAACTGATTATCTTAACATCTATGATGTCTTAAGTTCTTTCAAGCCTGATGTAATAATCCACTTAGCTGCACAAACATCTGTTGCATATAGTTTCACCCACACCACTGAAGTATTCAATGTGAATTTTCTTGGTGCAGTAAATATGGCTGAAGCTGCTAGACGTGCTGTTCCTAATCTGAAACGATTCATTTTCTCTGGTTCAGTTGAGGAATATGGAATTCAAAAGAAATTTCCTTCCAAGGAAACCGCAGAATTGCATGCTGCAAGTCCTTATGCTGTTGCAAAAATTGCAACAGAAAAACACTTGAAATATCTTTATGATGCATATGGTTTTCCTGCAATAATATTTAGAAATGCCAATTCCTATGGACGACGTTATAACCATCAATTTGTTATTGAAAGTATAATTTATCAAATGCTAGAAGGTAAATCTCCAGTTAAACTAGGTGATCCTACTCCGTACCGTGATTTTGTCTTTGAACCTGATTTGTTATCCGCATATGTTCTTGCAGCAGAAAGTAATAACAAAAAACTTCTAGGAGAGTCAATAAATATTGGAACTGGAAAATCACTTTCCATAAAACAATTAGCTGAAAAAATAAGAAAAATAACTGGATACAAAGGAAAAATCCAATGGAATAGTTTTCCCAAACGCTCCCTTGAAATTCCTAAGCTTGAAGTTGATAATTCAAAAGCGAAAAAGCTGCTAAAATGGAAACCAAAATACTCTCTTGATGAAGGATTAAAAATCACTGCTTCATATTATCAAAAATAATCTAAATTTTTTCAAAATTTTGCATCATGTGACTTATTGAAGGAATAGGCACTTTACTTTCATTATACCCGATAATATTTTTAAAATAATTTTTAAAAATTTTTAGAATTATGCCTAATACTAAAGTACCAAATTTTGAATTAAAAAAACTCAAAATTTTTCTTACTACATTGCCTCTTTTATTAAAAACAATTATTTTGACATCTTGAATTATCTCTTTAGAATAATGTACTCTAAAAATTGTTTTGTAACCTGCTTTCTCATGCATCCTCTGTGATGAAAAATTTCTTGGATCTACAAAAACTGTTACAAATGAAAATTTTTTCTTTTTAGCTTCTTCAACCATTCTCTTTTGAATTTTTATACCAAATCCTTTATTCCTAAATTTCTCATTGATCTGTATGCTTGAACTATGAAACAATCCGCCCATTCCAACAGCTCCAACCATTTGTTCACCATCTATTTCATATACAATCCAATCTGCAGATTCTAAACTTTGCATTTTAGTTGATATCTTATGCAAACGTAATTGTCTAATTATCTCATTATTGACATTTGTGACTTTCACAGAATTTATCAAAATTTTAAGAAATTATACTTTATTATATTCTGATACTAATGAGGAAAAAATAACAATATTAAATAAAGAAAAATAAGAATTTCTTCTATTGAATAATGAATTAATTACTTTTGTAAATCATGCATCTGTAATATTCTCTCATAAGAAAATACGATTAATGACTGATCCTTGGTTGTTTGGTTCTGCATTCAATAATGGTTGGGAACTATTATCTGAATCAAAATTTGAAATTGATGATTTTCAGAATATCACACATATTTGGTTTTCACATGAACATCCTGATCATTTTCATCCTTTGGTTTTAAGTTCGATACCTGAAACTTTACGGAAAAATATTACAATTCTTTTTCAAGACACTCTTGATCATAGAGTTGCCAATAAATGCAGACAACTAAACTTCAAAGAAGTAATAGAGATGAAACCAGAAGAGTATATATCTTTGAGTGATGATTTTAAAATTAAATGTGTTCCAAACGGAACCTATGATTCATGGTTTTATGCTATAATTGATTCTAAAAAAGTTCTTAACATAAATGATTGTATGGTAGATAGTATTTCACAAGCAAAAATTGTTAGAAAATTAACTGGTGATGTTGACATTCTCTTAACTCAATTCGGATACGCAAGCTGGGTTGGTGATCCGGATGATGTTCAATTGAGAAAAGATGCATCATTTGAAAAATTACAACGAATAAAAATTCAAGACGATGTGTTCAATCCAAAATTTATAATTCCTTTTGCAAGCTTTGTAAAATTCTCACACATTGATAATTTCTATATGAATGATGAAATGAATAAAATCGATGATGCTGAAAAATTCATTAAAAACCAAACAAATTCCACTCCTATCGTGCTTTACCCTGGAGATATGTGGTCTGGAGAAGAAAAAATAGATAATTCATTTCCAATCACAAAATATAGGATTGACTATGAAAAAAAACTGAGATTAAATACTACTTCTAAATCAATTCAATTTGAAGAATTAAAAACCATTGCAAACTCTTACATCTCTAATATTAAAAAACGAAATAATTGGAAAATTATAAAACTTCTCCACATAATCAATTTCTTTAAAACTACATCTGTTTTTATCAAGGATCTAAATGAAACATATTCATTTAATCTAATTGATGGTTTACAACGATACATTCTTGACAAGTCAGAGGTTGATATCATTACCGATTCTGATTCTTTGGCTTTTGCTCTATCTTTTGATTATGGAATGGATAGTCTATTTGTAAACGCTAGATTTAGGACATCAGGAGGAAAAGTAATGAATTTCTTCAGATTATTTCTTATTGGAACGTTGAATAATAACGGTAGAACATTTCCACTGGGAGTTATTGGATTTCTGTTTCACGAAAGAAGTATGTGGAAAACAAAATTTCTTGAAATAATACTTGGAAAGTATGCTTTAAAGTGAGATTAATTATAATTTAATTATGAATAAAAAAATTATTGTTTACATTGCATCTGTTATAATAATTTTATTTGGAATTACAATATTTTTCTTATATGATAATTCTGAATTTAGATACTATCTTGGGACTCAAACTGGATTAAAAGATAAACCATTTCTACATGATGAAAATTTTCTAATTGAACAAGTAATTGTTGGAATTCAATCTTCCACTGCACTAACAATAATTGAAGATGATCTCATTTTCCTAGAAAAAGAAACTGGTAAAATTCGTTTAATAGATAATGGAAATCTGATAGAAGAACCACTATGGGATTTCAATGTAAGAAAAGAAGGTTGTCAATGCTATACAGAATCTGGCTTATTGGGAATTACATCTCTTGGTAACACTGTCTATGTCTATGTTACTGAAGAAGGTCAAGAAAGTGACGTTTACAATAACATTTACCAATTTGACTGGATAGATAAAAAATTAGAAAATCCAATTTTATTAAATCAACTTCCATCAGTATCTAATGAACATCATGGTGGTTCTCTTGTAACAAATCTTGATGGAGACATATTTGCTGTAATTGGTGACCAAAATCTTGATACTGAATTACAAAATGTTGATAATGGTATAATTGAGGACGTTGGAGTAATTCTTAAAGTTGGTATTGATAAAAATATTATTTCACCATCATCATCGTCAAATCCTAACGAACACTACTATGGTATTGGTATAAGGAATAGCTTTGGTTTAGCGATAGATCCTTTCACCAATTTCTTATGGATAACTGAAAATGGAACACATGAATTTGATGAAATTAATCTAACTTTTCCAAAATACAATATTGGATGGTCTAAAATTTTAGGGCCTGCAACAGAATATGAATTGGAAAATTTTGAAGGATATGATGATTATATTTACAGTGATCCTGAATTTTCATGGGAACGTACAGTTGCACCCACAGGTATATCTTTTGTTGATGAAAGATGGTCTGAACATTCCCAAAATGTTTTTGTGGGTGATTGTGCTGGTAATCTATATAAATTTCAATTAAATCAAAATAGAGATGGATTTATTTTTCAAAATAATGAATTAAAAGATCTAGTATTGAATTCTGAAGATCCAAATAGCGAAATTATTTTTGGAGAAAATTTTGGTTGTATAACTGATATTGAATTTTCACATGATGGGTACTTATACGTCATTTCTTATCTAAATAATGGTGCAATATATAAAATCCAGCCAAAATAATTTTCTTCGTACAATTTATGTGATAATCTTAAATGAATTAAATAATTGAAAAAAATATGTACGCGATTGTTTTTGTTTTAACACTTGATGAAATTGATGGAATAAGTGCTATTATGCCTCAAGTTAAAAAAGAATGGGCAGACAAAATTGTTCTTGTGGATGGTGGATCTAAAGATGGTACAATTGAAAAAGCAAAAGAATTAGGATTTGAAGTAATCCATCAAAAAAACAAAGGTGAAGGTAATGCTTGTCGTGTTGGAACTGATGCAACTGAATCTGATTTTGTAATGTTTTTCAGTCCAGACGGAAATGATGTGCCAACAGATATCCCTAAACTAATCCAGAAAACAAAAGAAGGATTTGACGTTGTTCATATATCGAGGTTTGGTAAGGAATCAATTAGTGAAGATGCAAATTGGCTAGAACGTTTTGGTAATAACATGTTTACATTTCTTGTTAATTCATTTTTTGGAGGAAATTACACTGATGCGCTTAATGGATTTCGTATTATTAAACGTAAATTATGGGATGAACTAAAAACTGATGCTCAGTTTCTAAACATAGAACAACAAACTTGCATAAGACTTGCTAAAAGAAAGATACCTATTTATGAAATCGAAGGAATGGAACCAAAAAGAATTGGAGGTGAACGCAAAATGAGACCTCTTACTACTGGTGCCCAATTAAGTTATCAAATTATAAAAGAATTCATTTTTTGGAAAGTATGAGTCAAACTATTAGCACAAAAAATAGTGCAATTTCTAAAAAATATGTCATAGTTAGCCTTTCTATTATAGCGATAATCTCTATAATTCTGAAACTATACACCATGGATTTTACAAATCCTCTACATTCAGATCCACTTGATTATGCTCTTGCAGCAATTTCACATACTACTGGCGATTTTTCTCAATCATCACACAGAGGAATTGGCTGGTCAATTTTTGTTTCATTTTTTTATAATTTTATAAATTCTGATAATTTTTTAGTTTATTCAAACACTATCAGGGTAATTAGCTCTGCTATTGGTGTCTCTACAATTTTTGTGGTATATTTAGTAGGACGAAAATTTTTCAATGAAAAATATTCTCTTGTTGTTGCAGCATTATTCGCATTTGAACCTCATCTAAATTATAACTCTGGATTTGGTCTCACAGAACCATTTTACCATTTAGCTATACTTGGTGAATTTTATTTTGCAATTAGCAAAAATACTAAATTCATAATACCATCATTACTTCTAGTCGGAATAATATGGTGGACCCGTTTTAATGGAATAACTTTTTTCATAATCTTGCTAATTATATTTTTTGTAACAAAACGAAACTCTCCAAATTTCTATAGAAATCTATCAATTGGAATACTTCTATTTTTAATCATTATTGCACCTATGTTGTTTCAAAGGTCTGTTCAGTTCGATGATCCTCTTTATTTCTACTATTCTCAATACGTTTTTTCAGGTTCATGGGAAAATGCAATTAGTATAGAATATGAAAATACACAATCAAGTGCACTACAATTTATAAATGAAAATGGATTTCCTCAATTCTTTAAAACGTATATACTTGATGGAGTCTATAATACTCTCTCTACATTGTGGACTCTAACTTTCCCGTATCTCTTTATTTTAGTTCCATTTGGAATTATTTTTTCATTCAGAGCATTTGATCAAGAAAAAAATAAAATTTCTGCAACTTGGATAATGATAATATTATCTATAGGAACATTAATCATAACTTTTTCTCTAATACCTGAAAAAAGATATCTATATTACATATACCCATTCCTAATCATTCTATCAGTTATACCAATTCAACGTGTTACCGAGTATGGTCTAAGTACTTTTTCGTTCACAGAAAAACAAAAATCAACATTTCTTGTAATTATTTTAATAATTGCATTATTGTTATCAATTTGGTTTACAACAAGATATGAACCAACAGATAATTTATTTGAAAATGAAAAATATAGATTTGCGCAATTTGCTGCTACAAATTTAGATGGGAATATTTTACGTGAATTCGGTGAGAGTCTTGATTATCTTAGTACAGTGTATGTTGAAAAATCTCCAGGTGGATTTAAAAATTGTGAAGTTGAATTTAGTAAAAATCTATGTAATTATGATAATGAAAATGGATTTTTAAAAAGAATTACAATAACTGGTGATTCTGTTACAGAGATAATTTCCAAAGGACAAAATTATGATCTTAAATACATTATTGCAAATCAAAAAGAAAATGAATTTCATGGATTTATAGATAAAATCTACTCTAATGAAAAAGATTATCCATATCTTAACAAAATTTTTGATTCAGAGAAAGATGGTTATAAAAAATTAAAAATCAAAATCTTTGAGATTGATTATAATAAATTCATCGAATCAAAAAATTAATTATTATTTTTGAAATTCTTTGTACAATTCATAATCAATTTTAAATAATTTAATATGATAATTGAATCCCTTATCTTTGGAATCATATTCTTTAACTAAATACGGATAATCGCTCTCATTTTTAAAAATATCTTGAAGTATAATTCTTAATTCATCACTTGTTAATCTAACATTATTGTTTTTATCTAGAAGTAAATGTGAAACTTTTTGCTCTTCTAATATTTCAAGATAATCTTTGAGATTTTTAGTTTTTGTATAATAATTTCGTGATTCATCAAAATTATCGATGTCTTTCATACTATCTAATCTTAGTAATGAAATTTGTTTAGCATATTCAATATTGCTTATTGGTAACTCCTTTTTTAGAATAGGAAATTCTTTTGCATTTTCAACTAATACCCAATGGAAAAAAGTAAATTCTCCTCCATGAGTTCCAAAATCACCATTTATTTTGATAGGTTTTTCATATATTTCCTGCAAAATTAGAAATGTTTCTCTGTAATGTTCTTGATCAATTGTTTTCCATTCAAGAAAAGTAACAGATCCAAAAACTATTCCTATTAGAATTAAACCAAAAATTAAATTTCTTTTCACATTTTTTTCAAAAAAGAAATTTATCGTATAGCCTGCAATTATACAAAAAATGGGATAAAGAACATAGAGGTACTTTGTATCAAAAAATTCTCTTGAATATGCATAAAATGCAGGAACCAACATAGTAAGAATTGTTAAAACAATCATTGATTTCTTATAATCCATTTTTGTGAAAAGATAAAAAATGCCTATCGGAATAAAAATTATGAAAATTGGTATCTGAACCCAACCAAGATATTTTATTAAATTAATACTTCCGGAATAAAAAAGACTGTTAATCGTTGAAGTGTTATCGTTTATAGTTGTTTGATAATATTGCGGCCCTGCAGAAACATGACTGACGAATCCATCATGTCCCATTGTTTCATTTTTTAGATATGCAACTGGTATGAGTATCATAATTAAAATTAAAATACAAATCACATATCTTATCAAAATTTTCTTCTGTTTTCTGTATCTAACGAAAAAAATTACACTAAATGGAATTATCATTAACATTCCTTCATATCTTACAATTGAAAATAATGCAAGTACTGCAAACCCTGAATAAATCACTCTTAAGTTATTTGATAAGAATAAAAAAAGTGAAGACGCAAATAAGAAAATATAGAAACTTTCTGAAGTACCTAGAATCGAATTTTGAATTAGTCTTGGTTCCAAAATAAATAGGCTAGATGCTAATAATGAGTAACTTTTCTTAAAAAATCTATTACATAATAAATAGACTGGTATTATGGCGGAAATTGAAAATATTACCGACAACATTCTTTGTAAATTATGATAATCCAGAAAATTATCTGAATCAATTAATCTAAAAGCTAATGAAAGAAAAATAGGCCATCCATTATTTGTAATTGTATGTCCTGTTTGACCATTTGGATATTGAATGATATCGGTATATGGTAAATTATTCAAAATGTTAATTTCTATTGCATACCAAAAATATCCTTGTGCATCATTCAATAATGGTACGTCAAATGGAAAATAGAATAATCTAATACTTAAACCAATTAAAATTAAAAAAGATAGAAAAATTATTCTATTTTTTTTAGATTGATCTAAAATTGTTATGATATCTTTAAATTTTGAAATTTGATTCTTCGAGTTATCAGATACTTTTGACATTTTTTCCTCCACTTTCTATTCTATCAACAACTATCAAAAATATTGCTTGTAATAATGATGCAATAACCATTATAATTGATAGTCCAATGATTCCTAAAATAGGACCTAACCAAATAAATCCCACAACAATTATCAATAATGAAATTAATTTTGCAATTAATACAAACTTACTTTTTTCTTTTCCAAGCATCTTTGAGATATACAAAATTGTTATTGTTTCTGGAATAACTGCTATACTCATAATTGAAATTGCCTCAACTGTTTCAACAAATTTTGGGAAAAATACTGGAATAATTCTTGGTAAGACCAGAATACCAAGAATTGAAATTATACATGCAACCACTAGAGTAATTTTCTTAAGTGATCTGTTGGCAATTCCACTTGCATCTTGTGGTAGGAGATATTTGAAAACTATGGATGAAAACATTACCAGAATTGTGAATATTTGTAATGCTAAAGAATAATTTCCTAACAAACTGAAACCTAAAAGTGGTGCTAGAATAATCTTATCTATCTGACCACCAAAACTTCCAGATAATGTCATCAAATAATTATTCACTATAAAATTCTTTTTTGGTAATATTAGAGAAAAACTAATTTTTGTATTTTTAAATTCTTTCAAGAAAATTATTAGATGTGGTATAAATGTCAAAACTAATCCAAAAAGTATTCCTTCTGGACCAAAAATATAGAAAAATAATATCCCTAAGCTGATTGTTAATCCTTTCTGAATTAATATCATTTTTCCATATTTTCTATAAAATTTTCTTCCAAGTGTAACCGCATTTACAGATTCAAAAATGACATAGCCTATAGCTAATAAACCTGCATCAAATCTATTGAAAATAATTATAATTATAAAAAATGAAAATATTGATGGAATAATTGAAAGTAAAAATAAAGTTGATTGTGATCTTTCTTCCTTTGCAGAAAACACTGTTAACGCATGAGAACTACCAATCATAGAAAGAATATGAGCCATGCCTGCAATTCCTAAAAAATAATGGATTTCGCCATAATCTCCTGGCTCAATTATAGATGCAATGTATAACCAAAAAATTCCTGAAACTCCTGAACCAATTACATCCGAAAATCCAATGGAGAGAATTCCATTCTCTTTTTGTAATTTATCTTTAATTATATTCCAATAATTTGTCATGCTGATCAAAATTTATTTAGTTTTTTTCACGAACAACACTAACAAGACTATATAACAAAATACTTGTTATTAGTAAAACTACTGCAATTAGAATTGTACCTGCTGCAACAATTGTTAAATTTGTATTCAATCTACCAATCTCTGAATAAAATTGTGCAGATAAGTATGTAAATGAAAAACCAATAATAAAAAAAATCATCGATGGTATTCCATAAAATTTTAGAGGGTGTTCTATTGATGTATATTTTATTGTACTAAGAAGTACAGATGAGCCATGTGAAACCGGATTGTGTGTAGATGTATCTCCTGAATAAAGAATTTTGATAGGTACTTCAACAATTTTGAAATTTTTACTACTTGCTTTGATAAGAATCTCTGTTGAAATTCCCATTCCTAATTCTGATGGATTTAATTCTTGTAATACAGTTTTTGAGTATGCTCTAAAACCACTTTGTGAATCTGTTAATTTTTCTTTTATACTTGCATTAGTAATTTTTGTAATCACTTTAATACCCACTTTTCTATACTGTGGAACTTCTTTTTCACTATCGTTCAGAAATCTTGAACCGATAACTAAATCAGCTTCTTTATCAATAATTGGATTTATTACTTTTTGAATATCTTCAATTCTATGCTGACCATCTGCATCAAATGTAACTAAAACATCTCCATCCATTTCTTTAGACTTTAGGAAAATACTTCTTATTGCACCCCCGTACCCCAAGTTTTTTTCATGATTGATAACAACCGCTCCCATTCTTTCAGCTATTTCTGATGTAAGATCGCTTGAACCATCATTACAAACAATTATCGAATCTGTAATATTCATTAATTTAGTAATTATTGAAGCAATATTTTTTTCCTCATTAAATGCTGGAATTCCAATAATTATCTTCAATTTTGACCCTTTTGATGATTTTAGGATTTTAGGCTATAAAATATACTACTCAA
>MDTE01008410.1_pt1 | contig 35430 bp, 27 predicted proteins | sample 811231 | NCBI WGS metagenome assembly MDTE01 (sample SAMN05326651, study PRJNA326480) | marine metagenome | isolation source: seawater | place: Indian Ocean: Red Sea | collected 2010
CTACCACCAGCACTCTAACATCGCGATCAGCGCTGGCATTAAGAGCTCTACCCTGCCGGGAAAATATTGTTGCATTTGCAGTAAGAAGGTCGCTGCGCTCCATTCCAAGACTTCTAGGTTTTGCACCGACCAGTAGCGCGATTTCAGTGTCTCCAAAAATAATCTCTGCGTCAGAACCACTGACGATCTCAGATAGCAACGGGAATGAGCAATCTTGCAATTCTTTGACGACTCCATCTAGCACGCCCATGGCCTCAGGTATTTCAAGAAGTTGGAGAATAATCGGTTGATCTTGGCCAAGCATGTCACCAGCAGCTATCCGAAACAATAAGCTATAACTGATTTGTCCCGCGGCCCCAGTGACTGATACACGTACAGGTTTTACCATAGTTGCACCTCAATAATAGTAACTAATAATAAACTAGCTTGCAGTTTTCTAATGCTGACGTTACCTAGATCGTAACATCAATCAAAAAGTCGGCAAAGATTAACGATAACATAAGAGCTCAATTACAAAAAAGTACGGGCATCGGAGCCTCTTCAAGTATTTGAGTGGTTGGCCCTCCAAAAAGCATCTGTCGTAACCGACTCTGTGTAAAAGCACCCTTGATCAATAAATCGCAGCCATACTCTTCAGCAAATGTGAGCACTGATCTACCAACACTTAGACCAGATGAATCTATTGACTCTACCTTGCCGTTTATGCCCAACATTTCTAAGCTTTTTGCGATTTCCATGGCATTTGGACCGGGCACCATACCACCCTCTACTTGCAAGATAACTAGCTCTTCGCATTTCTCCAAAAATGGTCTTGACGCTATCAACGCTCTAACTGATTCGACACTACCGTTCCATGCGATCACCACTCTTTTGCCAATACTGTTAGGAACCTGCGATCCGACAACCATTACTGGCCTACCACTGTCAAGAATAAGATTTTCGGCTACCGCTCTCCAATGGGAGGCGTGATCGTCAACAGACCGCTCAATAAGACTTAGATCAAATATTCGCGCATATTCACCAATATTGTTTGGACTAAAACTCGTCATGTCTCGCCAATCAGCATATCCACTAGTTGAGGAGGAGCTAGTTGCCTTAAAAGGAAGCTCAAACCTTGAGACTAACGCCCTAAAAAAGGACTCTGATAGTTCACACTCTCTCAGGGCCTCTTGCTCGAAATACAGCAGATAATCACCTGGCAATGTAATCCCTTCTCCAGCAATAAGGGGCATAGTTTGGTGGTAATAAGCTACTTCGATATAGGAGTTATGCTCAGATGCTATGAGACATGAAGAACCAACCACGCCAGTAGTTGGTCGGCTGGTATTAAACGGAAGAAAAAGACTTTTTATTTCATACACTTTGCTAGTCCAATAAACCTGGAGATGTCTTTCTTTTACAATATGTTATGGCTTAAATTTCGCTCCATGTCTCTCTGAGAGCGCTTGTAACGTTGTGCCCACCAACCTTCTACGCCAACCCTCTAATAATCGCGTGTTGGTCATCCCCTGTGACAATTTTCTAATATCTTCGCGAGTGCCAATGGCTCCAATAGACATATCATACGCTATGCTACACTCTTTCAGGCAACTCCACAGTATTGACTCTCTCTTCTTATATCCCGCTGTCAGGGAGTCTTTAGCTTCCGCAAATGTCTGATGATGCTCTAATTGTAAACCGCTCTCAATTGCCTTCAGTATTGGTTCTCTCCATTTTTGCGAACGCCGTTTTGAAATACCGTCAATTGCGCATAGCCCAGCTAGATCACGCGGCTGCTCCACTGCAATCTGCAATAGGTCCACAGCGCTAATTATCCACTCCCTAGGCTTATCAAGCCGCTGCGCCTCTGACTCTCGCCAAATAGCGAGGTTCGCTATAATACTCTGCGCTGTAGGACTCAATCTTGATGCTCGTGAACACAACTTGCTAATAGCAGCCTCAGCGCTAACCTCTACAATATTTCTTTTTGCTAACTCCTGACAATCCTCATAGACCCACTCCTCACGACCAAGCAACTCTAATCGTTCCCTGAGTTGATAGTAGAGGGGTCCAAGGTAGCGTGCGTCGTCCAACGCGTATTTGATTTCATTATCGCTTAGTGGGCGTCGACACCACTGAGTTCGAGTATAGGCCTTTCCTAAGGTTATACCGCATAGCTTTTTAACTAGCGCTCCGTACGCTACCTGATCTCCGTACCCACAGAATTGCGCAGCGATCTGAGTATCAAATATGTGGCTAACTTTTTGGGACAATACAATACCAAGAACCTCGAGATCCTGCCGCGCTGCATGGAAAATCTTTAGAACACTGCAGTTTGACAAGACATCTCCAAATACAGAAAAATCTATGTCAGCAGTGGGATCAATGCATACAGTCAATTGGGGAGTTCCAACTTGTACTAAACAAAGCCTTGGATAATATGTGCTAACCCTTTCAAATTCAGTGTCTACTGCTACCCATGGCATTGTAATAACATGCTCACAGATTTGCTCTAGCTCCCCCTGCGTCTGAATCATTCAATTCCTCCATCATTATCTACATCTACTTGAGTAATTATGGCGGCAAACCCCTGAGGCCAGCCAAAATAAATAAGATTATCGCAATATTGATTGATGTAACTGCACAAGATGCTATCATTCAATGCTAACGTATGTTGATATTGGACACTTTTTTGGTTACTAACCCTAATGACTAGTTATTTCCGACTGTTTCTCGACCTCTGCCTGTTTAGACAACCAGTAACAAATGTGCCGAGGTCAGACACTCTTTTATTAGTGACAGGTGCAACTGCTATTGTAACAGGCGCTCTTAATGCGTCGCCTGACGAACGTCTTTCAAGCGCCTTATTTCTTGGTGCATCTCAAATCCTCGTATTCGCCATCGTAATATGGATGGCATTACGACTTCGGGGACTTCGCGAACGATGGACCCAAACCATGACAGGAATCTATGGAGCAGTGACAGTGCTGCAACTACTGACAATTCCGCTGTCAGCCTGGCACGCGAGGTTAATTCCAGTGGAAGCGCAAGGCATGGCTCTAACACCACCACTTCTAGCGATCGCGGCTATCTCGATTTGGACGCTCGCGGTTATGTCGTCAGTACTAAGGCAGGCAATGCAAATTCCAATAGCTGCGGCTGTTTTGATAATAATTGGATGTCAGCTACTGCTTCTGATGCTCGTCTTTTCTATGATTGGATCAACCTAGTCCGAACATGATCTACTGAATATGTAACTCTAGCTGAAGGAGCACTATTATGGTTAAACCAATATTGATGACTTTCTTTCTCCTCGCGCCATTGCTAGCGCCAGTAAACGCGCAAGAGTTTATAGAAGACGTGCATTATGTTCGGCTAGATAAAGCGCATAATGTGCAAACCGGAGAAAAAATTGAAGTCGTGGAACTATTTTGGTATCACTGCCCCCATTGCTATCGACTGGAGCCGCACTTAAATAGATGGCTTAAAAACCCTCCTGATTATGTTGAATACGTAAGAATTCCAGCAATACTTACCAAATCTTGGGAATTAGATGCAAGGGTATTTTATACATTTGAAGCGTTAGGCGTCTTAAATGAGCTACACGGCGAATACTTTGATGCTATACATAAGGAGCAAAAGCCGTTCGTCACTGAAGAGGAAGTAGCGACCTGGGCAGCGAACTACGGTGTTGATCGAGCGCAATTTCTTAATCAGTACTTCAACGGATTCACCGTCAACACCGGAGTTGAGAGAGCGCGCAAACTCACACGAGAATATCAGACCGACGGAGTTCCTACCATTATTGTTGATGGAAAATATCGAACAAAAGTATCTTTAGCTGGCGGTCATGACGAATTGATTGATCTGATTAATCACTTAGCTGGCATAGCGCGGGAGGAGCGCCCATAGGATTATGGATCGGATGGCTAACTTTTATGCCGCCAATATCTAACAACACTGAAATATTCTTCCATGTTGGACTTGGGAGAGCCGCATCTACATACCTACAATACCGCCTCTTCCCTACGCTGAAAGGGGTCAAGTATATACAACGAACACGCTTTCATTCGTTATCTAAAATAATTGCCAGGAGTCCAGAAAATAGATATTTAGTGTCAAGAGAAGCTGGTCGCCGGATAGAATCCCGACTTCGTGAATGCGCGAGTTACGCGCCCCATGGAAAAGTCATATTAGTTCTTCGTCGACATGATCAATGGATCGCTTCTCACTATCGTCGATACTTAAAAAATGGTGGGAGCCTTCCCTTCGAACAATTCATGGATTTGACCAGCAGCTCGCCTGTTCTATGGGGCAAGGACAACCTTCATTATATGCAAATTATCAGCCTTGCGCAGCGCTACTTTAATTCAACACCTCTAGTTCTTTTTCAGGAAGAGCTACAATCAAACCCAAACAGTTTTATTAAGCGTCTTACTTCGTACACGGGAACTTCCTGCAACCACGAAAATATTGATCTATCACCAGTTCATCAATCTTACAGCTCCAAAAGACTTAAAGTAGCCCGGTATGTTGGTGGCCTTCTCTTCTCTGCAACACCATTAGCTCACCCACATCCAGCAATTCATCGCGCCCAGCGTCGAGTAAAATTAATGTTCTGTCATCTAATACTGGCATTTGCCCACCTTATTCCAGAGTTTCTTGTAGGGACGGATCCATTGATTCCCGAGGGGCATCTCAGACGAATTCGTGAAGAAACCTTGAGCGATTGGAATCAATGTGTAGAGTTCGCTAGCAGCAATAGTCCCACTTCTGACCCTATATCCCTTATTTAGATGGAGTCAACTGTTTAGCACAAAGATCCGCGGTGGCTCTCTCTATCCCAAGACGGAGGATAGCAATCATATCGTCTACCTCAGATTCACTGATTAGAAGTGCTGGAGACAATACACACATGTTAATAAGAGGCCGGACTAATAAACCAAGAGATTGGCAATGCGCATCAATACGTGCTCCAATTTTATAGTCCGCCTCTAGAGGCTCGCGTGTATCTTTACTTGCTACACACTCTACGCAACCCATGAGGCCAAGACCTCTGATATCTCCAACTATCGGAAGATCAATTAAACTCTTTAACTTCTCCTGCATATAGCAACCAACGTTGCGAGCATTCTCAAGCAAATTCTCTTCCTGAATAATTTCAATGTTGGCTAATGCTGCTGCGCAAGCAACTGGATGGCCAGAATATGTGAATCCATTGGCAAAAATAGACGTATTAGTTGATAAGGAATCAACCTCATTGATTAGGCGATCCGAGATCAGTACGGCACCTAATGGCGCATAACTCGATGTGATACCTTTAGCTGTAGTAATAATATCTGGCACAATTCCAAACACTTCTTCCGATGCAAACCAATGCCCGAGTCGGCCAAATCCGGTCACAACCTCATCAGATATATACAAAACGTCGTATTGCCTGCAAATTTGTAGGCACCCCATATGATAGCCGGCAGGTGGCACAATAACACCACCTGAAGCAAGTATCGGCTCTGCAATAAATGCTGCCACTTTGTTTGGACCTATATCCAAGATCGTCTCTTCTAGTTCTCGGAGTAGATGATTTACGAAATCTTTTTCATCCATGTTTTTTGGCATTCGATAAGGGTTTGGAGATGTGAGAAAATGTACGAGCTCGCTCTCAAAGTCTAACCAATTCTTATCTCGAGACTTGCCAGAAACAGACGCCGAAAGATATGTACTTCCATGATATGCATCATGCCGAGAAAGTATATGCTTCTTATCATACTGCCCTCGAACATTGTTGTAGAACATGACGAACCGCAGTGCAGAATCTACTGCTGTCGAACCTCCGGTAGTGTAGTGCACGCGATTGAGATCCCCAGGCGCCATTTCTGCCAACTTAGTTGCTAACTGAGCAGAAACCTCCGTCGGATGGCTCCATGGACTCACATATGACAATACAGCTGCTTGTTTTGTCATAGCATCTACAATTCGTTTTTGTCCATGACCTACATTGTTACACCACATACCGCCTGGACCATCTAGCAATTTATTTCCATCGTTATCGTATACATATATACCATCTCCATGAGATATAATCGTGCGCTGATTAACTGATTTCCCAAATCCTTCCCATGGATGAATTACACGGCTATCCATAGCTAAAATTTTCTCTGTTTGCGTCATATTGCTATCCGCTATATATCATTGCTTGTTCTCGTCGAAATGATGGCTTGTCGGGATCAACTTTCTCATCAAGCTGTCTTGCATATCTGTGGCCGTCATAAACAGCCGCAGCTATCGTGGATGGAGCCAAACAGTCTCCGATACGACTAATTGTAAAGGGTAAAGACGTCAATAATTCTTCTGACTCTCCTGCGAGATCAAAATAGAGATCATCTAGTGGCAGGCGTGCTGTAACTAAAACTAACGAGCTAGCACTATATGAGTATTTAGCGCCCGTACTATTGCAGCTTGTAATTACTTCATCATTTTCAAAAGCAACCAGTGTTTTTTTGCATACTAACGACACCTGATGTTGTCGTAAGCTTGCTTCAATCCGATGTTGCTCCATTGTGTTCTGAGTCCAATGAGAAACTTCAGGTCCTGGGGTAATTACTGTAACGTTGAGGCCACGGGAACAAAGCAATTGAGCGATTACTCCACCCATATAGTAGTGATCATCGTCATAGATAACGACCGGACTACTAATACTCTCAACTCCTGCGAGAACATCATCTGGTGTGAATACATTATCTAATTTACCTTTCTCCAGAACAGATCGCCAAGTAGCCCTACCAATACCATCACATCGCCACAGTGAACCGGTAGCAATCACAACATGCTCTGCGGAAAATTCTTTAATGTCTTTGACCTGCATTATGCTCCCAGGATAAAACGACACATTTGCTAGCTTATCAATTTGGCCAAATCGATAATCTGTAACCCTCCTCCAGCTCGAGAGCCCAGGAAGTGTAGCTTCTTTAGTAACTCGACCCCCGCCGTCACCACCATCTGCGATGGTGACCTGATAACCACGCCTACCTAAAGAAACTGCTGCCTCGAGACCAGCAGGCCCCGCACCAACAATGAGAACGCTTGCCGATGACCCTCTTGGATTCATGTATTCTGGATGCCAACCACTTCTCCATTCTTCACCCATTGTTGGATTCTGTGTACATCGTATCGGCGACTGTGTCCAGTCGCCTGAGACACATATATTGCATCCGATGCATTCACGAATATCGTCCAATCTACCCTCCTCAATTTTCTTGGGTAGAAAGGGATCAGCAATTGAAGGTCTCGCCGCACCTATAAGATCAAGCACTCCTCGCTGAATCTGTGCCACCATAAGATCTGGCGACGTAAAACGGCCTACACCAACAACAGGCTTCGACGTAATCTGCTTCACAAATGCGATATATGGTTCCTGATTACCCTCATCAGAAAAACGCGCCGTAACAGAATCGTTTGCCCAATCACTGACATTGACGTCCCACAGGTCGGGCAATTCTGCAAGCATTTCGACAATATCTCGGCCCTCTGACATGCAGCAGATACCCTCCTCACCAATCAACTCGTCCACCGCAAAACGGAATGCAACAGCGCACCGATCGCCTACGGCCTCTATTGTGTCTGTTAGGAGTTCCCGCGTCAGACGCACCCGATTCTCTAGTGACCCGCCATATTCATCACATCGCTGGTTCCACCGACGACTGATAAAATGCTGGGCTAAAGTGAGATCGTGACCTGCATATACATATATGATATCGAAACCAGCATCTTTAGCTCGAAGCGCAGCTTTACGATGCCATCTACGGATTGCTGTTATATCACGTCTTGTTACCGCATAAGCTTGAACTGGATCATAGCTTGCTACTGGTAAATCAGACACGCCCATGACTGGCAATCGGCTATATCGATTGGATACCGCATGGCCATTATGGACGAGCTCTACTGCTGCTAAAGAGTTATGCTCATGTACCGCATCTACCATTATCTCAAGACGCTTTTGGTCGTCTTGATCCCACAGCCTTGCTTCTCGATATGGCAATACGTCACTGCTTGGATGGATGTCACATTCCTCAGTAGCCACAACGCCCCACCCACCTTCTGCCTTCATGGCTCTCATAGCGGAAACGCTATTGGGCATAAGGTGTCCCATGCCATTACAGTGAGGCACCTGATAAAAACGATTTCTTGTTTTTACCGGCCCAATGTTAACCTTATCAAATAGAATGTCGTAACGTGGGTCTCTGTTGTTCATATTTTGACCAAAGAATATTAATGGTATTTGAATAAATGGAGATTAGTTATCCTTCATGCCTGCTGGAACAATACAGCGCCTCTATTTAGGAGGTCCGCTATTTAAGCTTTGTTCCGCCTCTCGGAACATATAATTGGGGGGATTAGTCTCAGCGCGCATCAAGGGTATAGCAGCGCGAAGTCGGTTATGGAACTGTATTACACCCGACTCTAACCGACCATATGAACTCCGTGGGTAAACACTCGTCAACACAGCTTCCCGCATCCAATCAACAAGCTTCTTGTCTTCCTCGCCGGTAAGTGTATCTATTCTCCTGCTCAGGTATCTTACTGCCTGAGTAGCTCGACTAGTATCCAATAAACCATATTCTTGCTCGATTATTAACGTACGATCTACTGCCAAGGGTAGGCTTGCGTAAAAACCAACCTTTTCTGGGTAGAAGAACATAACTAGATTGGGAAACAGGCTAATATACATCCACAGTCGACGATTTTCATGAGGTAGATAACTATATTCGGGCAATATTTTCTTGTAATGATAAACACTCCATTGTCTCGCTGTATAATCATCCACCGTACCAGTGGATAGCGGAATATCACCTATAAAGTCATCGCAGTAATCACGACCATAGAGCTCCTGCAAGCTAGGATGTGCAGCTGGTACGTGGTAGCCCTCATTATCTACATCATGAAATGTTTTCCAATTAGCCTCAATTATGGATCTTGAAGCTGGTCCTAGAGGTTGTACCTCTGTCAGCTTGTAGGGCTGCACCAAATCATATACAGGCGCTAGCTCTTCAGCAAGACTATGACCGACCGACTTAAATCGAATAAAAACAAAACCACACCATATCTCGCACTCAATTGACGATAGCGATTCAGTATCAATATCTAAATTAGCAAACTCTGCCTTCCGAGGCACGCTCTTTAGTCGGCCGTCGAGATGGTAGGTCCATCCATGGAAAGGACAAACTATAGCTCCCGAACAATTTCCGGACGATGATTCAACAATGCGGGAACCTCTATGTATACAAACATTATGAAATGCCCTCAGTTCACCTGACTGTCCACGAATCACTATCGATCGCTCACCACCAACATCCATTGTTTGATAATCACCAGGATTACGAAATTGCGAAATATGACCAACAAGAAGCCAGTGTCTATGAAATAGACTCTCATGCTCAATTTTGAGCAATTCGCTACTTTGATATGTCCAGGACGCCAAAAGCCGATTGTCTGTTAAATTTGCTTCAATCATAATTAGCTGCCAACCCCCATGTCAGCTGGATCAAGACGGATTGTAAAACGATCCCTGAGCGCGCTATCTAACATCTCACCGAGATATTTAGGATAATGACTCGATAATATATCTGCTACTCGGTCTCGCGCATTTGTTCGAATATCCTTAGCTCCATCAACCTCCCAATCTTCAATTGAGGATCGATCTGCTATGGTTGGATAGAGATACTCTGTTTCCATCACCTCGAGTGTTTGTTTTTCCGAAAGAAAATGGCCCGGTCCGGATAACACCACCTTGCGGATCACGTCGAGGGATAATGTATCATCTGTTACTTCAATTCCACGTAAAACTCTTTGGATATATCCAATCATATCATTATCAACAACTAAGGATTCGAAAGAGCAGCCCATTAAACTTGCCACCATGCCAGCACATTCGCCAATAGAATTTGCACCAGCTAAAGCTGCTAATGTGACATTTATCCCCTTTTCAAAACCAGCTTGGTTATCTGGAATTTTTGAGTCAGTCATTCCAGCGCTTACACTGCATGGTAAGCCATAGAAGTTTGCAATTTGGGCTGCTGCTGCATTCAAAAGACCCTCCTCACCTCCACCTCCAGAAAATGCACCGGTGCGAAGATCCGACACAAAAGGCCAAGATCCCAATGTAACGGGATAGCCTGGAACCACAAGCTGAATGAGCAGAATACCGGCAAGAGCTTCTGCGATTGCCTGTGCTAATGCACCAGCCAATGCAGCCGGTGCTGTAGCTCCGGCTTGTGGCGCAACGACTATCCAAACAGGTGAGCCGAAACGAGTTGATGCTATACACACTTCGCTATTCTCAGTTGCGTACGTTAGTGGCGATACAACACAACAACCTCCACCGTTGCAGAAAGGGCGATCTCGAAATGCCTTCTCGCTACCCGCTATTAGCTGCGCCATTATTAATACTGGATCAACATTATTTGCGCTATCAAAACTCAGGGCAACGCTCTTCTCAGTTGCAGCAAAGCTTGCATAGGCTGTGTTGATATCAGCCTCTAATTGATCACTAATATCGGTTGGAACCACCCATCGCGAATAATCATGTATATGTTCCAATTTATCTATAATTCGCCCGCAATCATAAACATCTTTAAGTGTTGATGGTCGGTATTTGCCGGTCTCATGATCGAGTATTCGAACCGCTTCACCAGAAGCGCCGAAGTGTACTCGCGTACCTTTATACTCAACATCGTGCTGTGGATTTCTACCGTAATAAACCAACTCCTTAGGTGATGAGGCGATAATATCTTCGACTAACGATCGTGGAAAACATAATCGTCCATACTCATTCATGTTGCATCCGGACTCAAGGGCACGTTGTTCAAGAATAGGAATTGGGTTAGCCATCCCGATCTCCGAAAGCATAGTAAGTGCGGCGTTATGCAAGCGACTAAGATCAGACGCTGCGAGAGGCCTATACTGTCCGCCATGCTGACCCGGCGTAACTACGGAGGTGACTAATGTTCGAGCATTTCGAGTGCGAGTTCGGCGCCTTGCTGGTCGTGTGCTAACCACTTGGGTTGCGCCTCTTGCTTCGCGTCTTTAATTTATTCTCCATGTAACTTCCCCTGCGGCATATGCATTAATCACAAACTGTGATTCAGTCTGCAACACTATCTCCTACTCGTCCAGTATTACTAGATCTGAACTATCCCAGCTTATCCATAGATGACTCCCTGCTTGAGGTGCAACGCGGGAATTTTGCATAGACACTGTTATCTCAATCGAACTATCTTCGGCGCGAACGATAAAATAAGTGGATTTTCCGAAATAGGCAGAACGCTGCAAAATCACACCGATACTAGAATCAGTTGGGCTAGCTCCAATAGATAAATTTTCGGGTCGTATTACACATGAGACTGTTTCTCCTACTGCTCTTCCAGGTCCAGAATTTCTTATTTCGACTTTCCCAAATATAGGTAGCTCTACGCTCAGTGCTGCACTACTACGACTTAGCACAATACCTTCAAGCAAGTTTATATTACCGATGAAGGTCGCGACTGTCCGAGACACTGGTTGCTCGTAAATCTCTCGAGGTGTCCCGACCTGCTGGATGATTCCATCACCCATAACAGCCATTCGATCCGACATCGTTAGAGCTTCCTCCTGATCGTGAGTCACAAATACAAAAGTTATTCCAATCTGCTCTTGCAATGTTCGGAGTTCAATCTGCATCTCCTCACGAAGCTTCTTATCAAGAGCGCCCAACGGTTCGTCAAGCAGTAGTACCTTAGGCCTCATGATCAGCGCTCTCGCTAATGCTACACGTTGTCGTTGCCCCCCAGAAAGCTCATTAGATTTTCTCGCCTCGTAGCCTGATAACTTGACCAACTCAAGCGCCTCTGTTACTCGTTGCGTAATCTGCGCTTTTGAGAGTCCGCTTTTGCGAAGGCCGTATGCGACGTTTGCTGTAACATCTAAATGAGGAAAGATAGCGTAACTCTGAAACACCATATTCGTCGGTCTTTGGTGCGGTGGCACCCCGTTCATTTCTATCCCATCAATTATGATCTCTCCCTTGTCTGGCATTTCGAACCCAGCTAGCAATCTTAGTAGCGTGGTCTTTCCGCAACCTGAGGGTCCCAGCAACGAGAAAAATTCGCCCTTCTTGATGTTTATAGAAACATCATTAACCGCTATTACTTCGCCAAAGCACTTTGAAACCGATAATATTTTGATATGATCCATGGCAATTGATCTAAGAATATTTACCGGATTTTTGAGGTCATAGATGCTAATGATTGCCGTAAGGCCATATTGTTATTCCTCTGCCGAATCCACTCAGCAAATGCAATAACAATAAAAGAAGCCAGCAAAATACAAGCACCAAGAGCCAAGACACCCGGCAAAAGTTTTGGAAAACGTAGCTGGTTCCACATATAAACAGGCAAGGTAGGCTCTGTGCCGCTCAAGAAATACGCGACAATGAATTCATCAAACGAAATCGTAAAACACAACAATAAACTTGCAACGATACCAGGCAAAACAACAGGGAAGGTCACTCGCCAAAATGTCCACCATGAATTTTCCCCAAGATCTGCTGAAGCTTCTTCCATTGATTGGTCAAAACCTTCAAATCTAGAAATAAGTACAGCAATTGAGAATGGCACACAAAGCAACACATGCCCCAATGCGACTGATAACAACGATAACGAGCCGCCAGCTTGCAAAATAAATATTAACAGCGCTACAGCTACAATAATTTCTGGAATAACTAAAGGTAGCATAATGATAGCTAGCACTGGTTTTTTCCCTCTCATACGATAACGTGTTATCGCCTTGGCACCAAATATCCCGAGGATGGTACTAAACAGAGCCACGAAACCTCCTACGCGAATGCTATTAAATAGTGACTGATGCATTGCTTCGTTTCTAAACATCTCCCGATACCACTCAAACGTAAACCCGCTCAATGGAAATGAGAAGTACATCGAATTATTAAATGAGAATAACGGTAAGAATAGCACTGGAATGTAGAGAAAACCCAGATATATGAATGCATAAACAAGCAATGACCGGCTAGTATTTTTCATAAGCTATTTTATTCGTCGAGTCTCAGCGGATATTCTGAGTAAGGGTCTTAGAAACTAGAAAATATACTATTGTAATGACGGTCACTACAGCCATCGATGATAGTGATAGTGCAGCACCTAGAGGCCAATTACTCCCCCGACCAAACTGGAACTGTATCGCATTGGCAATCATGTATCCATCGGAGCCTCCGACTAGCGAAGGTGTTACATAATCTCCAACAGTAGGTATAAAAATTAGCACGGTGGCCGCGACAACACCAGGTAAAGACAGTGGAAGTGTTATACGAAAAAAGCGCGCAAGAGGACTATCCCCTAGATCAGTAGCCGCCTCTAGCAGTGAGCGATCAATTTTTTCAAGTGACACATAAATTGGCAGAATCGCGAACGCAGCCCAAGCATGCGTTAGAGTGATTATAACAGCGCTTGGGTTATATAGAAGCAGCGTAATAGGCTCGTTAATGATTCCTAACCACAACAGGCCTGAATTGATAACTCCGTTATATCCAAGAATTACTTTCCAAGCAAAAACACGCAACAAATAACTTGTCCAAAACGGTAATGTCATCAGAATGATCCACAATAATTTCCTACGTTGTACGTGAAACGCAACAAAATACGCCATAGGATATGCCAATAGGACTGTAAGAAAAGTAGTCATTGCTGAAACGACTAATGAGCGACTAAAAAGGACCCTATACATCTCATTTGTAAATACGACAATGAAGTTATTTAAAGTCAGAGTAGTATCAAATTTTGCATAACCTATTTGTGTCCATAAGCTCAAAATAATCATCCCAATAAATGGAATCAGCATAATGCCAGCCATCACGAGTATCGTTGGCGACAGAAGCAAGTATCCCTTTAGACTTTCGCTTCGCTGCAACTTCCTCCGAAGCTTTTGAGTAGTCTTATGATAAATATTCATATAACGAATAGTTTACACGCAGTATTTGTTACTTACTGAGCTAGGCGCACAATCAATTTGCGGCATGTATGGCATGCCATCGAGGGTATGACGCCAGAGCTAAATCAAGATTATCTGCTGGCCTAATAAGTAGTGGGCGGCGGAGTTAGTTATCATACTAACTCCGCCGCTCCTAAGGCTTATGATATATTGATATCGCAGATCGATATGTCAGAAGCCAGTCTTAATAGCTTCAAAATCACGATTAATCCTTGTCTCTACCTCGTCGGACTGTGGTATTCCAAATACTCCTGACTCCATATAGGCTACGGGATCGGCATCTAGGCCAAGAATTGCAAGAGTATCTGGATCAGTAATCGAGAATGCTTTCTGATTTGCGTGTCCATAACCCCAGTTTTCCATTAGATATTGCCCAGTTACAGGAGATGTAAGAGAATTAGCAATGTCATGTGCGCCACTATAATTCGGCGCATCCTTATGCAACATCAGCCCACAAAACCAAGTCATTGTGCCCTCTTTGGGGCTTGCAAATCTCACTGGATGACCTTCCCACCATAACCCAACGGGAGTTTCGTTCCAACTGATAGCCATGACAACCTCACCTGAAGCTAGGGCCTGCCCAAGTGATGTCATGTCGTTCGTAAACATTCTAACTTGCGGCCTTAACTTCTTCATCAATATGTTAGTTTTTTCAATATCTGCATCAGACATTGGCTGCATTAGATCAACGCCCGCCAAGATCGCCATGCAATACCATGTATCAGCCGCACTATCAATCACCGCTATCTTACCTTTATATCTCGGATCGAAAAGCATTTCCCATGATTCATCTTCTGGCTGAATATCAACTAAGTCAGTTCGATAAGTAATGGACGTTGCACCCCACTCGATTGGTAAAAACCACTGGCCACGGTAATCCTGAGCGCCATGCATTTTACTCAACTGTGGGAAAATATCATTTAGATGCAACAATTGGTCATTATCCCATGCTTGGAACAAACCAGTCTCTCTCCAACGAATAACATCGGTACTGCACGGGTGGACTGCATCTACGACAAATCCTGCCTTCATCTTAGTTAGGCCTTCTTCTGCATCGCCGAAAATTGCATAGTTTGGTGGGCCACCATACTTATCCGCAAATGGACCCGAAGTAACAACCTCCCCAGCGCCAAAAAAATTATCATCGTTATACCCACCCCAAGTGAAGTAAGTTGGCTTATCGGCCGCGCGGGCAAACTGCATACCCGGCACTGCCGCCAAACTTACCCCGGCTAGGCCTAGCTGCTTAAGAAACTTCCGTCTATTGATCGGCTGCATGTAGCGTTGCCTAAGGCTGCTGCGATTATCCATTTGATCCTCCTCGTCAAACTTGACATATATTGCGGTTTCTATAATTAGACGTGTGTCACACAACCTACCCTCGTTAAGGATTTATGTCTACAATAATATGAGCCCCATTGGTAAAGTTTCTGATTTACGCCAATCAGACGAAAATCGATAGAGCGAGCCTGACTACTTTTAGAATTTGAATTCCTACTGTAAACCGTTATTTTGCTGGGGTTCGATGCAAGGCATATGCCTATCGTGGGCGAATCAAAGCTCTAGAATCGAGCTATTAGGCTCCCTAAATGTGCAAATAGTTAGGAAATGCGTGCAATTTCCACTACAAACTATTAAAATCACTACAAATTATGTCTTTCCAACCACGCTTTTGATGAGAAACAAAGCTCTCGCGGATGGCTGGCGACGTTCCGTGTCACCCCAAGCGCCACAAAACCTGAGACATGCCATCAACTACCGCACCGGACAGCCGAATGCCAGAAACTAAGCCAATCATAAAAAGAACGGTGCCTGATATCGAGCTAGACCGTGAGCAATTCGCACATCTAGAATACGTCGTAGTCAAGATTGAGAAAGCCGAGCTCCCCAGCCTCTCGGCAACTGGTAACTGCTACCGATACGTTGTCGCAAATACAGTATCTGAAGTCACTGGATATCGGCAAGGAACTAAAGAAGAGGTGGTGCATTACTGCGGCACTCTAATCGAAGACCTAAATCAGAGAACTATCCCAAAAAAGAAGGTGTGAACACTACAGCGTAATTATTTTGTCTTAGTATTTTCAAGCACGTAAAACCCTTAGATTATCGCATTCGCTTAATCACCCCCACCTAATATTTGAAGCGACTTATTTCTTACCGTACCCTATCATCCAGACATACATCGAAACAATTAGCATGCATATAAAGGATGCTAACTGTCTCCTTAAAAATACAGGCTAGAACACCTAGTCTGGTATATATTCCTATAATTACTAGAATCTCGCCGCCAAAAAAGCGAACTTATTTTGACCTATCTTTAATGAGAGCACCATGAGAAACCCAACAAACAATATTTACGAGGAATCATCATGAAGAAAACTGTTACACATGAGCTAAAACTTGAAAAATCAACAAAAATTATTTTACTTATTATTGCGCTCGGTGTTTTTGCGAATGCATTGGAGATTTCACCTCCAATCACAAACGCTTTGGCGGAGACGCTTAGCGGAAGACTCAATATTCATTTGCACCATAGCGGCATCTTAACCTTGATGCAATAAACAGTGTTATTGCATCATTGATTGATAGATGTTACAGATAGCAAAACACAGAAGCCTGACGATACCATAATGTCAGTGAGAGAATTGCAGATACTAGGAGATCAAGGAGCGCTTCCATATGAATAATAATACTGCCAATAAAAAAATTACTCCGGGAACGACTACCAATGCAATAATTGCTAGGAGGCGAACCAAGATACTATATTTTAAAATAGCGCCATATAGCGATGACTGAAAATTATCTATAATTCTTGCTATATACCAGACCATTAGCCATGGAATTAGACCCGTAATTAGCCAAACGACGATATATACCTGACTAACCTCTACTTTGGTATTGTCGAGAAACCAATAACCCATCGCAATCCAGGAAACGGGAATAACTAACAGTAACACTGGAAAAAGTTTTTGCGCAAAACTGAGTAGTTTATCCTCTGGCAATATGAGTAAGTCTCCTTTGGTAAATTGATAGATTCATCAGGATCAATAATAAACAACCTTCTGTGCCTATATGATTTTGCATTAATACGCAATTAATAACACTTTTGCTACCGAAGAACAGTACAATATCAGGGTGAGCGGAGCATTGAAAAACATTCGAGAACTTTATATCCGAAATAAATGCCATTATTGCGAAATTGTCATAGACATAATTGATGAGCTAGGTATACATATAGACTACCGTAATATTTCAACTTCAAAACAGTACAAGAAACGATTAGTGGCTAACTGTGGGAGGGCCACTGTACCTGTACTCTACTATATAGCAGACAACGGTAAAGACTGCTGGCTCAGTGAATCTGACGAAATTATAAGACACTTACTGCAAACACACGGTTAGGCGCTTACTAGCCTCCTAATTTTGCAACGCTGAAACAAACTCCCATCGTAAAGAAGACGCCCACTTACGTGGGCGCCGTGATTGGTCATCGCAGTGAACATTGTCACTGGAGCATGTGTTATTCCACTAGGAGGAGATATCCTCTAGTCTCCAAAAAACACCAACGCTCACCACGAGTAATGACATATCACTAGACATTGGATCACCTCCTTGTATGTTTATTTAGGGGTCTTCATTCTAGAACGATTTACCTTTTACCACAACGTTATCTGAATACACACAGACTATGGATTAATTAGCGAACAGGCTCGAACGACGTCGGCCGCGCTGTGATATAATCTGTCCTATACATCTAGTTCTCAGTAATAAGTAAAAAGAGTTAGAGGCGATGTCTGCCTCCTCTTGACCAATAGTGTGGACGTTCTTAAATAACCAAAGAGAATGATCAAACTGATGGGAATAATAGATGCCTCACCCTAAAATGCTGCTAGTTCTTATAGCTGCTAGTCTTGCTGCGCTTAGCGCATGCAATCAATCGGGCACCACGACCGATACCGGGCATGCCACCATCACTACTGTGCCAGAATTTAGAGGACTGACTCTTGATCAAGCAGCTGAGCTCTACTTAACAGCAGGCTTTACAGGGAAATTTATAGCCAAGAATAGTGGTGGATGTACCGCAACTACAAACGTAGGCACAATTTATGCACAAACTCCTAAACCAAAAAATGTTATAGCTTCTGATTCTAGCTTATCAGTGAGTCACGGCTGTTTTGATATAACTATAATCAGCTCCGGAGAAGGCACAGTTACTCCGGGTGGCGTTAAGAATGTCAATGGTTACTCTATGCTGAAGCTAAGTGTTTTAGCAAAAAAGGGGCATATTGATAATATAGTTGAATTTGATGGTGTCGCCGCTCAATTGTCCGGTGACCACCCAAACCGTTATTTCGTTATTGGTCCAATAGTAAAAGCGCACAACTTCAAAGTAACTTTCATGGATACAGTCAGCACTCCTGGAGATATAAACACAAGCTACGTTATCTCGACTTCTGTTCAATCTGGCGATTGCGCCTTTTCTCCCTCCGGTGATATTTCTGTGTTAAAGGGATCCGATCAATCCATTACCATAACGGTCAATTCTGGAACGTTATCAGTTCTCAATGTTGATGGCGTTGCTGAAAACTGTGCGGCCGGTGGCTGCACTTATAGCTTCTCAAATATTACTTCAAACCATACAATTGAGGCAGTATGCTCCTAACTGCTTCAAAAGCTCGAATCACCCAACTTGTTCGTAAGCGCAACGAGCTCATAAAGCTTGTCCAACGCCGCACCAGAATCTAGAACCTTGCGTGCTTCATCCACCCCATCTCTCAGTGATCTAGTTCGATCTCCCGCATAAAGTGCTGCACCGCTATTGATTGCAACCATGTTATAAGCAGGTCCGCGCACTCCAGATAAAGCCTCCAAAATAATATCTAAACTTTCTTGAGGAGTATCTACTTGCAACTCCTCTAATGAGCCCTTCTCGATGTCGAAATCCTGAGGTCGTACTGTGTAGCTAGTAATGACATTGTTTCGCAACTCTACGATGTCTGTCTCTGCTGCAATGCTAATCTCATCAAGACCATCTCGTGAATGAACAACTAAAGTATGAATGCTGCCAAGCTGCCTGAATACTTCACAAATTTTGCCTAACCATTTCTTATCAAAAACGCCAACAAGCTGATATTTTGCATCAGCCGGGTTCGTTAGGGGACCTAACAAATTGAATATTGTACGTACACCGATCTCTCGACGGGGGAGCATTGCATGTCGAGTCGCACTATGATGGGCAGGAGCAAACAAAAACCCAATACCGATTTGCTCTATAGTGTGGGCGGCCTGCTCAGCCTTAAGATCAATATTAACACCAGCGGCTTCAAGTACATCGGCGCTACCTGATTTACCGGTCGCTGCTCGATTTCCGTGCTTTGCTACTACGCCACCATGCGCAGAAACAACTAGGGCTGCAGCCGTTGAAACATTGAAAATACCTGCCCTATCCCCTCCTGTACCAACAGAGTCGATTACTTTATCATTTGACACTTTTACACTAGTCGCAAAGCCTCGCATTACACGAGCGGCGGCAACCAGCTCCTCAACTGTTTCACCTTTCATTTTGAGCACGACCAGAAATGCTCCTATCTGTGCAGGAGTCGCCTCACCCTTCATTATCAACCCCATAACTGACTCCATCTCAACAGTGGTGAGATCTCTTAACTGACTACAAGCATCTATTGCGTCTACTAGATTCATAATTGTTCTTAAGAATTACGTAGCACTACTAAGGAATGAGCAGTGTTGCTCCCTGAGTGCTCCTCGACTCCAGAGCGATATGTGCTGCTGCTGCTTCTCGTAACGGAAATTCTTGCCTGATGTCCGGCTTAACAACATCCTTGGCAATTAATTCTAGTAGCTCGCCAGCGCATGCTTCTAGATCTTTCCGATGGGCAGTATATGTCATCAGTGTAGGGCGAGTAAGAAATAGAGAACCTTTATCCTGCAATACACTTGGGCTGATTGGATCTACTGCTCCGGACGATTGTCCAAATAGCACCATCATACCGAGCGGACGAAGACACTCCAAACTTTTCATAAATGTCTGCTTCCCTACAGAATCATAAACAACATCAACACCACGACCACTTGTAATTTCATCTACTCGAGAAACAAAGTCTTCATCCCGATATAAAATAGGATAATCACATCCGTGCGAAATAGCAGTCTCTGCCTTCGATTCAGAGCCTACTGTTCCAATAACTGTGGCGCCAAGGTACTTTGCCCACTGGCAAGCTATTGTGCCCACGCCACCTGCAGCTGCATGTATTAGTAAAGTCGTGTCTGACCCCACTCGAAATGTTGTACGAAGCAGGTATTGCACTGTCATACCTTTCAACATAACTGCAGCAGCAATACGATCATCAATGCTATTCGGAAGTCTAATTAGTCGGTCCGCTGGCATTGATCTCTCTTCTGAGTATGCTCCAAGTGGTGGACTCGCATATGCAACTCTATCACCAACATCAAGATCAGCGACCTCCGATCCCACCGCAGTTACAACGCCTGCGGCTTCCAACCCAGGCGTAAACGGCATCACGGGAGACTGATAGACGCCACTTCGAAAATAGACATCGATATAGTTTACGCCAATAGCAGTGTGTCGCAAACGAACTTCGTCCGGTGCTAAGCCATCAAATCGCGCTTGCTTCCAGAGTAGCGCATCTGTCCCGCCAGCCTCTACTACTTTTACTTCAAAACTCATTAGCAACCCTCATATTGATTAGATACCTATGTTATAAATTTTGCCTAATAATTTTTCTACATAGCGTTAAATTCTTTTTCTACCATCACCGATACATCTGAGTAAAATCCATTAAAGTTTGTTCGACACGCGCCTCCGTAGGCGCCAATTTGACCAAACTCAATCCAGTCACCCTCCTCGATGTCACTTGGCAAGCTTAGCGTTGCTGGATAGATATCGAGCGCATCACATGTCGGGCCATACGCCGTGAATGCAATCGCTCTACTAGAAAATTTCCGGGTCTGAATAACCCTAACTGGTAATCGCAGTCCATACTTTTCTTCAATCATATTGCCGTACATGCCATCATTTAAATAAAGAGCATTATCCTTTCTGAGCTGAATCTGGACGATCAATGATTCGCCACCTGCTGATAATGCTCTGCCTGGCTCACAAAACAAACGGCAGCTAGCTGGTAACTGCAAAGATTCGATAGCTCTAATAATTGCATCCATATAGATCTCTAGATCGGGTCCGGAGGAATTAATATATTGGGCTGGGAATCCTCCTCCGATATCAATACATGATGGCAATTGGCCAACTGATTGAAGAATCTGAGCTGTCATTCGTAAACCAGTCTCATAGCCTTCGACGCTCAGGCACTGCGAACCAACATGGAAAGCTATTCCATATCTGAAGCCTTTTTCTAGCACCTCACGAACTAAGGTTGTAGCTAGATCCAAATCTGCACCAAATTTACTAGATAGTTCGTAAGTAGCCCCGGAATTGTCAACCGCGACTCTCACCACTAGCGTTACATCACTAGATGGCGGAATCAACTCTGATATCTTCTCAAACTCAGATGGATGATCAATGACAAAGTAGTTAACTTTATGCGCATAATACGCACGCTCTATCGCACTTCTACTTTTTATTGGATGCATAAAATAAGCAGAACCATCGTCAAACATTTCTGATATTAATTCTATTTCAGATAAAGAAGCGGTATCAAAATGTCTGATCCCTGCCCTATACAGCTCATTTAGCATATGCCTGCTTGGGTTACATTTAACAGCGTATAAAACATCGCCTGGAAAATGATCGCAAAACTTCCGAGCGACTCTATGAATAGCTGCTGGACGAACACAATAAACAGGATAATCGGGCTCTAAATCCTTAACAACCAATTCTGGTGACTCATACACTAAGAGAGGGTCATCGTAGCTCTTATTGGCATCATACATACAGTTTTCCTCACATACAGGCGGTATTTATTTATTTTCTACCAGGGTATTGACTGATTTTGACATACAAAGGCACTTGAATGCTTTAATTTAATTTACATAAAAGTCATTTACTTAATACCAAGATGGGATATTCCTAAATACCCTGCTCTTATTGCAAACATTGGGTGAAACAAAGACCTACGCACCTGTTCGTCATTATCAACTGCTAATTATTACTTTTTCGTTATGTAGAAATTTCAAAGAATAATTGACATCAAGATAATGTTCGGTAATATACTGTATATATTTACAGTATTTACGATAATTTTTAAATTGATTGACTACGCTGAACTGCACTGCATATCTAATTTCACATTTCTTAGGGGGGCATCACATCCGGAGGAATTAGTACAGCAAGCACATAAACTTGGATACAGGGCGTTAGCCATCACCGATGAATGTAGTGTCGCGGGTATCGTAAAAGCACATATCGCCGCAAAGAATTGCAATCTGCACTTAATAATCGGAAGTGAGTTTCTATTTTCTGGCGGTCTGAAGATTCTAATTCTTGCAAAGAATAATTTGGGCTACTCTAATCTAACACGCTTAATCACGCTTACTCGTAGTGCTGCCCCAAAGGGAAAATATTTAATTACTAAAGACAACATAGAAAATTCGACACTGACTAATTGCCTATTCATCATATGTTGCAATGCACATTTTGGGAATAAAAATGATTTAAAAGATCGATATAACAATCTACGTCATAACTTCTTATGGCTAAATAGTTTATTCCCTGGTCTAGTATGGATTGCCACACAACAATCTATTAATGGATTTGATCTTGATCACTTAACCTACTTAAAACGCATTAGCAAAATAGACAACGCACCTTTAGTCGCTACTGGCAACGTTTGCATGCATATACGCGATCGACAAAAAGTCCAAGATGTAATGACCGCTATTAGGCTTAAAAAGACAATATATGAATCTCATCATCAATTAAATAGCAATAGTGAGCGGCATTTAAGAAATCTCAACTTACTACGAAATTTGTATCCGATAGAAATGCTAAGCGAAACAATAAATATTGCAGATCAATGCAGTTTCACTTTAGATGCACTAGATTATTCTTATCCAGATGAATTTACTCCAGAAAGTTTGAATAAAGACATTTACCTGCGGCGACTAACTATTCAAGGAATGAATAACCGCTGGCCCAATGGTGCATCCTTGCCTATCCAAGCACAAATAGATATCGAGCTCGAATTAATTAAAGATCTTAGCTATGAGTCTTATTTTCTCACCGTATATGATATTGTTCAATTTGCTAAATCGCAAAATATTCTCTGTCAAGGTCGTGGATCTGCAGCTAACTCCGTTGTCTGTTACTGCTTAGGTATCACCGAGGTAGATCCTACGCATATCAATCTGCTATTTGAGCGCTTTCTTTCGCGTGAAAGAAATAAACCACCTGATATTGATATAGATTTTGAGCATGAAAGACGTGAAGAAGTTGTGCAATACATATATGCAAAATATGGCAAGGATCATGCAGCACTAACATCTGCTGTTGTGAGATACCGCCCTAAAAGCGCTATAAGAGATGTTAGTAAGGCGCTAGGATTGGAGCAAAAAACAGTAGATCAACTAACAAAGAATATATCTTGGTTAGATGGAAAAGATGTATCAATCGAACAACTACAAGAGGATAGAGTAGATACAGACGAACCCATAGCAAGTGATGCATTAAACATCATAGTTGATCTAATAGATTTCCCACGACATCTGTCGCAACACTCTGGTGGATTTGTTCTTTCTCATAAACCTCTATGTGAGCTAGTTCCAATTGAGAATGCCTCTATGATAAATCGTACAGTTATTCAATGGGACAAATATGATCTTGAAGCGCTGGGACTGCTTAAAATTGATTGCCTGGGATTAGGTATGTTAACTGCTATTCATAAAAGCTTCAAAATGATAGCGAAGCATCATGGCCAATCACTTACGATGTCTACTGTGCCACAAAACGATGGCTCGGTGTATAAAATGATTAGTGCGGCAGATACGATTGGTGTTTTTCAAATAGAATCTCGAGCTCAGATGGCAATGCTTCCACGACTACGCCCGCAGTGCTTTTATGACTTAGTGATAGAAATTGCTATCGTACGTCCTGGTCCAATTCAGGGGAAAATGGTGCATCCGTATCTGAAAAGAAGAGAGAGCAAAGCACTAATTACCTATCCTAATAATGACATACAGCAAATACTTGGGCGTACTCTTGGGGTGCCTATTTTCCAAGAACAAGTAATTCGGCTTGCAGTAGCAACTGCCGGATTTACACCAGGTGAAGCAGATGATCTTCGTCGCTCTATATCTACATGGAAAGGAATTAATGAGTTAAAAAAATATAAAAAAAAGCTAATCAATGGAATAGAAAAACGCGGTTATGGTAGAAGTTTTGCATATCAAACTTACAATCAAATTCTTGCATTTGGAGAGTACGGATTTCCTGAATCTCACGCTGCCAGCTTTGCCTCAATAGTCTATGTATCTGCATGGCTAAAGCGTCATAAAACTGCAATTTTTACCTGCGCAGTTCTTAATAGTCAACCAATGGGCTTCTATTCCATATCACAACTCATCCAGGACGCACAGCGACATGGAATCACTATAAACCCAATAGACGTTACTATTAGTAGTTGGGACTGTACGCTTGAGAGAAGCAATCATGGAGATATGATTCGATTGGGCCTGCGACTAATTAAAGGCCTGAATAAAAACAAGATGGAAAAACTGATAAAAGTGCGTTCTCAAAAATCGTTCTCCAGCATAGATGATATAGCGGCAAGAGCACACCTAAGTCAAAATGATCTACAGGCTCTTGCGGCGTCAGATGCGTTAAAAATGATCATTAAAAGTAATCGTAGGCAGGCTATCTGGAACGCCTCCAAGCCTAAATACTCGAAACTAAGCCTTCCTTTCCCAGAGCATTTCGAAGGAATTCCACTTTTACACCGACCCACTAGCTCTGAGGAAACATATACCGACTATGCAAATATGGGGTTCACGCTTGGCCCACACCCACTGGCCTTATTAAGGACACAACTAAGAGAACTTAATATAGTTACTAGCGCTGATCTCTACAAATACACTGCTGGCTCACGAGTTAGAGTAGCGGGATTAACAATCATCCGACAGCGGCCATCTAGCGCTAAGAATGTTACCTTTATCACAATTGAGGATGAAACAGGAAGCGCTAATCTAATTATATGGAAAGAAGTTGCTCAAAATAATCGTGAAACGATAATTAATGCAGAACTGCTAGGGGCGCTAGGCATAATTCAACGCCATAATCAAACAGTACAAATAGTAGTTTGTGACCTCTTTGACTACACCAAGATGCTGAACGAGAAAATAATTCAAGCTAGAAGTTTTCGATAGTTTTTTTAACTTGACTATTTACTATAACCGCAAACATCTTGGGTAACCTAAATTCTTCTACAAATTAAATGGTAGATTATTTATTGCGCAAGCAGCTTGAACAGTATTACGCAGCAAACATGCTATAGTCATTGGACCAACACCGCCTGGAACTGGAGTTATTGCACTGGCAACCATACTTACACTCTCGAATTCAACATCGCCAACCAGTCTAGTCTTTCCATGCTTGCCATCTATCCGATTAATTCCAACATCAATTACTACTGCACCTGGCTTAACCCACTCACCAGTAATCATCTCAGCCCTACCAACAGCGGCAACTAAAATATCGGCTTCTCGGCAAACATCTGGGAGATTCTTTGTCCGTGAGTGACCAATAGTTACAGTGCAATTTTCCGCCAACAACAAGGCTGCCATTGGCTTGCCTACAATATTTGACCGGCCAACAACAACTGAATTCATGCCAGACAATTTCTCACAAGTTCTTTTCAATAGCATCATACACCCAAGTGGCGTGCACGGCACCAGATTGGCATTTCCGGTAGACAGTAAGCCAACATTTCTAAGATGGAAGCCATCAACATCTTTCATAGGATCGATGGCGTTAATAACAGCGTGCGAGTCAATAGAGTCTGGCAGTGGTAGCTGCACAAGTATTCCATGAACATGAGGGTCCGAATTTAACTCATCAATCAGATCTAGAAGTTGGCGCTCACCTACATTTTCATCAAGGTGGTAGTCATAGGACTTCATTCCTGTTTCAATGGTCTGCTTTTTCTTGTTTCGAACATATACCTGGCTTGCGGGATCCTCGCCAACAAGGACAACTGCTAATCCGGGCGTTATTGCATGATTGATTTTGAGGTCACTGACATGGTCCGATACGCTCGTTCTGAGCTCTTCGGCACATGACCGTCCATCTATTAATTCCGCCATATAATTCTCCTACTTACACCGCAGCAAGTCGTACTGCGCAGTACTTAAACTCCGGAATCTTTCCAACTGGATCTAGAGCTGAATTTGTCAAAAGATTAGCTGCAGCCTCCACGTAACAAAAAGGCATAAAGATTTCTTTGCTTCTTAGACCTGGATCGACCCGCGCGTGCGCTATTAGTTCCCCACGGCGCGATTCAACACGTACTAAGTCACCTTCATGAATCCCTAAGGAAGTCAGATCCTCTGGATTCAGTGAAACAACGGGCCTGGACTCGATAGCATTTAAGACAGATGCCCTACGAGTCATTGCCCCGGTATGCCAATGCTCCAACTGTCTCCCAGTCATTAACACGTTAGGGTACTGCTTATCTGGTCGCTCATCAGCCCAAATTAGTTTGGCTGGTACAAATCGGCCGCGACCACTTGCCGTAGGAAAGCCATCCTTGAATACAACACTCTGCCCATTATCATCATCATCTAAACACGGATACGTGATGCTATGTTGTTCATCAATACGGCTCCAGCTCATACCAGAAATACTTGGCATAGCACCGCGCATCTCTTCAAACACATCACTAACATGTTTGTAGGACCAATTTAACCCCAACCCATTAGCAACATCTTGGATAATCCATAGATCTTGTCGCACCCCTTCGGGACAATCTATTGCCTTCCGACCCATTTGCACTCTGCGATCAGTGTTTGAAAACGTTCCAGTCTTCTCCGGGAACGCAGATGCAGGCAAGAAAACATCTGCATATGCTGCGGTTTCGGTTAGAAATAAGTCCTGTACTACTAGATGTTTCAACGATGATAAGCACTTTCTAGAATGATTAAGGTCAGGATCAGACATAGCTGGATTTTCACCCATGATATACATTCCGCTAACTTTCCCGACCAACGCGGCGTTCATAATCTCAACAACTGTTAATCCTGGATTATCATCCAGGATTGTATTCCAATAAGCCTCAAACCATTGTCTGGCGCTATCATCATCGACTCTCTGATAGTCGGGAAAGACCATCGGTATTAAACCTACATCCGATGCTCCCTGCACATTATTCTGCCCTCTAAGTGGATGCAAACCAGTCCCCGGTCGCCCAAGATTTCCAGTCATCAGTGCAAGTGTAATTAAAGCACGAGCGTTATCTGTACCATGGACATGCTGTGAAATACCCATTCCCCAGAAAATCATTGAATGTCTAGATTTTGCATATAAGCGCGCAACGTATCTAATTGTTTCAGAATCAACGCCACACAAAGGAGACATCGCCTCTGGACTATAGCCATCCATATTCTCTTTTATGCTCTCAAAGCCTTCCGTATATTTCGACACATACTCTTCGTCGACCATTCCTTCCTCTATTATCGTATAGATGATGGCATTGAGCAGAGCAACATCGGTGTCTGGCCTAAACTGTATAAAACAATGTGCATGCCTAGCCAGGTCAGTACGACGGGGATCAATGACAATAAGCTTGGCATTTGATCGGGCAGCATTCTTCATGAAAGTTGCTGCAACTGGATGATTGCTTGCTGGATTGGCACCAATAACAATAATCACTTCAGCGTTTTCGACATCCGACACCTGATTTGAGACAGCTCCTGAGCCAATACCTTCCAATAGAGCCGCGACTGAGGATGCGTGACATAAGCGAGTGCAATGGTCAACATTATTAGTACCAAACCCCGTCCGCACTAACTTTTGGAAAAGATATGCCTCTTCATTACTACCTTTTGCAGAACCAAATCCAGCCAACGCATTACCGCCATGCTCATCTCTAATCTGCCGCAAACCATTTACTGCAAACTCAATTGCCTCGTCCCAATCCGCCTCTCGGAACATTTTTGACCAATCAGATGGATCGAAGTATTCATTTAGACCCTTAGGAATACCATCTTTTCGTATAAGGGGACGGTCAATCCGCTCAGCATGACGAACATAGTCAAAGCCATATCGGCCCTTAATACATAAACGACCCTTATTAGAAGGGCCGTCACGACCAGTCACATATTTTATCTCATTACCCTTAACATGATAACTGAGCAAACATCCCACGCCACAATACGGACAGACAGAGTCTACAACTCTATCAATCTCTTCAAGTCCGGCTTTCCCCGACGGCATCAATGCCCCAGTTGGGCATGCCTGCACGCACTCGCCACATCCGACGCAAGAACTATCTCCCATTTGATCGCCAAGATCAAATACGATTTCTGATTTCACCCCACGGTTAGCAAATCCAATCACATCGTTGGCTTGCTCCTCTCTGCATGCCCGCACACAACGTGTACATTGAATGCAGGCTGACATATTGACGGTGATCGCTGGATGGGAATTATCTTCGACATGTCTATGGCGGTCACCGTAACGAGACGATTGGACACTTAAATGTTTCTTCCAGTAGTCTAGTTCAGAATTATTTGAAAACTCTACATCCCCAACTTCTCCACTTAACAATTCAATCACCATTGCCTGCGATTTTCTAGCACGCATACTGACTGACTGAACTTTCATATCGTTTTCAGGAAACCTACAGCATGATGGCGCTAGAACCCGCTCTCCATCGATCTCAACTACACACGCACGACAATTTCCATCAGCTCTTAATGAGTCAGAGTAGCATAGATGAGGTATCTCATAACCACAGCGTTTTGCTGCCTGCAGGATAGTCTCGCCCTCGTGTGCTTCAAGCATATCCCCATCCAAAGAGAATAGGACGCGATCTGCAACAGTTTTACGGCTATTATTCACTTAATACCCACCTCTCCCGGAAAATGCCTCATAATACTTCGAAGCGGATTTGGGGCAGCTTGTCCAAGCCCGCAAATTGATGCATCCTCCATAACAACGCAGAGATCTTCCAATAGATCCGAATCCCAAGACTTATCTTGCATTAGATTCCAAGCTCGATCTGAGCCAACTCTACACGGTGTGCACTGTCCACATGACTCCTGTGCAAAAAAGCGCATTGCATTACGCGCTGCTACCACTACGTCGTCCTCTGTCGAAAGCACAATAATTGCTGCTGATCCAATAAAGCATCCATGATCATCAAGAGTATCAAAATCAAGAGGGATGTCGGCTAAAGTAGCAGGCAAAATTCCGCCTGAAGCACCACCCGGGAAATATGCATATAACTCATGGTCATCCATCATCCCGCCACAGTATTGATCAATTAACTGATTAAGGGTTATGCCAGCAGGCGCTAAATGCACCCCTGGCTTCTTGACTCGCCCACTTACCGAAAAAGAGCGCAACCCCTTACGACCATTATAACCATGACTGGAAAACCACTCCGGCCCACGCTCTATAATGTCACGCACCCAATACAAAGTCTCGCAATTATGTTCTAAGGTTGGCCGACCAAATAAACCAACCTCAGCTACATATGGAGGTCGCAAACGAGGCATGCCACGCTTCCCTTCGATTGACTCAATCATTGCGGACTCTTCACCACAGATGTAGGCGCCTGCTCCACGACGTAACTCTATTCTTGGCAGAATTCCAGAATATGCCTGCTCCAACTCCTCGATACTGTACTGTAGGATTTCTAACACTGCTGGATACTCATCACGAACATAAAGATAGCAAGCCTCGATGCCTACAATTTCGGCAGCAATCAGTACTCCTTCTAAGAATCTGTGTGGATCTCTCTCTAGATAATAGCGATCCTTAAATGTCCCCGGCTCACCTTCATCAATATTTACTGCCATCAGACGCGGACTTTCCTGATTTCTCAGTATTCTCCATTTTTTTCCTGCTGGGAATCCAGCGCCACCAAGGCCCCTAAGCCCTGAAGCCTCAAGATGAGACAGCACCGACTCTATATCGATGGACTTATCTTTACATCGGCGAAATACCTCATAGCCATTACTATCTCTATATTCTGCAAAGCGAATCCACGGCTCTTTAGGGACAACACTAATGCATCCTTCTTCTATGCATTCGAAAACTTTCTTAGCATCCGCTCTCGCAATAGGATATTTGCCAACTACAGCGACTGGCGCTTGATCGCATCTACCGACGCATGGAACACGCTGAATTCGAACCTCACTAGTTTCTAACTTCTGAAGCTTTGAAATAAGGAATTCCGCGCCGAACATCTCACAAGTGATTGAATCGCAGACTCGCACTGTTGTTTCTGGTGGAGCCTGCCCGCCATCCGCTATAACATCAAAATGGTGATAGAAAGTTGCTACCTCATAAACCTCTGCTGTTGATATATCTAATTCAGATGCTAACGCAACAAGTTGGCTGCTATGCAAACAGCCGCTGACATCTTGTAAGCAATGTAAATACTCAACAAGAAGATCTCTCCGTGTTGGTAAATGCGCTATGGCTGAACGGACAAGAGACAAAGCAGCTTCGTTTACACGACGACCTCTGCTTCTTCTAGGCTTTTTTACAGAATTGGGCGATTGTGATTTCTTGCTCATTATTATGGAATACGCTTTACGTGCCGAGAGATAGTTCCCGCATCATTGTTTGCCAATATTCAACGCAGACATGCTTTGTATGTCTAATTGTCTCTCAAGTAGTATAGTGGTTCAAAGCCTAAGTTGAGGTAATATTGTTTTTGGACCAATTGCGAGCCACTCAACTCAGATTTCAACAGCTAAAGAAATTAAGTATGATGCGTATAAATAGGATGAATAGCAAAGAACAGCGAGATTTGGAAAATACTCTACCCGACGAGATTAGTAGAGATGACTGCAAGTTAGAGCTAATCAATATTAGTTGTATTAAAGCAGAGTGTGAATTGTTTTCTTCAATAGATGCCGAACTGCAGCCTGGAGATAATCTACAAATTGAAGGAATCAATGGGTCCGGCAAGACAACATTGTTACGCATCATATGCGGCCTGACATTTCCAGAATCAGGTGAAATTCGATGGAATGGCGCTTCAATACACAAAGACAGACAGTCTTACAATGAAGATCTCGTCTATGTGGGGCACGCGCATGGCATCAAACCACAGCTAACACCTATAGAAAATCTTAAGATTGAACAGGAATTTAGCACTATGGATGATTCTATGACTATAGAAGAAATTCTTGATAGGGTCGGACTCTTCCAGTTTCGCGATCATAGCTGCTCCACACTATCAGCCGGTCAATGCCGTAGAATTGCGCTAGCTCGCCTATTGATGCGAAGGGGTCGGCTTTGGATCCTAGATGAGCCCTGCAGCAATCTTGACCATTCAGGATTCGACCTCGTTGGAGAGTTAATTTCATCTCACCTCGCTCGAGGCGGTATCAGTATTTTTGTTAGTCATCAGCCAATTCCAATAAGCTCTCATCATGCGAGAGCTATAAGACTGTAGAGGCTGTTGCACATGTTTGCTAATCGCCTCAGTCGTGCCTTAGCAGCACAGTTAAAACGTGACCTAAAAGTGGCATATCGCGGCAAAAGTAGCGTTCTGAACCCAATAGTATTTTTTATAATTGTCACATCTATCTTCCCCATGGGGATTGGACCAGTTCCTCCACTATTAACGCTGATCGGTCCAGGAGTTATTTGGGTCTCTGCTTTGTTGGCAACACTATTAGCTCTAGAAGGATTATTTCAAGGCGATCATGATGACGGCTACTTAGAACAGTTACTCTTAAGTCACTACCCGCTGCCACTACTAGTTCTGGCGAAAGTCGGATCGCACTGGCTTATTAGTGGATTGCCGTTAGTGATAGTTGCTCCCATTTTAGCTCTATTGCTAAATATTGATCTATCTGCAATATGTGTAATGATATTAGCCTTGCTCATTGGGACGCTAACATTGAGTCTTGTGGGCGCAGTTGGCGCTGCACTGCTTGTGGGTACCGGCAAAGGTGGGTTATTACTATCATTATTAGTTTTACCACTTTATGTACCAGTTCTTATATTTGGGGCAAGCGCTGTAGGCTCTGCAACAAAGGGCATTCCATTTCTCGGAGAGCTCTATGCGCTTGGCGCGCTACTGGCTCTTGCCCTAACATTTGCGCCAATTGCTATCTCGGCCGCGTTGAGGGCCAGTTTAGATTAACCTTAAACTCTATTCGTCAGTTACACAGCCTTCGCTCGCTGTTTTTACATTCTTTATATACTTATAAAGAGTGCCACGCGTTGATTTGTACGCTGGCATCTTCCAGCTCAAACGACGTGCTTGCAATTCTTCATTCGTTAATTTAACTTCTAAGGTATTACGTTCGGCATCTATGGTAATTTGGTCGCCGTCAGCTAATAATGCTATTGGTCCGCCTTCTTGAGCTTCGGGAACAACATGGCCAATAATGAATCCATGTGAACCTCCAGAGAAGCGACCATCCGTTATCAGCGCCACTGAATCACCCAGCCCTGCGCCCATAATAGCTGACGTTGGAGTCAGCATTTCAGGCATACCTGGCCCACCCTTTGGCCCTTCGTATCTTATAACTATCACATCTCCTTCCAATATCTTGCCATCTTCAAGAGCTAATAGCATTGCTTCTTCGCCGTCAAATACCCGTGCAGGGCCAACAAATAGTTGACCTTCCTTGCCTGTAATCTTGGCTACCGCTCCCAAGGGGGCAAGATTGCCCTTAAGTATACGTATATGACCCGTTAGCTTTATAGGATTGGACAAAAAATGGAATACATCTTGTTCCTCGCTTAATGACGGTACGTTCGCAACATTTTCAGCCAATGTTTTCCCAGTTACAGTTACACAAGAACCATCTAAGAACCCCTCCCCTAAAAGATACTTCATGACCGAGGGTAGCCCCCCATTATGATGCAGATCCTCCATCACATATCGGCCACTTGGCTTTAAATCCGCTAACAACGGTACCCGGTCTGATACCAGCTGGAAATCTTCAATAGCTAGATCAACATCGACCGAACGGGCCATAGCAATCAGGTGTAACACTGCATTGGTTGACCCCCCCAGCGCTGTGACAACTACCATAGCATTCTCAAATGCGGATCGTGTCATAATATCCCGAGGCCGAAGATCTATCTCTAATAAATAACGTATTGCAGCTCCAGCATACGAGCATTCATCTAACTTATCTTTGGCGGTAGCGGGGTTTGACGAACTATATGGTAACGACATGCCAAGCGCCTCAATTGCAGATGCCATAGTATTCGCAGTGTACATTCCTCCGCATGCTCCGGGCCCAGGGCATGCCTTGTTTACAATTTCTTGACGAGCGTCGTCACTAATCTTGTTTGCCAAATACTCGCCATAACTTTGGAAGGCTGACACGATGTCTACAGTCTCTTTGCCTACATAGCCTGGCCGAATGGTCCCACCATATACCATAAGAGAAGGCCTATTAACTCGCCCCATTGCCATTAGACAACCAGGCATGTTTTTGTCGCAGCCAGGTACAGTAACTAGCCCATCGTACCATTGGCCACCCATAACAGTTTCAATCGAATCAGCAATTAAATCCCGAGACTGAAGAGAGTAACTCATCCCTTCAGTACCCATAGAAATCCCATCACTTACACCAACGGTATTGAATCTCATGCCAACTAGACCAACATCCTCTACACCCTCCTTAATAACAGCAGCAAGATCATTAAGGTGCATGTTGCATGGATTTCCCTCCCACCAAATGCTAGCAATCCCGATCTGCGCTTTATCCATATCTTCTTTCTTAAGACCGGTGGCATAAAGCATTGCCTGAGATGCCCCCTGAGAGCGTGGTTGTGTAATCCTGGAACTCACTTTATTCAAATTGCTGCTCATGAATTTCTCCATAAAAATGCTTTACATGTATATTTTCGGACTCTCATTCTCTATCACTTCACGTATAGATTAGCTTAAAGCATAGCAGAACTGCACACCAATAAAATAATTTCTGCGTGATGTCTATCTAGAAGGCAATTATGGAGCATTACTTAGAAGCCGGATGAACTCAACCATGTCGAGCGATACCGTGACGTTGTTATGATCCCCTTTGACGCGTAAAGGTATTGCGATATTATCAACCTGATCTGTAATAATAGGTCTCGCGGCTTTAACTGAGTCTGCCCAATCTAAATACCACAAAGTGTCAAAAGTCGCTGCGCCTGGGAGATATCGGCCCTTTGCCTTAACTGTAATTCCCGACGCGTTAAAAGATGCATTTTCGATAACAACTTGCCCATCTTCAAGCCCCAAAACTAACTCTCCATCTCTAAAATCTATAGCATCATCGCCTCCTTGCCCGCTATTCTCGATTCCAAGCAAGCGACGACCATCGTAAATGTACTCTCTTATTGGCTTGCCAAGAAACTCTATCCCCCCGAGCTTTCTCAGCCTGCCATTTGGGATAGCTAGCCTGACCGTACCGTTAACTCGAGCTAGAGCAAACTGGTCAAGTGGGTGAAATAGATGTATATCTAAAGATAGATCCTGCGCATCTAGTATCTCAGCGAACCCAAAATTCCGTAGCATAGGTAACAGACTAACATCGTGATATATCTGACTAGAGTGGATCGTTATGCCGTCTGATGAGTGGTCTATAAATACATCGATCGTAGCGCGGCCCCCATATAAATCAAATTTAGCTTCTTTTGCCCCGATCTGCATATTCCTTGAATACAATGGAATGTGAATATTTCTCAATTCGACACCATTCCAACGAACGCGACTGATTCTGATATTGCCACGTCCTTGCGGTCTCCAGCGATAAAGTAATTCACCCAAAGCCACCACACCAAAGCCCCTACTAAGGATCACTGCCCCTTCTGGCGACGATATCAACTCCACATCTTGCTCTATGAGATCAAAACTAAACTCATAAGCCCCTGATGCTGCGTCAGTTAAAGCGGCGGACAGTGAAGACTCTTCCCAATTAAGTTGGAATGCCTCGATTTCAGTAATACTATCTGTAACCGAAAAAATTGCGCTCCCAGAAAGAGCTCCTTTAATTTTAGGGAAAGACATATCAGGCGACACCTCGAGCGAGTCAAACAGCTGGTATGGATCAGTAACGTGAAATGCAATGTCTCCATTAACGCCTAATTTTCCTGATCTAGCCAATGACCATAAGATATCGCCTATAGCATCATATTTGGCAAAGTGTCGATGTTTTTCCAATTGTTTTAGCGCATCAGATAGCTCAATCGAGTCGAAGTTGGCTCTTAGATCTAGCAAAGGCATCAACCATGCAACAGTA
>MDTE01133072.1_pt1 | contig 35416 bp, 40 predicted proteins | sample 811231 | NCBI WGS metagenome assembly MDTE01 (sample SAMN05326651, study PRJNA326480) | marine metagenome | isolation source: seawater | place: Indian Ocean: Red Sea | collected 2010
TCTTATATTTTTTACTTTTTTAATTTTAACAAATCTTAATTGTGATGAAATTAAAGCTTTTGGTAAGTTTAAAAAATTAGACCCAAAAAATTTAACAGCATTTTTTTTAAACTTTCAAAATCTTTGTCAAAAAAAAATAATATTTAAAGAAATTAGTGAGCATAAATCTTATCCAAAATTTGGTTCCGTGGAAGCTTGGAAAAACATTTGTGAAAGATCTAAAAATATAAAAATTGAAAAAAAGAGTGTAATAAAATTTGTTGAAAAAAATTTTAAATTTCTTCTTATTGACGAACGCCCTGGTCTGCTTACAGGTTACTATGAACCTACTATTAATGTCTCCTTTGAAAAAAAAGACGCTTTTAATATACCAGTTCTTAAGAAAAACAATAAATTTAAAGATATTCCAAGAGATAGGATAGAGAAGTTCTATGATTTGAACGATGTATTAGTATGGACAGACGATATAATAGATTTATTTTTTCTTCAAATACAAGGCTCTGGTTTAGGTCAATTAGAAAATGGAGAAAAGATTAAATTAATTTATGATGGAAATAATAATCTAAATTACAGATCAATTGGCAAGTTACTTAAAGATGAAAATTATCTTGAATATTCAAATATAAATCTTTTTACAATTAAGGACTGGTTAAGAAAAAATCCCAGAAAAGTTTCAGAGGTTTTAAATTATAACGAAAGGTATATTTTTTTTAAAATTAAACCCATTGAAGAGATGACTAAAGGTGCTCTTGGAGTTAATCTGAAATCTAATATTTCAGTAGCCGTTGATAAAAAAATATACCCTTATGGAATACCATTTCTTTTAAATATTCCCAATGAAAAGAACACACTTGTTATTGGTCATGACACAGGATCAGCTATTAAAGGAGCAAACAGAGTTGATCTTTTTTTAGGGAGTGGAAAATTATCAGAAAAGGAAGCAGGAATGCTAAAAAAAAAAATATATTTATTTGTTATGATCCCATATATTGAAAGTTATGAATAGTGATTGGGAAGACTTTAAGAAAACTGTAAATCCTTTAGATAAAGAGAAAAAAAAGTTGCGTCCTCAAATTTGTGATAGAGCGACCTACAAAAACTTACCCATTAAAAATGAGAACATTTTTATTCAGGAAGAAACCTCATATTCTGAAAAACAAGTCCAAGATAATGAAAAGAACTTTGATTTAGAGAAGAATTTACTAAAAAAAATTAACAGGGGCAAAATTAAAATTGAAGCAAAATTAGATTTACATGGTTACAATCTTTTTGAGTCTGAAGAAAAAGTTTACAATTTTGTAAGAAAAAAATATGAAAGTAATATTAGATTGATTTTAATTATAACGGGCAAGGGCAAAAGGTTAACTGTGAAAGAAGGTTGGAAAGGAACAGGAAAATTAAAAGAAAATTTACCATCTTGGTTAAGAAGTGGGGCGGTTTCTGATAAAATAGTTTGGTTTGACAAAGCTCCAGCTAATAAAGGTGGAGATGGGGCCTTTTTGGTATATTTAAAAAAGAAACCTAAAGTATGAATTTACTTAAATCAGAATCCTTGTAAATGTCACCGATTTGATCTTGAACATATTTATCATCTACTTCGATTATCTTAGACTTTTTTTCTGAAGCAGAAAAACTTATTTCTTCAAGAACTTTTTCTAAAATGGTATGTAGCCTTCTTGCTCCAATATTTTCTATTTCTTCATTTACATTAGATGCTATCTTTGCAATTTCGGATATAGCTTTTTCAGAAAAATTTAATTTTACACCTTCCGTTGAAATCAATTCGATATATTGTTTTATTAAGTTATTTTCAGGTTCCTTTAGTATTTTAATAAAATCATCTTTTGAAAGCGCTGAAAGTTCAACTCTATTTGGAAGTCTTCCTTGAAGTTCAGGTAATAAATCAGAAGGCTTTGACACATGAAAAGCCCCAGACGCAATAAATAAAATATGATCTGTCTTTACTGTTCCATACTTAGTCGAAACTGTAGAGCCTTCTATTAAAGGCAACAAGTCACGTTGAACTCCCTCACGACTAACTTCCCCTGTACCTTTAGAATTTGCTCCACATATTTTATCAATTTCATCGATAAATACAATTCCGTCTTGCTCAACATTTGTTATCGCTCTTTTAACTAAACTTTCATTGTCTATTAATTTCTCAGACTCTTCAGCTAAAAGATGTTCATAAGATTCTTTGACTGATAATTTTCTTTTTTCTTTTCTTTCTCCAAAACCTTTCCCAAGAAGATCCCCAATGTTTATCATACCCATCATACCTCCAGTCATCCCTGGAATTTCCATGGATTTTAATGGCATGCCTGACTTTGAAGGTAATTCAATTTCTATTTCTTGATCATCAAGTTCGCCATTTCTTAACATTTTTTTAAATTTTTCTTTTGTTTGATTGGTTGATGAAGATCCAACCAACGCATCTATAACTCTCTTTTCAGCATTTAATTCAGCTTTAGCTTTAACTTCATTTTTTAGGCTTTCTTTATTATTATTCAATGAAACCTCTAAAAGGTCTCTTATAATTTGTTCAACATCTCTTCCAACATAACCTACTTCAGTAAATTTAGTCGCCTCTACTTTAATAAAAGGAGCTTGAGCTAATTTTGCCAACCTTCTAGCAATCTCAGTTTTCCCAACACCTGTTGGACCTATCATAAGAATGTTTTTTGGTAAAACCTCTTCTTTCAACGATCCTTCAATTTGTTGTCTTCGCCATCTATTTCTTAATGCAATTGCAACTGCTCGTTTCGCTGAATTCTGACCGACTATAAATCTGTCTAATTCTGAAACAATTTCTCTAGGGGTAAAGGAACTCATTTTATTTTCTCTAAAACAATATTACTATTAGTGTAAATACATAAGTCTGCGGCAATTTCAAGGCTTTTTAGGGCTATTTTTTCTGCATCAAGCTTTGAAGTGTACAAGGCTCTGGCAGCAGCTAATGCATAGTTCCCTCCTGAACCAATTGCCATAAGACCGTCTTTAGGTTCTAAAACATCTCCATTACCGCTTAATATTAAACTTGAATCTTTGTCAGCGACTAACATCATGGCTTCAAGTCGCCTTAAATATCTATCTGTTCTCCAATCTTTTGCCAATTCAACACAAGCACGTAAAAGATTGTTTGATGATTTTTCAAGTTTTGATTCTAATCTCTCAAACAGAGTAAAAGCATCCGCAGTTGCTCCTGCGAATCCTGTAATAACTTTTCCACTTGCTATTGATCTTACTTTACGTGCATTAGCTTTTATAACCGTATCACCTAGAGTAACCTGGCCATCCGCAGCTATTACAACTTCATTGTTTTTCCTAACAGAAACAACAGTTGTGCCATGCCATTTATCTGAAATAATTTTTTCTGTCATAAATTAAATATCGTCACATTGATTAATTAAATATTAATCTATATATTTTAATTCTAATATCCAACAAATTTTAGAAATGCGCAAATATTCTATTAAAAGAAAAACAAAGGAAACTGAAATTAAAGTTGACCTTGTCCTTGATGGTGTTGGCAAAAGTGAAATAAACACAGGCATTGGGTTTCTTGATCATATGATCGATCAGCTATCGAAACATAGTCTCTTTGATATTAAAATTAGAGCTGAAGGTGATTTACATATTGATTATCATCATACTACTGAAGATACTGCTTTGGCACTTGGAGAGGCTTTTAATAAATCTTTAGGTAATAAGATGGGGATAATTCGTTTTGGCCAAGCATTGTCCGCAATGGATGAAACTCTGTCAAGAGTTGTAGTCGATTGTTCTAACAGACCATATCTTGTCTGGAAAGTTAAATTCGCAAAACCTAAATTAGGAGAGATGGATACAGAATTATTCAAAGAATGGTTCCAAGCGTTTGCGCAAAGTGCTGGAATAACATTACATGTAGAAAATTTATATGGGGATAACTGTCATCATATTATAGAGTCCTGTTTTAAGGGTTTAGCTAGGGCCTTAAGAGAAGCTGTGTCAATTGATAAAAAAAGATCAGATGAGGTCCCCTCTACAAAAGGAACACTCGGAGATTCTATATAAATGTCAAAAATATTCTGTATCTTAAGTAAGCCCAATGACAAATTAATTGAGATTACACCTCTTGGGTTTTCTTGGCTAATTTTTTTTTTTGGTCCAATATGGGCAGTTATAAATAATTTATGGAGAGTTTTTCTAATTTGGTTGCTTCTCACTTTTAGTATTATATTTATAAGTAAGACTTTTTCATCTTCTCTAATCTATGTTTTTCTATTTATTTCCTCCACTTTGTGGGGATTTTTTGGAAGGGACCTTTTAATACAAAAGCTTATTTCAAAAAATTATAACCCAATTAAATTAGTGAATGCTTCAAATGAAAAAAATGCTCTATTAACTTTTCTCTCAGAGAAAGAGAAATGAGTTTTATCTCCATAATAAATTATGGATCAGGGAATTTAAAGTCAGTCTATAATGCTTTTAATAAAATTCTATCAAGAAAACAAACCTTAAAAGTAACATCATCACATCAAGATATTCTTAAATCGTCTCATATAATTTTACCAGGGGTTGGCTCATTCGAAAGTTGTATTAATGGTTTAACAAAAAGCTCATTAATAAAATCACTTGAGGATAAAGTTTTAGATGAGAAAAAACCTTTTTTAGGAATTTGCGTTGGTATGCAAATGTTGGCTAATAAAGGATTCGAAAATGGAGAATTCACTGGACTTGGTTGGATAGAAGGAGATGTAAAAAAAATTAAAACATCTGATAATACCATTAAAATACCTCATATGGGTTGGAATGATTTGCAATTAAAAAAAAAAATAGGCTTTACAAAATTACTATTAAAAAAATTAGAAGGTTCCAATAATAAAAAACTTTGTGCATACTTTGTACATAGTTACAACTTCAATTTAAAAAGTAAATCAAACTTAGTCTTAACTACTCAATATGACAAAGATATTACTGCAATGATAGCAAGAGAAAATATTATAGGAACTCAATTTCACCCAGAAAAAAGTCAAAATTTTGGTCTTAATTTTTTAAGAACCTTCATTGAATGGGAGGGAGAATAATGCACTTTTATCCTGCAATAGACCTACAAGAGGGCAAATGTATTAGACTAAAAAAAGGAATTTTGACAGAGCTTACTGTGTATAATAACAACCCTGTAAAACAGGCTGAAAAATTTTATGAAAGCGGTTCTTCATGGATTCATATTGTTGATATAGATGGAGCATTTAAAGGTAAAAGTGTGAACCAGGATATAATTTTTAAAATAAAAAAAAAGGTAAATTGTAAATTACAAGTCGGCGGAGGGATAAGAAATATCAAGATAGCCGAAAAATATTTTGAAAATAACATAGATCGAATTGTTTTAGGTACAATAGCAATTCAAAATAAGGATCTCGTTAAAGAAATGTGTAAATTTTTTCCTGGGAGAGTTGCAGTCGGTATCGATGCTAAGAAAGGTAAAGTTGCAATCAATGGCTGGTCAAAAACTTCAAAAATTTCATTTCTTGATTTAGCAAAAAGTTACGAAGATGTGGGCGTATCTGTTGTAATCTTTACAGATATTGACAAAGATGGGGTGTTAGAAGGAGTAAACATTAAACAAATCAACGAATTAATTTCGTCGACAAGTTTAAAAGTAATTTCATCCGGAGGAGTTTCTTCTTTAGAAAATCTAAAAAAAATAAAAGAAATTAAATCAACAAACTTAATTGGGGTTATTTCTGGAAGGGCAATTTATGAAAAAAGGTTTTCTGTTAAAGAGGCTGTAGAGTTAATTGAAGGTAGATAATGGTTAAGGTAAGAATTATACCCTGTCTCGATGTGGATAATGGAAGAGTTGTAAAAGGAATAAATTTTTTAAATTTAATTGATGCTGGTGATCCTGTTGAACAAGCTAAAATTTATAGTAGTAAAGGAGCGGACGAAATCACTTTTTTAGATATTACAGCAACACATGAAAAAAGAGAGGCTATGCTAGATGTAATAACAAAAACTGCAGAGGAGGTTTTTGTACCTTTAACAGTGGGTGGTGGTATAAAAAACATTGAAGATATTCAAAAATTTCTAATGGCAGGGGCAGATAAAGTTTCATTAAACAGTTCTGCAGTTAAAAACCCTAGACTGATTAAAGATGCTTCAAAAGTATTTGGTAATCAATGCATAGTTGTTGCAATAGATGCCAAACGTAAAAATGATAGCTGGAATGTATTTACTCATGGAGGAAGAGTTGATGCTAACCTAAATGCTTTAGAATGGGCTAAAGAAGCTGAAAGATTGGGTGCGGGTGAAATTTTACTAACTTCAATGGATAGAGACGGGACAAAACAAGGTTTTGATTTAGAACTTACTAGGGTGATTTCAAACTCAGTAAATATTCCTGTTGTGGCATCAGGCGGTGTTGGGTCGTTGAATCATTTTTATGAAGGAATTAAAATTGGAAATGCTTCTGCTGTTTTAGCTGCGTCTGTTTTTCATTTTAATAAAATTAGTATTATGGAGGTTAAGAAATTTTTAAATTCTAATGGAATTAATGTTAGATTGTAATAAAATTTATTAAATGACAAAAAGCAAAGATATTATAGAAGAACTTGTATATACAATAAAAAATAGAAAAACAGCCTCTCCAGAAGATTCGTATGTTGCCAAAATCTCAAAAAAGGGTAGAGAAAAAATTGCTAATAAATTAGGTGAAGAGGCGTTTGAAACAGTTGTAGCGTTTCTTTCAGAGGGTGATAAGGAATTAACAGAGGAGTGCGCGGATTTAGTTTTTCATCTACTTTTACTTCTTGAAAATTCAAATGTTTCCTGGAATCAAGTTTTAGATGAATTAGAAAGAAGAATGAGTAAATGATTAATATCGATTCCTATGATGAAGAAAATATATTTTCAAAAATTTTAAAAAAGCAAATTCCTTCGGAAAAAATATTTGAGGGAAAAACTGTTTACGCTTTTAAAGATATTAACCCTCAGGCTCCAACACATATTTTAGTAGTGCCAAAAGGTAAATATTGTAGCCTAGAAGATTTTTTAGAAAAAGCAGATGATTACGAAATATTGGAATTAATTAAATCTATTAAAATAATTGTCAAAAGCCTAGATATAAAAAATGGTTATAGACTCATTACAAATGTTGGTGTTGACGGTGGACAAGAAGTTCCACATCTACATTTCCATATACTAGCTGGTAAAAAAATAGGTAGGCTTACCTCGCCTTAAGTTTAATTTTTTATATCAACAATTATAGGTACGTGATCTGAAGGTTTTGTTTGTTTTCGTGCAGACATAACAATATTAGCTTTTTCTATATTTTTTTTATAGTTAAATGATGCCCAGACGTGATCAAGTCGCCGGCCTCTATTGTTTTTCATAAAGTCAGGCGATCTATAACTCCACCAAGTAAATAAATTTTGTGGAGGTGCTAAGACCTCTCTAACACAATCTACCCATTTTCCATCATTTAAAATTTTTATTAATTTTTCTCTCTCAACTTGAGTATGGCTCACAACATTTTCAAGAGCTTTATGAGACCAAACATCGTCTTTAAATGGAGCAATATTAAAGTCTCCACAAAGCACACTGTTTTTTAATGATTTGGTCCAGTCGTGCATTTCATCTAAAAAATCCAGTTTATGTTTAAATTTAATATTTTGAGATGGGTCAGGATTGTCTCCTCCTGCAGGGACATATATGGAATGAATTGACGTTTGTCCTAAACAAATTTGTATGTGTCTTCCATCTTCTTTTTGACAAAAATTTTTGCATAAAACGTTTTCCCCTTTATTTCTCGATAATATCGCAACACCATTGTAAGAAGGAATTCCATTAAAATAAGAAAAATAGCCTTTCTCTATAAATGTTTTTGATGGGAAGGAATCATTTACAACTTTTGTTTCTTGTAAACACAATACATCAATATTAAATTTCTCTAAAAAGCTAATAACTTGATTTATTCTTAGCCTAATTGAATTAATATTCCACGTTGCTATTCTCATAAATTGCTTAAAAAATGGTATTGTATATTATACTATTTTTTTTTAGGAATTCATAGATTCAAAGAAGTCTGAATTCGTTTTAGAATTTTTAATTTTATCAATTAAAAACTCCATTGAATCTATAACACCCATTGGCATAAGAATCTTTCGTAAAATCCACATCTTCGATAAATCTTCTTTTGAGACTAATAACTCTTCTTTCCTTGTTCCGGATTTTGTAACATCAATGGAGGGAAACACTCTTTTATCAGAAAGCTTTCTATCTAAAATAATCTCTGAGTTACCCGTCCCCTTGAACTCTTCAAAGATAACCTCATCCATCCTGGATCCTGTATCAACTAAAGCTGTACCTATTATCGTCAAAGAGCCACCTTCCTCAATGTTTCTGGCAGCACCAAAAAACCTTTTGGGTCTTTGCAAAGCATTTGCATCAACACCTCCTGTAAGAACTTTGCCTGAGCTTGGGACTTGTGTGTTGTAAGCTCTGGCAAGTCGTGTTATTGAGTCCAACAATATTACAACATCTCTTTTATGTTCAACTAGTCTTTTAGCTTTAGAAATTACCATTTCTGATACAGCAACATGTCTCACTGCTGGCTCATCAAAAGTTGAAGAGACAACTTCTCCTTTTACGGACCTTATCATATCTGTAACCTCTTCTGGTCTCTCGTCAATAAGGAGAACAATTAAATAAACTTCAGGATGGTTTGAAGTAATGGAATGGGCTATATTCTGCAGCATCACTGTTTTTCCTGTTCTTGGGGGAGCAACAATTAGAGCTCTCTGTCCTTTTCCAAGCGGTGAGATCAAATCCATAACTCTATGGGTAATATCTTTAACCATCGGGTTTTCAACTTCCATTTTAAGTTTAGAATCAGGATAAAGAGGGGTTAAATTGTCAAAGTTTATCCTTTGCTTTGTTTTTTCAACAGACTCAAAGTTGATTTTATCAATTTTGGTTATGGCAAAATATCTCTCTGAATCTCTAGGCGCTCTCATTTCTCCTTCAACAGTATCCCCAGTTCTTAAGCTGTTTGATTTTATTTGAGAAGGCGAAACATATATATCATCTGGACCAGGAAGGTAATTTGCATCTGGAGATCTTAAAAAACCAAAACCATCTTGTAGAATTTCTAAAACTCCTTCCCCGAAAATCGCATCTTTATTAATTGCCATTTGTTTTAAAATAGCGAAGATCATATCTTGCTTTCGAAGTGTTCCAGCGTTTTCAATTTTTAAATCTTCTGCTATTTTTAATAATTCAGACGGGTTTTTTGATTTTAATTCTTTTAAGTGCATTTTTTGGGGGGAGAGATAAATTAAAATAGTATATTGTCAAACAAATGGTTTAAAAACAACTAAAAATATTATTATTAGAAACAAAATTGTTGGAATTTCATTAATTATTCTAAAGTAATTACTTTTTTTGTTATTAGTCTTCATTTCAAAACTTTTTTTTACTCTAATACAATAAATATGAAAAATGGACATCAATAGTACACACAAAAATTTTAAATTTAACCACAAAGCTCCATGTTCATATATATTTAAGGTTAGTGATAGACCAAAAATCCATGTCAATACTAGTGAAGGATTCATTATATAATATATCAGCTTCTTTTCCATTATAAGAAAAGTTGAGTATTCTTTAGAATCTTTTTTTGCAGATGAGTGATAAACAAAAATTCTTGGTAAATAAAATAAACCTGCCATCCATGTTGTAAAAAATACAATATGAAAATATTTTAAGAGATTATACAAAAAAAGTTTATCCATTAATTAATCAGTTAATAATTAAACAAAATGCCTTTTGACAAGGTGTTCTAACAATTTAATGTGATGATCGCTGTCATTCAAACAAGGAACAACATCAAATTTTTCACCTCCATTTTCTAGGAAGCTTTCCTTCCCCTCTATTATTATTTCTTCTAAAGTTTCTACACAATCCGAAGCAAATCCTGGACAAATAACCAGAATTTTCTTTTTTCCTTCTTTAGGTAACTCTTCTAACGTTTTATCTGTATAGGGTTGGAGCCATTCATCCGGTCCAAATCGTGATTGAAATGTTGTCATAATTGGTATATCTAGCCTGCTTTTTTCTTTCAGTAGTCTTGTTGTTTTATGACAGTAGCAGTGGTAAGGGTCCCCTTTCTCAAAGTATTTTTTTGGGACTCCGTGGTATGAGGCCATTATTAAATCTGGTTTCCATCGAAGCTCTTTTAATTTTTTTTCTATACTTACTTTTAAAGCATTAATATATAAAGGCTCAGATTCATAGTGTGGAATTATTTGTAAGCTTGGTTGCCACCTTAGCTTCATTAATGATCTATAAATTTCATCACAGACGGTTGCTGTTGTTGCTGCAGCATATTGAGGATAAAGAGGTAATGCTATAATTTTATTACAACCTCTCTGTTTCAATTCATTTATTTTTTTTTTAATCGCAGGATTTCCATATCTCATTGCGTAATCTATTATGATCTCTTTTTTCTTTATTTTACTTTGTAACTTCTGTGTTTGTCTGATTGTATAATACCTTAATGGTGACATATTCTTATTTTTCATCCATATTTTCTTATATGCTTTTGCCGTTTTTGAAGGCCGAAATGTTAGTATAATTCCGTTTAATATTATACTCCAGAGAACTCTGTTTACCTCTATAACTCTTTGGTCAGATAAAAATTCTTTTAAATATTTTCTGATATCCCACCATGATGTTGAATCAGGCGTACCTAAATTAATAAGTAAAACTCCTATTTTAGCTTTTGGAATGGATGGATGTTCTTTTGGCAAATTCATTGTTTTCTCTTACAATCTTAATTACTTTCTCCACATTTTCTATTGGTGTTTTAGGCAATATACCATGTGATAAATTAAATATATGAGAATTATCTTTTAATCTATCTAATATTTTTTTTACTTCCTTAATAAGTATTTGTCCCCCATTAAATAAAATCGTTGGGCTCAAGTTTCCTTGGATAATTATTTTCTTTTTCTTACAATTTTTTATGTCGTCATCTGTTATGTCATCCATCGAAATTATTTCACATTTTACCTCCTCTAAAAAGTTTGTTATTTTCCTTTTTGATCCTCTTGGAAAAAAAATCAATGGTATTTCTGGATAATTTTTCTTTATCTCTTTAGAGATTTCTATACTTGGCTTTATAATATATTTTTTATATTCTTTCGGTTCTAATAGGCCGGCCCACGAATCAAAAATTTGTAGCATATCTGCTCCACTTTTTATTTGTCTCTTTAAGTATTCTATAGAAAATTCTAATATTTTATCCATGTAACGATTTGCCCTATCTTCATTTTTTATAAACTCTAGAATTTTTTCGTGTTTTCTAGATGTTCCTCCTTCAATCATGTAATTCAGAACAGTAAATGGGCCACCGCAAAAACCAATAATTTTTTTTTCTCTTTTTTTTCTTTTTAGTATTTTTAATGTGTCAAATACAGGAGTTAACATTTCCATAGATTTTTCTATAGAAGACGAAAGATCATCAAATTCTATTGGTTTTAGTATAGGGCCTATTTTTTCTTTAAACTTTACATCTTGTCCTAGACAATAGGGCATTACTAATATGTCCGAGAATAGGATAATGAAATCAAAGCCAAATCGATTTATAGGTTGTAATGATATTTGACTTGCTACTTCAGGCGAAAAACAGAGGTCTAAGAAAGATTTTCTAGATTTTCGGATTTTTCTATATTCAGGCAAGTATCTTCCAGCTTGTCTCATAAACCAAATAGGTGTATTGCTTTTAAATTCATCGTATAACATATTCACTCTTCATCTACATTTATATATATATAAGGTTGTTGTTGTTGTTGTAAGTCTAATTGTGTTTATAATACTTTTTAACAATATATTAACATTTTATGAATTAAAAACATGTGAATAACTTGTTGAAAGAATAAGGTGAAGGCCAGAAGAAAGGCCAAAAGATGTTGAAAAAAAGGTCACAAAAGACAACTTAAAATGTGGAAAGAAAGTTAGAGTTATGAAGATGTTTAGAAAAAGTGAAGAAAAATAATAAATTGAAAGAAAAAAAAAAAAAGTAATGTTGTCAACAATTAACCAACAGGTAATACTAGCTTCATCAAGCCCAACAAGGATCAAAATGATACGTGACCATTTTACAGAAGTACGTGTAGTTGGTCACAAAATAAATGAGCGAATAATAAAGCAAGAAAATATGCACCTTACGGCACAAAGTTTAGCAGCTTTGCTAGCAAAAATGAAAGCCGAGTCATTAGCAAAAAAATACTCAAATCATTTAATTATTGGTTCAGATCAGGTATTACATTGCCAAAAAAAAAAATTTGATAAACCAAAAAATTTGCAGGAAGCAAAAAAGAATCTGCTAAGTTTGCGAGGTAAAGTTCACAACTTAACAAGCTCAATATTTGTAATGAATAGAGGAAAGCCTTATTTTAGTGAGACAAAAACAGCAAAACTAATCTTCAAAGAAATTAGTATTCAAGAAATCGATGATTATTTAAAAGAAAACAAAAAAAAGGCAATGGAATCCGTAGGATCGTATAGAATAGAGGATAATAAAAAATACAAATTTTTAGAAATTGTTAATGGCGATGAAGAAACAATAAAAGGTTTTCCATTAAAAAACTTTTTAAATAAGTTACAGAAATGAAACTACTAGTTATAGGCAATCCTATAAAACATTCAAAATCCCCAATGATACATAATTATTGGATAAAAAAATATAAAATAAAGGGAATTTATGAAAAATTAAAAATAGAAGAAAACAATCTTTGGCAAGTAATAGATGAATTAAAAAAAGGTAAATTAAAAGGAATTAATGTTACTCTTCCCTATAAAGAAAAAATAATAACTTTTTTAGATAAGCTTGATTCGTCAGCAAAAGTAAGTCAAGCCGTAAACACTATATTTTTAGATAAAAACGAAAAAGCTGTTGGGGCTAATACAGATGGCGTAGGTTTTGTAAGCTATTTAACAAAAGACCTAAATGTAAAATTAAAAGACAAAAACTTCTATATTTTAGGTGCTGGAGGATCATCACTTGGAATTATTTCTGAGCTGGTCAAACATGGCATCTCAAGTATTACGATTGTTAATAGAACAATAAAAAAAGCCGAGTCATTAGCAAAAAAATTCAGCTCTTCAGGTATACCTATTACTGTGCATGATTGGAAACTTTTAAAACCAGGTAAAAATATTGATGTTGTAGTAAATACAAGTTCATTTGGTATGAAAAATACAGATGTTTTATCAATTAATTCAAGTAAATTAAAAAAAGAAACTTTAATTTTAGATATAATATACGAACCAAGAGAAACAGAATTTCTTAAACAACTAAAAAAAGAAAAATTTAAAACACATAATGGTATAGGAATGTTAATACGGCAAGCTGCAGAGTCTTTTAATTTCTGGTTTAATATTTCATTAAAAAAAGAAGACATAGAAAATGTTAGAAAAATAATAGAAAACAAATGATAAAAATTGCAATAACAGGAAAAATTGCCACAGGAAAAACCACGATATCCAAGATATTAAAGCAGCAAAAATTTGATGTCTTTGAAAGTGACCAGGAGGTTAAAAAACTTTTTCAAAGTAACTCAATAAAAAAAAAAATTGCTGAAAAATTCGGGCCTAAGGTAAACGGTATCTTGAATAAGAACGATTCTATCAACAAAGAAAGATTATCTTCTTATGTTTTCAAAGAAGTGAAAGAATTAAAAAAATTAGAAAATATTTTATACCCTGAATTAAAAAAAAAAAAGGATGCATTTATCATGCAAAACATAAATAAAAAAATGATTTTCTTTGATATTCCATTGCTTTTCCAAAAAAAACTACATTTTAAATATGATTATATTATTTTAACGTTTGTTAACTATGAAACAAAACTAGAAAGAGCATTGCAAAGAAAAAACTTCAGCAAGAAAAAACTTGATCAAATTCTCAAAATTCAAGATTACAATGAAAAAAAATTCGAGGAATTTATTTCTTTAAAAATTGATACTTCAGAAAGTATTATTAAAACAAAAAAAAAACTGAAGGAATTTATTAAATATCTACCGTAATATTTTTTTGTGTTATTGACAAAATTAAAAACTTTAAGTTAGAGCTAGCTGTGAGAGATCCTTTAAAAAAAAGTTTTTGTGCTTGAAGCAATTTCTTTATGTAAAACTCAATATTTTTTGTTTCCCAAATTTTTAAGTGACTTTCAAAAGTTTTTTCAAACTTGAAAAAAACCGGAGGTTTAAGTTCTTTCAATGCCTGCTTGGCACTTATACCGCGTGAAACCTTATCCTTAACTAACAAAATTTTAAAAAAATGTTCAATTAATGCGTTAATTAGTCGAATTTCATTTTTTTCATAGTCTGTAAACTTCTGGTAATTATCATTAAAATTTTGTGTATTTCCAGAGACTATATCAAAAATAAATGCTGTTTCATCAAAAAATATGGAATTAGATAAAATTTTAGTAAAATCACCTGTAGATTTATTTAATCTTAGAATTATTTTTATTTTTTCTAATTCATTTAAAATCTCGGATCGTTGATTACTTAATCTATTAGCTAGATACTCAGCAATTGAACTTTCAATAGAAAGTTTTTCTCTTTCAAACTCTTCCTTTATAAGGCTTAATTTTTCTACATAAGTTTCTTCATAGCAAGGCACGATTATTGAGTCATCCGAGGATTCAAAAAACTTTCGCAGCCCACTATTTTTTTCTAGTTTATCTGTTTTTAAAATTAATCTTAATTTATTTAAGTTTTGATTTTTTATAATATTAATGAGTTCCTTATTTAAAGACTTTTCATCCAATAAAATAGTTAAAATAAATTCGCTGCCAAAGATGTCTGAGCTATCATATTTAGAAATTATTTCTAACAAGCTATTTTTTCGAATTTCTGATGCGGAAATAAAAACGGAAGTACAATTATAGTTTTGTGTAAAATTAGAAATTAGAGCTGATTGACCCGATTCAATTTTTCCAAGATTGTTACCGTAGAAAAGAAAGTATTTTTTCTTTAAACAATCATCCAAATTATTTTTAAGATAACTATATTTAAATATCATGGATATATTTTGCGCTTGAAATTTGATGTTAAAATTATATGAGACAAACTTTCTGATAATGACTTTATTAATTTTATAGAAGTGTCTTCATCAGAAACCAAATTTCCATATGAATTATTTGAAAAATTAAAAGTTGATTCCTTGTAGATATCTCCAGAAGTCAGCAAACCCTTTTTATCATAAAGGGAATAATTTACTATATACTTGGACAAAATACCTGATGTACTTAAATCTTTATTAATACCCATGCTACTTTTTTGTCTTTGAATTGTAACTACCAATTTTATATTAGAGGGCTTTTTAGAATTTAGATTTAAATGTTTATTTAAGTAAAGTTTAAATAAACTTATCTCATTGTTATATCTCTGATCAGCTTTTGCTACAATTTTAAGTTTATATTGTGAAATTTCGGTGTTTGTTTGATAAAGTGGTTTGTATGTGCAACCCATTAATAGAGTAAATAAGAGAATTAAATGTTTCATTTTACAAAATTTATAATTTTACTTTGTACAAAAATTACCCTGGAAAAATTTTTAACTTCGATTGACTGGTAAGCTTTGTCATTTTTAATTATTTTTATTAATTCGTCTTTGGTGGTATTTTCATTTGCAGGAATCAGGTACTTTTTTTTACCATTAATCTGAACAACGATCTTTACTTCTTTTGATGTTGGTAACTTATTGTTTACAGCTGGCCACGGGATATCTGACAAATCTTTTTTTAGACCTCCAATAAATGCCATTTCTTGAGAAAAATGAGGAGTTATTATACTGATTAATTTCATGAAAATTGACCATGAATAATTAAAAAACTCAGTTGATTTATTAATTTTAATGAGATTGTTTGAGAGCTCTCTGAGTTTAGCCACAGCATTATTTAATCTATATTTTTTTATATCATCTGAAAATTCTAAAATTGTTTTATTTAATAAATTATATATTCTTTTTTCCTCATCTCCGACTAAACTTTTGTAATTAAAAACTAAATTAAATTTAAATGATTGATGCAAATGATCAAATATCTTCTTTAAAAATCTGTGAGTTCCTTTAATTCCCTCAATTGACCAATCCAAATCTCTTTCTGGTGGAGAATCAGATATCATAAATAACCTAGCTGTATCTGCACCGTAATCTCTAATAATAATATCGGGATCGACAACATTCTTTTTTGATTTACTCATTTTTTCTGATCGACCTTTAATTAAGGTTTCACCAGATTTTAAAAAATAATTATTTTCTTTTTTTACAACTTCAATAGGGTCTATCCATTTATTATCTATTGTTTGAAATGTTTCATGGCAAACCATACCCTGTGTTAAAAGCTTTTTAAAGGGTTCTTCGGGCACATCGTACCCACAAAACTTTAGTGCTCTACAAAAAAACCTTGAATACAATAGGTGAAGTATTGCATGCTCTATACCACCAATATACTGATCTACAGGCATCCAATAAGCAATTTCTTTTTTTTTAAATGGTTCTTTTTCTGAATTTGGAGAGCAAAATCTTAAATAATACCATGACGAATCAAAGAATGTATCAAGGGTATCAGTTTCTCTTATTGCCTTCATGCCAGATTTTTTGCAAGTTGTATATTTCCAGGTTGGATGACTTTCAAGAGGGTTACCGGGTTTAGAAAAATCTATATCGTCAGGTAAAGTTACAGGTAATTCACTCTCTTCAACGGGTAAAATTTCACCATCTTCTCTGTAAATAATAGGAATTGGACATCCCCAATAGCGTTGCCTGGAAACACCCCAATCCCTAATTTTAAACTCGGATTTTGATTTCCCTATTTTTTTGTCCATAATCTTTTTTATTATTTTCTCTTTAGCCTCGATCGGATTTAAGCCATTAAGAAAATCAGAGTTAATCATGATATCTTTAGGGGTTACATTTTCATATGGTTGGTTAACTTCTTCTTTGTTTGAATCTTGTGAAATAATTTTCTTTATATCTAATGAATATTTATTTGCAAAATCATAATCCCTTTTGTCATGAGCAGGACATCCAAAGATAGCCCCATTCCCATAATCAAGTAAGACATAATTTGTAAAAAAAACAGGTATCTTTAGTTCATTTATAAATGGATGCTTCGCGTAAATTCCCGTGAGATAACCAATTTTATCATCATCATTTTTGTTTTTTTGTTTTTCAAGACATAATGATTTAAATTCCAAAAATTTTTGAATTGAAATAAAAAATTTTGATAGTTCATGATCAATTGATACAGCCAAAAAAGAAGCTCCAAATATTGTTTCAGGTCTTGTTGTAAATACTGATATTTTTTTTAAACCACAATTAATTAATTCAAATTCTATTTCCGCCCCTTCTGAAAAACCCAACCAGTTTTCTTGCATTAGTTTCACTTTAACCGGCCAGTTATCTAATTTTTCTAAATCATTCAATAGGTTGACTGAAAATTTTGTGGTTTTCAAAAACCATTGAGATAATTTTTTTTGAACTACTTCTGCTCCCGACCTCCAACCCTTACCATCAATAACTTGCTCATTGGCTAAAACTGTTTGGTCAACTGGATCCCAATTAACGTAACTGTCTTTCTTGTACGCTAGTTTATTTTTAAAAAAATCAATAAATATTTTTTGTTGATGTTTGTAGTAATCAACAGAACAAGTTGATATTTCCTTTTTCCAATCAATTGCAAGCCCAATAGACTTTAATTGCTCCTTCATATTATTTATATTTTTTTCAGTCCAGGTTTTGGGATTTAATTTATTTTCAATAGCTGCATTTTCTGCTGGCATTCCAAAACTATCCCAACCCATTGGGTGCAAAACATTATACCCAAGTGACTTTTGATATCTTGCTATTACGTCACCAATGGTATAATTCCTTAAGTGCCCCATATGGATCCTTCCCGATGGGTAGGGAAACATTTCAAGAATGTAAAATTTTTTTTTTTTAAAATTTATATTTGATTCATAGGAATTTTTATCAGACCAGTATTTTTGCCATTTTTTTTCTATTTCAAATGCGTTATAACTCATTAAAATTTTCCTTATTTATAAAATTAGTTATACCACCAAATCCATCAAGATATTTGTTTTTTAATTTTGAGTAATTTTGATTATTTACTCCGCCGAGAGCAAAGGTTTTTTTATTTTTAAAAAATAAACAAAGAGAAAGGAAAATAAATCGTTTCATAGGTTTTTTATTAGGAAAAGAAAAAGTTTTAAAAACCGGAGAAATAAAAATAATATCAAATTCTAAAAATTTAATTGCTTCCGTAAGACTATGGACTTTAGTTGCAAGAAAAAACTTTTTTTTAATGATCTTATAATTAATTAGAAAATTCAATGAATCGTTTGAGTTTTCAATAAATATACCAAACGCTTGATATTTATTTGCCCAATAAAGAGAGAAAGGTAACAAAAATTTAATCTTTTTTTTTTTGCAAAAATCTATATAAGGTTTAATTTTAATAAAAAATTTATCGTGTGTGTCTAAATTATTTTTAAAAAAAACTATTCCCGTTGTATTTGAAAATTTTGATAGCCTTTTGTTATCAAACTTACTACTTGGATTAAAAAAAAACCATTTTTTTGGAACTTTAAGCATTAATTTAATATGAACTCGATTTCTAAAAATTATAAAAATATTATAAATGAAATAAAAAAGTATGAAAAAGATTTTTGCAATACATCAGAAAATGTTGAGCTTATTGCTGTTTCGAAAACATTTCCCAAAGAACATATTGAAAAAATAATAAGATTAGGTCAAAGAATCTTTGGTGAAAATAAAGTTCAAGAAGCAGCTATAAAATGGCCTCAATTAAAAAAACAATTTAAAAACATTGAATTACACCTAATTGGAGGACTGCAATCAAATAAGGTTAAACTAGCTTTAGAAACTTTTGATGTAATTCAAACAATTGATAGAGAAAAAATCGTATTAAAAATTAAAGATTACTATCAAAAAGGTGAGAATTATAAAAAGCACAAATTTTTTGTCCAAGTGAATACAGGTAACGAGGCTCAAAAGAATGGTTTAGAAATAACTAAAACAAAGGAGTTTGTTAAATGGTGTGTTAGTGAAAACAAACTAAATATAATTGGACTTATGTGCATTCCTCCGGTTGAAGAAAATAGCTCTATACACTTTAAAATTTTAAGATCTCTTGCGAATGAGTGTAACTTAAATAATTTGAGTATGGGCATGAGTGTTGATTTTGCTGAAGCTATAAAGAACGGAGCAACACATGTAAGAATTGGATCTAGAATATTTGGGCAGAGGGCTTAATCAACAATTAAAAAAGACTTTGGAGAAATATGTCTCAATATCTCAATTAAAATTTCTTTTTTTACAGCAATACACCCTTCAGTAAAATTTTTATTCTTTTCACTGCAGTGAATAAAAATGGCACTACCTTTAAATTTTCTGCAAGGACCCAAATTGAAATTTAAAACAATCACGATATCATAAAGACTGTCATTTCTGTAAAAGTTTTCAAAATTATGATTGGAATTTTGAGTGGACGGTGAATTGTATTTTTTACTTTTAGGGTCTGTAATCCAGATCAGTTTTTTAGAAATTTTTTGAGTAGGAATTCTTGTATTAATTTTTCCAGTTTTGTCATACCTGTAGTAAATTTTATTCATCTTAAAAACCCCTCTTGGAGTAATCATGTCCCCTTCTCTGCATTTAACTCCAATACCATTTTTACCAACAAGACAAATTATTTTTCTTTTGTTAAAATATAAAAAAGCAATATTTTTTTTCTTTGATTTCTTTATTATGATATTAGTCATTTACTAAACAATATGACAAAGCCTTTTCACATTCTAGCAATATTTAAGAATGAACCAATGTTTTTGGAATTAATTTCATTACTTGAGGAAGAAGGATTTAAAGTTGAATTACAATCATCAATAACTTTGACAAATATAAAACTATCCAAATTTATAATCATAATAATTGACGAGGAATTTTTTCATAATATTTCTAAAAAAAAAGAATTTCAAAAAGTAGATTTATCAAATTTCTTTTTAATAACAAATTCTTTAAAAAAATTAGAAAATTTTGAGAATTTAACTGTATTAAAGAAACCATTTTATTTCGATACTTTTCTGGAAAAAGTAACAAATAAAATAAGAGTTTCTGAGTCTTCTGTAAAAAAAATCCAATTTGGAGAGCTCTATTTTTCACCAAAAAAAATGGGTCTTTTTGATAAGAAAAAAAGAAAAAAAGTATCATTTACTGAATTAGAGAACAAATTTATTAATTTTTTATTAAAGGAAAAAAATGGTTCTTCAAAGGTTGAAATTTTATCAAATGTCTGGGGACATAATGCAGAATTACAGACTCATACCTTAGAGTCTTTGATATACCGTTTGAGAAGAAAAATTGAGAAAAACCCTAATAAACCAAAATTTATTTTACAAGTAAAAAAGAAATATTTCATAAAACACAACTAATTCCTCCATAGAGGGTTTCTAGGGTCTTCTTTTGATATATCAAATTTATCACTTTTAAGATTAATATTTAATTGTAGATTATTTAGGAGAATTTCAGTTTTTGACTTGTCTTTTTTAAATATTGTCCATTTTTTCATTTGAAATGGTTCATCCTCGAAAATGAGTTCAATGTATCCTCTGTCTTCAAAACCTTTTTCTGTTAATTTTAACTTAATAAAATTTTCTTTCTTTAAAAGCTTTTCGATATTTATTTTTTCATTATTTATGTCATGAAATAGAAGCAGCTTTATAGGGATATCCTCTAGACTATAGAAAGAAATATTTTTTATTTTTTTGTTTATTGTAGCAATTTTTCTTCCATCACTTATGATTAACAGGGGTTGATCTTCATATTCTATTCTAATTTTTCCTGGTCTTTTGAGAAAAATTTTACCAGAAGATATGTTTCCATTGTTATTAATCTGTATAAAATCTGTTTTTAATGAATTAAACTGAGAAAGATACCTTAAAATATCATCAACTTCATCATTAGATTTCAACGAAAAACTTAAAAAAACAAAAATTGTTGTTATACTAAATTTAACGAATTTAAACATACAAATTTATTTATATGCTAATTTTAAGATTAAAAATATTATTAATTTTTTTCCTCTTTATAAACCTCTCTAGTTGTCAAATTGATCAATCATTAACCAAAATTAAGGAATCAATTGTAAACATTGAATTCTCTCATGGTAAAGAAGTAACTGAGAAAGAAATCAACGACTTGGAATCCAAAGAGTCTCAAGGAAAAATAATAAAAGATATAGAGAAAGAATCAGAAGCTAAAGCAAACAAAGATTTAATTGAACCACAAGAAACTGAGCAAATGTCAAAGATAAAACGTAAAGAAAATAAAAATGTAAAAGAAACCAAATCAAACTTGGAAGACGAAAACAAAATCGAAAATGTTTTAGAAGAACAAAGTAGTAGTACTGAGTTTGTTAATAATAAAATAATAGAAGAGACCGAAGATTATTCAAAGAATAAAACAGAACCTGAAAAAAAGAAATCAATTTTTGAATTGCTCTTCGGATCAAGTGATGAAACTGTTGAAGAAACAATAGTACCTGCAAACGATGATTTTAATGAAACTTCTGATAATAAAGTAGTCTTAAAAGAAGATAAAAATCTATATCCAGTCGATAAAGTATACGAAGAAGAAATAATTTCTGATCCTCAAAAATTGGAAAATAAAATTGATGAGGAAGCCTTAAAAAAAATTCCAAAGAATTTGAATCCTGATAATTCTTTCAATAATACAGAGGAAAAGATTTCTAGTCATAGTCAAAATGATTTAAAAGAGGATGATGAAATTCAAACATCATTTTTCCAAATAAAACCTCCTGCGGTCACAAAACAGAAAAAAAGTATAGTTGATAGAGGAAATATAATTGGGCTTTTGGTCCCATTAAGCGGAAATAGAAATTTAGCGGGAGAGATAGTGTTAAATACTTTAAGATTTAACATACAGAAAAATCCAACTGACCTTAAATTTAAGATATTTGATACCAAAGGTACTCCTGCTGGGGCACACGAAGCAGCAAAAAAAGCAATAGATGAAGGTATTAATGTTTTTATTGGTCCAATCTTTTCAGATGAAACAAAAATTCTTAATGAGAAGTTTTTGCGAAAAAAAGCTGTTTTCTTTAGCCTATCAACAGACTCTTCAAATAAATCTCAAAACATGATAGTTACGGGGCAGAGCCCATTTGACCAAGTGAAATGTATAACTAAAAATCTTTCAGAAAAAAAAGCAAGTAAGATCTTACTTATACATCATAATGATCGATACGGAACAATTGTAAAAAACAGTCTTATAAATATTGTACAAAATTCTAATTTTTTAGACTTAATAAATATAGAATTTTTTGAAGTAAATTCTGATATGAACTTGAATGATGAAATCAAGGTGCTTAGTAAATTTGAGAGAAGAAAATTAAAACTTGAGCAAGAAATCAACAAAATTAAAAATAATCCAAATCTTTCCAAATTAGAGAAAAAAAATGAATTAAAAAAGTTTGATAGAAAATTGACAATAGATGTTCCTTTTGATTCAATCATCATTGCGTCAGAAGGTGACAATTTATTAGAAATTATGTCTCACCTTGCATTTTACGATATCAATTCAAAAAACACTATTTTGTATGGGACCAGTTTATGGGAAGATTCTTATATGGATGATAAGATTTATGAAAATACTTTTTTTGTATCTAATCTTAAGTCTGAATATGAAAATTTTAGAAGTGAGTATAATGAGATATTTTCAAAAGACCCAAGTTCAATAACACTTCAGCTATATGATTTAATAGAGATGATAAAGGTTTTTCATACCTCTGGACTAGAATTACCGGAAAATAGAGTATACATTGGAAAGTACGGAAATAGCTTATTGAGGGATGGTTTTCTTCATCGGGAAACGTTTGTAAAAAAAAATTAAGAATAAAAAAACTGTTGATTATTCTAAATGTTATTTAGATGTTCTTTAGCAAATTTTTTAAAAGCTTGAAAACGATGATCAATTAGTATTTTGTCAGAGTGTTTAAAATCTCCGAATGTTTGTTTATGACCTTTAGGGATAAAAAAAGGATCATACCCAAAACCATTTTTTCCAGATGGAGGCCAGACAATTTTTCCGTGAACCTCTCCATAGTACGTAAAAACGCTTCCATTCGGAATATTCACAGCGAGTACGCAAATAAATTTTGCTGAGAAATCTCTATTTTCATTTTTACTGGTATCTTGAAAAAGTTTTTCCATTGCTGGAAGCCAACCACCATGCTTATCTGCGTATCTTGAAGAAAAAATACCAGGTTTGCCACTCAATGCTTTAATACATAACCCTGAATCATCTGCAATGGCAAAATTTTCCTTCGGAATACTTTTTAATTTAAGTAGAGCGTTTTCTTCAAAAGTATGTCCTGTTTCTTCAACTTCTTGTATTTTTAAATCTAAAGAGGATTTAATCTTAAAATTGTAAGTCGAGAACAAGCTTTTGAATTCTTTAATTTTACCTTTGTTGTGACTTGCAATTATAAATGTCTCAAATTTATTTTCTGCCATTTATAAAATTACACTTTTTTGTATTTTAAATATTTGATCAGCTGCCTTTTTTGCTTCATCAACCATTTTAGTAACCTGATCTAAACTGAATGTATTTTTTTCTCCAGAAATTTGTATCTCCGCAAGCCCTGATTCTTTAGTAAAGACAAAATTTGCATCAACATCAGCTGTAGAGTCCTCTGAATAATCTAAATCAACAAATACTTCTCCATTTAGTATTCCGCAAGAAACTGCCGCAATATAATCTTTAATTGGATCTTTTTTTAAAGCCCCCTTTTTAATGAGTTTGTTAATTGCTAGGCATAATGAAACATAGGAACCAGTGATACTTGCAGTTCTTGTTCCTCCATCTGCGTGTAAAACGTCGCAATCTAAAATAAATTGACCGTCGGGAATTTTTGTTAAGTCAATTATATTTCTTAAAGATCTACCAATTAATCTTTGAATTTCAATTGTTCTTCCAGTTTGTTTTCCATTTTTTGATTCTCTTGAAGTTCTCTCTGAAGTTGATCCAGGTAACATAGAATATTCGGCTGTCAGCCAGCCGGAACCTTTATTTTTTAGCCACCTTGGCACATCATTTGAGAAATTAGCAGTACATATAACCTTTGTATCACCAACTGAGATCAAGCATGACCCCAAAGAATTTTTTACATAGTTATTTTCTATATGAACGGGTCTCAATTCATTCTTTTTCCTATTGAAATTTCTCATAGTTAGAGATAATTATATTGTTGTAGAAAAAAAAAAAAACTACAAAATAATACTATAACTAGTATGAATGATATTTCAAAAAAAAAGTCGATTAATAAATCGCAAATTTTCGATCTTGATCAAAGATCAAAAAAGATTTTTAGTCTTATAGTCGATGATTTCCTTAAAGATGGCAAACCCGTTGGTTCTAGAAAACTCTCTTTTAAAATGAGCGAAAAATTATCGCCAGCCTCTGTTAGAAACGTTATGTCTGATCTACAGGAAGCTGGTTTATTAAGTTCAGACCATATTTCAGCTGGGAGAATACCGACAGATTTAGGTTTAAGATTTTTTGTTGATGGACTTCTTCAAGTAGGTACTCTAAATAATTCTGAATGTTCGGAAATAAAAAAGATTGTTAACGGAAACGCTCAAAATGTTGATGAAATGTGCAATGAAGCCGGTAAGCTACTGTCGGGTCTTCTTGATTGTGCAGGAATTGTTCTAGCGCCAAAAATAGAAGGAACCTTGAAGCACATAGAATTTGTTCCAGTTGATTCAGAAAAGGCTCTTGTTATTTTGATTACAGAAGCTGGTATAATTGAGAATAGAATAATTAAAATACCCAAGGGTTTACCAAGCTCTATCTTAATTGAAATAAGTAATTATTTAAATTCTATAATTAAAGGAAGAACCTTAAAAGAAAGTAAAAAAATAATCAGTGAAGAAATTAAAAATGATAAAATGCTGATTGACAATGTGACAAGAAAACTTATTGATCAAGGAATAGCTTGTTGGGACAATGCTACAAAAAAAAATAATTTGTTAATAACAGGAACTTCAAAATTGTTAGAAGATGTTAAAGCCATGGAACAATTGGAAGATATAAGGATTTTAATTGAGAAGCTTGAAAATAAAAAAAATCTTATGGGTATAATTAGTGAGACGCAAGAAGCTGAAGGTCTTCAAATATTTATAGGTTCAGAAAATAATTTGTTTGGATTAACAGATTGTTCTACAATAATAAGTCCATTTAGAAATAATGAAAAAGAAATTATAGGTGCTATAGGAGTTATTGGACCAATGAGGATAAATTATGCTAAAATTATTCCAGTAGTTGATTATACAGCAAAACTAATTGGAAAAAATATTGCTATAAAATAAACAGGTGAAAAGTGAAAGAAAAAACTAACAAAAACGAAAAAAATCAAGTTTCGAATCAAAAACAAAAAATATCGGAAAATTCGCATTCAAAATCACAAGATGAATTAAATAAACTAAAAAAAAATATAAATGAATTGGAAGATAAATTGCTTCGTGCTGTGGCTGAGAATGAAAACTTAAGAAAAAGACATGAAAAAGAAATTCAAGATAGCATAAAATATTCTTCTAAAGATTTTGCCTATTCTCTTTTGACTGTGGTTGATAATTTTCAGAGAGCTTTTAGTTCTATTCCAGTGAATGAAAAAGAAAAAAATGATGTCGTTAAAAATTTAGTTATTGGGATTCAAGCGGTGGAAAAGGAGCTTCATAGTTCATTTGAAAAAAATGGTATTAAAATGTTTGATTCTTTAAATGAGAAATTTAATCCTGAAATTCACCAGGCAATTTCAAGAATTCACAGTGATGTTCAGGAGGGAAAAATTGTTGAGGAAATGCAAAAAGGATTCATGATTGGTGACAGATTGTTGAGACCAGCAATGGTTGTTGTATCAATGGGCCCTAATAAGGAAACCGAAGAATTAAAAAAAAAATAAAAAAGTTTTTTCATTTTGGTGAATACCTTCTTAAAGTAAGATTAACTCTAGACTCTTTGGGAAAAAATTTTGAACAAGTTTCGTAAGCGATATTGTCTTTTACCTGAAGTATTTTTGAAATTGAGTGGTACATGAGCCTTGACTTTTTTTGCATTATTACTAGAGAACCAGATGTTAACTCAATTTTTTTTAAGTGCCGTTTCTCTTTAGTTCTCCCGTAATTAAATATTCCCGTGTTGCCAAATGAAATTGATAGAACAGGAAAAGAAAAATCATTTTCATCTTTGTCTTGATGAAGACCGAGCGTTGAATTTAAATTTTCATACAAATTAATTAAACATGAATTAGGCTCAATTTTCAAACCTGTATAAGTCCTCCAAATTTGTTTTAGTAAAAGAGGTATTTCAGGCCACAAACGCCCAGTCTTAGGATGTGAATTTATATACTTGTATCCTTTAATGTCAGATGACCATCCCCATTTTCCCGCATTTGTTATCAGTTGATTAAATGGCTTATTCCATCTTGGAATTGTTGGGCGATAAAGAGGGGCTTTCTCAATAATTATTACTATTTTTGATAAAAGTTTGATTTGTTCATTTTTATTCAATTCATTAATATAAAATTGCATTTTTTCCTTGATTTTTTTGGTCGTTTTATAATATAAACAAATTGCTTAAGATACAATTTTTGAAAAGTGCCTTATTTGGGCTTTTTAGAAATTCTGTCCATATTAACTAGGAAGAAAAGGAGCAAGCGTATGACAATCATAGGCATAGATTTAGGTACTACAAATTCTTGTGTTGCCATCATGGATGGTAAATCCCCAAAAGTTATTGAAAATGTTGAAGGCACTAGAACTACACCCTCAATGGTAGCTTTTGCTGAAAATGATGAAAAATTAGTTGGTCAATCTGCTAAAAGACAAGCAGTCACCAATCCCGAAAAAACCTTATTTGCAATCAAAAGATTAATTGGCAGACGTATGGATGATCCTGCAGTAGAAAAAGATATGGGAATTCTACCTTACGAAATTGTTGCTGGTGATAACAAAGATGCATGGGTTTCAGTTGATAATAAAAAATATTCACCCAGTCAAATAAGTGCAATGATTCTTCAAAAGATGAAGGAAACAGCTGAAAAGTTTCTTGGTAAGACAGTAAATGAGGCAGTTATTACTGTGCCTGCATATTTTAATGATGCTCAAAGACAAGCGACAAAAGATGCAGGAAAAATTGCTGGATTAGATGTAAAGAGGATTATTAACGAACCTACTGCAGCGGCACTGGCCTATGGCTTGGATAAGAAAAAAACAGGGACAGTTGCTGTTTATGATCTGGGAGGAGGTACATTTGATATTTCTATTCTAGAAATGGGAGATGGAGTTTTTGAAGTCAAAGCAACTAATGGTGATACTAAATTAGGAGGCGAAGATTTTGATAATGTACTAATAGATTATTTTGCAGCAGAGTTTAAAAAGGAGCAATCTATAGACTTAAAGGGTGACAAATTAGCTCTTCAACGTCTCAAAGAAGCAGCAGAAAAAGCAAAGATAGAACTTTCTACAACCCCCCAAACGGAGATTAACCTTCCTTTTATAACTGCAGATGCCTCTGGACCTAAACATTTAAATATAAAACTTTCGCGATCTAAATTTGAGTCACTTGTTTCTGATTTGGTTGACAGAACTATAGAACCTTGCAAACAAGCCATAAAGGATGCAGGCTTAAGTCCTGGGGAGATAAATGACGTTATTCTAGTAGGAGGCATGACACGAATGCCTAAAGTTATTGAAGCTGTGAAAAATTATTTTGGAAAAGAACCTAATAGAGGTGTGAACCCTGATGAAGTTGTTGCCTTAGGAGCTGCTATTCAGGGAGGAGTTTTAGCTGGAGATGTTAAAGATGTCCTACTTCTTGATGTTACACCACTGTCATTGGGTATAGAAACCTTAGGTGGTGTTTTTACAAAATTAATTGAAAAAAACACTACTGTTCCTACAAACAAAAGTCAGGTTTTCTCAACCGCGGATGACAATCAATCTGCGGTGACAATAAGGGTTTTTCAAGGTGAAAGACAAATAGCTGCTGATAATAAACTTCTCGGTCAATTTGACCTTGTAGGAATACCTCCTGCTCCTAAAGGAACCCCTCAAATTGAGGTTACTTTTGATATAGATGCAAATGGAATTGTAAAAGTATCCGCAAAAGATAAAGCAACTGGTAAGGAACATCAGATTCAAATCAAAGCATCTGGCGGACTTTCTGACGAAGAGATTGAAAAAATGGTTAAGGATGCCGAGGCAAATGCAGACGCAGACAAAAAGAAAATTGAAGAGATAGAAGCAAGAAATAATGCAGACTCAATAATTTCTAGTACTGAAAAAACATTAAAAGAGCATGGTTCTAAAGTTCCTAAAGAAGATAAGGATAAAATAGAAAAATCTCTAGATGAACTTAAAAAAGTTTTTGCTGATGAAAAGTCAGATACTAAAACTCTTAAAGAAAAGACAGATGCTTTAGTCCAAGATTCAATGAAGCTTGGAGAGATTATGTATAAGGAGGCTCAAGAGAAAGCTGAGAAAGAACAAAAACCTGATTCAAAAACTGATACTAATAAAAAAGCAAAGTCAAAAAAAGACTCTAAAGTTGTAGATGCAGATTTTGAGGATGTTACTGAAAAGAAAGGTAAAAAAGATTCAGATAAAAACGATACAGATAAAAAAGAAAAGTCAGCTTAACAATATTTAGAATTTGTTATGTCAAAAAAAGATTACTACGACCTGCTTGGTGTTTCTCAAAACGCTGATGTTTCCGATTTAAAAAGTGCCTATAGAAAATTAGCAATGAAGTACCATCCTGATCGAAACCCAGGAGATAAGGAAGCAGAAAAAAATTTTAAAGAAATTTCGGAAGCGTACGAAGTTCTGTCAGACTCCGAAAAAAGACAGGCATACGATACTTATGGACACGACGCTTTTCAAAACAACGGAGGAGCGGGTTTTTCAGAAGGTTTTGGAGGGTTTGGTAACTTTTCCGATATATTTGAGGATTTTTTTGGTGACTTAGGAGGACGTTCCCAGAAGAGACAAGCACAAAGAGGACAAGATCTTAAATATGAAATAGATGTTGATCTTAGAGAAGCATATACAGGAGTAAAAAAAGATATATCGTTTGACACATTAATCAGTTGTGAATCTTGCAGAGGTTCAGGTTCTGAAAAAGGTAATGGATTGAAAACTTGCGCAGCTTGTGGAGGTTCAGGAAGGACAAGAGCTTCTCAAGGTTTTTTCACAGTAGAAAGAACATGTTCAAATTGTGGAGGTGCAGGACAGGTTATAACGGACCCATGCTCATCTTGTGGAGGTGAAGGAAGGCGAAGAAAACAAAGAAAGCTAGAAGTTAACATACCTGCTGGTGTTGAGGATGGTAGCAGAATTAGACTTTCAGGAGAAGGTGCCGCTGGTCCACATGGTTCTGAGTCGGGAGATCTATACCTATTTATCAGCATGGTTGAACACCAAATTTTTGAAAGGAATGGAACAGATATTTTTTGCAATGTTCCTATATCAATTGTTGATGCTGCTTTAGGAGGTACAGTAGAAGTCCCAACTGTTTCAGGTGGTAGGGCTAAAGTTAAAATTCCTCCAGGTTCTCAAAATGGAGATCAATTTCGTTTGTCATCAAAAGGAATGCCAACCTTAAGATCAACGTCATTTGGTGATATGATAATATCTTTAATGGTTGAGATTCCTAAAAACTTGTCTGATAATCAAAAAAGACTTCTTAAAGAATTTAATGATGAATCAACACATAATAATAATCCTGAAAGTTCAGGTTTTTTTTCAAAAGTTAAACAGTTTTGGGACGACTTAACATAAAGTATGAAAAAAGTAAGAATTGGCATATTTGGTCCAGAAGGAAGAATGGGAAAGAATATAATTTCTCAAATTAAAGACTATAAAAACTTTGAACTTTCTGCTTTGTGTGAAAAAAAGGGGCACCCTTCAGTAGGCAAAGAGATAAAGAATTGTAAAATAATTGATGATGTAAAATCTTTTGTTAAAAGTTCAGATGTTATTATTGATTTTTCTATTCCTCAAGGGACTCTGGAACTAATGAAAAGTATAAGTAAACAAAAAGTATTTCTCGTGACAGGAACGACTGGTTATACAAAAAAAGATGAAAAAAATTTTTTAGAACTTTCAAAAGGAATGACCATTTTAAGGTCGTTCAATATGAGCATTGGAATAAATCTTCTTAAGAACCTAGTTAAAATTTCTTCAAAAAAAATTGGCAAGATTTCTGATATTGAAATTTTTGAAATTCACCATAATAAAAAAAAAGATGTTCCCTCTGGAACCGCGCTTTCCATTTATGAGGCGGTTAATGAAGGATTGGGTTATAAAGGAAAACCTTTTTTTAGAGAAAAGTCATCCGACAGACCAAGAAAAAAAAATGAAATTGGATTTTCATCAGTAAGAGGTGGTGAAATAATTGGTACCCATAAAGTTTATTTTTTCCTAGATGGAGAAGAGCTAGAGCTTACTCATATTGCTAATGATAGAAAGGTTTTTTCAAGAGGCGCTTTGGATGCAGCTAAATGGATAATTTCAAAAAAACCTGGTTTATACTCTATAATTGATATGTTAAATTAAATTATGAAAAATATAATTAATAAACTTTTCATTTTTATTTTTTTTATAGTTTCACTCTCGTGTGAAGAAAAAATCTCACAAGACGATTTAAAAAAATATAAAGAAATTATGGATGTGCGTTTAGGTCATTTAGGAAATGCTATTATTATGCAGGGAAGATTATTAGATGCATTTAATTTAAGAAATGATCGAGCCGATGAAGACCATTTCAAGGAAGCAGAAGAATTGATTCAAGGTCATTTGAGATCTTTTGGCAGACCAGATGACTTAAGAAATTTAAAAATTCCTAATTCAAGCAAGCTTAGAGAAATCCATAATTCTCTGATAGAAACATCCAAACTAATGATTGCAGCTGCTAACACATTAGAGGATAATGCTTGGCTAGGAGGTTCAGTTAGTTTTGCTGAAAGAAATTTAGATACGGCACGATTCAATTTTCAAAATGCTGTTAAATTAGTTTATGGATTAAATGATGATGGTCAACAGGTCAAACCATTGATGGAATATAAAGAATATGACGTGGGAGAAAAACCTAAACTTGAATTTCAGAGTTTAGAATAATTTAACTTTTTTTAGAGTTTAGTAAATATCCTCCAAAAACTATCATGATTAAACCAATGAAAAGATTAATTGTTAATTTTTCTTCAAGAAATATAAATGACCACAAGAATCCGAAGCATGGTATGAGATAGTTACTTTGACTTGCAAAAACGGCAGATTTTCTCTGAATCAATTTGAAAAAAATTATTATTGCAACTCCAGTACATAATATACCCAAAGTTGTAGCTGCAACAATACTCTCAAAACTTATGGTTTTTAAATAAATTAGAATTGGCTTATCTGAATTGACTAGAAACCAAACCATAACCGGAAAAGAAAATAACGTGGCCAAAATAGTTGAAGTTGAGGCAATTTCCAATGCTGTTTGCCCCTTTATCAGTTTAACACAAGTTGCAGAAAGAGCATAACAAAGGGCTGAAAACAAAATTACTAGGGAAAAAAAGAAAGAATCACCTTTTAAGGAATTGAAGTCCAAACCTATAAATATAATCATTCCACAAAAACCTATAATTAATCCTAGCGTTTGAAATAGACTAGGTTTAGTATCTTTAAAAATCATCAGAGAAATAATAAAAGTAAAAATTGGCATTGTTCCAATTAGAGATGATGCAACGACACTGTCAACATAGAGTTCACTCCAGCTAATTAAATTAAACGGTAAAAGATTTCCAAGTATAGCTATCAAAAGAATTCCTTTAATATTTTTTTTTAAATTTTCAAAAATTTTAACTTTGAAAAAGAGGAGAAATAATGATGCAATTAGTAGTCTATAAAATGTTAAAACTGTTGGATTGATTGTTTTAACACTTAATTTTATGAATAAAAAAGAACTCCCCCAAATAGCTGACAATAAAATTAATCCTAGATAGCTATAAAATAAATTTTTTTTTATTTTTGTCAGACTTAAACTCTATAACTTACTTTATAATTATCTAAAGCATCCCTAATTTTTTTCATAAGTTTTTTTTTATCATAATAATTAAGGAAAGAACCTATCATTACAACTTTTTCTTTTGACTTAATAATTAAATTATACTGGTTTATTCGAGGGTTAAGTATTTCTACTTTAGTCCAATAGGGTTCAAGATTCCATTTTTGTTCTGTTCCAGAAGGAAAACTTCTTGTTATTATAAGGTTTTCTTTGATCAATTTAAGTGTTTCAGATATCTCTCCGGATTTATAGTTTAATTTAAACGCATAATACAATAACCAAACATCAAGACCTAGAAACCCAAAAACTGGCCAAGCTCCTATATACCAAAAGAATATACCAATTACGAAGAAAACTAATGAGACCACTAACATTAGGTTTCTAAAGCCTTTTCTAGATAGACTTCTGTAAGGTAGAACAGTAACATCTAAAAATTTTGTGGACATAATTTAATATATAGAGTTATTTTTTTATTTTTTAAAGATATAATTTTAAAAGAAAATGACAAAGATTTTGGGTATAGGAAATGCTGTTCTAGATATTCTAGCAAAAATATCAGAAAAAGATTTAAAAAAAAGAAAATTACTTAAAGGTTCGATGAGTTTAGTTGAAGAAGCCGAGTCTTCGTTAATGCTTAATCAAATACATCCAATAAAAAAAGATTCAGGAGGGTCAGTTGCAAATACAATTGTAGGAGTTTCAATTCTAGGTGGAGATGCTAATTTTTGTGGAAAAGTTAAAAATGATGAAATAGGTAAAATTTTTGAGAAAAACATGCAAACTTCCAAGGTAAATTTTTTGTGTAAAAAGTCTGAAAGTGGCTTGCCTACTGCAAGATGTATTGTTTTAGTGACTCCTGACGGTGAAAGAACTATGCAAACATTTCTTGGTGCAAGCACAACTTTAGATTCAGAGGATCTTGAAGAAAACTTTTTTGATGGAACAAGTTTCTTAATAATTGAAGGATATTTGTGGAGTTCACCTACTGCAAGAAAAGCAATTGAAAAGGCAATTAAAATTGCTAAACAAAAAAAAATAAAAATAATGTTTTCTTTGTCTGACCAAAATTTAGTTAAAATGTATAAAAATGAATTTCTCAAGATAGTTGAGGAAATTGACATTTTGATAGGAAATAACGACGAATATAAAGCGTTATTAAATTTACCTAACAATGAAGAAATATTGAAGAAACTTACAAAAGATAAATGTATTTCTATTATGACATTAGGTAAAGATGGAGTAATGGCTTTTGATACGAAAAAAGTTTATAAGGTTCCATCATTTAAACCTTCAAAAATTTTGGATACCACTGGAGCTGGTGATATGTTTGCTTCGGGATTTCTTTTTAAAATAAATAAGGGTGAATCAATTGATGAAGCATTAAGGTATGGGTGTAAAACCGCCTCAAGGATTATAAGTCAATATGGTGCAAGACCAGACCAAAATAGCTTTAAAAATATATAAAATTTCTAGAAAAAATAATTAAAAATCCCAAAAAAAAATATAGGTACTTGGCAACCAAAGTTTGTTAAAATGGCATTATCTTTATTAAAATATCCATGGAATGTCCACAACACTACACCGAATCCATGAAAAAAAATATTTGATGGATAAATATTCAAATTTGTAAGAAGTATCCCCGTTAAAACAAAGAAAGTTCCAATCCATTTGAGTTGTAATTTCATAAATGTCTCCTTTTAAATTTTAATGTTCAGTGTTTTATTAATTTTTTTTAAAACATCTGAAACTTTAATTGTATTAATATTATCGGAATTATAAATTTCTCTCGAAGAAATATAGGTGTTTTTTCTATTTCCTAATGGTGAAAATTTTTCACAATTAGTTGGGCCAAATATTGTAATTGTTGGTATACCAGATGCTGCTAAAAGGTGACCACAACCTGTATCATTGGAAATACCAGCAAAGCATTTCTTAGCTAACTTTATTGTATCAATAGGATCTACAACATTCTGAATATAAGAATTCTTAAAATTTTCTTTTAATTTTGAACGCAGTTTTTTTTCGTTGGGACCTAAAATAAAAATGGGGGAAATATTTTTTTTAATTAAAAAATCTCCAATTTTTATAAAATTCTTTATATTCCACATTTTCCATTTTACTGATGCACCCGGGCATATGGCAATTTTAATATTTTTTATTTTTTTAATCGAACTTTCAAAGTAATAATCATTTTTTGTATTAAATAAAAAAACTAAATCAAGAAGTTGTTTACTTAAATTTTTTTCTTTTGAGTAGATTGGGCTAAAACTGGAAAATAAAAACTTACAGCTTGGTGAAATAAAAAACTTTGTTTTAATTTTTTTTAGAATTAATGTTGTTAGAAATCTTTTTTGAGTATCGATAACAATATCAAAATTCCCAGTTTTAATAGGTAAAAAAAGCTCGGATAATTTAGAACCTATATTTGCATTTTCTACTACTTTATCAATTAAATTACTGGAGAAAGTTTTAAGCGATCCACTAAAAACAGAACTTCCTTTGCCAGCAACCCAGGTAATATGAGAATTTGGAAAAATTTTTTTTAAACTTCTTAACATTGGAAGTTTTATTAATGCATCACCTAATAGATCTAAACCAACGTAAATTAGGATTCTTTTTTTATCCTTGCAGACAAAATCTAATTTTCTTATATGGCTTTGCTTTTTCCATGTTTGAAAGACAATATACCTCAACATTTCAGTAGAAAAATTATTATAAATTTTACTTTTTATATAAAATAAAAAAATTTTACTAAAATAAGATTCCTTATTTACTTTTCTCTGCCAGGACCAACATCGAGCTATAATTTTTTTTTTACATTTTTCTTTTATCTCTTTAGGGAGGTTCGGATGTTCTTCAATAAAATTTATTGTAGCTAGAGATAAATCGAATAAAGTTTGGCCTTTATTGTTCATTATTCTACTTTCTTGCGTTGCTGGACCAACACAGATAGTTTTATTACTTTGACCAATTTTAAAAGCCTTTTTATTTTTATTTTTAAGATGAAAGCCTGCTATTCGCATTGGTATAGAAAAATCCTGCACAAAAACATTTTCATCACACCCTCCGACAGCAATTAGTGCTTTGGTTTTTACCATTAAATTACTAGATCCTCCCCAACCACTAATTAGGAATTTCTTTAAAGGGTTTTTAATAAGGTTAGCTAAATACAATTTTTTTTTAAATTTGAATCTATCAAGTTGATCAGACCA
>MDTE01157342.1_pt1 | contig 35412 bp, 27 predicted proteins | sample 811231 | NCBI WGS metagenome assembly MDTE01 (sample SAMN05326651, study PRJNA326480) | marine metagenome | isolation source: seawater | place: Indian Ocean: Red Sea | collected 2010
ATCAATTTGACTTCGTGTCTGCCACGTTGCAGACGCATCACCTCTTCACCGTAGTAGGATGCGCGTACGGTCTCTGCCAGATCGGCCGCAGTTACTCCCATCGCCAGGGCGCCCTCTTTAATACGCATACGGAATTCCAGTTTGCCGGGCGTGGAATCGTCGCGGATATCGACGACGCCCTTTTGTGTGGCCAGGTATTCCTTGCAACGTTCTACCGCCAGATCCAGTGTCTCCATGTGTTCTGCAGGTGCCAGGACCTTAAACTCAAGCGCCACGCCACCAGGACCAAATCCAGGTGAACCAAACGTCAATTGTTCGACACCAGGGAAGAGCCCCGCTTCTTCGCGCCATTCCGCCAGCAGTGTTTCGCTGTCGACTGTCCGCACGAGTGTGTCATGCAACTCCACAAACACTGACCCCAGGTGGCTGCCGGAATTGGTCGATTGTCCCAGTTGGCCATTGCCGGTAACGCTACCGACCGCCCGATTAATGATCTGGTGGATTTGAGTATCCGGATGCTTGGCAACGACTCGTTTGAAAGCCTCCTGCAGTTGTGCAGTGGCCGCCTCGGTTTCACTAAACGGAGTGCCATCGGGATACGTAATCGAGGCTTCGATCCACTTGCTATCCTGCTTGGGAAAAAAGACAAATTGGGTGATGCCGGCTCGTACCATACCGGCGGTTGCAAGTCCGAGGAATATGCCTCCACAGACAACGGTGGCCGGGTTCCTCAGGCACCATGCGAGACTTGGTTGATACCACTGGTTAACAACTTTGTTCAACCCGGCGTCACTCAAGCGGTTCATCCACGATAAGCCATTCGAGATTGGCTTGAAGGGATACAGCAAATATCCCACTCCACGCAAAAACAGATTTTCGCGATGGCCCAGATGACAGGGGAGCAGTGTGACGGCTTCCCCCAAAGAGATGATCAACATTGCGATGACCGCAACTGGCATGACGGCGATGAATTTCCCCATCACGCCGGTCACAAACATCATGGGAGCGAATGCCAGAATGGTGGTGGAAACCGAAGCGATTACGGAAGGCAGTACTTCATGCGCACCGTCGATGGCCGCTTGTGCAAACGGCTTGCCTAACTGCCGGTGGGCGTAGATGTTCTCTCCAATGACAATTGCGTCGTCGACGACGATACCGAGCGCCATTAGAAACGAGAACATGGTCAGCATATTCAGCGTGTCGCCGTGCAACGAGAGAATTGCCGCAGCACCGAAAATAGCAATAGGAATTCCCAACGCCACCCAGAATGCCAGCCGCAGTTCCAGGAAGACAGCCAATACCAGGAAGAGCAAAACGAGTCCTTGCAGCCCGTTTTTCTTTAACAAGTCGAGTCGGCCTTGCACGTCCAGCGAAGTGTCGTACCAGACTTTGATGTCGTAGCCAGGAGGCGCCGAATAGCTTTTGACGTAGTTTTTGACAGCGGAGCAGATCTGAATCAGGTCTTCCGTGGCGGTCCGGTCAATCGCAATGGTGACTGCGGGCCGGTCATTCACCTGATTGATGACTGAAAAATCTTCGAATTCATCGCGGACCATTCCCAGATCTGCAAGTGTGAGGACGACTCCATTGGATTGTGTTACCACTGGTATCTTGCCGATTTCATCGCCGGTAACGCGTTTGTTCTTGCCTCGCAGCAGCACCTCTTGCGTTTCAGATCGCAAGGTTCCGCCGGGCATTTCGATGTTTTCGCGACGGACGGTCTGGGCAACTCGTTGTAGTGTCAAGCCGTGCTTCCGTAAGGTCTCCTCAGGGACTTCGATGTCGATCTGATAATTCTTGGTTCCCATTAGATTGGCCTGCGTGACCGACTTGAGTTGCAAGAGGTCATCACGTACCTGTTCAGCGACGTCACGCAGCGCCATTTCGGCATCTGGTGTGGTGGATTGAGGTCCTTGGACCGACACTCGAATAGCCGGCTGCCGAATCGTGATTTGTTGCACTTCAGGCTTTTCTGCAAGCCGTGGGAAGCTGGGGATCCGGTCGACGGCGGAGCGAACCTCGTTGAGAAGTCGCTCGGGATCGACGCCAAGTTCCAGTTCAAGAACGAGATAACCCGATCCTTCGCGGGCGACCGAGGTCTGTTTCTTAATACCCGCAATGCTCCGCACACTTTCTTCGACTTTTTGACAAATTCCTTCTTCGACATCGGCGGGGCTAGCGCCCGGATAGGGAACTTGAACGAGAATGATTTCCAGTTCAAATTCAGGGAACATCTCACGCCGCATGTTGACCATGCTCAGAGAACCAACGACCAGCACTGCGATCATCAGCGTGTTCATCGCGGGTGCGTTCTTTACCGCCCATTGAATCACCGGCTTCATTGTGATTCGCTCTCCTCAGTTCCTGGTAACGTTCCCTTATAAATCTTCACGTCCATTCCGGAAGTCAAACCGAGCGTGGTCGCGGAGGTGACCACCTGGTCACCGGTTTTCAACATTTCCTCGGAGGCTTCCAGCAGCCAGTATTTACGGCTTTGTTTTTCCAGTTCCCCGACAACTCGCAGAGATTGGAGCAGCTCGTAGCGGCCATCACGGACCCGCCCAATCGTGTTGTCGACACGAAACGCGGAACTGGGAACCTGCACAATGCGTTGTTTGGTGGTGATTTCCAGCGAAACCGTTACATACATACCCCGTACGAGTGCCCGTGGGCCGGTTACGGTGCCAGCTTCGACTTCGCGGTCACCCTTCCACACTGTAACCGCCTGGGGATCGGAGACAAGGACGCGACAAGGTACGGTCCGAGTACGTTCGTCGAGGCCGATGCCGTCGTAGCGGGTGAGTACACCTTTCCAGGTGTACTGGATGTCTCCCCGGGAAGACATGCGATAGCGGATTGTCACAGGTGTTGGTGGAATGCCATAGTTGCTAAGCGTATCCGCCGCGGACAACGGTTGGGAAGGTTGGCTCCAAACCCAGTACAAGTCGTCCATCTCCAGGCTACATTTGACTTCCACCGCAGAGGTGTCTTCCACAGTAGCGAGTAGCACGCCGCGCTGGACGAAGTCCCCTTGCTCGACTAGGTCGGTGACAACAATTCCGTCCACGGGCATTGTTACCTGTGTTCGCTCGAGGTCGAGTTGCGCGCGTTTCAGTTGCGAATCGGCAATTTGCTGCGCCAGTACGAGGCCTTTGCGCCGAGTGGTGAACACTTGCATTTGATTCAAGGCTGTTTGTCGCGCATTTTTCGCGAGTATTTTGTTGCGCTGGGCAGCGTCAAATTCGTTTTCTGAGACACCTTTACCAATAGTCAATTGGCGAAGGCGTTCGACTTCCCGGGTACGCAACTGAAGTTCTTCTTCGGCAAGCTTGATCAGTTCTTGTGCGTTTGCAAGTTCTTGGTCTACTTCCTGTAAGTTGACCGCGGCTTGCTGCATTTGGTTTTGCAGGCGAGCCAGATCAAGTTCGTAATCGGCAGGATCAATTTGTAGCAATGTCGTACCTGCCGCTACCGATTTGCCGGCGCGGCAATGCTCGTCCTTGACGAGCACTCGGCCGGAGACTTCACTGGATAGCTTGATTTCGCGAAATGGCACGACCGTGCCGTCGACTTCGAGTTGGAGTGGCCCTTGGTGGACCACGAAGGCTTCCGCTTTGACCAGGGCTCGGGAATCCGTGGGCTGTTCCGAGGAGCTCTCCACAACAGCTTCTTCAGGGTTACCACTTCCCGAGACCAGCACGACGCCGACACCTGCCAAGAGAAGCAAAGCAGGAGCTAGAAAACGAAAAACTTTCATAGTGTCAGATCCAGGTGCAATATAAATCAGTTGTGGCTTTGCCAGCAGTCAGTGAATGGGCTTGAGAGAGGAGAGGCCTGTTTTACAGCGGCTCGCTCCGAGTGTGGTTTTAGTAAGTTGCCGGCCGGGAGACTCGCAGGATCGTCTGCCAGACAGCGTAGCGCAACACCTGTTTTTGAAAACAGGTACTTGCTGTGAGCCAACCTGGCCAGGGGGCGGTTGTTGTCTGACCAAGGCGAACCACATTCATGGAGCAACAAGATCTGCCGCGAAGTGGACTTTGGGAGTAACATCTGCTCAGTACATGCTAGCAGCAGGAGACGTGTCTATAAACGTCTGTTTTTCGCTGTGTCCACTATAATATTTGAGGTAATTCGGTCCTTATTCCCTCCGTTGAGGTGTTCGTCTCGCGGGGTATGATGTCCGCGGGTTTGAGGGACCAGGTAGCAGAGGGGCGTTTTGACGCCTGATTGATTAAGCGTGCCTGCGCCGCTGCAGGAGCGATTTGTTTCGACAATGCTCGCTGACGCGAGGGGGAGATAACACAGATGGCGGATTCTGAACGTGTATTGGCGGGCAAGACGGCCTTGGTGACCGGCGCTGGTCGAGGGTTAGGACGCGCCTTTGCCGAACGATTGGCTGCCAGTGGCTGTGCGGTTGGATTACATGGTATGCGTGAACACGGACCGGCTGAATACGGCGAGGGAACCACTTTGACCGATGCCGCGGCGGAAGTCGCCGAACAATTTGGAGCGAGGACTGTGTCCGTACTCGGAGACCTGACTGTTCGCGAGGACGTAGAGCGGGTTGTTGCTACCGTGGCGGAGAAATTGGGTCCCGTAGACATTCTCGTTCACAATGCCGGCGGTGATATCGCCGCTGCGGGTGGCAAGCCAGATCCCAATGATGCGATCCTGGTCAAAGAGATTGACGTACGCGCGGTGCTGGAGCGAAATCTGTTGAGTACGATTCTGGTATGCCAGGCAGTTGCAACAGGCATGCAGGAACGCCGACTGGGACGCATCATTACGATTGGATCGATTGCGGCTTTCCGGGGTACAGGGCACCACGCGATCTACGCTACATCCAAAGCTGGGGTTGTGGCTTATACACGCTGCCTGGCAGAGCAGTTGCGGGATTACAACGTGAATGTAAATTGCCTGGCGCCGGGTGATACAAGAACGGGGCGTTTTCTGGGAACGCGCGAAGTTCCTGAGGAACGTTTGACGACCGCTGGCACGCTCAACCGGATTGCGCTTGTTGACGAAGTTGCACGCGTTGTTGACTTCTTTGCGGGTCCGCTGGGAGATTTTGTGACCGGGCAGGTTTTGCGTGTCGATGGCGGGAGTCAGATTTGGACTGCCTGACCATTCATGCACTTATGGAATCGACGAATTGCTTGTGGTCAGTCAACACGTCGAACTACGGGCCGGAAACTTGTTGACGACCGCTCGTGAATCTAGAATAAAGGCTTTGGCCAGCGGCGTCCCATCAATTCAACCGTTCTGGGTCTGGTTGCGCCAGTCGTTGCGGCCTGTGCGACCAATGACGTGTTCGCTCGACCTGATAAGCGCTTTCAAGCAATATGACATCAACCAGTTCATCCGCAGAAACACCTTCACCGGCAACCAGCGAGGAGGCGGTGACATCTGTTTCCGTGGGCGCCGCAGCGGACCGCACGATTCAGTTTATCCAGTCTGTACGGGAATATGTCGCACGTGTCGTGGTCGGCCAGGATGTGGTCGTGGAACGCATGTTGATTTCTCTGTTCACGGGGGGGCATTTGTTGCTGCAGGGTGTGCCTGGCATTGCCAAGACGCTCTTGGCTTCGAGTCTGTCTCGGGCAATTGACCTGGAATTTTCCCGAGTCCAGTTCACCATCGACCTTTTACCCTCGGACATTCTGGGATCGGAGATACTTGATCAACGCAATCAGGAATTCCATGTCAATCGAGGGCCAATTTTTGCGCACCTTTTGTTAGCGGACGAAATTAATCGTGCGGCTCCGAAAGTACAGGGTGCTTTGCTCGAAGCGATGCAGGAGCATCGAGTCACCATTGGTAAAGAGACTTTTTCGCTTCCCGCACCGTTCTTGGTGATTGCCACGCAAAACCCGGTAGAGCAGGCAGGTACCTTTGAACTGCCGGAAGCGCAGTTGGACCGATTTATGCTTTGCCATCGTTTGCAATACCCAACGCGAGACCAGGAATGCGAGGTTTTGCGCCGCAATATGGATTTGGGTGTGGCGCGGCAAGAACGAGGTGCGATTGCACGCACCGAATTTGATATGATCGATCAACAGGCTGTAGGTTCCCAGGAAGACCTGGTTGAGGCAATGGAGCAGGTTCATCAGGTACATGTAAGCGAGACATTCCTGGAGCACGTCGTTGAATTGGTGAATCGTACACGGCAGCATCCCGCCATTGAATTGGGAGCGAGTCCCCGAGCTGGCATCTCGCTGATTAAGGCTTCGCGGGCTCGTGCATTAATTCACGGTCGGGACTACGTGATTCCAGAAGATCTCTATGCCTTGGCCGAAGACGTGATCTTGCATCGCATTCGATTGAACTACGAAGCACTTGCTGAAGGTCGTCGGGGAGCCGAAGTGCTCCAGGAAATGCTCAGTGGTATGGGAGCGATAACAGGTACCAGTTAAGGCTCGCTACCTGCAAGGTGACACGCCCTTGGAAGGCTATTTAGACCATCTCGAGACGCTGGACGCACGGCAGTTTGCCGTGGCGGTCAAGAAACTGGCTGATAGCTTGAGCTACGGCACGGATCGATCCCCGTTTCTCGGCGCCGGTGTCGAGTATGTGCAGTCCAGGACTTATGAGTACGGTGACCCACCGCGCAGTATCGATTGGAGGGTTACGGCTCGCACTGGCAAGCTGCATGTCAAAGAATACGAAGCTCCCAAGTGTTTGCCTTGCTATCTACTCATCGATACGTCGGCTTCAATGACCGTGAGTTCGCAGAGTCTCAGCAAGTATGCATTGGCTGTGCATGTGGCAGGGGGAATTGCCCTGGCGTGTCTGGACCGGGTAAGTCCGGTAGGCGTTGTGGGGGCAGGTGAGGCGAATCTGCGTGTGCAGCCCAGTCTTTCTCGACAGCAGATTCTCCAATGGCTACATCGGTTACGTCGTTTTCGATACGACGAAAAAACCACTTTAGTCCGACGGCTAGTGGAATTACAGCCCAGCCTCGTTCATCGAGCGCTCGTTATCGTGTTGAGTGATCTGCATGAGGCTGGAGCAATCAAGACACTTCGTCGCTTACAGCAACAGCACGATGTGGTGGTATTGCAGTTTCAGGACCCAGCGGAGCTGCAATTCCCGGGCGCTGGCTTGTTTCGGGCTCGCGAAGCGGAAACCGGAAGGTCGTTTATTGCGCATGGCAGACAACGGTGGATCGATCCGAATGACGTTAGAGAACGTCTCAAGAAATACGGGATTGACCATCTGCTATTGCGGACCGACCAGCCCTTTATCCACCATTTGCGGCATTTTTTCGGTTCGCGTGATTTGTTGGGAAAGGGTGCTCGCTGATATGGAGATGCACGCGATGACTTCCCGTGGACTGTCCGTAATACTTCTCGTGCTGAGCACGCGTGCACTTCCCGCGGAGGAGCAAAGTCAGGCTACGGTGGGAGTGCCGCGGAGACTTGAAGGCCTTGTGTTGCCCGGTCCGCGCCTCGAAGTGCGCCCTTTACCTCGGCAGAAAGCAGAGATTGTTGTTCGTATCTTGCAGGATTACCGCCACGGGACTGAATGGCGTTATGACCTGGAATATTTCGGGCAACAGGCAGGCACGTTTGACCTTGTCTCGTTTCTTCAGCCCCGTGATGGAGCAAAGCCTGTATCGTTGCCCGAAGTACAGGTGGTGATCGGTTCGTCTTTACCGCCGGGGCAGGTCGAGCCCAATCCACTTGAACCTGCCTCGCTGCCGCAATTAGGTGGTTACCGCCGGATTATTTTCGTGGCTGGTGTCGGCTGGGGCTTCGGCTTGCTGGGAATCGTGGCTTGGATGGTTCGGCATCGAATGCGGACCTTGCGCCAGGATGTTGAACCTATTGAAGCCGGTCGGTCAGTTGTGGAGCGTTTGCGGCCGCTCTTGGAGTGCGCCCGTGAGGGGGGAATCTCGAGCCGGCAGCAGGCTGATCTGGAGCGTTTGATTTTGAGCTTTTGGCGGCAGCGTTTGGGTCTTGAAGGAGTCTCCGCGATCGAAGCGATGAGCATGTTGCGTTCTCATGAAGAGGCAGGACAGCTCCTCGTGAAGTTAGAGCACTGGTTGCATCGACCTGATACCGGTGAACGAGAGTCGATCGACAGTCTTTTGAGACCTTATGAAGAGATGCTTTCCCGGTCCGATTAGTTGTCCCGTGACGTCGGTTTATTTGACGTCCCGATCCGTTGTGTTGACTCCTGTATGCGGTGCGCCATCCCATGGCACTTCCCTTTACCTATCCGTCGTTACTGGCCCTGCTGGTTATACCGCTGGTATTGCTGGTACGTGTTTGGAGACGACCAGATCAACCTGTTGCTTTGCCTTTTGATCATGTTGAGGCGCGAGGCGGGTGGACACTGCGTGTGGTGCTCAACCTTGCGGAGTCGTTGCCCCCGAGCGTGTTGGTGATTGCAATACTCGTGCTTGCCGGGCCTCAGCAACTGGGGAAACCGACCACCCGCCGGAAACTGACAAATATAGAATTTTGTGTCGATATCTCCGGCAGTATGACGGCGCGCTTCGGTGAGGGGTCACGATACGATGCATCCATGGAAGCAATTAACTCGTTTCTGGATTTTCGCACGGGTGATGCTTTTGGGTTGACGTTCTTTGGTAACTCCGTTTTGCACTGGACGCCTCTTACCTCGGATGGTTCGGCGATTCGTTGTGCACCGCCTTACATGCGGCCAGAGAATGCACCCCCCGGTTTTGGCGGAACGGAGATTGGAAAGGCGCTGTTGGCTTGCCAACGCCGGTTGATTCGGCAAGCGAACGCGGGTGATCGCATGATTGTCTTGGTGTCCGATGGGTTTAGTGCGGATTTGTCCGGTGGCAAGGCAGATGAGATTTCACGGCAATTGAAAGACAACAACATTTCCGTCTACGCTGTCCACATCTCAGAGACTTCTATTCCCAACGAGATTGTCAATATTGCCAGTTACACAGGTGGAGAGGTGTTTAATCCGGGAGACGACACTGCTCTGAAATCAGTGTTTGAGCGGATTGACCGAATGCAGCCAGCTGAACTTGAAAAGATGGCTGCGGAATCGATGGACTATTTTCTGCCGTTTTGCATGGTCGGTTTGGGGCTGCTGGGAACTGGCACGCTCTGTCTTTTTGGGTTGAGGTTCGTGCCGTGGTAGAGAACGACGGAACCGTCACCCTTGTCATGTTCGCCGAGTTGGTGGCTTGTGCCACGATGTTCGTGGCCGCTATTGCAGAGATTCTACATGCGCGTCGCTGTCGCCGGTTGGCGCCGTTGGCCTTTGGCCCGCGTTTGCGGCCCGCGAGCTGGGTGTATGTCGTGCCGCTGTTAAGAGTGCTTGCCGTGGGGGCTCTGGTTTGGGGCTTGGTGACACTTCTGCAGTTGCCACCCCGTGTCCACCAGCTGCTGGCGAGGATGCCTGAAGCGGATCTGAAGCACCTGGTTTTGGTACTCGATGTTTCGCCAAGTATGCGACTGCAGGATGCGGGTCCGGACAAGCAGAAGAGCCGGCGGCAACGAGCTCGCGACTTGATGGATTCGCTATTTGATCGCGTTGCATTGCCGGAATACAAGGTCAGCGTAATCGCTGTGTATAACGGGGCAAAACCGGTTGTTGAGGACACACGTGACATTGAAGTCATTAGAAATATTTTGGACGACTTGCCACTGGAATATGCGTTTCCGTCCGGAAAGACGAATTTGTTTGCGGGCCTGGAGCAGGCCGCCCGGTTGGCGCGTCCTTGGCGCCCTCGTAGTACGACGGTACTGGTGATCAGTGATGGCGACACGGTGCCAGCGACAGGGATGCCACAGATGCCTGCTGCGGTTAAGGATGTGCTGGTGGTCGGAGTTGGCGACCCGATTGCGGGTAAATTTATTGACGGTCGCCAATCTCGGCAGGATGCATCGACGTTGCGGCAATTGGCGCAGCGATTAAGGGGCTTTTATCACAACGGAAATGCAAAACAGATCGGGACATCACTGTTGGAACGATTTGCTGATGGGGGCGGAGGGGAACGTGGTGCTCAGTTGACCCGGCGAGAATACGCGATCGCTGCGGTCATCGCAGGTGGTTCGGTATATGCTCTATTGCCTCTCTTTTTGCAGTTGCTGGGCACGGGTTGGCGTCCTGGTGTTCGACCAGGGCGGAAGCCAAGTGGCGTTTGGTGATAATGACTCTCCCACAAGGTCAGCTAGTCTGTCCACTACCGGGATGACGGGTTGATTGCCGGTCCTGCGGTTGCTGTGGAGTTTGTTTCGTGATTTGTCTGCCGCTACGTGGACACCTTAAGCTGTATTGCAATTGTCTGCGGTGCCGTGTGGGCGGTCTGCGAATGGGTAGTTTACTTCCAGGATTGATCTGAGGAAGAGAATGAGCAGCAGGTACTTTGTTGCCATGGGTATAGGTATTTGCTGTCTCGCCATTGGGCCGCAGGTCTATGGTCAGGGATTTACACCTGTGGAGGCCGAAAGCCGAATGCAGGTGGCTGAAGGCTTGCAAGTCCGACTAGTTGCCAGTGAACCACAAGTACGCCAGCCGATCCTCGTCAAGGTCGATGACCGAGGACGCCTCTGGACAATTCAGTATTTGCAATACCCTAATCCCGCAGGACTGAAACGCACGAAAATCGACCGTTGGTCGCGGACGGTTTACGACCGGATTCCGAAACCTCCACCGCACGGGCCTCGCGGAGCAGATCGAATCTCAATCTTGGAGGATACGGATGGTGATGGCCGCGTTGACCGGTGCCGGGATTTTGTCGACGGGCTGAACCTGGCAACGGGACTGGCTTTTGGCCATGGGGGTGTTTTTGTCTTGCAGGTTCCCTACTTGTTGTTTTATCCGGATCGGGACCGAGACGATGTTCCGGACTCGGACCCACAGGTTTTGCTCGAGGGATTTGGAATGGAGGATGCCCAGTCATTAGCCAACCATCTTACTTGGGGTCCTGATGGCTGGTTGTACGGGGTGAATGGAAGTACGACAACTTGTCACATTCGAGGAATTGAATTCCAACAGGGTGTATGGCGTTACCACCCTCTGACCAAACACTTTGAACTGTTTTGTGAAGGTGGTGGCAATACATTTGGTTTGACATTTGATGTGTTGGGCAATCTGTTTTACAGCACCAACGGTGGCCCCTTTGTGCACGCCTGGCAAGGTGCTTACTACTACAAAAGTTTTGGCAAGCACGGGCCGCTACATAATCGATTTGCGTATGGCTATTTCGGGCCATTGCAGCGGGATCAAGTCCCGGGAGGCCCACCGACAGGAGGGACGATTTATTTAGGGCAGTCATTTCCAGATCGCTTTCGACATGCGTTTATTGCCGGGAACTTTCTGGGGCATTCGGCTTCGTGGTGGTATGTGAAACCGCGCGGGTCGACCTTTTCAGCGAACTTTTCCGGACGCCTGCTCGATGCCCGTGACACCTGGTTTGGACCAACGGATATATGCCTGTCCCCTGACGGCTCTCTCTATATCTGCGATTTCTACGATCGTCGGACCTCGCATCCCGATCCGGATGCTGCGTGGGATCGTACTAATGGGCGCATTTACCGAATTGAGGGGCGCTCAGGTAATAGCGATCGGATTCCTGATATACGTACTCGCAAGACAGCTGAATTGGTTGAACTGTTGCGGCATCCGAATGCCTGGTACGCCACGCGTGCAAGAGTTGAGCTGGCCAGCCGGAAAGATCCTGCTGCAATTCCGTTGTTGCGGAGTTGGTTGACTTTGAATTCCGGAGAGAAAAGGGAAACGAAGCCGGATCTCGACCGTTCGCGAACAACGGACCGGCCTACTGCTACACCCTCCGAACTAGCTGCACTGTGGGGCTTGCATGCTAGTGATGGGATCGATCTTGAACATGCCAGGTACTTTTTGGCGCATTCCGACCCGGCGATTCGCAGCTGGATGGTGCGTATTCTGGGCGACAGTAAGACGGTTGCGGACCCATTGAGCGGGATGCTGCGTGATCTGGCAGCAAGTGACAATTCCGTGGCCGTTCGCTGCCAATTAGCAGCAACGGCCCGTCGGCTCCCAGCGAATCAGGGATGGCCTGTTATGCAACATTTACTGGCCAGGGAGCTGGATCGGGATGATCCGTTTGCCCCGTTGCTGCTTTGGTGGGGACTGGAACAACACGTGATGTCACAGCGGGACGCGTTGGTGCGTTTTTTTGGCAGTCCGGGTGCTTGGAAGAAGGCTGGACTTTATGAGCATCGTTTGCGGTTAGTACGGCGCTGGGCGGCGGATGGGACGGCAGCGGGTTATGACGCTTGTTTGCAGTTACTCAATACAGCGCCGCTGGAACAGCGGAAAGACATGCACGTGGCAGCGGCTCGCGGCCTTTCCGAGCGAGCGACTGATCTTGGTGGAATCGGCCAAGGAGGGTTGTTTTCTACATTTGCCCGACCCGACCGCAGCACAGCTGACGAGGAGGTCACAGCATATGACCCGGTTACCATAGGCTTCCGCACATACCTTCATCAATGGTGGCAAACTCATCCAAATGAACCATCAGCCTTGCATCTTGCATTGCTGACGAATAGTCAAGCGGCCTACCAGCACCTGAAACAGCAGGTGGCAGCGCTGGATCAAGCGGATCAGCTGGATCCGCTATTCAAACTGCTTGAGCAATTTGGCCAGCCTGACTGCCTGCCTGTCGTGCTGGCATCGTTTGCGAGAACAGACATTCCCCAAGTACAACTAGCGGGATTGCGTGTCCTGGCACGTTTTGATGACCCGCGTATCGGGAACGCCATTCTGGATAAATACCCGGCCATGTCTACTCAAGTCAGGTTTCGGGCACGAGAAATCTTATTTAGCCGTGTTGCTACTGCACGTATTTTCTTGAAGGCAATTGCCAAAGGACACATTGACTCGAAGGAAGTGGAATTGAGCCAGTTGCGGATGATTGCTCTACATCAAAATGCAGCACTCGACGCCGAAGTACAGAAATTCTGGGGCAATATTCAGCCAGGAACAACGGAAGAGAAACTGGCAATTATGAGACGTTACAACAATGATTTGCGGACTGGGGCAGGCGATGCGCAGCGTGGTAAAGTGGTATTTCGTAAGCTGTGTGCCACTTGCCACCAGCTCTTTGGAGAGGGGACGCAGCTTGGACCCGACCTGACGTCTTCCAATCGGAAGGATTCGGCGGCGTTACTAGCGAATCTTGTTGATCCAAGTGCGGTGATTCGTCGCGATTACTTGCAGTTTGCGGCGATTACTGACAGTGGCCGTGTCGTCAACGGTTTGTTAGTCAAAGAGGATGCTGCAAGTGTGACCTTAGCGGATGCCAAGAATCAGAAAACACGTATTTCCCGCAAACAGCTTGTTTCGCTGCGCGCGATTCCCACGTCTCTGATGCCGAATGGACTTCTCGCACCGCTCACGCCGCAACAGCGACGTGATCTCTTTCGCTATCTGGCCCAATAGGCTTCTGGGTGTTTGGACGTGTTGCTGCGGTGTCAGAATAAGGTTTCACCGTGTTGGCGGATGTTTGCTGGCAACGCGGACTTATTGGCGGGTGTGGTGTCATCGGCCGCATGGCATGCAGTTGGGAACTGGATGCGTGGGTGTCTTGGGAGAAGCCATTTTCGCGAGTCGGAGGTCTCCAACCGCAGGTTATGGTATTCGCCGGCCCTTATTGGAGCGGTCACTGGAGTGCCGTCGATTGACAACGTAACACCAGTCGATACGATGACGCCCAGGAACATTACACTACGACATCTCCGCACTGTGCAGTGAGCACCGTGCTTTCTGGCCCAGGGAGGATGCCATGTTTCGCACACAATTTGAAGCTGCTCGTCAAGGCTCAATCACCAAGGAAATGGAATTTGTTGCCGAACGCGAGCAGATATCGTCAGACGTCGTCTTGCAGGAAGTCGCTGCAGGCAGGATGGTGATTCCCGCAAACAGGGTTCACCTTGACGGGCGCCTTGAGCCAATGGCGATAGGAATTGCTGCAAAGTGCAAGATCAATGCGAATATTGGCAATTCTGCCGTGACCAGTGACCAGGATGGTGAACTCGAGAAGCTTCACACGGCTGTCCATTATGGCGCTGACACGGTGATGGATCTGTCTACCGGAAAGGACATCGACGCGATTCGTCAATCAATTATTGCCGCCTCGCCGGTTCCGATTGGTACCGTTCCTATTTATCAGATGTTGGAAGAACTCGGTGGAAACATCGAGGATATGAAACCACAGCACTTCCTTGACATGGTTGAACATCAGGCAAAACAGGGTGTCGACTACATGACGGTTCACTGTGCCGTTTTGATGGAGCACTTGCACCTGACAACGCAGCGTGTCACAGGTATTGTCAGTCGCGGTGGATCATTAATCGCCAAGTGGATGGTTGCACATCGCAAACAGAATCCGCTGTACACCCATTTTGGAGAACTTTGCGACATCATGCGGGAATATGATGTCACTTGGAGTTTGGGTGATGGATTGCGACCTGGTTCCATTGCTGATGCGAGTGACGATGCACAATTTGCGGAACTTGACACGATCGGTGAGTTGGTGCAACGCAGTTGGGACTGTGGTACACAAGTCATGGTCGAAGGTCCTGGGCATATCCCGATGGATCAGATTGAGATGAACGTGAAGCGGGAGATTGACACTTGCAAGGGTGCTCCGTTTTATGTCTTGGGGCCGCTTGTCACTGATGTGGCACCTGGTTACGACCATATCACCAGCGCGATTGGTGCGGCACTAGCTGGGTGGAGCGGGGCGGCAATGTTGTGCTACGTCACACCCAAAGAGCACTTGGGATTGCCGGACAACAATGACGTAAAAGAAGGCGTTATTGCCTACAAGATCGCTGCCCACGCGGCGGACTTGGCGCGGCATCGCCCGGGATCACAACAGCGTGACGATGCGCTTTCAGCTGCACGATTTGCCTTTGATTGGAAAGAACAGTTTCGTCTATCGTTGGATCCTGAAAAGGCACAGGCCTACCACGACGAGACCTTACCCCAGGATTCTTTCAAGGAAGCGCACTTTTGTAGTATGTGTGGCCCGAAGTACTGTTCGATGAAAATCACCGAAGACATTCGCAAGATGACCAGCGAGACGGAAAATCTGGTGGAGTTGGAAACCGCTGACGAATCGTCTTCGTAGGTTGATGGACGCTGCGAATGTGTCGGTCTATTTACGGCTGGGAGCTGGCCTGCGGGTGGTGTGTTGTTCAGTCCAGCCGTGCGCTCCGAATGAATAGAAGCCCACTTAGTTCAGAACAATTCGGCGTCCTTGTGCGTGGCTTTGTTGTGCTGCCATTACGACTTGAAGTGCAGCATACGCGTCGTCGAGATCTTGGGTTTGTCGCACTAGACTGGTAACGGCGCGGTGGAACTGAGTGAGCAGTTGTTCACCTACAGGTCGATCCATGTCCAAGGATTCCATGTGCCGCCCCGCTTCGTCGTACCAAACAAGGGATGACGGCAAGTCGATAAATGCGACGCCATTTTCACAGCAGACCTGTAGTTCTGCCGGAGGTCGGAAGCCGACTGCTTCTGGCCATTTTGACGATAGGTATTGGCCGCAACTGATTTGAGCGACAGGGCCGTTTCCGCCTTCCGTGTCGGCCGCGAAGTCGAGACTTAACGCCCGGTAATCGTCTTTTCCGTCGTCGGATTGTTTTCGATTTGTACCAACGACTGAGACCGGGCGGTCACCAACTACCCAAGAGCACCAGTCGACCAGTTCGATCAGGTCTCTGGTTACCGATGGATGCGGGAGGGCGTAGCGTTGCTTGTGGGGTTTGTTACTGGTTTGCAATCGGTGGTGGCAGAATAGCAGACGTGGTGCCCCCAGTCGTGTTACGATCAATTCTTTCAGGCGAAGTGTGGCGGGAGCATGGCGACGAGCGAACTCGGCCATAAAAGCGACGCCGGAAACGTCGACTTTTTCTCGGACTTCGATCGCTCGCTGAGGGTCGATGTCGAGTGCCGCGGCACAATAGATGGCTTTGCCAGCCTCACAGGCGGCCATGATTGGAAGTGGCCCATACCAATCTGGGGCAAGCATCAGAATCGCATCAATGTCCGAGCGAACTACCATCGCCCGATAGCCATCGATGACCGTTGCCCCCAAATCGCGAGCAACCTGTTCAGCGCGCACCGAGACAGGGGTGCATACAGCCTGAACTTGGAATCGATCGGCCAGTGAAAGCAGCGCTGTGCGGTAGCGGTTTTCCCAGGCACCACCCAGGCCAACAAGGCCTACGCGTAACTTCATAGGATGGGTTGTGGCAGTAAGAGACAAGCAGACGGGAAGCCCGCTCGGACTAGCAAAATCGAACTGCCGAGCGGAGGACTTTGGGGGTCATTATACCGCTACCGGCAGCCGTTCGCGACTGGATCTCCTCTCAGGCAACAGACCTGGTTTTCGTAGAGGATGTGCTGGCGATGCCGTGTGTGCGTGTCGACTGGTTAAAGACACTCCCCGGATTGCTAGCACCTAGTTGGTTTTAGTTGATCGTCGCTGTGTTCTCTGGCCACACACAGGAGACGAGTGTTTCTACTGGAGGTGAGAAATGCCCTTGGCGGACCAGCTGTGCATTGCTACTCTTTGCCGGCTATTTGAGCTTGTTGCATAGCCGAAGCGGGTTCCGTGTGTGGTTCTATTTTGAGCCCTTGCCCGTGTATGGTTGGGTCTTTCCTGGGAGCAGGATGATGCATCAAATCCTGCGTTTCGCAAGCTTGCTTGTCTTTGCCGTGCCCGCTTTCGTGGGTTGTCAGGAAGGCCGTCCGTTCTTGTCCCATCAGGGATTGGGAGGTCGAGGCCAGACCAATACAGTGCAGGCCCGGCAATTGCAAGAACGTGATCGACGTTTAGGACAGCTTGATCAGGACAATTTGGATTTGCAGATGCGACTGGCTCAGGACCAGCAGCGCAGCCAGCAGATGGCTGAGCAGATTCGATTGTTAAGACAGCAGTTGAATGAAACAGCTTCTTTGGCTCGACAATGGCAACAAGCAAAACAGGATGCGGATAAGAGAATTGATCGCCTGGCGGCTTCAACGCGCGCACGAGGAGGGGCGACGATAAGAGCTAATCGCAGTGGTGGTCAGCCGCTGCAGATGATCACTATTCCGGGAGTGGAAGTGCGCCGCGATGCTGATGTCATTCGTGTTGCATTGCCGGCGGATCAACTATTCCGCGCCGGTTTGTCACAACTCAGCCCCAGCGGTGTTGAATTACTGGATCGAGTTGCCGCCGTCATTGTCCGTAACTATCCAGAGCACCATATCGGCATAGAAGGCCACACCGACAACGCACCTTTGGTGGGAGGAATCAGCCATCATCAATTGGCAGCGGCCCAAGCGCAAACCGTGTTGAAGCAATTTTCCAGCGGGCGTCGCTTTCCCACGTACCAGATGATGACAGTTTCCCACGGCGCGAACCATCCGCGCGTTTCTAACGCGACTCCTCTGGGCCGTGTAAAGAACCGTCGCATTGAGATCGTCATTTATCCGGATCGATCATCCTAGCTTTGGGCTGGGTTTTTGCAGCCATAAAAGTACTCTGCAATAAGAAGTACCTTGCGAACGGATTTTGCCTGGTGGGTCACTTGGTCGATTCTTGTGTCGCCTGGCGTATGGCACCCCAGGTGACGTAGAGAAAACTCGTTCCAAGAAATGCCCAGACTCCACCAAGGATGCCAAAGCCGAGGACTCCCACGCCGAAATCTTCCCACGTTGTGTCGGTCGATTCGCTGGTGAAAAAAAAGTAAATGGCGAAGCTGATTCCGAGCAGAATGCCGGTAGCTGTGGCAACCGTAACTGTCATTCCCAATGCACGACGTCGACTAAGCCGGGTGGTGGGAGCGAAATCACCCTGGTTAAGTGGTCTTTCCTGTTGCCTTGCTGGTGGTATGGGAACGCCATCTTTATCGACGGGTAAGTTACCACTTTGCCGTAGCTGTGTTCCCCATGCATTTCCAATCACATGTGCTGCAACACAGAGCAAACCGAGTAACGCCGCGAAGCAACCATAAGCACCGAAATACCGCGTCGCTGCGAAAACACCACCGACCAGGGATATGGCCAGGAACAGAAACACCAATCCAAACTGAGGTTTCGGTAGGCCGCGACGTCGGTCGTCAAGAGGAGGGCGTGTCATCAATAGTAGCGCCGCAGCGTCAGTGTGACATCACAGATTGTGATGCAAGCGTTGCCATGTGTGCGAGTATTGTACTGCCTGATCACGTTGGTTGAAGTGCGTTGCGTATTCTTGTCGGGACACCTGCGAGAGTGTCGTTACTCATCCAGTAGATCCTGCCAGGGGCTGGGCAGAGGTGCTGTCTTGCGTTTGTGGATATGGGTCATTGGGTGGCGAAATGCGATGCTACGTGCATGCAGTCCGATCCACTTCTCGCGTTTGTGCTGGACGGATGGTCCAAATGGCGTAATAGCTCCATATTGGTGATCGCCCAGAATTGGGAATCCACGTGAGGAAGCCTGTAATCGAATCTGGTGGGTGCGTCCCGTCACTAATTCAATTTCCAGCCACGTCCACCGCGAAGACTGACGTAGCACTTGAAAATGGAGTATTGCTTGACGACCGTCTGGATGTTCTTGATCCAAGATTTCAGCCTGGGCGACACCGGGTATTTTTCTCATCCAGTCAACCCAGGTTCCGCTGCTTACTGGTAAGTGGCCTTCGACGAGCGCCCAGTATTTCTTGGTGATGGTTCGCCCTTGAAATTGTTCTGCCAGTCGTCGTGTTGCACGAACGTTACGGGCAAATAGCATGACGCCGGAAACAGGGCGATCAAGTCGGTGTGGCACGCCAAGATAAGGTTGGCCGGGATGGTCTTCACGTTGTTTGAGAAATCGCCTGATGCGTTGTTCCAGACTGTCGTATTGCGGTGGTGCCTGGGTTGGTACTCCAGCGGGCTTTGCGATGACCAAACAAGGTCCATCTTCGTCTAGTATTTCAAATTCGGAAGGGCTATCTGACACGTGTGCAATTCCGTCAACGTCGACAGTGGTAGTAGATTGCTGGTGGGAAGTTCGACCAAACAGGAGAGCTGGCTTCGACAGTGGTGAAGTACTTGTCGAGACGCCGACGGAAGCGGCGGGCTGCGGGGAGCAAGAGCCCTTGCAGGTATCCAAACGTTACAAATTGTCCGTCTCGGCGCAGTACAGTCATCATCGCATCGAGGTATTGTTCCTGGTCCTGATCGTGAAACACCGCCCACGGTAAGCCGCTGACAATCGCGTCGACTTGGTCAATGTCGTGTTCTGCGCAGATGGCTGCGACGTCTGCGACATTTCCGGTACAGATCGTTGCCCGCGGAAATTGTTCTGTGAGCAGGTGAGCAAATTGTGGGCTTAGTTCGATTGCGAGTAAACGGTTATCCGGGTTGAGTCGCTTGATGATGTGTCCGGTGAACGCACCCGTCCCGGGTCCGTATTCCAGTGCTACCTTGACGCTGTTCCAATCGATACTACCGACCATGCGTGTTGCTAGTTGGGGTGAACTTGGTAGTAGCGCTCCCACTGCGCGAGGCCGTGATAGAAACTCCCGAAAGAACTTCGCGTAGTATTTGTTTTTCATCACATCGCTCGAGTTCGTCCTCGGTATGAGAACCCTTGAGGGGGTATTCTGGTACGCGTTTACGATTGTATTGTTGCTCGTCAGTCGTAATCAGCAGGAGTGCGTTTAGACAGGGGAACACGTGTCGCTCCGCGTGGAACTATAGTTCCCATCGTAACAGGCTATGGACGTGTTGATACTAGCATGCAGGGAAGTGTAGGCTGCGCGTTACTGTTGGGAATGGGCGTAAGCATTGTGTGTAACGCGTTATGCAGGCCGCTGAATTATGACGAAATGTTCCGCGTCGGCAGACTTAATGAATCTACGCTCGGAGTAATAGATCTACCAGTACTAAGTAATATTGCTTGGGTAAGGTCGGGATGGAGCATGTGGTGGCAGGCGGGATTGCGATAGTCCAGTCGCTTCATGCGCACGGCATTGACACCGTGTTCGGGGTTTCTGGAACACATATGTGTGGTAATGTACAAAGCTCTGACTGGTGTTCCCTCCTGTCCAGCCGGATTTAGCCTGTCATAAACAGGGCGCTGTCTTGATGGCGGATCGTTTATCGCTGGTTGGTGGGCGGGAGGCGACTGTATTCCGTTCACGGAGGTGGCGATAGCTAGACGCGGACGAGTTCGAGGATGGCGGCTGTTGCCTCACCGAAGTCGCTCTGTTCCATGGCCGGGCTTGCTGCCGCGAGACACTCCGGAATGTCGCCAGAAACCGCCGTCGAGAACGGTCGTTCGTGAAGCGGAGGTTTTGAATCGCAATTCTTGATCTCGCTCACCGTACAATCGAGTCACCAGTGAGCAGTCGACGTGGGCCATGGGCAAGTCCGTGGCCTGGGGGCGATTCAGCCGAAATGTTGTTTGGCAAGATGAATTCTAGCAGCGTCGCGCAGTGAGGATTTCTAGCGCGCGTTTGAAGTAAGGCAGCGGGTAATTAGGGCGTCGTCGTCGCGCATAGTTGTAAGCCGCATTCACGAGGCGACGTGGAATTTTTCCTCGTTCCACGGATTTCACCACGCGTTCAATATACGCCCTGTCTGCCGAGTTTCTTGCTCGGAGTCCGAGTCGCAGCTGGTCACTCAGGCCTAGTTTTCGAGCGGATGTGCGATTGAACACACCACCTGTGGCGGTAGCTCGAAAGTACCCTGTCAGAGGCAAAGCCGTGACCAACATCAACAGAGCTCGGAATACAGTCGTGCGCATCGATGTGCCTCGCAAGCTAATCAGAAGCGTCGTCCGAAAGGACCGAAATCAAGAGAAGGGGGCGTCTTGTACAGCAATGCGGCAGCAGCGGCAAGCTGTATATTTGCACCCGGGCGAGGTCTGCTAGCAAGGCTGGCGAAGTGGTCCACAGCCCGTCTCTCTCGCTTCTTTACCACGGTTCAGCCGTATTGGTGAGGGCAGGCTTAGTTCGGCCCCGCAAATATCCCCCCAAGTCCTTTTGAAGCAATTGGTTAAGGCGTTTTTGGTTTGACGCAAGATTGACAAACGAGCGGCCGACTCAGTATACTGTTGCTACCTGTTTTGACAGTTTTTCGTATGTGTCGTACGCGACGCGCGCAGGATTTGTTTTTTCTCCACACGAATGAACCGAGGGACACGATGTTCTGTATTCCTGGCCAACCTGGTAAGGACCTTTGTGATCGCCATTTGGGTTCGACACGTCGAGATATTCTTCGTGTTGGTGGATCTGCGCTCATGGGAATGAGTCTGGGGCAGGTACTTCAGTTGCAGGCTGCTTCTGCTAATGAGGGTTCTGTTGGTGGCCCAGGTTGGAACAAGGCCAAACGGGTCATCATGCTTTACCTGCAAGGGGGGCCAAGTCATTTGGATCTATGGGATCCAAAAGAAAATTGCCCCGACAATGTGCAGAGCGTTTTCAAGAATATTCCGACACAGCTTCCGGGCGTGCACTATACGGAAAACCTTTCCGAGTTGGCAAAGGTGAACGACAAGTTCACCATGATTCGGTCCATGAGCTATACCCCGGTGGGCTTATTCAATCACACCGCGGCCATCTATCAACTCCACACCGGCTACACGGCAGACAAGGTCAGTCCGTCGGGCCAATTAGAGCCGCCTTCGCCGAAGGACTTTCCCAACTTTGGTTCGAATATTGTACGGATCAAGCCACCGGAAACTCCGATGCTTCCCTTTGTAATGATGCCTCGTCCACTCCAGGAGAGTAACGTGGTTAACAAAGCGGGAACTGCCGGGTTCCTGGGACGCGCTTACGACCCGTATTACTTGTTCCCACCAGGCGATGATCTGGACCAGAGCAAGATGGACAAGATTAACGTTAATGATCTGAAGTTGCGTGATGAGGTGTCGCGGTACCGTTTGGCGCGGCGAGCTCGACTACGGGACCTGATCAATAAGGGGCTTCCTGAGGTTGATCGCGCGGTCGGAAAATATGATCTCAACGAATACTACAAGTCGGCGCTGACCTTGATCAGTTCGGGTAAGGCGCGGAATGCATTTGCGTTGGATAAAGAGTCTGATACTGTCCGTGATCGATATGGAAGGAACACGTTTGGGCAGTGCTGTTTGTTGGCACGGCGATTAGCGGAGGCTGGGACACGAGTGATTGAGGTGATTTGGCCAAAGGTCGCCAATTCAGATCGACATTCATGGGATGTCCATCAAGGCCTTTCAAGTCGTATGAAAAATGAAAATAGTCCAATGTTGGACGCCGGTTTGTCTGCTTTGATCGAAGACCTTGATCAAAGGGGCATGTTGGATGAGACATTAGTGGTGTGCCTCGGTGAATTTGGGCGCAGTCCGCAGCGTGGTGTGAGTACCTCTGGAAACAGTAACACTGACGATGGTCGTGACCATTGGCCCTACTGTTACACCGCAGTCGTGGCAGGGGCCGGGATTAAACGCGGTTACGTGCACGGCGAGTCAGACCAAACCGCTTCGGCTCCGAAGACCGATCCGGTACATCCGATTGAGCTATTGGCCACGATCTATCACGCTACTGGGATCAATCCACAAAGTATCGTTTTGAACCATCTCAAGCAGCCACGTGAACTCGTTAAAGCAGAGGCACTGACGCATCTCTTTGCTTGAGTGCTCGGTTCTGAATTAGGACTCATTGAACGACCACGTGCAGACGTGGTCGTTTTTTTGTTTCTTGACAGCTGCCTTGCGAATGGGGCAGGGGCCTCGTTGACAATTATTGGGGGGGGCTTAGAATAAGGTGATACTGAGACTCAATTAGAGCCCTGTTTGTGGTGAGCGTGGAACGGATGCAGCAGGATACTATTATCAGCACTTTGCCTGGGCAGACCGAAGATGACCGCGTGGTGATTGTCCTGTGCCAGCAGGGTATGGGGCCGAACACTCTGGAATTGCGACAGCAATCGTGGGGTGAAGGGGTAGGCTGGTTTACCCAGAGCTCGGTTGAGATGAGCCCTAGTCAGGTTGCCGATTTGCGCAATGTCTTGGGAGTTTCTCAAGGAAAGCCGCGATTGCCTACCAAATTCCGCAAGGCGCCAGAGGGGCATTGGCAGCCTCGCATCGCACGTGCAGGTTCAGCCTGATTTTCAGCAGGATGGGACCTTGTTGTGTTTGGGCTCGTTACGGGCGCAGCAGGGCATCGCGGTGGCCGGTACAGACGGCCAGAAGGAGGCCTTCAGCGTGGCCCGGTATTCAACTCCTGATATACGTCGGCAGGGGGCTTCGCTCTTGCCGGTTTGCCATCTCTAGCCGGCCATCGAGTTCTTGTCGATGTTGACTGACATCTGCCGGTGATCGCGAAGTAGTTTTCCCAGGTCGTCGACGCCTTGTTGTTCTTGCTTCAGGATATCTTCCAGCAGGATTACGAGAGCTCTGTCTTCAGGAGTTTCTTCTGCTAATTGAATGGCACCCACGTAGTGGTCGACGGCGGTCTTTTCAAAGTCGAGTGAGAAGTCCAGCATCTCTTCAATTTCATTGGATTGCTTGATCGCATTGCGCTCGACTGTCGGAATGCCGCCCAGGGAGACGATTTTCTCGCCGATCTGTTGGCCGTGTACAAGGCACTCTTGTGCGCTGCCCCAGAACATCTGCGCGTAGACTTCTCGCCACAGGCCTGTGACGACGAAGCTGGCTTGAGCGTACTGCGCCAGTCCGGTCCATTCGTGACGAAGCACATGATTCAGTCGGTCAATCATTTTCGCTGGATCCATTGACGTTCCCAACCTTTGTGTAAGGGAGTTTGTTTGCTAATTGCTTCACCTGATTTGCTCTCTGCTTGTCGATCGCATCATAACGAGTGTTGGTCCTAAGTCTAGTCCGAATTGGACTCCTGCGGCCAGCCAGTAAATCGCTGGTTGGGTACGACCGGAGGAACAAGTGTGGGGTTGCCGCACCTCGTTGTATTGAGACCCAGCATCATTATCTAGATGCCCGGAATGCGCCTGGTGTGGCCGTGCAGCGTTCTCGGAATATGCAGCTGGGACGACTACTCTGATTGCCGGTCGAGTTACTTGGGCACCGCTTGCTTTGGCATCACTTAAGCGACTCCTGATTCCGGCGGTAGTACTTGCAGGTGCTCGTATGTTTTATTTGTCACCATGCGCCCACGTGGAGTGCGTACAACAAATCCGTTGCGTAATAGAAACGGCTCGACTTCGTCCTCGAGCGTATCCTTGGATGTGTTCATCGTGTGCGCGAGTGCATCGATTCCGACTGGACCTCCTTCAAACACGCGAATCATCGTTTTCAGGTATTCGCGATCGAGCGAATCCATGCCCGTTCTATCGATGCCTAGCATTTCCAGTGCCGCGCCCGTCACGTCCATCGTGACGATACCATCCGCTTTCGTTTGTGCGTAGTCACGTACCCAACGCAAGCGATTGTTAGCAATGCGGGGGGTACCGCGGCTGCGACGAGCGATTTCGTCAGCGGCCTGGGGTGCAATGTCAGTGTTTAGCTGAGTTGCGTTGCGGACGATGATCTGTGTCAGCTCTGCGTCGCTATAGAAACCGAGATGTTCGCGTATTTGGAATCGATCTCGCAGTGGCCCTGTGAGCATTCCAGAGCGTGTGGTCGCACCGATCAGAGTGAACGGCTTGATCCACAGATTGTGTGTGCGAGCATTGATCCCATCCCCGAGAATGATGTCGACGCGAAAGTCTTCCATGGCCGTGTACAGGTATTCTTCGACGATTTTGGGGATGCGGTGTATCTCGTCAATGAAGAGAACGGAGTGTTCCTCTGCATTTGTCAGGTAGGGCACCAAATCGCGCGGCGCTTTCAAGATGGCGCCGCTGGTCATCTGGAGTCCTACCTGCATTTCACGCGGAATGCAGGTGGCGAAAGTTGTTTTCCCCAGTCCTGGCGGGCCATCTAGCAATAGATGTCCCAGGGCTTCTCCCCGCACGCGTGCTGCTTCGATCGCAATCCGTAAGCGAGCGATGACTTCATGTTGGCCGACCATCTCATCGATGCGCTTGGGGCGCAAATCGCGTTCAGGATCTTCACCTGAGCGATTGCTTCCGTCGATGACGGGTTCGCGGACCATAGCGTTCAATCAGAAAGGACTTGTTGGGACGAAATCAGCAACAGTAGCTTGGGGAACAGAGCGATGCGTTAGTAGTCTTGAGTTGATTTACCAATGCAACCCGATCAAGGTTTTTCAGAGCTGCTATACACGGCTTGTAACATGCTGTCGACGTCCTTGAAAGATGTTTCTTTGGCCAAAACCGAGTCAAGCAATTTGCGAGAGTCGTTTTCAGAGTGTCCGAGATGTACCAGTATCTGGAAAACTTCTTCTACCACATCTTGTTCTACGTCCGCTGTGTGGCTCGCTTGACTGACGTCAACGAGTAACGCGAATTTTGCCATTTTGCGACGTAGTTTGGCGATCACACGTTCGGCGGTTGCTGGGCCGACACCTGGAAGTGAGGAGAGCACTTTGGCGTCCTGATTGCCAATAGCAGATGCGACTTCACGCACGGGACGGACCATGGCGCGCAACGCTTTGCGTACGCCGACTCCGTCCACGGAGCAGAATAATTCAAAGAATTCACGCTCCACATCGCTGGTGAACCCGACCAGTCTAGGGGTCAGACGGCCCTGGGCCGGATTCCCTTCCAGGTAGTGGACTGTGTGCAGGTGGATTTCTTGGCCGACTTCAGTTTCGAGCTGGCGGCGGGCAAACTCAGGTACGAGAATTTCGTAGTCGAATGGAGCACATGACAAGGTCGCTGTGTTTTCTCCAACGCGGAGCAGTTTTCCGTGGATCCTGGTAATCACGACAAATACCTGTTTTCTAGAGAGCTAAATCAGCAACAGCAATTGCTGTTATGCGATTCTTGATGGGCGGATGGTAGGCCGTGAGGCTATGTCATCCTTAACGAGCCTGGGAAAGTGACTGGTTGGCGGAATCGGTAATAATGTGTTGCTGACACAATGCGTTTTTTTCCATAAAAGAGTGGCACAGTGCAATCGCCAGAGCGTCTGCCACATCAGGTGGCTCAGGTGCTTTTGACAAGGCGAATTCCTGACAGACGGCGAGCTGTACTTGCGCTTTCGGGGCGCGGCCGTTGCCGGTAAGCAATTTCTTGATTTGAGTCGCAGCATAATGGAACACCGGTAGTTTTGCCTGGGCTGCTGCCAGACAAATGACACCCCTGGCGTGTCCCATGACGATCGCTGTGCGAGGGCGTTCGTAGTGGCTGTACAGTTCTTCAATCGCGACCGCCGTTGGCTGAAAAGAGGCGATGGCGTCTGCGATTCCTTCGTGTATGGCTAGCAGGCGTTTCTCCAAGGAGCCGCGGCCACCTCGCACAACTCCAGCTTCGACCAGGCGTGGATTGCCACGCGTTGTTTCAACTACACCGTAGCCGGTTATGCCGAGTCCTGGATCGACTCCCAATATCCTGGACGGGGCCGCCGCGGGTCCATCTCGCATGGTGGCGTTCCTTGCCTATGAGTTTACTAGCCTATGGGTTTATTCTGCTGGGATCAGGGAGGCGTGACGCGGTCGCGTGTTACGAGTTGCGCGGATGGCCTCTCATTCGTTGCGCCATCGCGTGGTTCCTTGTGCGTCTTCCAGGACGATACCCATATTCGTAAGAGAATCGCGAATCTGATCTGCAGTGTCAAAGTTCTTATTCTCTCGAGCTGCGTTTCGCAGGTCGATGAGAAGACCAACCAGGGAGTCGGTGAGCTCTCCATCCGATTCATTGCTGGCGCGAACTGGAGGTGTGATAAATAGCCCTAGTAAAAAGGCCAGCTCGCGCAGAATCTCCACGCCGGTCCGAAATTCCTCGAGCGCAGTATTCGTCGTTTTGCTGTCTTCCAGTTTGTTTTCGTCAGCAAACCGGTTGAGCGCGGTGAGCAATTGGAACAGGTCGCTCATCGCCGCGCCAGTATTGAAATCATCATCCATTTTTCGCAGGAAGTCGTCACGTAGTCTGTGCACTTCACTTAATAAGGATGAGTTTCCGGTATAGCTTTGTTGCTGGTCACGGAAGCGGGGTGCTGCGTCCGAAATCTGGTCGGATGTGGGATAGAATGGCTGTTTGGTGATGCGCTGGTAGCGTTCGAAGAAAAGGTAGAATTTTTCCAGTGCCGCACTAGCTTCGGCGACACGTTCTTCGCTGAAAACAATCGTGCTGCGGTAGTGGGTTCGCAGCAGGTAAAAACGAATGCGTTCACCGCCGAGGCGCTCGATTAATCCACGCAGTCCACCCGCTCCCTCGGAGCGGCTCATTTTTTTCGTGGTTGGTTCAATCTCCGGTTGAGAATCTTCATCAGCCGTTGCTCTGCCACCGACTTTGCCTGCCTCTCCGGCACGTAACAAGCCATTGTGCATCCAGTAACGGGCCATCGGTAAGTTGTGGCAGCACTCGCTCTGCGCGACTTCGTTCTCATGGTGTGGGAAGATGAGGTCCAGCCCGCCACCATGTATGTCGAAGCTGTTTCCCAGGATTTTGTGGGACATCGCAGAGCATTCGATGTGCCAGCCTGGGCGGCCGTGTCCCCAAGGGCTGGGCCAGGCCGGTTCGTCTGCCTTTGCCGCTTTCCAAAGTGCAAAATCACCCGGTGATCGTTTCTTGGAAGCTGCATCACCGCCCATCCCGGCTTGCTCTTCGGGACGTCGGTTGCTCAGCTTCCCGTATTCACTGTTTTTTCCGACGTCAAAAAACACATCACCTTCTGACTCGTATGCGTACTCGCGCTCGATCAGGTTTCGTATGAACGTGATGATATCGTCGATATGTTCAGTCGCTTTGGGCATGTGGGTGATCTGGTTGACTCCCAATGCCATTAAGTTGGCGCAATAGTCCATCGTCATTTCAGTTGCGACCTGCGACATTGGGATTCCGCGAGCTATTGACTGCGCGATCAACTTGTCGTCGACGTCAGTGATATTCACGACCCAAGTAACTTCGAACCGGTTGTAGGCAAGATAGCGTTTGATGGTGTCGAATATGACGGGTCCGACCATATGCCCAATGTGCGCTTCCTTGTACACAGTGGGTCCGCAAAGATAGATGCCAACTTTGCCTGGTGAGATCGTCTGAAAATTTTCCTTGGTTCTCGTCAGTGTGTTGTATACGCGAATGGGCATCGGTGTCTCGAGTTGCAGCGGGTCAGTATTGAAATTATTACCGGTAGATTATGGCGACTGATGGTGTAGTAGTGGGCTACTTTTGTGACGATCATTTCCACAGGCCGCATCGAATTTGAGAGCTCATGATGCAGTACATTTCAGGTTGTTGAATCGGTTTGTCTCAGAAGCACAGCACAGTGTGCAGCAATTGCTTCTTCACGGCCAATGGGGCCAACATGTTCTCCTGTTTTGGCCTTCAATCCTATTTGCGTAATTTCTACATTCAGCAGTTCAGCGATGTGTTGGCGGATTTTCAGTTTGTGGTTCCCCAACTTGGGGCGTTGAGCAAAAATGGTGCAATCTAGATTGACGATTGAGTAGCCTTGTTGTTGGATGGTCGTCCAGACTTCCAATAACATCTCGGACGAACAACGTCCACGATTTACTTCGTCGTTGTCGGGAAACCATTCACCGATATCACCCTCTGCTGCTGCACCCAAGATTGCATCAGTGATTGCGTGCAATAACACGTCAGCATCACTGTGCCCCACTGAGTGGCGATTGTGCGGAACTGAAACACCACCCAGCACTAATGGGCCGCCATCGGCGAGTCGGTGGCTATCGTGTCCATTCCCAACGCGAAACACGAGCGTCGTCATCTCTCAAAGAGTTGAGCAGGAGCCTCGGGAGGGCGGGGGATGCAGCGGAAAAACCAAGCCTGTTTTTTCACTGCGACGGCGGGATTATAGACCAAGTCCCAGATTCCAACAATGTGATCCAAAAGCCCCCAGACTCGGGGATTTCGGTCATTTCCGAGTCTGCCAACAGTGAGGCGTACTAGTTGAACGCCAGGGAACCCGAAAATGCGGCCCTGGGAGGAGTGACATTTGACGTTGTTTGGTGTTTGCGTCGCGACAGACCACCGGCTCGCCGGATTTACCTGCAATATAAGTTTGATGGCTTATCGCTTTGCCAAAAGAATCGGTCAACTGAACGCTTCAGTGACGGTCGATCCGCCGTCAACAATCTTGATGGGGCGCCCGATTCCACTCAGGTTTTCGTGGTTAGCATCGATTTCCAAGGCCTGACAAAAGGTCTGAAAAAGGTCTGGAACGCCAACCGGACGGTCACTCACACTGGTACCTGCGGCATTGGTGCGCCCGATCACTTGGCCGCCACGAATACCAGATCCCGACAGGGCCACATTAAAAGCACGTGGGAAGTGATCTCTTCCACCTCGGGGGTTAATGCGTGGTGTGCGGCCAAATTCTCCCATCCAGATCACCAGCGTTTTTTCGAGCACTCCGCGTTGCTTCAAATCTTCAAGTAGTTGCGCGTAGGGTTGATCGATTTGCTGACAAAGAGATTGGGATCGGGAGAAGTTGTCGAAGTGAGTATCCCAGTTGCCGGCGACGACTTCGACAAAAGTAACACCGGATTCAAGTAGGCGGCGTGCCAACAGGCAGCCTTTCCCGAAGGCCGTGTCCCCGTATGCGGATTTCATAGCCTTTGATTCTTGACTGATATCAAAAGCGTTCATCTTGGGGCTGAGCACCATGCGGGAGGATTTGGCGTACAGTTCTTTCTGATTCTCTACTTCTTGGCGGGCCCCGCGTTTCGCAAATTGGCTTTCCAGTTGATTGCGTAATTTGAGTCGGCGAAGGTAGCGACGGCCAGTCGTCGTGATAGTTGTATTTTCCGGCATGCGACTTGCGTCAGCCATCACAAAAGGGTCGTACTTGACACCGAGTAGCCCGCCGCCGCCACCACGACCTGCGCGACCAATGCGCACAAAGTTGGGAAGTTCGTCTTCGGAATCCCCCAGTTGGTGGGCTGCATGTGCGCCGAGGGTAGGGAATTGGACGCTTGCAGTTGGCAGGTACCCGGTGTGCAACAAGCTCTGCGCACGCGGATGGCTGCCTTCTTTGCTGGTCATTGACCGAATCAAGCAGATGTCCTGCATGACACGTGAGACCTGGGGCAAGCTCTCTGCGATTTGAATGCCGGGAACCTGGGTTGAGATGGCTTTGGTGTCACCACCATTTGAATGTGTTGGCTTGGGCGAGAACGTTTCAAACTGGCTAGGGCCTCCTTGCATCCACAGTAGTATGCAGGACTTTCCTTGCCGTTTGAGTTTGTTTGCACCTTGTGCCAGCAACGCTGGAAACGTCAGGGCGCGCGCGCTACCCAACCCAGTTGCCAAACGCAACAGCTGGCGACGATGGATGGCATGGTTGCCGTGGATGGAGATATCCGTTTGCCAAAATCCAGCGTGAGTCATTGTATCTCCGGGTTGAATGCGAGTGCTGCAAGGAGTTGCTGCCACGATGCCATGATTGTGGCCGTTTTAGTTGCGGTGGAGAAACTCGGTTGAGTTAACGAGCGACCAAAGAATGTCTTCAAAGGCCTCTTCTCGGCTAGTGCTTTCTCTAACGTAGCTCAGACAGGTCTTTTCTTCTGTTGGTGTTGGCTGCCGGGCAAGTGTGCGCAAGTAGAGTGCCAGAAGTAGGCGGCGGTTATCCTGGATTTGTCGCAGCAGCCGCCCTAGTTGGGTTCCCGGTTTGGCTTGAATAGCGTTATTCACTAGCTGTGAGTTCATCATTAACAAAGACTGTTGTACGGAGCCGCTGATCGAGTCGCGGCTCAAGCTCGGGTCGAATCCGAACGTGCTATTAAAAAGTCTGCGTGCACCATTGCGTGCACGCCCGTTGTTGCGTTGCAAGCGTTCTGGTATGCCCAGCGCTGCAGAGAGCGAGTTGAACAGCGTATCGGCACGCAGGCGTTGCGGGCGATTTGCCAGGAATGCCGGTGTTTCTGCTACAGGCTGGCTACGGCTCTCTCGTTGATAGGCTGCAGTCGACATGATGGTGCGAAACAGCCATTTCAAGTCGTGATTGTTTGCCTGGAAAGCGGTTGCCAGAGAGTTCAGCGTTTGTGGTGCAGTGCACTGTCGGTCGGGTCCCAAGTCGTCGACGGGTTCATAGAAACCCTGGCCTACCAGTTGGGCCCACAGGCGATTGACGATCGCTGCGGCAAACCACGGGTTCTCGGTAGAAGTCATCCATTCGGCAAGTTGCTTCCTGCGGAGCGTGTCGTCTGCACCCAGGCCAAGCTGGTTTCCATTTACAAAAAAAACAGGTTGGGTGAGAGCGCCAGGTTGTTCGGGATGTTCCAGGTCGGGCATCCGGTGTTCCGCGGTGCCCATGTAACGGTTGTTGTTCATGCGCCGTCGCCGCGGAAAGGTGTCTCTTCCTTCCACGAGAAAGGTGCGTTCATTTCCGTTGCGTTGCGGGCGAATCGCAACCCGCGGAAAGAACGCTGCCAGCTGATGGAATTGTTCACGTTTCCATCGGTCGGTGGGATGGTCATGACATTGGGCGCATTGGATTTGGATTCCCATGAAAATGCGTGATAATTCAGCGACGGTTTCTTCTGGTCGACCGCCATGGGCCATAATTAGTCCTGTTGCACCGTTTTGTTTGACATCTCCATTGGCGGTAATGAAGTGACGGGCAAGTGAGTCCCAGGAGGTTCCTGCGTTTATTTCCGCTTTGAGGAACTGAGTGAGTGCATCTGAACTCAGGACTGCCCGTGGTTCGGTACGACGGTAGAGGATGACATCTCGCCAGTACCTGCCCCAATGCAATCCGAACGCTGGATCTTCCAGTAGAACATCCAGCAGTTTTTCACGTTTAGTGGGCGCATCATCCAGAAGAAAGGCGAGTGTATCTTCCTCGCTGGGGAGTTCTCCTAATAAATCCAGGAACGCGCGTCGCAAGTACGTGGCGTCGTCCGTCCGCGGTGCAGGTTTACCAGCCGACGCGGCGCCTGTTTCTGTTTGAAGCCGACGGTCGATTTGGTTTGCCGCTTCTTTTGAAGTTGGCTGTGCGGCTGCGTAGTTCATCAACAACAGAGTCAGGTTGAGGCAGATGAATGAGCGCAACATGCGAATTTTCCTCGACGGGAGGGATAGACCGGGAATGACAAGGGTCCAGTCCCGGTCACTGACGAAGGCAGCAGGTACAAAGAACCTGCTGTAATGGTACTAGCGCGCCGGCAACTCCTGCGCAATAATCCAGGGAGACCTGTGATTCATAAACGAATAGCAATCTGAAAAAATAACGGGGATCGCGTCGACAGCAGTTTGGCGCGTTTTCCCGGCAGTTGTCTCGGTTGAAGTGGTCGCGTGATTGGACTTGATGACTTCATAGCACCTATGTGAACCCATGTGGCAGTGCAAGGTGCCGTCAAATCCATGGAAAAGTTGCCAAATGTTCCGAAGTGTTGCTGACCGTCACGGCAGCGTGTGGAGTAACTGTCGGGGTGCCTGGCTATAGACGAGTTTGTGGTCAGGCCTCCGGACGAGCTGTCCTTTTTCCGGGCCACCCGGGCAGCCACGGGCCGACGACGACCGCAGCAGCCAGGCGGTCGTCGAGATTCGGACGGAACATCGTGAGCAAGACCAACGGTAAATACCATTCCAGATAGATGCCGCCGTTGTTTCCGTGCCAGAATTGGGTAGCAAGCATGATCGTCGCTGAGCAATTCAATAGCGTGCCAAAGTTTTTTTGCGCCGGCCAAACGGCAAATGTGATGCTCAGGGCAGCAAATGCGAACAGCACAGGCAAGCGGTAGATGGGGTCCCAGCCCAAGTCCCAAATACCGCTAAGGCCTTCCATGCGTGGTCGCATGATCCCGTACATTTGTTGCAACATCTCGAGGAAAGGTCGCTCGCCACTGGTCATCCAACCGGAGACTAAAGCCATTGCGCTCGAGGCGACGAGGGCGCCTGCCAGGAAACGTTTCCAGCCTTTGCGCCAGTAATAGCTCAGCCATAACGGAAAAAGGAACAGCGGGTAATAAATCGTCCCGATTGCGGTGCCAACAAGTGCACCACTTACGAGCGGGTAGCGGTACCAGACGATTGCCCATACGAGTAAAGCTGCGGGTAGCACGTGAGCCAGCTGCCCCGGAGTAATTGCCGCCGATGGTAGGAGCAAGTAAATAACGGCAGGCCCAAGACCCATCTTGAGGTTGTGGAAGTGCCAGTGTCCGACACAGATGATTCCTAGCATGATGGCCAATTGCGCTACCACTGCGGCAGACTGCGTCAGTTGACGATCTGGCGCGGGCAGTGGGACACCGCTGGGAAGTTTTTCATCAGGAAGATTAGTGAATTCTGTGACTTCTTGCAGCATGGGGTTTCCGGGTGCCCCTGATTTCAGCTGTGAAGTAGTGGGGTTGCTACTTATGACATTAGCGATCAGGAACACGAACAACGAACAGCCAATGAAGGCCAGCCCGCCACTTGTCAGGTTAGGTTCTAACAAGGGACGGCGGATCATCTGTGGATCTACAAGTAGACGAATCAATAACAGGCCGCCAGTCACGAACAGCCAAAGGTAACCGGCGCGTTCTATCTGACGCGAGTCCTGAAGGAGTTTCTGCTGCGCGGTTTGAACCGTGGACTCGGCTTCTAAAGCGATCGTTTCAGGAGTAGAGGTGGCAACAGGATTTGGACCGCTGTCGGTAAGCCCTCCGGAAGCAGGGAGCCCTGCCTGGTTCTGACGACTACTGTTCGTTGCCAGGTCTTGTTCCGATGCCTGAGTGTTTGGTGCCGGCAATCCCAGAAGCTTCGGCGCGAGATGTGATTTGTGTTGATGGCCTACTTGGACGAGTAGTAGCCCCGGAGCAAGCAGGATCAGAACCATTAGATCCAGGTTGCGGACACTCCAGAAACGATTGAACTTGAAGAACAAACCGATGAGCAGTAGTGACGACAGGTAGCCCCATGTCGTCACGTGTATTCGGTTGTAGTCCAGGAGAATCTCGCTCATAACGGACAGCCGACTGTGAGCGGGATGGGACGGGGTCCAAAACGGTGGTTATAGGATGCAGCCGATCGACGATGAAGGTCGTCTGCAAGCGTGCTGCTGACCTTAGAGAATACGCCTACCAGAGGCATTTGCAAGGTCCATTTGTGGTGGGATGACTTTCCGGCGTGTTACGGGTTAAAACTGCTTGCTTCACGCTATTGCGAGGGCTAAATTCAAAACTTGTTGGTGAAACAAAACGTGGTCTGGTTTGACCCGTGTCGCTTGAAGGAGAGCAAGAATGTTATCTCACTCGAAAAGAGCCAGTATCTTTTTCCTGGCTATGGGACTGAATGTGTTGTTCTTGACTGCTGGTATGGGGCAGGGAAAAGTCACCAGATATCTGCGATTCCGCGCTGGAAAAACCGTGGCATATGGAATTCTCGAAGGTGATGTTGTACATCAGCTCAAGGGAAATCTATTTGGCAAATGGGAGCGTACTGAAAAAACGCACCCATTGAAGGAAGTGCGAATCCTGGTTCCCAGTCCTCGGCCCACCAAAGTGATTGCCTTGGCTGGGAACTATAAGGATCACCTGGGAGATAAGGAACCACCGAAGACGCCCGAACCGTTCTTCAAGTTGCCTTCCAGCTTGCTTCGGCACGGTGGTCGGATCATTCAGCCCAAAGATCACGCACCAGTACACTACGAAGCTGAACTGGTAGTGGTCATCGGCAAGAAGGCCAGGAATGTTACGCCCGAACAGGCATTGGATTTTGTTCTAGGGATCACTTGCGGCAACGACATTAGTGCACGCGATTGGCAACAAAATGATGTGCAGTGGTGGCGTGCGAAAGGTTCTGACACCTTCGGGCCGGTTGGTCCGTATATTGTTTCCGGGTTGGACTACAACAACCTCGCCATGGAGCTGAGAGTAAATGGCGAGGTTCGCCAGAAGACCAATACCAAGAATCAGATCCATGACTTGGCAACGACAATCAGTTTTATTAGTAAACGCATTACTCTCAGGCCGGGAGACTTGATTTTCACAGGCACGCCTGGCAAGACTCAGGGGATGGAAATCGGTGACTCTGTCGAGGTCGAGATTCAGGGAGTTGGCATCCTCAAGAACAAGCTGGTTGCAGAAAAATAGCCGATCGAGACGTTTGTCTCGATCGGCTAGAGAGTGGTGCCTGCGTTTCCACCTGCCCGTCACGGCGTGCTCAGTGGGTAGCGTGCTGCTGGGGCCGTGGTACTACCAACTGGTGCGTTGGCAGGGCGATTGGGTGCCTGATACTGAGGCGTCTGGTATTGGCCTGCTGGCCGATACCCTGTCGGCGGTGCAGCAGTTTGATTTGCCGGTTGTTGTTGGTAAACGCCAACTGGTGTTCCGGCAGCCGGTGCTGGAACATGAGTTGCTGCTGAGCCTACCGCTTGTTGCGGTGCAGCCTGTGCGGCGGCGGGCTGCTGGGGCTGGCTCAGACGCCAGAACGCATTGGGAACTTCTGGCAA
>MDTE01168547.1_pt1 | contig 35399 bp, 35 predicted proteins | sample 811231 | NCBI WGS metagenome assembly MDTE01 (sample SAMN05326651, study PRJNA326480) | marine metagenome | isolation source: seawater | place: Indian Ocean: Red Sea | collected 2010
CAAAATTTGATCAAATAATTCAATATATTTTTTAGAAATTACTTTATTTGAATATAGATCTATTACTTTAGTTCTAGTAAGGCCTTGAAAATCAATTTTCTTTTGATTATCAAATATCCAATCTATGCCCCTAGCGAAATCACCTGTATCAAAAGGAATAGCTAAATAACCATTTACCTTGTGCTCTATAAGTTCGGCATTTCCACCAACATCGTAAGCTACCACAGGCTTACCTGATGAGAATGATTCTAAAATTGTATTCGAGAAATTTTCATGAAGGCTAGGCACCACAACAACATCAGATGAATTATAAATTTGGTTTAAAAAGTTGTTATTACTTATTTTGTTAAATACTATAGAATCAGCTAAATATGCCTTTAGTTTGTTCGGAATTATATTTTCAGCGCCATAAATAACCAATCTAGAATTGGGTGTTTTAATCTTTTCTAAGGCCTGCATTAGTAAAGAAAAACCTTTATTTGCATCTGTGAAAGGATTATTTGCACCAAATAGTATTAATTTTGAGTTTTCATCAATATTAAATTTTTTTTTAAAATTACATTCACTTAAAGGTCTAAATTCATCAACATTTATTGGATTTGGGATATGAAAATGTTTACGATCTTTCATAATTAGACTGGATTTAGACTTTGATGCAATCCACCTAGATGGACCAACTACATAAAGATTATTCTTCAAATCAAATAATCGTTTCTTATGCAAAAACCATGAGTCATTCTTGTTGATATCTGGATAAACATAAGTTGTATTCTTTTTAATAGGAGAAATTGTATGAGTACCGTCACTAAATGGCCAATTATCATGAAGCGTCCAAACTATGGGTGCTTTTATCTTTTTAATATCGCTAATTGACAATGTGTTATTACATACCCAATGAAGATTAACAATATCTGCATTGAAATTATTAATCATCTTAACAATTCTAAGTGATCCAAAAAAAGAAAAACTGAAATTATGTTTAGGCTTATTTAGCAAACGAAGATATAACACCTCCAAATGATTAGTTATAATATTGACAAGTCTTATTAATGGGTGCTCATTGCAAGACAACATCAAGTATTCAACATTTATATCTTGCACTAACATCTGACAATCAATTTCTTTTTTAAGAGACATGAATAACCTTTTAGCAGCAATAGAAGCGCCCCCTCTGTCTTTGAATGCACTTACAATCAAAACTCTCATCAAAATCCTGAAAATTGAGATTTCCATAGCTCTATTTCGTCATATGGAATAGAAAGAATCATTTCATTAGTTGATGAAATAAAATCTTGCAGTGAATCAAAATCCCCACGCGTTGAAGAACTTAAGTTAATATCTTTGCTAATCTCACTTGCTCTGTTGTCTATTGAGATAATGTGAGTTCTTCTTCCATTTTGAATAGCTCTAATACCTGCATGCAATCTATTACCAACGTAATCAACCTGAATCTCCTGGAGAAAATTATCATAACTTTTAAGATTTGGACTAATTGTCTCTATTTCTGTGTTAAATCCTTTTTTAATGGCATGAAAATATTCCATATCTCCCTGCCCTTGTGGCCAAAAAAATAACTTCTTATATTGGTTTGAAAGTAGTTCTATTAATTTTTGGTCGCTCTCAAAACACTTGTTGTAGTCAGTCAGCGTTAGAATTACATTATCTGCTTTTTTTGTTGGAATATTCTCAAGATGATCTTGTTTTAAATCCCAAACAGACGGGCAGGATGTGTTAATAACATTCTTTATACCCGAACTATTAAGCATTTTAAAAGTATACGAATCTCTAACAGAGTGATGAAATCTTTTGTGCAATAAATACTTAAGAAGTTTTTTGTTTAAGGGATCAGGCTTGCTTTCATACTGAAACCATCCTACGCCACACAGAAGTATATTCTTCATCGTCAATAAATCGAAAATATTAATTGGAAACTGTTCTAAAAATAGCATATTTGAACTAATACTATTTGTTCCAGCTAATATTGTTAGATCAGATGACTGAATATGTTTTTTGCTTTTTTTTCTAAGTCTTTCGGTAAATTGGAGTTTAATCTTAAAACTATTGGAGAGATCATTATCAATAAATTTGTTTACAGACTCAGATATAATCTCATTACCTAAATTATATGAAAGAATTGAAGGATCTAAAATCGATATTTTTTTCAAGTATAGGCTCCCTACGATAAAAGATTTATAAATTTGTTTTTAAATCTTGTAATAATTGTGTCTTTTTTAAACATTAAATTATCGTACTCTTGGTCTGGTACCACATAATTATTTATTTTTGTTGGAATACTTAGCTCATTATTTTCTACCTCTGAGGATAGTGGATGAAAAGTATGGGTAGCATCATCACCAAATCCAATGTTCTTTATTAGGCTTTTGGATGGAATACAAGTAAGACCGCTATTTTTATGTCTTAAATATCCCCATTGAAGAGCCCAGCTATCTGCTGCATTTCCAATAACACCCTCGTATATCATGTCCTTTTTAATTTTTCCAAGTTTTTTACCTAAGGAGTTTTCAAATCCTTTAAGTTGTTCGAAATCCTCAAAATCCTTAATTTCAACATCATAATCTTTCCAACATCTTCTCCATGATGCCCATCCCCAACAATTACCTAGTTTTGAGAAAAAATAATCATGATCTTCTGAATTCCACTCATTCTGTTGGTTAAATCCGGAAATAGAATATATGCGCTTATCATTTTTATATCTGTGTAATAGTTCTTCACAAAAGTAAAAGAAGCTTTTACTTGGAAGACAGTCATCTTCCAAAATAATTCCCATATCTTCATTATTAAAGAACCAATCTATTCCACTACTTACAGATTCTTTACAACCCAAGTTCGAATCTCTGAGCATTGACTTAAATTCACAATCCCAACTTATATTATTAAGAATGTGATCTCTCAATTCATTAATCTTAGTTTTGTCAGAGATATCCTTAGGGCCATCAGAGACTAAATATAGTTTGCTTGGTTTCACATCTTTGATTGATGAAAAAACCTTTTCCGTTGTTTCAAATCTATTATAGATAATAAGCAGAATTGGAATATCAAATTGGCTTTTTTCTTTCATTTGCTTAATAACCTATATCTTAATTGCTTTAACTGATTAGGAATAATAAAATCCAATGCATAGCTGACATACTTTTTTAATGTGATCATGGATGCAAAGAAAAAACTTACCTGATTTCGTCTTAAAATTTTAAAATCTTCAATAAATCTTTTGGGATTTCCACTTACTCCACCCAAATAAAATTTTCCAACTATGTTTTTAAAAGTGTGGAATCTTTTAGTCTTTTCGTACAATCTAGAAACAAAATCATAATCAGCAGATATAGAAAAATTCTTGTTGAAACCACCTAACTTTTCAAATAAATCCTTTTTCACAAAGATTGAGAGATGAGCAGCAGGCATTTCTGTCATTTTCAAGAATCCATTTTTTTTAAAAAGAGGATTTTTAGTGAACATTTTCACTCCAAATTTATCTAAAACATCAACAGAGCCAATTGTAAAATCAAATTCTGAATTCTTAAGAGATATTGATAACTCTCTAACAACATCTGGGTTATAAGTATCGCCTGAGTTTAAAAAACCAATCCATTCACCATTACAAATCGATGCGCCTTTATTCATTGCATCATAAATGCCATCATCATGCTCAGAAATATAGTTTGTTATAAATTTTGAATTCTCATTTATCAAATCTGAAAGATCATCATTTGATCCGCCATCAATCACAACATATTCGAAAGGTTGAACACTTTGATTGCGAATGCTATCAATTGTGTTTTCTAAACCATTAGTATTATTAAGATTGATTGAAATAATACTTATTCTATTTAACATTTATGAAAAGAATGTTGCTTCTCTTAGCCGAATTAATATATTTCTACATCTTCCAAAAAGAAAAGCAGTGATTTTTATTAAATCCAATATTATTGAAATAATGAAGATAATTACGAAGTTCACAGGAAATATGTCACTTAGTCCTACTCCCTTCTTAAGTGGCAGAAAAATAGCTCTTATGAAGAAATATATAATCATAAGAATAGCAAATATAGTCTTTGTTATATTTGGAATGTAGAAAATACTCTTAGTATTCCAGCCGCTGATGTTTGGATCATAAGAAAGATTATTCCAATTAAATGCTAGCAACAGTAATAAAAAACCCATGAAATAAAAATATATGTCTTTATGTGCCTTTAAATGTGGTAATTGAGTTGATGATAGATAATTCCTATACCATTTCTTAAATAATGTGATAATTTGTATATTCTTTAATCCAGAATAATTTAGTAATTTTTGATTTTCTTTATATACTTTTTTATGTAATTTAATCCTTGATAGCCAGTCACCATCTTCACCAGCTCTCACATGTTCAACAAATGTACCAACATGATTGAACACATCTTTTTTTATTACAGATCCTGGTAGAGTTCGAAGTGGATTGCGTCCATATGTTGATGAACGAATATTTTTCTCAAGGATTGATGTAGCTTGATATTTAGTTTTCCCAAAAGAAATCCCTACTTCATTTTCATTTAGTTGCTTTACGCCACTTTCTAACCATTCTTTGTCAGGAAGTGTTTTCGCATCAAGAAATGCTATGAGTTCATAATTTGCTGATTTAATTCCATGATTTCTGGCACAACCAGGATAAGCGCCTTCTCTCTCTAAAATTAGCAGTTCGATATCCAGTTCAGTAAATTTGTTTTTATAAACTTTTATAATTTTATTTTTATCAAAATTATCAGTGTTTACAATAATGATCTCATTAGGAAGTAAGCTCCACTCAGGAATACTATCAAGTATTAATTGGAGTTCCTTATATTCATCAAAAAAAGGAATGATTAGAGAAACAGTTTTCATGTCTTAACTAGAACAATCATTAGTAGTAACCTTTGACTAAATGTATTTTTATTTTTTTCAAATTCTATATGAGTTTTGACCACTTTATTATTTAATCTATTACTTAGACATATTAAAATGCTAAAAGGCATAATAAAATAAATAATTTAAAAAACATAACTTAATATTTAATTCATGCCAAAAATTTCTATTTTGACACCCACATACAATAGAGCTGAATTCCTTCCTAAATTAGCTGACTCTCTTCAAAAACAATCATTTAAGGATATCGAATGGATAATAGGCAATGATGGTTCAAATGATAATTCAGATGAAGTTATAAGAAGTTTTGCAGAAATAGTTCAATTTCCTATTATTTATATCAATTCATCGCATAGAGTTGGTAAATCCAAGATAGATAATTTATTAATTAAAGAATCAAAAGGTGAATATATTTTATGGTGTGATTCAGATGACTATTTTGTAGATGATGCTTTAGAGTTTCTTGTGAATGAGGTCAAAAAAATTCCAGAATCTGAAAAAAAATTATACACTGGAGTACTTGCACAAAATATTGATACTAAAGGAAAAAGCCAGACATTTAGTCATAATGCTATTCCACAAAAATCTATTCATGTTCTATATGATTCGATTGGACAATATGTAATTGGTGATGGGACGAATTTAGTTCTTTCAGAGCACTTAAAAGGCAAAGAGTTTTTAGAGGTCGATTTTTTAATAACAGAATCTTCATTATTAGATAAAGTATTTAATAACAAAAAAGTAATTCTTACGCCTAAAATTGTAAAAATTATGAATAGAACTGCAGAAAATAGCATAAGTTTTGGTAACAAGCTTTCCTATTGCAGAGGCTCTGCATACGCCATTTCAGAAATGATTAATAAAGAAAAATATAGATCTTTACCTAAAACTTCAAAAATTAGACTCGTTTTAAACTATTTTAGATATTCTATTCACGGCAATATTTCATTAAATAAAGCCCAAAATTTATGGTCTGTTTTAAAACATAATAAATTTTTATTAATTTTTTATCCTTTTTCGTTATTGCTATGTCTAAGAGATACTTTGTTAGGAAAAGTTGAAAAAACGCACATAGAGTTTAATCATAATGTTTCTATAGCAAAAATTACTAAAGAAAGTTTATAATAACAGAATCGAATATATCAATTTAACTAACCTTATATAAATAAAATGAACCTTTCAAATCTTTCGCAGGAATATGACGAAAAGGGCTTCATTGTAATTAAATCAATAATTAGCAAAGAGGATAACGAAAGATTTTTAGAAATCGCAAAAAAATATGACTCTGGGAAGACAACTAATGAAAATATCAGTTATTTTCCACATCCAATAAGGTTTTTTGACCCCAGAACGTATAAGCAATATTCTAAGTGGCTTAGCATTCAATTTTATAAAGACTGTTTCTTTCTTAGCACAAGAACAAAGCAAAAGAATTTTCAGTCTGTAGTAAATTCTCTGGACCTTGATGGCTTTAAAAAAATCTCTAGGATAGATAGTTATATTTCCAAACAGAGTAAAGATGATCCAACAGAGTGGCATACTGATCAGGCATTTGGAGGCGCCACCAATCCAGCAGAATTTTTTGGTGGAACATCTGGCTTAATGTCAACGAGTAATATTAACAGGTTATTCATACATTCTACCCCTGTTCAATATTTGAATGGTTGTTTTTCGTATATTCCTTATTCTCATAAAATTAATATCTCTATGAGAAAGCTCATCAATGCAGGCAAGGTTAAATATAAACCGTTTTATTTATTAGAGGATGCAATAAATTTAGTAAAAGGTGAATATAACAGAGAGCTTTTAACTTTATGTACTAAGGAAGAAATTGATCAGTTTATTAATCATGGATCGAATGCACTTAAAAGCGACAAAGATTATGTACTTGAATGTGAAGCTGGCGATGCTATCTTATTTAACGATTTTGGATACCACAAGGGAACTGCGCCACAATTAAATGATAGAGTTGTCTTTAGGTATTGGTATTAATCTTTTTTAACAGAATTATTTGATGTCTATATTTCATATATTCTTTGATAATTTTAAAATCTGAACAAATTCCATATGATTCAGCGATATGATGTTTTTCATTAGAAAAATATTGCCTAAAAGTATTGCTTGTAATTATATTATTATGTGTAGGATCTTGAAAAGCCTCTGGAAAAGGATATATGGGAGTATGAGAGAGAAAAATCCCATCTTGTTTTAGAACTCGCCAAATCTCGTTCATCAAATGAATAAATGGAGAACTTATTTCTTTATTAATATTATTAAATCTGGGTATATGTTCAATGAGATCAAAAGCTGTTATGAAACTAAAGTGTTCATCTGGGAAAGGAATATCTTCATAACCTAATCTACAATGTTTAATATTCTGCTCATCATCATCAAACATATCTAATCCAAAGACTGAACAAGATTTGAATGGATTTGCAGGTGTTGATCCGCAACCTAAGTCTAATGAAATCGTACTTTTGTTATCACCAATATATGGAAAACATATTTCATCTACAGTCTTATTTGTTTGACGTGGCAGATTTGCAAAAAAAATTTCATATATTTGAAAAAGGTAGTAAAAAAAGTGAGAAATCCTTTTAATCTTTTTAAACATATGTTGTGAAAAAGTTAATTTGTTTGATGTTAACCATTTTATGCAAATATGACAATTATAAAATTAGGGGTTTTATGAGTCATGTTTAAAGAGTTTATTTTTAATACGATTTACGATACTTTTTCTTCTTTTCTTTCTATTATAAATGGCATCTAAAACCATGATTTTGCAATCTGAAAGTAAAGTATTTCTCTCTTGCCATTTAGTAAATTCGGGAACACTTGATGAAATCAATGTTGTGTATGTATATGAGGCTAAATCTATTTTAGAAATAGCTCCCCTATTGACCTTCGCAAAAATTGTGTCATGAGGAGAAACTGTTCTAGCAAAATAAGTACCTCTGTCAATTGGTCCATCATAATCCCCAAGAAAAAGGTCTTTTTGATAGTCCTTGGGGTTCCTATAGTCAATTTGATTATACTCATGCAAAAGGCATTTAATATTCCAATTATTATGAATCATTTCAGCCGAAAGTCTTAATTCATAACTACAGATTATATCTAATTTATTTTTTTCATGAGTTTCGGTGAAAAAACCAAGATTCTTTAGGTAATCATACCCATCTGAGCTAAGGCAAAATGCCATTGATTGTACATGTGGACACCTATCATCTAAATGAGGAAATAAAATCTTAAAACGTTCAACTTCAGGTATATTTTTTTCCGGTATGGCTATTGTTGATCCAACAAGATGTACATCTTTAGAGAGATGTTTCAAAAAAATGTCAGTCCAAAAAACATCATTGTTTGGGTTTATAAATGGTCCTCTTACAGATGAGTTTATAAAAAAATAAAAATCATATCTTTGATCTAGATGATTGTTTATGTGATTTGAAAATGCTCCAAAGTCAAAATTCTTATTTGGTGTATTAATAATGGATATATTCTCAAAATTTGGAATTTCAAAATCAATTGTTGATGAGCACAGTATATAAAAATCAATATTTCTTGAGTAAGCTGTTGATAGGAAAAAAATTAGATTCTGCTTATAAATCTTGTCTTTCTCAAAAAAATGATAAAAAACAGCTGTTTGATTATTTGTCATTTTTTTCTATGTTCAAAATAGATTTCAGGATTGCATTTTTTATTTTTGTTGGCATCAGAGAGAAATCTTTGCGAGCTTTGTCTGAATTTAAAATTGAATATTTTGGTCTTAATGCAATATTTCCATCATAAAGAAATGATTCAATTGGCTGAATTAGATTATCTTTTTCTACTAATCCTTCAAGAAAAGCAACTTTATTTATTAAACAAGCAAATTCATACCATGAGCAATCATGTGAGCCTGCTAGGTGATAAATCTCATTTTGTTCAAAGCCAGAGTGTAATCTTTCTATTATGGCAAAAATAAATTCACCGATATCGTAAGCGTAAGTTGGACAGCCAATTTGATCAGATACGATCTTGAGCTTTTTACCAAACTTAAGATTGTTATAAATTGTTTTGAGAAAATTTTTACCGAATTCACTAAATATCCATGAAGTTCTTATTATTACGAATCGGCCTGCAAGTTTAATAATTTCCTCTTCTCCTCTGAGCTTACTTAATCCATATGAGTTAATAGGATTTTTTTTATCATCCTCAAAATAACCGTCTTGATTTTCGCCATCAAAAACAAAATCAGTCGAGACATGAATTAGTGGAATATTGAAATCTTTTGAAGCCATGCCAATTTTTCTTACACCATGTTGATTGATGCTAAAGGCTTGATCAGGATTATTCTCTGAATTATCAACATTTGTATACGCAGCAGCATTTATAATGAAACTTGGCTTAATATCCTCAACAACTGTAAATATTTGTTTTTCATCTGTAATATCAAGCTCGTTTTTTGAAAAAGCGTAAATTTTGGCATTATTTCTTTTGGAAATTTCTCTTATCGAATTACCAAGCTGCCCATTAGCGCCAGTTAAAAGGATTTTCATCTTTCTATAAAGGATTTGAAACTTTGTGCTGAATCATCTTTTTCGGAAATGACAATTTCTTTTAAACTTGGCCATTCTATTGCTAGATCTGGATCCTTCCAGTGGATAACACCCTCATCACCTGGCGTATAAAATGATGTGCACTTATACTCAAAATAGGCCATCTCAGATAGGACCATAAAACCATGTGCAAATCCCTCTGGAATCCAAAGTTGATGCATGTTCTTATCATTAAGTTCAGTTCCATACCATTTTCCAAATGTATTGGAATTTTTTCTTAAATCAACTGCCACATCAAAAACACTACCTTTTACCACTCTGACAAGCTTTCCTTGAGGATTATTTATTTGATAATGTAGTCCTCTTACAACTCCTTTTAATGACATTGATAAATTATCCTGAACAAAATTTATATCAGTCACTAAAACTTCATCAAAATCTTTTTTGTTATATGTTTCAGTAAAAAAACCTCTGTGATCATTAAAAATAGCTTTTTTAATTAAAAAACATCCATCAAGATTTGTCTTTTGGAGTTCCATTTTGGTTATCTTATCATGTCTCTTAAAAAGCTTTTGATGCCATTAAAATGTTTATAGTAATTTAGCATTAGCATTTTTATGGCCAAGATCTTTTTTTTAAAGAATGAGGAGCTTGCAATATTATTTCTCATATATATAGCCTCCTTTTCCTTTTGCAAAAAAAACAATGATTCTTTAAGAGCGCTTTTATAAAGTTCATTACTATCTGAAATCGCCCTTGTGACTGCATCTGTTGCAAAGGCATTAATTGCTTTTCGGTCATCATAATTCTGAGATATTTTTGTTTTTAACTGTGATAGGAAAACATCTAACTTATTAATTTTTTTGAGAGAACTTGGTAACCACTCAGAAGTATTGGCAGAATGTCTACGAATTAATTGTAATTTGTTTCTAATAACTAATCTTTTTTGAAGTAAATGTGATACAAGATGAAGGTAACCATCATGTCCATTTAAATTAGGAGGAAAAGGAAGTGCATATCTTAATAATTCAGATCTAAGTGCAGTTAATGCTCCTGTATTAAAAACATAATCGCTTCCAAAACCGCGCTTAACTTGCTCTAAATAATCAAAAGTAGTTTGCTGTAATGAGCTATCTGCAAGATCTGCATTATGAATTATTAATGAAATATCTTGCTTTTCATTAAAAATCTTAACTATATCAGATACCTTATTTTCATACCAAAAGTCATCTTGATCGGCTAAAAAAATTATATCTCCTTTACAAGAATTTAGTGCTATTTCAAAATTTTTTGTAAATCCATTATTTTTTTCATTCTTTATGAGTCTTACTTTATAAGGTGCACAACTTATAAAATCTTCAATAATTTTTATAGTGTTGTCTGTTGAACAATCATCAGATATTACTAATTCATGTGGTAGTTGAGTTTGCTTTGAAATGCTCCCTAATTGTTCCTCTAAAAAACTATCGCCATTAAAAGTTGTCATAGCGATTGAAATCATCATTTTGCTATTGCTTTTTTAAAAGGTTCTGCAAATAAGCTCCGTATGGACTATTTTGGTATTTTGCAATACATGCTTTTAGAGTATCTGCCTCAATCCATTTCTTGTTAAAGGCAATTTCTTCAAGACATCCTATTTTTAATCCTTGTCTTTCCTCAATCGTCTTTACAAATTCACCCGCTGATATCAAAGATTCATGAGTGCCTGTATCAAGCCAAGTAAAACCTCTACCAAGAGTAGTTGCATTTAGATTGCCTTGTCTCAGGTAATGTAAATTCACGTCAGTGATTTCCAATTCACCTCTGCTCGATGGAGTGAGAGCCTTAGCAATACCTACAACATCATTATCATAAATATATAATCCTGTAACTGCCAAATTTGAATCAGGTTTCTTAGGCTTTTCTTCAATAGAGAGAACTTTCCCATCTTTATCAACTTCTGCAACACCAAAATCTTCAGGATTACTTACGTTTGTTAAAAACACATGTGCTCCCTTACTTTGGTTTAAAGCATCGTTAATAATTGAAGAAAAATCATGGCTAAAAAATATATTATCGCCAAGTATTAGAGTAACAGGGCTTTCTCCAATAAAATCCTGTCCTATAATAAATGCATCTGCAATGCCATTAGGTGAATCTTGAACTTTGTATGAAATCTGAATACCATAATTTTCTCCATTACCAAGTAATTTTTTAAATAAATCTTGGTCGCCTTTAGTTGTTATTATCAAAACTTCTTTTATTCCAGCAAGCATTAATATAGATAGCGGATAGAAAATCATTGGCTTATCATAAATTGGCAAAAGTTGCTTTGAGAATGCATCTGTAAGAGGCATAAGCCTTGTTCCCGAGCCGCCCGCCAAAACTATACCTTTCATTTGTTTCCCTGCCTATTCATTTGATATTTACTATCGAGTATCTCAGACCACCACCATTCATTTTCAACATACCAATTAACCGTTTTTTCTAAACCATCTATAAACTCAATTTTTGGCTTCCAATTAAAAACCTTCAACATTTTTGATGTATCAATAGCATAACGTTTATCATGTCCTGGTCTATCAGTTACAAAACTGATGAGTTCACGACTTGAATTAAAATTATTAAGCTTATTTTTGAAATTTTTATCCATAAAATCACATATCATTTCAATAACATGCAAATTAGACAATTCATTATTTCCTCCTATATTATAGGTATCTCCAATTTGGCCAGATTCAATAATATTTAATATGCCAGCAATATGATCATTCGTATGCAACCAATCACGTATCTGGCTGCCATCACCATATACAGGCAATTGCTTGCCCATTAAAATATTTATAATGATGTGTGGAATCAGTTTTTCAGGAAATTGATAAGGTCCATAGTTGTTAGAGCAATTAGAAATTGTAATTGGCAAGCCGTATGTCCTATGAAGTGCTCTGAGCATATGATCCGAAGAGGCCTTTGATGCAGCATAGGGAGAGCTTGGTTTGTAAGCAATAGCCTCGTTTGATGGCGGATTGTTTTTTGGAATATCACCATAAACTTCGTCAGTCGAGACATGATGAAATAGAAAGTCTTTGTCTGCATCTAACCAATAATCTTTTGCAACTAATGCAAAATTTAAAGTTTGCATAACATTTGTTTCAAAAAAGATATTTGGTGAATCAATAGATTTATCAACATGCGATTCTGCTGCAAAGTTTATGATAATATCTGGTTCATATTTCAAAAAAACTTTCTTGATTTGATTAGTATTTCCAATATTTAGGTTTAGAAATTTATAATTTTCCTTATCTTGGATTTCTTTGAGCGAAGAAAGATTACCCGAGTAGGTAAGACTATCAATATTAATTATGAGATTATCGGATTGACTAACCAGATTTCTAACCATTGAGGAACCGATGAATCCCGCACCTCCAGTTACAAGGATAGTTTTTTGTTTTTCAAGTAAAGTCACTGTGCGTTTTAGACATTATACCAATGATAAAAGTTCATCAATAACAATCTTTTCTTCAAAGTTTTTGCAAACTAATTCTCTAGATTTTGTAATAAATTTAATCTTAACATCATCATTTAAGTTAATCATTTTTTTCATTGCTTTATATAGTGATTGCTCTGAAAAAGGCTCACAAAGTAATCCATTGTAATCATCAACAATTAATTCTCTTGAGCCCGGCACATTTGTTGCAATAATAGGTATTTCCATAGCCATCGCTTCGAGCATTGATCTTGGCAATCCCTCTCTATATGAGGGTAAAACAAAGCAGTTAGCTTTAGATAAAAATTCACGAACGTTTTTTTGTTGCCCATGTAAAATTATATTTTTGTGATTACATAATTTTTTTACTTCGCTATTAGTTAGTCCGCTAGGATTTGATAAGTCAATAGAGCCTACTATCTCAAGCTTTGCTTTAGGCAAATCATTAAGTAATTTTTTGAAAGCATAAATTAATTCTACAAAGCCCTTATCTTTAATTATTCTGCCAACAAAAATAAATGTAAATGATCTTCCATCAACACATTTATATTTGGGATGAAAAAATGCAGTATCGACCCCGGAACCAGGCAATAATGAAACTTTTAAAGGATTTACTAATCTTTTATTTTTAAGGTAATTAAGATCGTCATGATTTTGACAAAAAGTATGATGCGGAATGTTTTTAATTATTTTATAAAGCAATAATATTATTGTCCTTGTGATGCTGGGTTTGAGCATTGCACTGCCAAGACCTGTGATGTTATTTACTACTTTTTTACCAGTAAGAAAGCTTGCCAATGAACCATAGATATTATTTTTTATTGTAAAGTTAAATATAACAGTTGGGTTTAATCTCGAAAATATCCAAATAAAACTTATTAAAATCTTAAGTTCATTCAATGGATTTTTAGAGGATTTATTAAATGTAATTGGTATGAATTTAGTACAAATACTGGCTAGCTCCTCAGATGATTCATCAGCTGGTGCAAGGCAATAAACCTTATAGCCCTTTGAAGTAAGGGCTTCGATACTACTTTTTCGAAAGTTAAGAAGATATCTACATGAGTTAGCATTGAGTATTACTTTTTTATCTTTCATATTTCCAAAAAAAGGAAATTTTTATATGGCTGCCACATCACAGAAAATGTAGCAAAATATAGCCAAACAAATAAAACTAATGCATAGTAGCAAATTATTCCTAAAACTATTAAATGATTTATCTCGCCCTTTTTATAGAATATTTCAGGCATATAAGAAAAAATTACCATTTGAATTGGCAAGAAATACAGTGCTAACCGATCAATTGCTGTCGATGCTGAGGTAACAAATAATAAGACAAATAACAAAATTGATATTCTTGCAAACCATTTCCACAAGCTTAATTGAAAACTATTTAAGGTAAATCTATGGGGCCAGATCAAAAAAATGATTGATGGCAACAGTAACATGGATACCCTAACAAGAGCACCCTCAGACTGATACTCATCAAGAACATAATATTGAAATAAAAGAGAAAACGACTCAGACAAAAAACTTACGTAACCAATGTACAAGAAAACTAAGAATGCTATTGAGAGAATGAAACGATTCTTAGATGATGCCAAGAATGCTAACCCAAATAGTAGGAGTGCTGTCTTATGAAATAATGCGGCGAGTATCAAAAGAATAAAAAAATAAAAAAAACGCTGTTTCGTAAGCATAACGATGGCAATCATTGAGATGCCAATTGCAACAGACTGTCTTGTATATCCCATTGCTACAACCGTGATAAGGTATGGGAAGGAAACACATAATGCTAAAAAAGGTCTAGGAAGATTTCTGCATAAATAGCAGAGGCCAATTGAAAAAATTAATGCGCATATAAAGTTAACTAAATAAATATCGTAACCAATCTTTGAAACGAACCAGTTTAGTCCTGCATAGCCCATGTCATGACGGACATCAAAAATCTCGTCCAGATCTTTATAAGAAAGCAGATCAAAATAAACTTCATATGAGCTCCAATCACCGCCAACTTGATGTCTAAGCCCTATAAAAATGCTTAAAAATATTACAAAAAACCACCATAAAGGATTAAATGATGAGTTGAGATAACCGTTATTTGTTGAGATCCTTCTTGATTCAACAAATGCAAATGTAGCAAGCAGGAAAAAAACTAACCAATATGTCATGTTAAAGTCCCGATGTGTGATTTAGCTATCATTATGAAGGAGATCACTGTAGACATTATTATAATCATCTGCAAGTGACTGATAGTTAAATGCAAATGCTCTAGATTTTCCATATTTGATAATCTCTGATTTTATTTGAGCAGAACTTTGGATGCATCTAATTTTTTCAACTATATCCTCACAAGAAAGAGGATCAAAATATAAGATTTGATTTTCAGTAATTTCTTTAAAAACATTTATATTGCTTGTAATTATTGGGCACTCATTTTGAAAAGATTCTAATATTGGTATTCCAAAGCCCTCGTATAATGAAGGAAAAACAAATAGTTCAGCAGATGAATATAATGAAACAAGTTCAGTATCTCCAATCCCCGACAAAATATATACACTATTATTCATAGATAATTTTTTTATTTTCTTTCTGATTCTATCCAAATCACCATTGTCATTTCCAACAATTACAAGCGATAAAGAAGAGTCATATTTTTTTTGATAAAGCTTTAAAGCTTCTAAAAGATTTGCATAATTTTTTCTTTTTTCAAAATGGCCGACAGTTAAGATGAATGGTTTTTCAATTTTATATTGAGAAAGTATGGAATGATTTTGATCAGCGAAATCTTTTTTAATGCTTTGATTAATACCGTTATAAATGACCGTAATTTTTGTTTCTGGAAATATTTCTAAAATTTCAGACCTCATGGAATTTGAAACAGTTATTACACTATCTGCTTGTCTAATTGCTCGTTGATGAATTATAAACTTAATGAATCTAAACCAAGAAAATTCCCTTATATGTCTTACATCATGAATCGTAAGCAAAGTCATGCCTAGGGGGTTCTTCACTAGAGGAAGATTAAAAGATTCAAAAATATCAAAATTCATTCTTCTCAATTCAAAATACCAGTAGAACAAACCAAAGATAAACCTTTGCAGCGGATTAGTACTCTTTAAGGGTGTCCTCTTAAAGGTTACATTTTGATTTTGAGAGAAATGTTTTTCTAATCTGCAATCTGTTGGCATGTAGACAATAAAATTTAGATCTTGATTAACATTAAATATATGTTGAAAAAAACCAATAAATCTATTTTTTGCGCCTGAAGGTCTATTACTAAAGCATGTTGCATTAATCCCAATTAATTTATTTTGCTGTTTTTTCATGAAAGTTTAAGCCCCAAAGCATCGAAGTGCTTTTGAAGTACTGACTCCTCACTAAATAATTTAACCCTTTCATAAAGCTTTTCTTCAGATATTCTGCAATCTAATGCTCTTGCTATTGCTTCAGAGAGACTATTGATGCATGTTGGTTTTGCTAAGTATCCATATTCTTGATTTAAAATTATCTCATTTGGACCAGTTTCACAATCAAAGCTTACTGGAGTGCATCCACACATCATTGCTTCTATAAGTACATTAGGCATCCCCTCTACTCTTGAAGATAAAATGAAAATATCAGATGCTTTGAAATACTTTAATGTATTGCTTACTTTTCCCTTAAGTATAACGACGTCCTCTAATTTATAATCTTTGATCATACTCTCCAATAAATTTTTATCCGGTCCATCGCCCAAAATAAATAGCTTAAATTTGTAAGAACTTGACAAAATCTTCACAGCCTTAATTAGTAGATCAAATCCCTTCCAATGGGCAAGCGTTCCTGCAGCAATCATTATTGGTAATTCGTTTTCATTAAAATCAGGATCATTTAATGGTTCATCTATTAGCTTCTTCGAAAGCATAGGATCGATGATGTTATATATGGGCTGATGCCTAGAATTTTTAAAGATTTTTTTATATTGCTCAACCATTCCATATGAAACACAACTTGAAACATCTGCCCTATTATGAAGTAATGAGTAAAGTATTTTTAGAATCCATCTCTTTGATAAAATTTTGTTTGAAAAGGTATCATTGGGCGTAACTCTTGAGGAGCATGATAATTTTGCTTTGGATTGCGTTAAGGCATGTGCAATTATCACAAGGATATTTAAATGGTCCTCAGCTGAGAAGACTATATCTGGTTTAGATTGGAAAAAATACTTTATTAAGTGCCAAAACATATTCCTTACTTTCTTAGTTTTAAAGTTGATAAGATTTATGTTATTGAGTGTTGGTAAGTCTTTTAAATTTGGGATATTGCCAATTAATAAATCAACCACATAGCCACGATTTGAAAGTGATTGTGCTAACCTAATTTGAGCAAGTGGCACTCCTGAAAATGCAAATCTTGGTGTGATTATAGCTATCTTCATTTTGAATTTATTACAGATTCAAACTTACTCTCAAATGCGGATAAGGAAAAATTGTCAGAATATATTTTTTTTAGTTTAAGGCCTTCCTCATCAGATGTTGACACATTTTGGTTATTGAGTACGTAAATAAATTCTTCTGATGAGTTACATTCCCATCCGATTGCATCTGAAAATTTCTCATACCCAGTAAATGCCTCTTTTGTTCCTACAATTTTCTTTCCAAAAAATAAAGATTCAGCGATCTTTGTTTTCATGCCAGACCCATGAAATATAGGAGCAATAGTGACGATTGAATTTTCATACCAATCTTTAAGAGAGTTTTGCTCACCATATACTTTGATGGATTTGCTTATTTCAAGCTGTTGCCTATAAACATCCATGCCCTTTCCAATAACAACTAGATCATATTCAATTTTTTGCATTACATTTTTAACAAACCACCTTATACCATTAAAGTTCCCAAAAAACTGGCCGCCAACAAATAAAAGATAATTTCCATGCGATTGATTCTTTATTTCATTACTATAATTGATTATATTTAATGATAATGGAATGATGTGCGTCGCAGAGGCACCAAACCACTTAAATAAAGTTTTTGAATCTCTTTCATTCAGGCATATTCTTGTATCTGAAAATTTAGTTGCAAGGCGCTCAGCTCTATAAATTGCTACTAGAATTGCAAACGACTTTAACTTATAGTCAATTTTGAATTTTTGTAAAAAGAATTCCGTTTCAACATTGTGGTAAAAAAATACAATTTTGACATTTGGGCATTCTTTTTTTAAAAATCTTGAGATCAGTCCATAATTTGATCCATCAATTATTGCTAGATTTATATTATGATTCTCAATAATTTTTTTTAGTTCAAATAATTTTTTAAATGTTATTCCGTCAATATGTCCAAAAAAAAAGTTTAAAATCTTTCTCATCAAGGGTATTTCTTCAGTGCGCATCTGATATGTAGAAAGCTCGTAATCATTTTTTACGCATATATTCCGTATTGCATGATATATATTTTTATTTAATTGCTCTCTACCGCCCTTTGGGTTGTCAGCTAATTCTTTAGTAATAAGAAGTATTTTTTTCAAAAGTTATTGTCGTATGTTTGGAAAATTACTACAGTACCACCGGTAAGCATCTTCAAGTCCATCTCTTAGCTTGATTGTAGGCTTCCATCCTAGTGAATTTATTATCTTACTACTGAGAGTCTTTCTCATAACACCATCGGGATAGTCGTCATCAAAAGTAATTAGGCCTTCATAGTTAGAGATTTTTTTTAATAGGCTACACAAATCATAAATAGTTATCTCTTCAGCCGAACCAACATTTAAATGAGTTACCTTATGAGAAGTTAATAGATTTTTGTAATCTATCTGATCAAGACCAATTATCTTGAATGATGCAGAAGCAAGATCATCAACATGTAAAAATTCTCTGACAGCATTCCCTGTACCCCAAATCTTAATTTCTTTTTTTGAGTTCTTAACACCGTCATAAAATTTACTTATAAGTGCAGGAATTACATGAGAGTTATTTTTTTGGTAATTATCATTAATCCCATAAAGATTTGTTGGCATAAGCACTCGAAAGTCACACCCATATTGTTCAGCATATTTATTACATTGAGTAATTGCAGCTATTTTTGAAATTGAGTACGCATAATTTGTTTCTTCAAGCTCTCCTTTCATTAAACTAGATTCCTCTATTGGTACTTCTGAATCTTTAGGGTAAATACAAGAGGACCCGAAAAATAAAAGCTTTGAGATATTAAATCGTCTAGAGGCTTCAAAAATATTTGAGTTAATTAGTAGATTTTGAGTAATAAAATCTGCAGGAAAATCAATGTTTGCTTTAATACCTCCAACTTTTGCAGCTGCATGAAAGACTAAGTCAATTTTATGATTTTTAAAATAATCTAAAACATCATTTTGATTCTCAAGATTTAATTCTTTTTTATCCGGTGAAAGTATCTTTTTTTCATTAAAAGAGGATATTCCCCTAATCTTCCTATGAATTGCAGAGCCTAGCATACCAGAAGACCCAGTAATTAAAATTGACATAACACCACTTACTACTTTTCCTTATCTCTATGCATGTCTAACACAGACTCTAAGTTTGCCTCATGAATATCATTCTGAATCATTTCTTTGATAAGCTCTGTAAAAGAAATTTTAGGCTTCCAACCCAGAATATCTTTTGCTTTCTTAAAATCACCTTGCAAAGAATCGGTTTCAGTTGGTCTTAGATATTTTTTATCAATTCTGATGATGACATCCCCAATATTTATAAATTTGTTGTTTTTAGGTGACTTAACAACAGTTCCAATTTCTGCACTGCCCGAGCCAGAAAATTTAATTTCGATACTAAGAATCTTACATGCCGTATTAATAAGCTCTCTTACAGAATATTGTTTTCCAGTAGCAATGATAAAATCGTCAGGGTTAGTCTGTTGCAACATTAACCATTGCATTCTTACAAAATCTTTTGCATGACCCCAATCTCTTTTTGAATCCAAATTTCCAACATACAGGCACTTCTCAGTTCCTAAAGTAATATTTACAAGTGTTCTTGTAACTTTTCTTGTGATAAATGTTTTACCTCTTCTTGGTGATTCATGATTAAATAAAATTCCATTGCATGCAAACATCCCATAAGCCTCTCGATAATTAATTGTGATCCAATATGCAAATAATTTAGATATAGCGTATGGAGATCTTGGATAAAATTTAGATTTTTCTGATTGAGGAAAATCTTCTGTATTTCCAAAGATTTCTGATGTTGATGCTTGATAAAACTTCACTTTTTTTTCTAAGTTAAGAGATTTTATCGATTCTAAGATTCTCAGAGTGCCAAGCGCATTTACATCTGAACTGTAAATTGGTTGCTCAAAACTTACACCTACATGCGACTGAGCACCCAAATTATAAATTTCATTTGGTTGCACATAATTTATTATTTTAGATAATGAAGATGAGTCTAATAGATCTCCATAGTGAAGGAACAATTTTTTATTTTCAGAAAATGGTCCTTCATAAACATGTTCAAGTCTGTGAGTATTAAAATTTGAACTTCTTCTAATTATCCCATGTACCTCATAACCTTTGTTCAAGAGTAACTCAGTTAGATAAGACCCATCTTGTCCAGTAATACCAGTAATTATGGCTTTCTTAGATTTCATCTTTATAAGATATTATGAAATTTTTGATAAACTTTGAAATTTTGCATTTGTTTTAATAAGCTGATTATAACTTCCACTGTCAACAATCTTTCCGGCCTCAATAAAATAAATCATATCGCATTCTTTTATAGTGTTTAGTCTATGAGCAATTATTATAACTGTTATATTAGAGGCAATCTTATGAATTGATTGCATGATCTTTTGTTCTGTTAACCCATCAAGCGCACTCGTAGCCTCATCTAATACAAGTATTTTTGGTTGCCTATATAATGCACGAGCTATAGCTATTCTTTGACGCTGGCCACCGGAAAGTTGCACTCCCTTCTCTCCAACCATTGTTTCAAGCCCATCAGGTAATGAATTAATAAAATCTTGAAGTTGAGATTGATTTACACAGTTATTTATTTTTATTTCGTCAATATCATCATTATCTAGACCAAAAGCAATATTATTCTTAATTGTATTGTCTGATAAAAATATTGACTGTGGGACATATCCAACCATTGATTGTAGTATGTATGCATTATCTTTTTTGATAGTATTTTCTCCAAGCATCAAGCTACCTTCATTTGGTGTAAGTAGACCAAGAATTATGTCGATTAAAGTGGATTTTCCAGAACCAGACGGTCCTGCAAAACCAATTAGATTATTTTCAGGAATTTCTAGAGATAAATTACTAATTACATTAGAGCTTTTGTTTGGATAGCTAAAGCTAACATTATCAAGTTTTATTGCATATGGAACATTTTTTACGACTGTATTTGATGACGGATTGCTCATTAAATTTGAATTAAAAATCTTTAAGTCTTTACTTATGCTATCTATAGCTGATTGAGAAAATTTTATACCAGAGAGGTAAAAGTAAATCTGCTGGAATGCAGGTATAAGCTTATAGCTTGCCATCGCAAACATTGAAAGTGTTGGTACTATTAATGAAAAGTTTTCTTTTGAAGCGATCATCAAAAATAAAATTAATAGTACCATTGTTCCAAATGCTAGTAGCTCAATCCAATATTTTGGAATGTCACTAAGAGTTTGTTGTGTGCCAACAGCATGGCCATAAATTAGACTTGAATTTCTAAAGCGGGCTTTGAATTGTTCAGCTCTATCCATTAGTAATATATCCTTAACGCCACCAAAACCTTCATTCATAGTTTTGATTCTAATATTTTGATGTTCGGTTAGTTTTTTACCATTCTGTCCAAGCTTATATTTAACAGATGAAAAAATTATGAAATAAACTAGTCCAAAAATTGTAAATCCAACAAGAGTAACTAAAAAATCGACTGATAGAAGAAATACGACAATAGAGAGTGAAATTACAATTTTTGCATTCATTATAAGTGCTGGTACGACTATTCCAGTTGTAACCCTAGAACACTCGCCGGCTATATTAGTTATCAGCTTGCTACTATTGTTTTGAGTATGAAAAAGCCAATTAGTAGATAAATAATAATCAAACAAATTTGATGAGATCTCTGCACCAATTTTTTGAGCAAAATGATAAATATACCTTAAGGATAATGTTGCAACTATTGCAGACACCAACAGTATACTAACTACCAAGCCCCCCATTAATACCAAAAAATCATCCCTGGAAGTTGCGTTTGTAAGAACATATAAATTTTTAAAAATTTCTTGCTCAATTGTCTGGGGATTTGATACAAGAGCCATAAATGGACCTATTGTTGCAATGCCAGCTACTTCAGTAAAAGCAGTAATGATAACGATTAATTGAATCTTCAAAATCCCAACTTTTTGATGTCGCTCTAAAACCTTGAAAACATCTGAAAACAGCTTAAACATATTTACTCAAGTTCCTAAATACCATTCTATTGACTCTTTAAGTCCCTCCTCAAGAGAGTATGCCGGACTATATCCAATTAATTTTTTTGCCTTTGATATATCAGCGAGAGAATTTTTTATATCTCCCGGTCGAAAATCTCTATGTACAGGTTGCAATTTATATAATTTTCCATTTTTTTCTAAAATTGAAACAATTAATTTAAATAGCCTATTTAAATCATTTGACTCTCCAAATGCTATGTTCATTACTTCACTGTTACTAGAAATTTTATTTATTGACATTGCTGCAAGAATATTTGCTTCAACTGCATTTTTTATGTAGCAAAAATCTCGTGTAGTTGTTCCATCACCATTGATAAAAATTTCTTTATTGTTTATTGCAGATTCAATCCATAACGGTATGACTGCGGCATATGCACCATGTGGATCCTGACGCTTCCCAAATACATTAAAATATCTTAATCCTATTGTCTTAATGCCATAGTGTTCTGAATATATTTTTGCATAAAGTTCATTTGCATACTTTGTAACAGCATATGGTGAGAGTGGATTACCAATATTTTGCTCCTTTTTTGGTAATTCAGGATGGTCACCATATGTTGAGCTACTTGCAGCATAAATAAATCCTTTAACATTCTTTTCCTTAGAAATAGTGAGAACATTTAGAAAACCAGAAATGTTTACTGCGTTCGAACGAATAGGATCATTAATAGATCGAGGCACTGAACCTAATGCTGCTTGGTGAAGAACGAAATCTATATTGTTAAAAACTGATTCTACTTGCTCATATTGATTGATATCAATCTCGTGGAACTCAAAATTATTCCATTGTTCTTCTGAAACCGAAAGCTTTACGTCATGAAGGTTGCTAGCATGTCCAGTTTCAAAGTTATCAATACCTATAACATTCTGATTATTTAACAATAGAGTTTCCAGAATATTTGAACCGATAAATCCAGCAACGCCAGTTATCAACCAATTATGTGATTGGGTTGATAGTTCAGTGAATTTTAAAGCATTCATAATCTCAAATCAGATTCATTTTTTTTAAAGACTGATTTTAGATCATAAATAACACCTTCTGGATTGAGCATAGATTTAATCTTTTTTACACCTATTTTGATAAATTCCTCATGGCCTACAGCAATCATAATCCCATCATACCTAGCATTAAAATCCAATTCCTTAAGCAGTGTAAATGAATCATAAAAGTCGTCTTTGACCCAAGGATCATAAACTTCAACAACAGATAGTTTATCTTGCATAACTTTAATCAAATCAAATACTTTTGAATTTCGCGTATCAGGACAGTTCTCTTTAAAAGTTAGCCCCAATAACAAAATTCTTAATTTCGCATTATTAGAACCTTTTGAAGTAATAAGGTTCAAAAATTCTTCAGCAACATTTTTACTCATCGCATTATTCAACTCTCTACCAGCTAAGATAATTTTTGGATCATATCCTAATTCTTTAGATTTATGTGTTAAATAATAAGGATCTACGCCAATGCAATGTCCACCTACCAAACCTGGCTTGAAATCAAGAAAATTCCATTTAGTATTAGCAGCCTCAAGCACATCATAAGTATCGATATTTATTTTTTTAAAAATTAGAGATAGTTCATTTATCAGAGCGATATTTAGATCGCGTTGAGTATTTTCAATAACTTTTGCTGCCTCAGCAACTTTTATAGACGATGCTTTAAAAGTTCCAGCTGATATTATTGAACTATACATATCGTCAATAAAGGTTGCTGAACGCTCACTAGACCCTGAAGTGACCTTAACTATATTCTCTAATTTATGATCTCTATCACCTGGATTAATTCTCTCAGGACTATAACCAATAAAAAAATCTTTATTGAATTCAAGCTCAGTACCTTTCTTCAAAATAGGAAGGCAAATTTCTTCTGTTGCTCCTGGAAAAACTGTTGATTCAAAAATAATATGTGAGCCAACTTGGATATATCTTGACACAATCTCAGATGCATTTATTAAATAGCTCAAATCGGGATTATTATATTTGTCAATTGGCGTTGGGACTGTAATGATAAATTGCTTTGCGTTGCAAAGATCTTCTTGATTGTTTGTAAATAAGATATTGTCTATAGAGGCCAAAACAGAAGCAGGCACTTCATTTGTTTTGTCATGATTATTTTCAAGTTCCTTGATTCTGTTTAAATTTAAATCAAAGCCTATTACATCATACTTTTTTGAAAACCCTACTGCTAATGGGAGTCCAACATAACCTAATCCAACTATTGCAATCTTACCTACAGTATTTTTCATCAAGGAAATCTATAATCTAGGTAGATATTTTTTCTGATAATGTCGAAGCAAAATAAAAATTATTCCTAAAATGAAGCCGATTATTGTCCCATACATTAAAATTGCACGCCTGTTTGGAGAGTACCTTTCCTCTGGCAAGAAGGGGCTATCAAGCGGATCAACAAGATAATTTTCTTTCACTTTTGCCAAAGTTTGTTTTTTTAACTGAGCTTCGATAAGAGAGCTTATTGATAACTTCACATTATCTTGAAAAGTCTCATCTAGTTTTGAGTATAGATAGTCAAGTGACTTATTTGCTTCATCCAAATCACGTTGCCTTGCAAAATCATTTAATTCTTTTATTACTGTATTAAGTATTTTCTTTGCAAAGATTGGTGATTCATGCGAGGCGTTTAAATAAATAAATCCATTTACTTTATCAAGACGAACATTAATTGTCCCCAAATATGCTAAATATGCAGTATTAAAGGAAGGCTTCTCACGAATCCAAACTTTTTTCTCAATGTCATACCTTTTTAAATCAAGATTATCTTTCTTCCTACTAGAATCATAGTTTTTAAATGCAAGCAAGTAACCTAAAACATCTGGATTATTGTCAATAATCTTTAGCACTAAATCCCTTGAAGTCATTAGAGTCAAGGCCTTTGATGAGTCAGATTTATCATCCTTCAATTTAATGCCTGCAAGCTGTAAACCACCGCCTGCAGGGGAACCGCCGCCAGAAATCTTTGAAGACACTTCAAGTATGGTAGAAGATCTCCATATTTCTGGTTGAAAGAATGAATATATGACTGAACTTATAGCAAAAAATAATATAACAACAATTAAATTAAAAAAATTTTCACGCAAGACATTGAAAAGCTCAACAACATTAATTTCATCATTATGTGGGTTATTTTGATCCATATTTATCTCTGGTAAATAAATAATTATAAACCATGGAGGCTGAAGCCGGAATCGAACCGGCGTACACGGCTTTGCAGGCCGCTGCATAACCACTCTGCCATCCAGCCAAGCATTTCATTATATATTTTTTCATGCGTTGGTTATATCTTTAGCACTTTCTTTGTGTAGTCTATACCTGTTTTAATTGTAATAAGCATACATAAAAAAAGTGTTACATTTGCGACAAGTATCCCGAGATTAAAGTTCAATGAAAATGACACGAAATACAAAAATAATGTCATAAATTGCAAAGAGGTTTTAACTTTTGCTAAATATGTTACAGACATTAAATCTGAAATCTGATTTCTTGCAGCAAAATCTCGAAGAGCAGACACCCAGAACTCTCTGGCTAAGATAAGAAGAGATATGAGTCCAACATATGGATCTTGTAAATATAAAGTAATTGCGAATAAAGAAAAGAGTAATAATATCTTATCTGCAATTGGATCTAGAATTGCACCGAAATCAGTTGTTAAATCATATCTCCTAGCAAGCCAACCATCGAGATAATCACTAACTGATGCAATGAAAAAAAGTATGAGAGTTAAGATATAGTTATTGAAAACTACAAGCCCGATAAAAATAACTGGCGCTAAGAGCAATCTTGACAATGTTATAAGTAAAATAAGTTGTTTCATTAAATTATTTTAAATTAATTGCATTAAAGTTTTGCTTCACAAATTGCAGTTGCAACTTTCCTTGAAATTCCTCTTATTTGCATTAGTTCATCAACATTTTTTATTCCAATTGCTTTTGTCGAGCCAAATTTGTTAATTAATCTTCTTTTTAAAATTGGACCTATGCCTTCTATTTTATCAAGACGTGAGGATTTTACAGAATTAAGTTTTGACTGTCGGTTTGCTTTGATAGCAAATCTATGAGCTTCATCTCTAGCTTTTATTAAAAATTGATAAATATTAGAGTCTTTATGAAGTTGGATAATTCCATCCTCTGAATGAATTGTTTCAGTTTGTCTCACTCTTTTCATACCTTTGCTAATTGATAGAAATTTAGTTCTTCCTACATTACCAAATGTATTTAATGCAGCATTTAAATGATTTTTACCACCATCAATTAGTAAAACATCTGGGGCATCTTTATTTTTTAGCCTTCTCTCTAATACATGTTTAATGCTATTGATATCATCACCACCAATATTTTCTGGTATTTTATAAATTCTATACTTAGATTTTTTGAAGCCTGACTTATCCAAATGTATAATTGCGCCTCTAGCATGAGAAGAACTATGGTGGCTGATATCTAAGCACTCAACAGATAAATCATTTTTTCTTTTAAACAGTTTTGCAAGCTCGGTAATATGCTCCTCAAAAGGTAATTTTTTAAATATTCTTTCGTTCATAACCTGGTTGGCATTTAGCTTTGCAAGCGATATAAAAGCCTTTGAACCTTTAATGCTACTTGAAACGATTTTGATATTAGAACCAAATTTTTTATTTATTGCAGACTGAATTAAGTTCTTATTTTTGATCTGATTAAGAATTATTAATCTATCTGGAAGTTGACTCCGTGAGAAGTACCTATTAAAAATGGTCCTTTGTGCTAATTCATCAATCTCATTGGTATGGTTCTTTTTGAATGATTGAGTCCAAGTAGACTGAACTTTTCCATTTCTTACTACTAAAAAAGCCACTCCAGTTAGATTATATTTAAACTGCATTGATAAGATATCAACATCAATGGGTAAATTATTAATGCTTGATTCTTGTTCTAATTGCTCGAGCGCAATAATTTTTTGTTTAAATTTTTCAGCCTCCTCAAAGTCCAGATTGTTTGATGATGTTATCATTTTCTTTTCAAATACCTTTTTCATAAATTTTTTTTCTGAAGTGAGATATGCCTTGGCGCTTGAAAGATCTTCAAGGTAATCATTCTTTGAAATCAGATTGACGCAAGGCGCAGAGCACCTCTTCATTTGGAACTCGATACATGGCCGTGAACGATTTGCAAATGTGCTCTCCGAGCAATTTCTAATATTAAAGATTTTCTGAATTTCTTTAATATTAATCCTTGCCATCTTTACATTTGTATATGGTCCAAAAAAATTATTATTTGATGGTTGTTTAACTCTCTTTAGTTCAATCGATGGATAAACTTTATCCATAGAAAAATAAATATATGGAAATGTTTTATCATCTCTTAACAAAATGTTAAAGCGTGGTTTATTCTCCTTAATAAGTTGTTGCTCAAGAATTAATGCCTCTGCTTCAGAGTGCGTGATAAAAGTTTCGATTTTATCTGTTAACTTTTTGATTTGTTCAGTCTTTCGATCTTTTAAAGATCTGGTGAAATATGATCTTACTCGTTTGCTAAGATTTTTTGCTTTACCAATATAAATTATCTGATTATTATGAAAAAATTTGTAGATACCAGGAGAATCTGGACACGTTCTTAGAAAATTATTTATAGGGCTTGGCAATATTAAGCGTTGTCTTTTTGTTCGTGATTTTCGCGAGCTGAAACACCACCATCAAAAACACATACAAAATATAACTGTTGGTTACTTTGTGTGTTAAACACCCTATGGAAGACGCCATCTTCAATATTTACTACATCACCTGGTCCAACCTTAAAACGGTCATCATTAAGCTCCATTTCACCCTCACCAGATACAAAGAAATATACCTCTTCTTGTCCGTTGTGGAAGTGGCCGCTTGTACTCATATTAGGTTCGAGTAAAGTACTACTTAAAACTAATTTGTTACCAAATTGGTTATCTTTAACGATATAGCGTTCATCTTGTTTCGCTATCGAACCGCCAATATCATTTATGTTTACTTTAATATTTGCTTTAGGCATAAATTTTTAATTATAAAATTCGCATTTTAATACTTCAGAGGGAATTCTACAAAGTTTCATAAATTTTTTCTAATTCAGCATTTGGATGCCTTGACTCTGTGATGGGTCTTCCAATAACTAAATGATTTGCGCCTAACTTTAAAGCTTCTCCTGGAGACATGACTCGTTTTTGGTCATCATTGTCAGAAGAAAGCCTTATACCTGGTACAATCTTCAATAAATTAGGAATATTTTTCCTTGCATACCTTAGCTCGTGTGCAGAACATACTATGCCATCCATATTAGCTTCTTTGGCTAAATCAAAAAGGTTATCTGCCACTTTTCGAATATCATTAAAAAAAACTCTTTCGACATCTTTTTGGTCAAGACTAGTCAAAAGACTTACACCGATAACTTTAGACTTGATAGCATGTGCAGCTTCCCTTGCCCTTATAAGCATGCTCATTCCTCCAGAAATATGGACTGTAAGTAAATTTATAGGATAGCCCTTAAAGCTTGATATTGAATGCGCTACTGTATTTGGAATGTCATGAAATTTGATATCAAAAAAAATATTAAATCCCTTGTTTGCAACTAAATCAAAAGAACGACGACCGAGTGAATTGAATAAGATACTGCCAATCTTTATCATACAAAGATCAGGATTAAGATCATTCAGTAGTTCACTTAGTCTCTCTTCTTCAGGTGTATCTATGGCAACAATGATCTTGTTGTTATTCATTAAAGAAAGTTTTAGATGATTTGAAATGTATATTCATTGTTTCCCCGATAAAACTTTCATCTTTAGTTTTAGGATTGATGTACCTTCTTGGTCTGATTTTTTTATTTGAAAATACCCCAAAGCTTCTCAATTCAATCCTTTTATCATGGACCAACTCATTAAAAAGATTATCTAAAAGGGTATTAATGTAGTCGTCTGGATGTTCAAAACCATTTTTTTTGAAGTATCTAATTAGATCTGACCTTGTAAAACTTGCTTGATTATTCACTGAGTTTTAAAGAAATTCTTTCTCTTTCTGCATCAATGCCAAATATTATGCATGAAATATCTTCACCTTTCTTATATTCACTGAAGTCAGGAGTCTCATCATCATTTACATCAGATAGGTCTGATGCATGTATCAGGCCATCAATATCGCCATCTAATCCAACAAAAACTCCAAAATCTGTAATAGATTTAATTTGGCCATTCACACTGTCACCAATATTGTATTTATTTTCAAATTCAACCCATGGGTTAGGCTTTGTTTGTTTTAATCCTAGTGATATTCTTCTTTTTTCGTTATCCATTTCAAGAATCATTACACGAATTTTTTCATCTAGATTTACAACTTTTGATGGATGAATATTCTTATTGGTCCAATCCAATTCAGATAAATGGATTAGTCCCTCTACCCCCTGTTCAAGCTCAGCAAAGCATCCATAATCGGTAATATTTGAAACTTTTGCTTCATAAATTCCTCCTATCGAATAACGACCATCAATGCCTTCCCAGGGATCATTTTGAATTTGTTTTAAACCTAGAGAAACTCTTGCTTTTTCTTTATCAAAATTCAAAACTTTAACCTCTATTTCTTCTCCTAAATTAAGAGCATCTTTTGGATTAATAACTCTTGACCAAGAAATATCAGTTATGTGCAGTAGTCCGTCTAATCCACCTAAATCTATAAATGCACCATAGTCCGTAATGTTTTTTACTATACCTTTAACAATCTGTCCTTCTTCTAAATTTTTTAATAATTCAACTTTTTCAGCAGAATTTTTTTGCTCAAGGACAGCTTTTCTTGATAGCACAACATTATTTCTTTTGTAATCAAGTTTAATGACCTTGAAATCTTCAATATTATTTTCTAAATCAGGCACTTCTTTCATTGGTCTTACATCAACTAATGAGCCTGGCAAAAATGCTTTAATTACATCAACCTCAACAGAAAATCCGCCTTTTACTCTTGATAACACTTTTCCTGTCACAAACTCTCCAGTCTCAAGAGCTTCTTCAAGTTTTTTCCAAGCAACGATTTTTCTTGCTTTTTCTCTTGAAATTCTTGTCTCACCATATCCATCTTCAACAGCTTCTAAAGCGACCTCAACCTCATCACCTACATTGATTTGAGCTTCACCTCTTACATCCTTGAATTCATCAAGGGAAATAACTCCTTCAGACTTTAGACCAACGTGAACTGTTACCCAGTCCTTATCAACAGCAAGCACAACACCAGATACAATAGTACCAGGCTTCATTTCAATTGATTTCAGATTATCGTCTAGTAATTCAGCAAAATTTTCAGACATTATTTTTTAGTATCCATTGAATTAAGTGCTGAATGAAATACTTCTTCAGGTGAAAGTGATGAAGTATCTATGATGATTGAATCCTCAGCTGGTAGTAAAGGTGAAAGAATTCTTTCACGATCTAATTTGTCTCTATTAATAATATCCATCTTTAGATCGCGAATATTAACTTTTTGACCTCTATTCTGCAACTCTTTATGTCGTCTTTCAGTTCTTATCTCCTGATTGGCGGTAATAAAAAATTTAAATTTTGCTTCAGGAAAAACTACTGTTCCCATATCTCTGCCATCAGCAATCAAACCTTTTTCATTTATAAATGCTCTTTGAAGCAGGATAAGATTGTCTCTGGTAATTTTTTGGGCGCTCAATTCAGAAGCTTTTTTTGCACAATCTTCTAATCTAAGATCGTTAGATATTTCCCGGTTTTCAAAAAAAACTTTTATTTTGGTGGGATCATTTCTGAAGTTTAATTTTTTGAGGTCTGATTTTGTTTGATTATGGTCATTATTTAAATTAAATAAATACGCGTAAGCTCTATATAGCAGACCACTATCCAAGATTTCGAAATTTAAATGTTTCGACAGTCTTTTTGATAGAACTCCTTTGCCAGAAGCAGATGGACCATCTATTGTGATTATCTTACTATTTAACTTCATCAATACTGGATCCTAGTTGATTCATGTCACTTACAAAGTTTGGATATGATGTAATGATATTTTCGCAGTTGTTTACGGTGATGCCTCTTTTGGACCTCAACCCTGCAACTAAAAAACTCATTGCTATTCTGTGATCATCAAATGATTTAATATTATCCATCTGTTCAATATATCCGGTCTTGCCCTCAATCGTAATACTTGTCTTGTCTGTGTAATTTTTGATTCCGATTGCATCAAGACCTTGTGAGATAGCATTGAGTCTATCTGATTCTTTCACTCTTAGTTCACCTATATCTGATATTTTTGATTTCCCATCAGCAAAAGATGCAGCAATCGAAAGTATTGGGATTTCATCAATCAGTGACGGTATTATGTCACCTCCAATATCAGTACCCTTAAGCTGAGAGTTTTTTACTAATATATTGCAAACTTCTTCATTAGAAACTTGCTTGACTTCAGTAAATTCTATGTTGGCACCCATTTCTTTTAGTACATTAATTAAGGCAGCTCTTGTAGGATTAATTCCAACATCTCTAATTATTATTTCCGAATCTTCTGAGATTAATGCAGCAACAATTAAAAAAGCTGCGGACGAAAAATCTCCAACAACATAATAATTTTTATCTTGTATTGATAAATCTGATGGAGAAAAATAAATTATATTTTTTTCATTCTTAATTTCTGAGTGTATATCTGCCCCAAAGTATTTGAGCATCCTTTCAGTATGATCTCTTGAGCCTATTGGTTCAGTAATTTTAGTTTCAATTGATCCAGTAAGTGCAGCCAATAAGATAGATGATTTTACTTGAGCGCTAGAAATTGGTGAATTGTAATCAAAAAAGCTGCTACCAGTGCTTTGAGTGATTTCTATTGGCAATCTGTGATTATTAGAGTTTAGTTTAAAACCCATTTTTGTTAAGGGTTCAACAATTCGCTTCATTGGCCTTGAGGACAATGACTTATCACCAGTAATAGTTGCATTAATACCCAACCCACTTAAAAATCCAGTAAGCAATCTTGCACCTGTTCCTGAATTTCCCAAATCCAATGATTCTGTGGGATCTTGAAATGGTATTTGGCGTTTTACAGTTTTTACAGTGTTTGATAATTTATTAAATGTTAAATTAGCATTTACTTGATTTAGTGCATTTGCAGTGCAAATTGGATCACTCGAGGAGAGAATGTTGCTAATGAGAATTTCTTGATTTAAGTAAGAGCCAATAATTAATACTCTTTGTGAAATTGATTTATCTCCAGGACAAAGTAGTTCTCCCTTCAAGCATGCTGAATATTTCGCAGACAAATTCAAACTTAGCTAACCCCTTTTTTGATTAACTGTATTTTTTTTAAAAGGCTTTTACTATCGTTTTTTGATGCTTCCTCTAATAATTCATGCATATTTTTGATAAAAGCTTTAGTATCTTCTTCAATATTCTCAAGGTTACTCTTGAATATATCAGACCAGAGGATTTCTGACGACTTTGCTAATCTTATAAATTCAGACAATCCTCCAGCTGAAAATTTTTCAGTATCAATTCCTTTCTCATTAATTGTTTTAATTAAAGCATATGAAATAAGATGAGGAAGATGGCTTGTAGCTGAAAAAAAATTCTCGTGCTCTTCAACACTCAATGATAAAACATCTGCTTTCAAACTAATCCATAAATCATGAATTCTTTGATAATGTTCATCGTGACTAAAATATTTTGAAATAATAAGCTTTTTCTGATTAAAAAAACCTTCAGATGAATTTTCATAGCCAGATTTATGAGAACCTGCTATAGGATGGGAAAAAACAAAGTTTTTTGGTTCATATCCATTTAAAAATTTGGATATATTGAGCTTTGAACTCGATACATCTGTAATAGAAAAATTTGTATTGAGAATTTTTCTATTTGACTCAATAATTTCAATAATTGTAGATGGAGGTGTTGCAAATACAATTATCCCATCATCGTTATGAGCCAGAAATTCTTCAATATTATTAAATTTTTGAACAATAGCTTTATCATTTATTGCTTTTTCAATAGTCTGTGAATTTGTATCCATACCAAATACATTAAATTCTGTTTTATTAAGACTTTTTGCAATCGAGCCACCAATTAAACCTAAACCAATAACTAAAATGTTTTTCATAGCAATTGTTCTAAGGTTTCAATAAATGCGCTATTCTCAGTAGCTGTTCCAATGGTAACTCTCAAAAAGTTTGGCATATCATATGATTCTATTGGTCGTATGATGATTCCGTTTTTTAAAAAATCTTCATATATTTCATGAGTAGCTCTTTTTGTTTTGAATGAAATAAAATTTCCAACAGAATCAATATATTCAATATTTAATTTTGAAAATTCATCCTCAAGAAATTCCATTCCCAAAGAATTAACTCTTACACTTTCTGAGATATGTTCCTTATCGCACAATGAAAAATAAGCTAATTCTTGCGCAAATGAGTTTACATTGAATGGCTGCCTAATCTTATTCAAAGCAGCAATTATTCCTTTTGATGCAACGCCATATCCAACTCGTAAGCTTGCAAGCCCATGAGCTTTTGAAAATGATTTGGTTATAATCAAATTGTCAAATTCATTTAGAAGCTCATTTGTTCTTACGTAATCTTCCCTCTCTACGTATTCATAGTATGCACAGTCTAAGACAACCAGAATATCCTCACTTACATTTTTCAATAGATTTACTACTTGGTCATGATTATTGTATGTACCTGTAGGATTATTAGGATTTGCTATAAAAATAATACTTGTATCTTTGTCTACATATTTAGGAAAATTTTGAAGATCATGAGACCAATCTATCGTAGGCACCTCTCTCAAGTTAGAGCCTAATGATTGAGTAATTAATTTGTAAACAGCGAATGAGTGCCTTGAAGCGATTGCATTTTTATCAGAATTTATAAAAGCTTTTGCACACAACTCAAGAATTTCATTTGAGCCATTTCCAACAATAACATGCTCTGAGGGCACGCCTTCAATTTCTGAAATTTTAGTTTTTAATTTTACAGATGAGCCGTCTGGATAAAGGTGAATTTCATTCTCTAAACCTTTTAATGCAGATAATACTTTTTTTGAAGCGCCAAGAGGATTCTCATTTGATGCAAGTTTAATGATATCGGTTAACCCATACTCTTTCATTACCTCAGAGATTGGTTTTCCAGGTTTGTATGGATTTAGATCATTTATGCCATTATTAAGATTTTTGAGTAGCTTTTCATTCATGTTTCTAGTGGATACGAGCCAAGTATCCTCACAAAAGCACCCTTCTTTCTAATTTCATCAATCACTTTTCTAAGTTTCTTGTCTTGATTGTGTCCTTCACAATCAATAAAGAAATTATGAGAATCAGTTGTCTGTCTTGATGGTCGAGTTTCAATTCTATGTAAATTAATATCTTCTTTTTTGAACGCACTTAAAAGTTTTACTAACGCGCCTGGCTGATTAACTGTTTGTATTAAAAGCGATGTTTTATCAAAACCAGTTCTTGATATTTCTTGATTGCCAACAACAATGAATCTAGTCTTGTTGTCCATAAAGTCTTGAATATTATTGGCATGACATTTGAGTTTATGTCTTGAAATTGCGTGCTCGCTAACAATACATAAGATTCTGGAATCAGATTTTGCTAGCTCTGCAGCTTCTGCAGTGCTTGAAGTAGCTACTCTCTCAATATTTGGAAGATTTTTCTCAAGCCATTTGGTACATTGACCAAGCGCTTGTGCGTGTGAAGCCACTTTTTTTGTTGCTTTCAGAGAGGATTTTGTTGATCCAGCAAGATAATGATTGATATCAATATATGTTTCACCACATATTTTAATATCATAGTCAGTTAAGCAATTAAGAGTTGAATTAACTACTCCTTCAGAAGAATTTTCCACTGGTACAATTCCAAAATCTGAGGATTCAGCTCTTACTTGATTAAATACATCATCGATAGAAATTCTTGGGTTAAATTTAACAGAGGATCCAAAGTGATTTTTGACTGCTCCCTCAGAGTGAGTTCCTAATGGACCTAAGAAAGCAATATTTAGTTGTTGTTCAAGTGACAAGCATGCAGAAATCAATTCTTTAAAAATTAATTTAATCTTC
>MDTE01127757.1_pt1 | contig 35378 bp, 34 predicted proteins | sample 811231 | NCBI WGS metagenome assembly MDTE01 (sample SAMN05326651, study PRJNA326480) | marine metagenome | isolation source: seawater | place: Indian Ocean: Red Sea | collected 2010
CAATGGAACTCATTACCCAATATTCGATGAAATCTAGATGGCTGAACTCCGATAGTAGAAATGAATGTAGAGGTCTAAGGGGGGTGGATAGGGGGGTGGATTCAAACTTGCCTTACGATGTCTGATCTAAGCGTAGCTAAATAGAGCCTGAGATACAGTCTTTTTGAACGGTTAGACAAGGAGAGGAATGGTGGTTTAGAGGCTCATAACCCGAAGGTCGGAGGTTCGAATCCTCCTCCCGCTACCAAACAGAATCCCCATTTCATGCGCTTATTTCACTATTTCCCGTCTGTTTAGTTGAACTCAATAACCCTCATGCAGGGCGGATTGTTCGATTTATTAGTTCAATAAAACAGAACTGTGGGGATTTTTACTTTATATTAAAAACCAACAGCGAACGGGAGTATTAAAATGATATTAGTGCAGCGTCATTTTCATGTCGCGAAAGCCAACCGGACTTCATTCGAACGTATGAGTAGTGGAGGCTTGTGGCCTGCAATGAGAGAGATGGGAGTGCAGATGGTTGCCTATGGTACATGGGGTTTTGCAGGTACCGGTGACGTGGTAGTAACCCATACAGCCTATGCGGATTTTGATCACTGGTATGCCACACGTAGGGGTTATAGTGCGAGTGAGAAAGTTGGTGCCTTTTACGACGACCCTGATATTTTGAATGCTATTAATCACCTGGTGCCCATATACACCGAACGAGATGCTTTGATTGATTACTCTGAAGCGTATCCATTCTTGCTTGATGAAGAATATTCACGTCCGAATGTTCACTATCGTACGAGTGATACCGGGCCAAGCCCGTTGCCACCTACCTTTGGCAGAGGGTCAATAATGGAAGAAATTAATTATGAATTCGGATCAGATGCTGTGGCTAATGAGAGTAAGCAGCAGCTCGCGGAATTCGTTTGGCCGGAGATAGAACGAAACGGAGGTCGAGTGATTGGGTTAGGCACCAGTGCACTTGCTAACAATAATACTTTCACGACGTTCATTTCTTATCCTTCATTTAGAGAATATGCTGAGTACGGTCGAGTGCCTCACATGAATTCAGAGAGCTCAGTGCATGAGGCTTGGCAATCGATACGTAAATCTTCCCAAAGTATGAATCGTCGACTTTTGATAGTAGGGAGCGATTACGGTACGAATTCCTGACATATATTCATTTCATTTTAGATTTTCGTATGAGTGTTTGTAATAACGATAATTTTCTTCATAGAAACTACTATGTTCGGTACTCGAAGTAACGTACTCGGATAACGTGACATATTCTTGAACAGCATCTTCAATGTTTTGAAACCATCCTGCATTTACTGCTGCAATTAATGCTGCACCATAACTTGGACCAGAATTCGTTATTACCTTTGATAGATTTTTGCCGATTACATCCGCAAGTATTTGAGACCATAATTCACTATTCGTTCCACCCCCTGTGACAACAAAAATTTCTGCAGGTGACATTAAGGTTTCCATTAATTCCACGACATCTCTTATCGAAAAAGCAACACCTTCCATAATGGATCTGATCATGTGTCCTTTTGTATGTGAGGAATCGATACGTAAGAAAGCTCCTCGGATGCTAGGATTGTTATGAGGGGTGCGTTCTCCATTCAAATATGGTAAAAAAACCAATCCATCAGAACCTGGGTTCACTAGACGAGCCTCTTCATCTAAATCATGAAATGCACTTGTACCAACAATTTTGTCTGCAAACCACGATAAAGAACCGCCAGCAGATAGTGTGACTCCCATGGAGTACCAACGATCTTCTATACAGTGGGAAAATGTGTGTAATCTCAGATTAGTATCTACGACAGGTTTTGTCGTTGTTTGCACAACTGCACCAGATGTACCGAGACTTATCTGACATACATTTTCCGAGATACTTCCAGTACTGATTGCGGCTGCTGCATTATCAGCTCCTCCTGCAATCACTGGAGTTCCAGCTAAAAGGCCGGTCAGTTGTGATGCTTGTGTTGATACTTTGCCTACTGTCTCTGCCGACTTATGGATAGTAGGAAAAGAGAGATGTTGTAAATCTAAGGATTCGATTACTTCCTTAGACCAATCGCGAGTGTTCAGGTCCATGAGCACCGTTCCTGAAGCGTCAGATGGCTCAGTGCTTTTCTCCCCAGTAAGCATAAACGCGATGTAATCTTTAGCGATTAAGAATGTACTTAATTTTTCAAAATTATCGCTCTCGTTATTTTTTAACCATAAAAGTTTAGGTGCAGTAAAACCTTCTAAGATCGGGTTTCCAATGACAGTTTCTAAAGTTGAAAGATCTAATAAATTATAAATCTGTTCGCATTCAAGTGAAGTTCTAACATCATTCCATAGAATTGAAGGTCTGATAATTTGATCCTGTATGTCCAAAAAAGCTGGGCTGTGCATCTGACCGGATAACCCTATTGCTTTAATATTATTGGGATTTACATTTGAAGTGATATCCTTCAGGGCATTACAAGAAGAACTCCACCAGTCTTTTGGATCTTGCTCATTCCAACCACCACGGATTGTATCTACAAATGTACGCTGACTTGATGAATAAACTTCATGTCCTGATCTGTCGAGCACTACAGCTTTAATAAATGTCGTACCTACATCAATCCCTATAACAACCTCAGTATTAGTCATATATCGAATCCTTGAATTCTTAACTGATGTTCCTCTATGAAGATACAGTGCGAATGTTGTTCTATCGATATTTGCCATATAAATACTTTTGAAGAACTTGATGAGATTTGTTACATAGAGAGTGCCAATTTTAAGAAAGGCAATAAAGATGAAACATAATTTTGAACCTTCAATCTATTACAATAATTTTGGTTCGTATGAACCTGTACTTACTATTGCTTCTGGTGATTCAGTAACTACATCAACTGCTGATGCATTTGGTAATGGACGTAGTGGCGAACCTGTAGCAAAACGAAGTAACCCTCTGACGGGACCTTTTTTTATAGAAGATGCAGAACCTGGAGATCAACTTGTAGTACATCTTGAGAATATTCTCCCGAATAGAGATCATGGCTACACAATGAGTGGGATTGCTCCGCATATTGTAGATGGTGATTTTGTAAATGAATTACCTGAACGTTCGATGTTGAAGTGGTCTGTTGATGTCAATGATGGGACCGCCACACTTTTTGATGAATTTGCTCAGCCATCACATTTAACTATTTCTTTAGATCCAATGCTGGGTTGCATAGGTGTTGCTCCAGAGAGTGGGCAGGCAATTTCGACAGCTACATCAGGGCAATATGGCGGCAATATGGATTATCGTCTTGTTACTCCAGGGACAACAATGTTACTACCTGTATTCATGCCGGGGGCACTTTTTTTCGTGGGTGATGGCCATGCTGTTCAAGGTGATGGTGAAATAGTTGGAACAGGGATTGAAATTTCAATGGACGTGACATTTTCTATTGAACTTCGAAAGAATATATACGCTCATTGGCCACGAATGGAGACGGATACACATATCATTACATTAGGAAATGCACGGCCCTTAGACCAAGCTCTGCAGCATTCGACTACAGAATTGGTGAAATGGCTCTGTAATGATTATGGATATGATGCCCGAGGAGCAAGCCATCTATTAGGGCAAGCTTTAGAGTATGATATAGGTAACGTTTTTGACCCTGCATATACTGTCGCTGCAAAAATTGCGAAAGATCTAATCGCGTAATAGTCTCGAATATAAGTTATTGACATAATGTTACAAAAAATTCATTCATTGATTACTTGTTTAGAGGGCAAAAGTGCTTGATAATTTTAAACCTTGGTGATTAGAGCGCGATGGAACCACCCGTTCTCATTCCGAACACGGAAGTGAAACGTTGTAGCGCTGACGATACTGCCCGGGTGACTGGGTGAGGAAAATAGGCCATCGCCAAGATTTTACAGGCCACCTCTTCGTGGGGTGGCCTGTCTTCTGTAATGTACGTCAGTTGATATCACACATGGTACAATTTGTGACGATGCATTACTATAGAAATTACTAGAAGGGGCGAACTGCGTTTTGACAACTGAAAGTACATCTTCCGAAACTGTTTCAGAATCTGAGATCACTATTGATTCTGAAAATCAAACTGAATCTGATTCTTCTAATAAAGACTCAAACCTAATTTCTAATAGTTCCGAAACTGGTGACGAGATAATGGATATGGCCACATTGCTGGAACAATCTGGTATGGCAGATCTCCGTCCGCTTCGACGAGGTGAAGTAATTGAAGGTCATGTGATGAATGTAGAACGTGACGGCCTAGTTGTTGACATCAGTTATAAATCTGAAGGTATTGTCCCACAACAAGAAATGCTCTCACTAGGGGCTGAACCACTTACTAAAGTTTCCTCTGGTGATGCAATTTTAGTATATGTATTGCAACCTGAAACTCCTGCAGGTCAAGTCGCACTTTCAATCGATAGGGCGAGAGGTGAACAAGGATGGCGGGTTCTTCAAACGCGCTATGAGAACGGTGAAGTTTTTGACGGAGAAATTACAGGTTTCAATAAAGGTGGACTTTTGGCAAATGTCGAAGGTGTAAATGCTTTTATTCCTATGTCACAAGTAGTAGGAGTGAAACCAACTACAGAAGGTGGTAACCCTCTTTCTTCTCAAGTTGGCCGCTCATTGCAACTTAAGGTTATTGAAATTAACCGTAAGCGTAATCGTGTGATTTTGTCCGAACGTGCCGCACTTCAAGAATGGCGTGCAGAGCAAAAAGACCGCCTATTGGAAGAACTTGCAGAAGGACAGATTTGTACAGGTACGATAACCTCTATTCGTAATTTTGGAGTTTTCGTTGATCTAGGTGGAGCTGATGGTCTAGTTCATTTATCTGAACTTTCTTGGGATAGAGATGCACAACCAGAATCTTTGTTCAACATTGGTGATCAGGTTCAAGTATTTATACTAAAGATTGATAAAGACACCAAAAAAATAGCTCTTTCCATTCGCCGGGCTACTCCTGAACAATGGGAACAAATGATTACCAAATATGCAGTTGATGATATAGTGCCGGGGATTATTACTAAGATAGTCCCCTTTGGTGCATTTGCACGATTACCTGGTCCCGTTGAAGGATTAGTTCATGTTTCAGAAGTTGTAGATCGACGCATCCAACACCCACAAGAAGTATTAGAGGATGGAGATATTGTTCCTCTGAAAATTGTACGTATTGAACATGAAAGGCATCGATTAGGTTTGTCGTTACGAGGTGCCATTGTTGATCAGAATTTAGAAGAAGGTTGGGAATTCGATCGAGAAGGACGAGTTATTGCTCTCAGTGATAATGCAAAGCAATTATTTGAAACTGAATCTAATACTTTGGAGTCAAAGCTCAATGAAAGACATGCTGCTCATTTAGAAAATTTAGCCAATCTTCCCGACGAACCTGAAGAGTCAGTTGTTGAAACAGATACTGATTCTATAGAAAACGGTAATGAAACTTCTAAGTCTGAGCCAGCTAATACAAATAATGCTAAACAAGAAGAAGGTCCTATTTTGACAGCGATGCAACAAGCGATGCAACAAGCTCAAGCTCGTCAAGAAGAATCCTTTGAAGATGAAGTATTAGAAAATAAACCTGAAGAAACTTCAGAACCTATAGAAACTTCAGAACCTATAGAAACTTCAGAACCTGAAGAAGAAACTATTGTTGATACATCTTCAGATGAAGATGAAGTATAATTTATTTTATCGATGTAATTTCCTCGATCTTGTCACAAAATTGTGGCACATTAATAGTAAGCGGATCGATTGGCGGGCAATTCTCCCTAATTTTGTGATCGACGCGTTGCCAAGAAGGGCCTTGAGCTCTTTGCATGGTACGAATGGAGCACTAAATGGCGGACCGATTTGATAAATTTACTGAACGCGCACGGCGTGTCCTTACCTTGGCGCAAGAAGAAGCACAACGTTTTAATCACAACTATATTGGTACAGAACACTTACTGCTTGGACTAGTACGTGAAGGTGATGGTGTTGCTTCTAAAGTTCTAGGGAATTTAGGCGTTGAATTAAATAAAGTGCGTTCAGCGGTTGAATTTATCATTGGTCGCGGTGATAGACAATCTACTGAAGAAATCGGTCTTACCCCACGAGCTAAAAAGGTCATTGAATTAGCAGTTGATGAAGCTAGAAGGCTTTCACATTCATATATCGGTACTGAACATTTACTTCTCGGGTTAGTTCGAGAAGGTGAAGGGATTGCGGCTGGAGTTCTAGAAAGTTTAGGTATTAATCTTGAGAAAGTTCGAGCTGAAACCTCTCGTATTCTTATGCAAGATCAACCTTCCGGGCAACAATCTACTACTGCTGCAGGACAAAGATCCGCTCGTACACCTACATTAGATCAATTAGGCGTTGACCTTACTGCGATGGCTCGAGGTGGTGAACTAGATCCTATCGTTGGCCGTGAAACTGAAATCGAACGTGTTGTTCAAATTTTATCGCGCCGAACTAAAAATAATCCTGTCCTTATAGGTGAACCTGGTGTTGGAAAAACTGCTATTGCTGAAGGTTTAGCTCATCGTATTGTGCAGGGTGATATTCCTGAAACATTATTAGGCAAAAGAATGCTTACGCTTGATATTGGACTTTTGGTCGCTGGTACTAAATATCGTGGTGAATTTGAAGAACGATTAAAGAAAGTGATAGAAGAAATTAAATCATCAGGTAATTGTGTTGTTTTTATTGATGAATTACACATGTTGGTCGGTGCCGGTGCTGCAGAAGGTGCTGTTGATGCAGCTAATATTCTGAAACCTGCTCTTGCTCGAGGTGAAATTCAAGCTGTCGGGGCTACAACACTTGATGAATACCGTAAGCATATTGAACGTGATGCCGCTCTTGAACGTAGATTTCAACCTATTCAAGTTGCTGAACCATCAGTTGATGATACTGTGCAAATATTGCAGGGTGTCCGTTCTGCTTATGAAGAACACCATAAATTAAGAATTTCAGATGAAGCTTTAACTGCTGCTTCTGAACTCTCTTCCCGATACGTAGCAGACCGATTTCTTCCTGATAAGGCAATAGACTTGATTGATGAAGCTTCTGCACGTGTTCGAATTCGTACTTATAAGGTACCTTCAGAAATCAAGAATATAAAAAATGCAATTAACACGTTACAAAATGAAAAAGAACAAGCAATCACAGATCAACAATATGAATTTGCTGCGGAATTGCGTGAAAAAGAAGTAAAACTTGAAGCTCAATTGGAAGATGAAGAATCACAAATTAATTCTCAACGTGAAGAAAATGAAATTGTTGTTACCGAAGATGATATCCGCGATGTCATTTCTCAATGGACAGGAGTTCCGTTAACTCGTATCGCAGCTGAAGAATCACAACGCTTGCTTGAAATGGAAAGTTATCTTAAGAAGCAAATCATCGGTCAGGATGAAGCGGTAACGGCAGTTTCTAAAGCAGTTCGTCGATCTAGTGCAGGACTGAAAGATCCTAAACGACCGATAGGGACTTTTATGTTTTTGGGTCCTACGGGTGTTGGAAAAACATACCTTGCCCAAATGTTAGGTGAATTTATGTTTGGCTCTGTGGATAATATTGTTCGAGTTGATATGTCCGAATTCATGGAAAAACATACTGTATCTCGTTTGGTTGGTTCGCCTCCTGGCTATGTTGGATATGATGATGGTGGTCAATTGACTGATTTAGTTCGTAGAAAAAATTACTGTCTTATACTTTTGGATGAAATTGAAAAAGCACATCCTGACGTGTTTAATATGTTGTTGCAAATTTTTGATGACGGTCATCTGTCAGATGCAAAAGGTAGAAAAGTAGATTTTCGAAACACCATCATCATTATGACTTCAAATGTTGGTTCAGATCTAATACGTAAAGATTCACGCGTTGGTTTTGCTGTGACTACCGATGAAGATAAAACTGCTGAAGACCGATATAGAAGAATGAAAGATCGTGTTGAAGAAGAAATGAAAAGAGTTTTCAGACCTGAATTCATTAATCGAATAGATCAACACGTAGTTTTTCATGCCCTCCAACCTGACCATATTCGGGAAATTGTTGATTTGCAGTTAAATGACTTGCGGACAAATTTAGCTGATAAAAACATGACTTTACAAGTGACAGACAGATTACTTGATTATCTCGGTAAAGAAGGCTTCGACGAAATTTTCGGTGCGAGACCTCTCCGCCGTGTAATTCAAAATAAAGTTGAAGATCCTCTATCAGATGCCATGCTTGATTCAGTCTATAACGAAGGTGATTGTATAAAAATTGACTATATTGATGAGGATATAGAAATTTCCCTTGCACAAAATACTCTCGCTGAATCAAATCAAAGTCCTGATTCTGGAACTGATTCTAATGAAACCATAGAACCAACTGAGCCTAATGAGCCAGAACCTGCATTAACTCCTTAATTTTTCTCTTTTTTGATTTGGTGTGCGACGTTAGCTAATGCAAAGGTATTTGGATATTGATCATCTTCCGATGATATTTCTTGTTGGGAGGTGGCTATCGAACATAAAAGTCCGATACAAATAGCACTTGCTAGCAAAGAGGTACCCCCACTAGAAACAAATGTCAGTGGAATACCGGTAGCTGGAAACAGTCTTAGATTGACAGCAATATGCATGATAGCTGGAACCACTAATAATCCTGTTAATGATGTTGCTAAGAGTTTCCCATGTATATCCTTTGATTTTTGCGCGATTGAAATACCACGCCAAAAAATAGTTGAAATAAGTAATAAGACTACTAGTGCCGCAATTAATCCAAATTGCTCTGCGATTGCTGCATATATAAAATCTGATTCACGCGTCGAAAGGGTTTGTAGTACTGATTCTGTTTTTTCTAAACCATGACCAAATATTCCTCCAGAACTCATCGCTAATTCTACTTGTCGTAAAGTAAATCCGCTTCCCAGAGGATCTCTTTCAGGATCTAAAAATACAGCTAATCTTTCTCTTTGATAAGCGGGTACTAGAACTGCGAATATAATTGGTAAAAATGCTAACATGACAGCAAATGTAGTTAATAATCCTCTCCATGGAATTGGCCAAACAAACATGAACAGTAGCCATGTTGTAATGATTACTATTACTGTACCTAAATCAGGTTGGATTAAGATTAGCGCTGTGGGAATAAATATTAAGAAGCAACAGTAAATAAAAATTTTGATATTTGGAGCATTACTTGTTGCTAATGTTGAAATCGATACAAAAATTGCTATTTTGGTTAATTCCGAAGGTTGCAAACTATATGAACCAATAACTATCCATCTTTGTGCTCCGAATTCATTACTTCCAATGAAAATTACTGAGATCAAAAAACTTATACCTAGTAAATAAGTGAACCAATGGAAATGTTTGAGTATTTGATAATTTATTCGTGAAGCCGTTAAGAAAAATACAGATGTGAATAAAACTAGTGAACATTGCTTGATAACTTCAGTTGAAAAAAAATAACTATCTCCAACAAGTGCATCGGTGTAATGTTGCATTACTATTCCTATAAGTACGAGGCAAAAAGCAGAGATACATAATATTGGATCATATTTTACTGATGTAAAAATCAAATTTTGATTGTTCACTGAGACAACCTTTTTGACTGAAAATAATGCTGAAATATTTCGTGTGCTACATCAGCTCCTTGTTGCGATCCATTTCCATATTTGACATAGACTGCCACGGCAATTTCTGGTTTGTCGAATGGTGCAAAACCTATATACCATGCATGACTATCGTATTCATTGTCATCAAATTTTGGACCGAACTCGGCGGTACCTGTTTTCCCGCCAATCTCGATACTATTTGGAGTTGCCCTTCGTGCTGTCCCTCCTGGACTTGCAGCTACACGCATTGCTTCACGCACAATCGCTAATGAGCCTTTTGTATTTTCAAGGTTATCGTTAATGACTACGGGAACATCTTTTTTGATACCCGCTGAGATAGTTTGCTTAACTAATCGTGGCTGTATTATTTTTCCATCATTTGCTATTGCGGCGGTCCATACTGCCATTTGAAGAGGCGTTACCGTTAGATAACCTTGTCCAATACCATAGGTATAAGTGTCACCTAAGTACCAAGGCTCTCCATGATGGTGTTGTTTCCATGTTGGATCTGGCACTAAACCAGAAGTTTCTCCTGGCAAATCAATGTTCGTATCTTTGCCGAATCCCGCATATCGAGAATATTCGGCAAGTTTTTCACTTCCAAGACCTTCGAATTCAACTATTCCATTGCTTTTATATCCTCCAGCTAAGTAATAAAAATAAACATCTGAAGATCTGGCTAATCCCCAGTAAAGATCAGTGGTGCCATGCGCTGCCCAATCACGAAAAACATAAGTCACCTCTGGGTTGTATTGGTCGCGAATTGTTAATGCGCCAGTACTGGTAATTTTTGTGTTAGGTGTTGCTATACCCTCTTCTAAGGCTGCATATGCAACCAAAGTTTTGAAGACAGATCCTGGAGGATAGCTGTCCATATATGTTCGATCAATTAATGGTTGTAAGGGATCATTGAGTAATTGATTTATTGAATTTTCATTATTAGATGACATGGTATTTATGTCAAAAGTTGGTAGTGAGACCTGCGCTAAAATATCACCAGTTTCTATATCTAGTGCTACTGCCGCACCTGCACTTGAGTTAGGTTTAGGTCTTTGTAGTGATGTTTCTAAACCATCTTCCATTGCTTTGAGTAAGGCTGTTTGAGTTATTTTTTGAAGATCGCTTTTGATCGTCAGTATCAAATCTGTACCATTATGACCGTCTAGCCTAACTAGCTCAGTTAGTTCTTTTCCTGTAGCACTCATTCTACTGATTCTTCTCGATGGTTTTCCGCGTAGTTGATTTTCATAAATAAGTTCTATGCCAGTTTTACCTATTCGTGAATTTTGAGGATATCCAGCGGATATATATTCTTTTAGTTCGCTACTATCTAATGGACCTGTATGGCCCAAAATATGAGAGTAAAGTGTACCTTCAAAATAAATGCGCTGAGGTACAGAAATGATATTGATAGAATCAATTGGGGATGTTTTCCATTTGATATTGATAGCTTCATATGAAGACAATGTTTGATGTATAGAGATGGGAGTATATGGATCTAATTTTTTTTTGCTTTCGAGCATCTCTAATATTTGACCTTTTGAAATCCCAATTGCTGTAGAAATCGAATCAAGTGTTGATTCTAAATCTTCGTTATTGCTTGGCAATTCAGCAGGTGTGATTTGTACTAGGTATAGTGGTTTGTTGTCAGCAACTAAATTGCCATTCGAATCATATATTTTACCTCGCGATACTTCTGAATGAATGACAGTCAAATACTCTCCACTCGATAAAATTGGCATAGACAGAGGATTGATATATTGAATTTGCAGTACTTTAAAGCTGATAATAAGCATTATTATTATGAAAGATAACTGTACAATCAGGAATCTATAATTTTGGCGAAAAATAGGTAAGTTCTTCAATGCATGTATTCCCTATTATTCAGTACAGAACTTAATATAAAAGTTAAGGCTCCCGTCGTAATCCCTGTTATGAGAATTGCACTTATGATTTGCTGATGTAGTGATACAATAAGTGAAAGATCATCAGTTACTAGCATTAAGAGAAATATATAAATTAATGATGTAATAACACCAGTTAATGTTGCTATCGTGAACATTTTCATACGTTGATTTAATAAGTTTTTCTGAGGAAAAATAATTAAACTTCCAGAGATCAATACGGTTATTAAAACTAGTAAAAAAGTAATGTTATCTTCATTGGAACTTAACCCCAAAAGAATTGTAATCGGCATAGTTGCAACTAATGCACTAGTAAAAAAACGATGTATAAACATTGTGATCAATATTGCCAAGGGTAAATTAGGTATGATCCATGGATTTACGTCAGGATTTGAATTGATAGTGATATAAATTAAGGTTCCGAATAATACAAATATTTGCCAAAAAAAAATCAATCAATAATCCTTTCAGACTGTTTGAGAGGTGGATTATTTTTCTTAGTAATGATCTTAACTCGTTCTATATTACGCAGATCACTCAATGGTTCTACGCGAATTTCAAGATGCATATCTTGATTGATTAAATCAACAGAGGTAATCTTTCCAATCAATAATCCACCTGGTACTAGACCTCCCATAGCTGATGTAACTACAAATTCGTCCACAGAAATCAATGCATCTTTTTCAACAAATGCTAAATTTAGGTAGTTATAGGCACCCTCTAAAGATCCATATGCACGTGCACCTTGAACTATTGCGGGAATAGATGAACGTGAATCGGTAATTAATTGGATCCACGATTGCGTTGTTGATACATCAGAAACCAAGCCAATGAATAAACCTTCTGTGCCGAGTACAGCTTGATTTATCTCAACACCATCATTCGTACCTTTACTTACAAGAATTGTCATCCTACTTGGAATAACATCACGTGCTATAACATCAGCTGAGAGTACTTCTGTATTAGTCCCTAATATTCTTTGTTGGTTGGAAGTTTCGAGTTGCTCTAAAGCTAGTTGCTCATGCGCATTACTTAATTGCACTTGAAGATCATTAACTTTTTTTCGAAGTAATAAATTTTCTTCAACCAGAGAATTACTGATAATTAATTGGTTTACGATATCTACTAACGGATTTGTTATAGTTGAGCTAAATCTAAATGAATGTTCAAAAGGTTGTTCAAATTTTGATTCTATATATTTAAATGCTTTTTCGTTAGTAATTAATAGACTCATTGAAAGTAAGAAAATCGTTGTCAACACAACAGTGAGTATTGTGCGGTTCATATTTATATCTTCAGCTAGTTATTTGTCATTAGCGATATCTTTGTTTTGTTCCTAAGGAAGACTGAATTTTCTCCAATGTTGAAGTTTCTTCTAAAGCCTCTCCGCAACCTCTAACTACACTTCTTAGTGGATCTTCAGTTACATACACAGGGAATCGAGTCTCGTTTGCAAGTCTGCGATCTAAACCATTTAACAGTGAACCACCACCAGTCATTACTATTCCATGTGCCATTAAATCAGTAATTAATTCTGGAGGTGTGTTTTCAATAGTGTCGCGTACGGTACGAATTATTTCATTTGTTACGCTCGATAATGCATCACGTATTTCGATAGTGGATACCTCGACTAACTTTGGTAATCCAGTTGCCAAGTCTCTACCACGTAGTTCTACAATTTCCTCTTCATCTAAAGGAAATGCAGTACCTGCTGCTATTTTAATTTCTTCAGCACTTCGTTCACCTAATAATAAGTTATGGAATTGCCGTGCATACATAATAATTGCGTCATCCATAGCATCACCGGCAGCTCTTACTGAAGCTGATTTTACAATCCCTCCAAGTGCAATGACAGCAACTTCTGTCGTACCACCACCAATGTCTACAACCATTACACCTGCAGGTTCCATGACATCTAAATGTGCTCCTATTGCCGCGGCCATTGGTTCTTCTAAAAGATAAGTTGATCTTGATCCTGCACCAGATGCTGCATCCAATACTGCGCGTTTCTCTACTTCGGTTGCTCCAGAAGGTATACCGACAACTAGACGCGGGCGTGGTAATCCTGGAGCAAATTTTTCGTGCACTGATTTAATGAAATATTGAAGCATTAGTTCAGTTGCTCTAAAGTCTGAAATTACTCCATCGCGAAGTGGTCGTGCAGCTACTATTGTTGAAGGTGTGCGTCCAACCATTCGTTTAGCTTCAGAACCAATTGCTAAAATTTGCTTTGTTATTTTATCGACAGCGACTACTGAAGGTTCGTCGAGTACTATCCCTCTTCCTCGGACATTGACTAATGTATTGGCGGTGCCTAAATCAATACCGATATCATGAGAAAATCTCCCAAGAAAAGAAGACAATGGATTGATCATTGTAACTCACAAGCGGGGAGTGGTTATTTATTGTTAACAAGATTATACATCTTAGCTGAAGTGGATATCAACTTTTTTATGAATTGAGGCGATATACTCTTGTACTGCCATCGCTACCTGAAACAATACGTTTTTTCTGGATTAATGATCGAAGTGCAGTTGCGAGATGGCCTCCGTCGGTCTCTATCATTTTGTTGATATCTTTTTTTGAAAGTTGCTCACTTTCGCCTAAGGCATTTTCAATAATTTCCTCTAGTTCAATTAGACTTGGCATAAATTTCCTTTTCTAATTCTATCGATTTTTATTGGCTAGATAATTAATAAACTCATCTTCAGTCATAATATTAATTTCTAATGTTTTTGCTTGTTCTAATTTTTTACCACCATCTGTGCCAATTACCAAGTAATCAAGCTGTTTAGTGATTGTTCTGCTGTATCGACCACCTAAGTTAGTGATTAAATTTTCGAATTCATTGCGTGACCATGTATTGAATTTTCCTGTGCATGCAAGTACAAGGTTATTTAGCGGACCACCTGTTTTTTGATCACTTGATGAAGTGTTTACTCCTAAATCTTGTAAAGTCATGATTAATTGTCGGTTATCTTCAATTGAAAAAAAATGCGCTATTGAATTTGCTGTAACAGTACCGATTCCCTGTATTTTTTCAATATCTTCTACTGTTGAAGTTGTTAGGTTGTCTAGGTTATTAAATGATTGAATTAATAACCTAGCTGTCTCGCTTCCTACATGACGTATCCCTAACCCGATTAATAATTTTTCAAGAGGTTGTTTTTTGCTTTCTTCGATACCTTGATATAAATTTTCAAGTGTTTTTGCACCGTAGCCTGGTAATTTAATTAATTCCGAATGATGTGTTTTTAGAGTATAAATATCTGCAAGTGATCGTAAAAAATTTAAATTTACTAGTTCTTTTGCACGTTCTTCGCCGAACCCTTCAATATTCATAGCTGTTTTACTTGCAAAATGTTCTATTTGTCGACTTATTTGTGCGGGACACATACTATTCAAACAATAATAAGCAGCATTATCAAAATCTTTCGTAATTGTACTGTCACAGCTTGGACAAGAGTTAGGCATTTTAAATTCAGTTGTATTTTTAAATTTACGATTCGCAAGAATCGGTGCCACTACTTGTGGAATGACATCACCCGCTCGCTGAATAATGACATCATCTCCTGATCGTAGGTCTAATTTTTGTATGTGATCAAAATTATGGAGTGTCGCCATACTAATTTTTGCCCCTCCAACTATAACGGGTTCTAATTTTGCATAAGGTGTAATGATTCCAGTTCTTCCTACTGAGACTTCAATTTGCTGTATTTTCGTCACCGCTTGTTCGGCTGGAAATTTCCAAGCGATTGCCCATCTGGGCTCACGACCAGCGATACCTAATTGTTGTTGAGTTTGTAAATTGTTAATCTTAATTACTACTCCATCAATGTCGTAATCAAGTGTTTCTCGTTGTTGTTCTAATTTTTCACAATAGTCGATTACATCATCAATATTTGTAAACTTTTTAATTAATGGGTTAATGGGGAAGCCTTTTTTTTGTAACCACTGCAATGCGTCGAAATGATTGTCGAGTCCGTATATTTCACTATTGGTCCCTAATTGATAGATGAACATATTTAATTTTCTTGCAGCTGTAATTTTTGGATCAAGTTGACGCAATGAACCTGCTGCAGTGTTGCGTGCATTCATATAAAGCTGTTCTTCTGCCATGATTCGTTCTTGGTTGATTCGTTCGAATTCTGATTTTGATAGATATGCTTCCCCTCTGACTTCGAAGTTTTCAGAAACTGGATCTGCTTTGACTCTTAATGGTAACGCCCTGATGGTTCTGAGGTTGGCAGTGATATCTTCACCTATCTGTCCATCACCTCTTGTTGCTCCTTGAACAAATATTCCGGATGTATAGATTAATGAAATTGCGAGTCCATCAATTTTCGGTTCACATACATATTCGATCGTTATATTTTCTGAATTATCTTTTACTCGTTTATCCCACTTAAGCAGTTCATCCTTGTTAAATGCGTTTGCAAGTGAAAGCATTGGTTCATTATGGGTATAAGTATTAAATTCTGTTAGCGGTTCGCCACTGACACGTTGTGTCGGAGAATCATTCGTAATTAGTTCAGGATAAAATTGTTCTATTTCACGTAGTTCTTTCAATAAATTATCGTATTGTGAATCACCAATTGTTGGGCTGTTAAGAACATAATATTGGTAATCATGGGTGTGTATTAGTTCTCTTAATTCTTCAGCACGGGTTACGTTAGCTGTATGTCGAGAAAAGTCACGTGTATTATTGTTATTTGAAGGTATAGATTTCACTGTTTTTAAATTATAACTATATTTGCTAAAGTATAGAATAGAACTTTTTTGAAAGGTCAATATGACTGATACCTATGATAACAAAACTGTCACCATTATTGATTACGGTGCAGGAAACTTACGTAGTGTAGCTCGCGCGGTGAGCCATGCTGGTTATATACCGTTTATTACTAATAACCCTACTGACATAACTGAAGCGTGGTCTTTGATCGTTCCTGGTGTTGGTGCAGCAGCAGATACTATGTATAACCTTCAATCAGGTAATTTTATAAAACCTATTCTTAATTATACTCAATCAGGACGTCCTTTTCTTGGTATTTGTATGGGAATGCAAGCACTTTTTGACTCATCTGATGAAGATGGATTTCAGGAATGTTTAGGAATCTTGGCTGGTAAAATTATTCGATTTCCTCACGGTTCAATCATTCCACACATGGGATGGAATACAGTACATTTTGAAAATGAAATTCCACTTTTCCGTAATATTAGAAATGAATCTTACTTCTATTTTGTACATTCATATCACGCAGTACCTGATAACAATGACAATGTGCTTGCAAAAACACAATATGCAAGCACAAATGTGCCCGCAATTGTTGGCAAAGAAAATCTTATTGGGACACAATTTCATCCAGAGAAATCTGGGCAAGCAGGACTACAACTATATAAAAATTTCCTTGATTTAGCTTATGAACGAAAAAGTATCTGTACATAATTTTCACAATGAAAGTAGTTGATGATGGAAGTGATACCTGCGATAGATATTCGAGATGGTAAATGTGTTCGTTTAACCCAGGGTCAATACGATCAAGAAACAGTCTTTGCTGACGATCCTGTGAAGGTTGCAAAAAAATGGCAAGATTTAGGGGCCACACGATTACATATCGTGGATTTAGATGGTGCAAAAAATGGCGAACAGATCAACTCTCAATTACTGTATGAAATCCTTCATTCAGTTGAAATACCTGTTCAATGCGGTGGTGGTATACGTGATTTTATGACTTTGAAATCTGTTATAGAAAATGGTGTTGATCGAGCAATTATAGGAACTGCTGCAGTAACGAATGAGACTATAATTACAGAAGGGCTTTCTTTTGCTAAAGAAAAGATTGTAATTTCTGTGGATGCGCGGGATGGATTGATAAGCCTAGATGGCTGGACTAATTCAACAACAATTGCGGCAGTCGATTTTATTAATAAACTCGAACAATTGGGTGTAAAAAGAATTGTTTATACTGATATCAATCGTGATGGTATGGAGGCTGGGCCTAATTTTGAAATGTATGAGAATGTAATTCAAAAAACATCTATAAATATTATTGCTGCAGGCGGTGTGACGTCATTGTCAGATGTTCTCAAACTTCGTGAATGTGGGATAGAAGCGGCGATTATTGGTCGTTCTTTATATACAGGGCAAATACAATTAGAAGAAGCTTTATCGTTATAATTTTCGGAGATTATATTGCTTACTAAACGAATTATTCCTTGTTTTGATGTAGATCATGGCAGAGTTGTGAAAGGTATTTCATTTGTTGAATTACGTGATGCAGGTGATCCAGTTCAACTCGCAACTCAATATGATGCAAATGGAGCAGATGAATTAGTTTTTTTAGATATTACAGCCTCTTCTGATTATCGTGATAGTGTGTATGACTTAATTGCCGAAACAGCCGATCAAATTTTTATCCCTCTGACAGTGGGTGGGGGTGTTCGTTCACCTGAAGATGTTCGCAAAATGTTAGAGCATGGAGCCGATAAAGTATCAATTAATACTGCAGCTATCGAATTCCCCAAGGTAATTAGTGATAGTGCTTATCGTTTTGGTCCACAATGTATTGTCATTGCTATGGATGCAAAAAAAATCGCAGATGACAAATGGGAAATATATACTCATGGTGGTCGTAATGCTACCGGTATCGATGCTATTGAATGGGCACAACAAGCAACAGATCGTGGTGCAGGAGAATTATTGATTACTTCTATGGATACCGATGGTCATCAAGAAGGATATGATATCGATCTATTGCGTACTGTTCGCAATACAGTTCATGTACCAATTATTGCTTCTGGAGGTGCAGGGACTCCTGAACACTTGTATGAGGCACTAACTGCTGGAGGTGCTGATGCTGTTCTGGCAGCTTCAATTTTTCACTTCGGTAAATATACGATTGAAGATTTAAAAAATTACCTGCAGGAACGTGGACTTCCTATGCGTCCAATGGAATAAATTTTTTATGATAAAGTAGCTTAAATTTAATTAGGTGAACCTATGAATAATATTCCGCTGATTCGAAATATTGAATTGACTCGATATGATATTCCTGTTGCAGATGTTGGCAAAGATCTTAGCTGGGCAATGGGTGCATTTTATGAGCCAGGTACTACTGGTTCACGCCAACTTTTAGGTATACGTATTAATACTAATAGTGATGTTAGCGGAGAATACATGAGTAGTGCGCCAGGTACTTTTGAACAAATACAAAGTTTTGCCCCATTTCTCATAGGGAAGAACGCTACCAATAGAGAGCTTTTTTATAATCAAGCAAAAATTCTGTTGCGAAAACAAGATCGAATGGGGATAGGCCCAATTGATATCGCTTTATGGGATTTAGCTGGAAAATTATACGAAGCTCCAATTTATCAACTACTCGGAGGACATAGAGAAAAATTCCCTGCGTATGCCAGTACGTATCATGCTGATAGGTCAAAAGGTGGATTAAATAGCCCTGACGCTTATGCTGATTTTGCTCAGCAATGTCTCGAATTGGGCTATCAAGGATTTAAGATTCATTCATGGGCAGAGGTCGATATACAAAGAGAAATAGACACTGTTCATGCTGTAGGAAATATGGTTGGCGGACAAATGGCATTGATGATAGATCCATGCTGTGTATATGACACTTTCGCTGATACTTTAGCTGTCGGTCGAGCTTGTGATGAACAAGATTTCTATTGGTATGAGGACCCAATGCGAGATGGCGGAACATCTTTATATGCACATAAGCAACTTAAAAAAATGCTAAAAACCCCTCTTCTACAAGGTGAGCATCTTCATCTTGTAGAAGCACATACAGATATGGCTATAGCTGAAGCAACTGATTTTTGGAGAGCAGACCCAGAATATGATGGAGGTATCACAGGAGTTATGAAGATAGCTCATGCAGCTGAAGGTTTTGGCATGGATGTGGAACTACATATTGCTGGGCCAGCTCAACGTCATTGTATGGCAGCTATGCGGAATTCTAATTTTTATGAAATGGGATTACTCCATCCAAAAATATCGAACTTAGTGCAACCACCGATATATTTATGTGGATATACAGACCAACTAGAATCGATAGATAGTAATGGATATGTGGAAGTACCTAAAGGTCCAGGTTTAGGTGTGGAATACAATTGGTCTTATCTAGAAAAATATAAATTAGATGGGTTGGTTATCGGATAGAAATTTCTGACCTATTCATCGACCATATCCCCATGGAGATGATTAGAAAAACTACATGCTAACTAATAATTCTTGACTTCGTTGCTCTGCTTTTATCGAAAATTCATGTGCGAAATATGAACTGAGGCCTGTGTATTGCTCGGGGTCAAGGAGTCCTAATATTTCTTCTTCCGTGAGCTGGTTTGCTACATCTGGCTCTTCTTGTAATGTTTCCGTAAATGGCCTTTGCTCATTAACGGATCTTTGTGCTGCTTCATATACTGCATCATGTGCTTTTTGGCGTCCCATTTTGTGACCTAATTCCAACATAATTCTCTCAGAGAGTATTAACCCTCCACTAAGATCGAGATTTTGTCTCATTTTGTCCGGAAAAACCTTTAGACCAGAAAATATTTCAATTAGCGTGTTTGTGATTTGCCCCATCAATAAACATGTCCTGTCGATAGCTGAATTGATCATTACACTTGTGGCTGCATCTGCTTCATGTTCAGTTTGCATTGCCTCTAATGACATAGGGACAAAGGTTCTAATTTCTGATGCCCAGGCAATAATACTTTGACATAAACGCGGATTACGTTTCTGAGGCATAGTAGATGATCCGACAGCACCTACAGGAACAGGCTCTTCTGCTTCACCGAATTCCTGTTTCATCATGATATATATTTCACGAGATATTTTGCTGGCAGTAGCAGCGAGCATTGCAAGGAGAGTAATGTATTCAGTGAGATGATCTCCGATGACTCTGGAAGGCATTGTCATTGAACCCAATCCTAACTCTTTCCCTATAAGTCTTTGTGTTTCAAGGCCTTCTATACCAACAGAGGCCATAGTTCCTGCACCTCCTCCGAGCATTGCAACAAAAATTCGTCCCTCACACTCTTGTAATCGATCAGTATGTCTAATTAATTCATCGATCCATACTGCTATTTTATAACCAAATGTTGCAGGGACTGCATGTTGACCGTGTGTTCTGCCTGGCATGGCATAATCTTTAGTTTCTTCTGCTAATTTGCCAAGTATATGAAGCAAGTTTCCTAGATCTCTTAAGTAACTGTCATGGCATTTTTTAATTAACAAAATTTTACCTGTTTGTGTAATATTTTGTGTTGTGGCACCCCAATGTATATACCCTCCTGCTTCTTCTCCACATACTCTGTCCAACTCCCATATGAGTGGGACCAATGGGTGCCCTGTTTTATCTAAACCATCGTAAATATTTTGGATCTCCAATAATTCTAATTTTGCATTCGCAGTTATTATCTCTGCAGCTTGCGATGGAATGATTCCTTGACTTGCTTGAGCGCGCGCCAACGCTGCTTCCACATCTAAGTAGGATTGAAAAGTATTGGCCTCGTTGAAAATTTCACTAACGAGCGTCTGATTCTTAATATAGGGTGCCATTTCTATTCATCTCTTTCTTTGTGATGCAAAATTTATTTGCTAATTATTGTATTAAGTAAAGTCTTATTTTGATTGATTAACAGAAAATTAGATATTTCTTTATATCAGAACGTTGTCTCTTAAATGGTGAATAACTAGGATCAATTCTGCCTAATGCAATTAATGCTTGTGGCTTCCAGGCGTCATCTAAATCAAGAGAAGCTCTCACTTCGTTAGGTGCATATAGAGGTGCGGAAATCCAATATGCACCTATATTCATGGAGGAAGCTGCAAGTAATATATTTTCCAATGCCGCTCCAAATGAATGTAACGCCAAACCCCATTCTGCAGTATTTCTACGATCATCGACATACTGATTGAGACCGTCATTTACTAAACATCCTAAAAGTAAAGTAGGGGCATTCTTTATTTCTAGAGAGGAGCGTTGCAGTAATTTTGCTATCTGATCATTTTTTACACCATCTCGGATAAGATCTTTTTCCCAGGCCTTTCCCATTGCTGTTGCTAAGTTACCCCTTTTGTTTTGCGAAATATGAGCAAAACGCCATGGTTGTGTGTGGTGCGGAGCAGGTGCTAATACTGCTAGCTCGATTAGTGAATGAATTTCTTTTTTAGAAAGTTCAGGTCCAATCAATCCTCTAATCGATCTTCGATTACGTATTGTTTCTTGGGTTTCATTTTTTGTCATTATGAAATTCTTCCATTTGCTTAAAAATATTGTTTGTTTCATTGCCCAAATGTGATGAGAGAAGTTCGAGATCTTCTAAGGTATCGACGTCTCGCTTTAAAATTTCAATATCTAATTCACGATATAAAACATTTTCCTGAATAGCTGATGCTTTATGTTTTTTACCAGAATCGGATCCAAAAGCTGGTTCGATGATATTTGGAGGAGAGAGAGCAAGCACTGAGGTTCCACCGTCGTCATTGCGGATTATTAACACCCCTGGCAATTCAAGATCGCGAATATTGTCGACCACAAAATTGACATGTTTGCTAGTGAGTTGTGGGAGGTCACCTTGAAATATTACTACAGAATCTGCAGTAGATAGATTTTCATGTGCTAGAGCTGTTTTTATTGCAGCATTAGTTCCATTACCTTCATCGATAATACTTATTACTTCATATTGTTTAATGGTCTTGTGTATTTTTTCATCCGGACTGACTATGGCGATAATGCCATTGAAATTTAAGCGTATTACATTGAGCATATCGATAAGCATGGACAAGACGAATTTTTCTCTTAATTGATAATTTGATTTTTCGAACAATCTTGATTTACTAGTGGCTAATGGTCCTACTGCTATCAGAACAACGACTGTTTTACTATTTTTCATTGATTTTTGTTATGAATTCTTTTGCAAAAGATATTCGTTTTAATCGATTATCCATGATTGTGTCCATTGTCATTGTTTTTATATTTAATTTATTAATTTCTTTGGTCAAGTGACTGTCTTGAATATCGAATATAAATGTATCGATTAATTTTTGATATATTTTTGCTACTCCTAAAGGTGAAACAGCATGGCCCATCGATTTCATCATTTTTGCTGCTGGACCTTTGATCGCTTGTCCACCAACAATTGGTGATATGGCAATTTTTTGTGCAGAGGATGCCATAATATGTTCACGAATTTGTGGAACAGCTAGGATTGGATCTATTGAAACGAACGGATTGCTTGGCGCAAAAATGATGAAGTCTGCTTTACTGATTGCATCCAAAACCCCTGGAGCTGGAGAGGAAAATTTGGCACCTGGAAATTGAATATCTTTTACATTCGCTTCAGTTTTTCGTTGAACAAAGTATTCTTGAAATTCTAATTTAGCACTATCAGTAATTATTAACGTTGGGTGAGGATCATTAGTAACTGGAAATAACTTAATTCGGATATTATTATTTTGGGCCAGTAGTTGTGTGGCTTCGGATAAAGTTTTCCCATCTTGTAAAGCTTCATTTCTTAAGATATGTGTAACGAGGTCCGCGTCACCTATCTGAAACCATTCATTATTCGTTACTGAGTTGATTTTATTCAGTATTGAAAAGGAATCATTCTCAACACCCCATCCTAAAGGACCTTCAATTTCTGCAAGGGTGTAAATTAGAGTGTCTATATCAGGTGAAATGTGGAATCCATGCCAAATAAAATCATCACTTACGTTAATGATTGCATTGATGTCTTTGATGTTTTCGACAGCATGTTGGAGTCCGTATAAGAATTTTGCAGCACCTACTCCTCCGCACAAGACTGTAATTCGCATAATAATCCTAATCTTCGTTGTCTTCAGAATTACGAACAGCTTCAAAAGCGGCAATTGCAACTTGAATTTGCTCGTCATCTGCTTTGGTGGTGGTCAATTTTTGTAATGCAATATTACATATCAATAATAATTTTATAGGTAGGATATTCTGTCTTATCGAACCTATTCGAATTATCTCATAAGCGATTCCAGTAATTATTGGAATTAACAAAACTCTAGATGAAATATGCCACCAAAAAGGATTTGTACCTACGAATATCAATAAAATTCCTGAAACTACTACAACTGTTAATAAAAATGACGTACCACAGCGTGGATGTTCTTTTGCTTGTCTCCGAACAGATGCAACATTAATTGGAATTTGTTGCTCGTATGCCTGGATGGTTTGATGTTCTGCTGCGTGATACTGGAATACTCTTCTAATTTCATCCGATTTTCCAATAATCCATATATAGCCTATAAGAAATATTAATCGACTGAATCCTTCTATAAATAATGCTAACCAACTAGTTGCGAATAATGCATAACTTAATGAACTTAATAAAACTGGAACGACAAAAAAGAAAACAATTGAAATAGATAGTGTAAAAATAATGCCTGCAATGCCTGATGCTCCTAATGCTGGTATTCTTGATCGCTCGGAAGTATTACCAGTAGCAATTGCACTTGACCACCTTAAAGATCTTGAACCAATCACCATAGATTCAGCTAAAATTGAAAGTCCACGGATAAAAGGTATAGATTTTAGGTAATGCAGTACATTGTTATTGCCACCAATGGAATCTGTGGCTGTAATGATCTCACCTTCAGGTGTTCTGAGTGCAATGCCAAAATGTTTTCGTCCTCTTATCAATACACCTTCAATAAGTGCTTGCCCACCGTAATTTGACGAATGGCTAGAGTTATTAACTGAATCTTGTGAGCTGTTTGTCATATTTGCCTAACTAACGAAATATTTATGTATAGCTTACACAATTGATCCTTATAACTTATAGATCGGAAAAAATCTAAATCAAATAAAGAATATTTTTTTGAAATCTGGTATATATCTTTATACAGCAGTAAATAGGAGGTGATATGTCTAACGATGCTATAGCATTAAGATCTCATCTGATGCGTCGCGTGGGAGTTGGTGCGACTCGTGATGAACTGGAAGCAATTGAAAACGTTCCATATGAAGAGCTCGTAGAAAAAATACTCTATCCACTCGAAGAAGCTTATCCTACTGATGATTTGATCATGCGATATTTCCCGGCAATTCATCAAGCACCTGGTGGAATCAGTGCACCTGATAGCGTGCTTACTGCAGCAAATATTTGGATATTTAATATGGTAAATGGTAGAGATCCATTACGTGAAAAAATGGCTCTTTTCTGGCACCATGTTTTAGCAACCGCTTGGTTTAAATCTGAAAATTCTACTGCACTTGTTCACCAAATCAATACTTTTCGTAAAAACGGACTGTTAAACTTACGTGAAATACTTTTAGATGTTTCTAGAGATCCGGCCATGATTGATTGGTTAGATAATTGTGAAAATCACTCTAATGAAATTAATGAAAATTACGGCAGAGAGTTGCTTGAATTATTTTCTATGGGAATAGGTAACTACACCGAAGATGATATCAAGTCAGCATCACGTGCATTTACAGGTTGGACATTTCAGCAACCTGTTCCGTTATACCCATATGGTCTTTGGGGAACAAAATTTGAATACCGTGACGAAGACCATGATGATGGTGAAAAAGAATTTTTAGGAAACAAGGGCAATTTTAATGGTGAAGATATTATTGACATAATTGTCAAACAAGATGCATGTGCTCGTTTTATTTCACGTCATCTATATAATTTCTTTGTTGCCGATGAACCGCAAGTTCCAGCATGGAGTATTGAAGAACCTAACGATCCTGAAGCAGTTCAAATACTCTGTGATGCATTTAAAGAATTTGATGGTGATATGCGTGCGGTTATGCGTGTTTTATTGAATTCCGAATTCTTCAAAAATACGCGTTTTTCAAAAGTTAAAAGTCCAGCTGAATTTGTAGGTGGAGCAATTAAACTTGCAAATTGGCCTGAAATGCCAGATCCCATAATGTCAGAATGGGGTTCCGCTACAACTGCTATGGGGCAAAAATTACTTGATCCCCCAACAGTTGAAGGTTGGCATACAGGTAAAGAATGGCTTGATGGTGGCACTCTTACTGAGCGAGTTAATTTTGCAGTAGGTCAGGTGACTGATATAGACAAACCGGGTGTTCAGTCAATGATTGATCGCTTACGTAATTACGATGCCCCAATAGCCCCCAATGATTTTGTAGGTGAAGTTTTGGATTTTGTAGGGCCAATCGTTCCTTCTGAAGAAACTTTAACTACTTTGAATGAATTCGCTGCTGAAGAGGGAGATCTAATTTTTAGTGAAAATGAACAGGATGGCGAAGAACGTGTCGGACGGATGATGCAATTAGTGGTTGCATGTCCAGAATATCAATTTGCATAGATCTTTGATGGGAGTCAATAATGAAGAAAATTAATGGACATGATCCCGTTGTTGTTGTAATTCAACTAACAGGTGGACTTGATTTCATGAATACAATCATTCCACATACAAGTGATTATTATCGAGATGCTCGACCTACTGTGGGTATATCCTCGGACGATGTATTGCCATTGAATGATTCGTTAGGATGGCATCCTGCCACTAGCGCATTGAAAGAGCTGTACGATAGCGGGAATGTTGCTGTTGTACAAGGGATTGGCTATGAAAATTCCAGCCGTTCACATTTTCGTGCAATGGATATCTGGCATACTTGTGAACCAACTAAAATCGCGACAGAAGGTTGGTTGGCTCGTGTTACTCGAGATCTCGATCCCACAGGTCTTAATCCATTGACTGCTGTGAGTTTTGGAAGAGGTTTACCGCGTGCTTTAGCGGCTCCCGGTGTAACTGCAACTTCAGTTGGAGATCTTGATAATTTTGGACTGATGACAAAAGTTGCTGTTGAACAAGAGCGTGCACAAGATTTAGATATTTTTAAACGAATGTATACACCTGGTGTTGGTACTGGAATAGTGCATGACTATCTTGCACAAACGGGCCGAGATGTTCTAAGAGGTGCTGATATGTTGAAAGATGTCCCTTCACAGTACACTTCAACTATTGAATACAGTGACAACTCGATAGCAAAAGCATTACGTGATGTCGCCCGAGTCCATACAGCTCGTTTGGGTACACGCGTTTTTTACACTCAGCATGGTGGGTATGATTATCATGCTTTACAACCTGAAACACATCCACGATTACTTACTGAACTAACTGAAGCAATCTCTGATTTCATGGCTGATTTACGTGAACATGATGCTGCTGAAGAAGTGACGATTTTGGTATTTACTGAATTTGGGAGACGTGTTAAAGATAATGGTTCTGGGACTGATCACGGTTCTGGCGGTGGGGCGTATATTATTGGCGAACACGTGTCAGGTGGACTTTACGCAGAATACCCTTCTATCAAACCAGCTGACTTGCTTTATGGCGAAGACTTAAAGCATCAAATTGATTTTAGAGGTATCTACGGAACAGTCCTTGAGCAATGGATGGCTATGGATCCAACTCATATCGTTGGTGGCCAATTTGAACAAATTCGACCTTATAGTCTTTCCGCCTAGTATGAAATGAGTGAGATAAATTATGACGATTGAAGCATCTGCAAGCACTGATTACGAAATTCTCTTACGTGCAGGGTTCCCTTATATTCGGACATTAGGTATGCGAAGACTTACTTGGTATCCCAGAGATTTTGTTTTGACTAACGAACGTATTTATTCATTAGCACGGATGGAATCTACCGGCAGTATACGTGTCATTAGTTTAGAAGATGAAGACTTGGGTCCTTTCGGGCCAAGTTGGATTTGGCCTTCATCCATCATCCAAGATCAAGTAACAGGGCACTTGTATGTTTCAGATGAAGCAACACATGAGATCACTGTACTTAATACTGATGGAGAAGAAGTTACTCGGTGGGGTGTACACGGTACTGGTCCGGGTGAACTCAACAGACCAGCCTTTATGGCCTTTTCTCAATCAGGTGATATTTGGATTGCAGATGCACTAAATCATCGATTACAACTTTTTTCGAAAGAAGGAGAATTTATCAAAACATTTGGTGGATTAGGTGCTGAACCAGGATTATTTGATACGCCCTGGGGTATAGCAGTTGATAATAATGATGATGTATACGTGTCTGATTGGCGTAATGATCGTGTGCAGAAATTTTCTTCGGATGGAGATTTTATTATGCAATTTGGCTCTAGTGGAACTGAACGCGGTCAACTTAATCGGCCGGCAGGTATTGCAGTGGATAATGATGGTGATATTTATGTATGCGATCGCGGTAATGATCGTGTTGAATTATTCGATCGAAATGGAAGATATGTTGAACAATTCATAGGTGATGCGACATTATCAACTATGGCTCGAATATATATTTTGGCAAATGCTAAAGTGTTACGTTTACGTGATATGACTGATTTGGAAGATCAAAAAAGATTTCGCGCTCCGAGTGCTGTGCACCTTGATAATGAGGGCAATATGTATGTCGCTGATTCTAACAGTCATCGTTTTCAAGTTTATAAAAAAGAGTCCTACAGACTAAATTCAGAGGAAGTTATGGATCGACCACGTTCTCCTCATTTGTATACGGTCTGATAGTATGCCGTTTATGATCGGTTTTGTAGAGAACCGGCGTAACATCTTACAAGCTGAACTAACGAGACTTTTAGATGAACTTCCTCCCTTAGGTATTCAGCAAATCTACGTTGTAGGTGACTTTGCTTCATCAAATGTTCAAATTGACACAGCACTTGAATTATTAATTGTCCAAGAAACAGATGAGCCTTTTCATCGAAGACCTGATTTTTTTGTTGATCATCTCAGGCCACGAATCGAAATACGATTTTGTGTTTATACACCAGATGAATTCCAGACATTAAGGGATGTTGACTCTTTTCTGATACGACAAATCAATCAATCGGAGGCAGTATATGCAATTCAATGAAGTACAATGCTGGCGCGGACAAACTGAATATGATCTCAGCGACGCTCGCTATTCTGCAGAGGGAGGAAGACATGCATTGGCATGCTTTCTGAGTCATCAAGCGAGTGAAAAAATTATGGTTGCATATTTGTATGCTGTAGGTGCTGAAAAAGTTTGGGGACATTCACTGTCTGATTTATGTGAAGATGCAATGGCCTTTGATGCTTCATTTGATTTATTGAAATCAAATGCCGCTCATTTAGATAAACATCATTTGAACGCTCGCTATCCTGCAGGGATACCTGCAGGTATCCCTGCAGAAGCATATGATGAGATAGATTCTGACCGCGCTCTTTCTATCGCAGAAGAGGTAATAAGATTTGTTGATGAAAAATTGAAGATATTAGATCGAAATTAACTAATTTGATTCTGTATTTGAATTGTCATCATTATTTTCTGCTACAGATGCAGTATCTTCATTGGCTTGACTATATCGCCTTCTAAATCGTTCTACACGACCTTGGGTATCAACAATTCTTTGTTCACCAGTAAAAAATGGGTGGCTTTCTGATGTAATGTCTAAACGAACTACATATGCATCTACACCATCTACAGTACGACGTTCATCCGAAGTCATTGTAGAATTTGTCAGAAATTCAAATCCGTTTGATACATCTAGAAATAAAACCGGGTGATAGTCAGGGTGGATATCAGATTTCATTTTATACCTCTAAGATTGAAACTTGTTTCCTACGTCCTTTTGAATAAGGGCTATAGCGGACTTTACCGTCAATTAATGCGAAAAGTGTATGATCTCTTCCCAGTCCAACATTTTGCCCAGGATGAACGCGAGTTCCTCGCTGACGAACCAGTATACTACCTGCTGTTACAGACTCTCCATCATGACATTTGAGACCTAGTCTTTTTGACTCTGAATCTCGTCCGTTTCGAGTTGAACCACCTGATTTTTTATGGGCCATAGTATTCTCCGATTCTAGCCTGCTGTGATCGAATTGATTTGTAAGCTAGTAAGATGTTGTCGATGTCCGCGCATTCTTTTTTGGCGTGTTTTATTTTTGTAGTGAAAATATGTAACTTTCTTATCACGTATATGTGATTCAATCGTAGCAGATACTGATGCACCGTCGACAAGAGGTGTTCCGACTTTCGTTTGTGAATCTTCTTCAATAATTAAAACTTCATCTAAAATGACATCAGATCCTGCTGGAAGATCAATTTGATCGACATTAATTCGATCGCCTTCACGCACTCGATATTGCTTGCCACCTGAACGAATGATAGCGTACATAAAAATCTCTCTTCAATATATTACGATGTATCATTCTAGTGAGCTTATATTATTGGGTCAATTTTAATGCACAACATATAGGAAATAAATGGATATTTTTATTGAGCTAACACTTAATCCTATTGATGTATTTAACTGGATTACTGATGAAATTTTTCTATTCTTAAATGGTTTATTTGATCGTTTTGGACTGCCTGTGGTGTTTTTTGCTGCTTTATTGGAAGCCACTGTAGGAATAGGTGTGATTGTACCTGGTGTTCTTTTAATGTTTTTAGGTGGCGCATATGTGGGAACTGACTCTTCGCTTTCACTAGGGTTAGTTCTTTTAATGACTATTAGTGGCACTATTATTGGAGATACTTTTTCATATTCCATTGGTAGATGGGGTTCAAAATTTATTGAGAACACTCGGTTAGCGCCTTCGGTTAAAATTGGGAGTGCCTTAGTCGGCAGTAAAACGAGATGGATTATACCATTTTATCATCTTCATAATGCAACACGTGCAATTGGGCCACTGGGTGCTGGTATTGTAAGAATACCATTACCAATATGGATGCCTTTAGACTACACCGGTGCAGTAATTGCTAATTTAGTTTGGGTAGGAGGTGGAGCAATATTTGGGAAAGCATTACTCACTCCAGATGGTCTATTGAAGGAAAATTTAATGCTCCGTATCGCACTGTTTGTAGTAGCTATAGTCTGGTTTTTCCTGCTTCAAAAAATAATGATCGATAAATGGCAGGAAGTAATCGATAAAAACACCACGAATATATTAGATGATGATCCAACTAGTCGGACGTGATATTACTTTGTCCCCAAGCTAAACCGGGTTGACCTTGACCTTTAGGTTGCTTTTCTTTTTCATCATTATTTTCCACTGTGGTCGATGGGTTATCTGTTATATCAGCATCTGGTAGATTACGACCTTCCGCGGGACCTAATAATTCATGTAAATCTGTACCTTCAATGGTTTCAGTTACTGAAAGCGCGCTTGCAAGCTTATCGAGCGTTTCTCGATGCTCATTTAAGAGTGCTGTACATTTTTTATGTGCTTCTTCAATTACACGGCGCACTTCTTCATCGATTTCTTCAGCTGTTCGTTCCGAATAATCACGTTCCTCAGACAAATCTCTACCGAGAAAAACCATAGATTGCCTACGTCCAAAAGTACGTGGACCCATGCGCTTACTCATTCCCCATTGAGTTACCATATCTCTTGCGAGACGGGTTACCTTACCAATATCGTCATGTGCCCCAGTGGTCATTTCACCGAAGACCATTTCTTCTGCGACATGCCCACCTAACATCATCACCATCATGGCTTCATAGTAAGAGCGATGTTGAAGTTGTCGATCTGTTTCAGGTAACGAACGAGTAAATCCTCCTGCCATTCCTCGAGAAACGATAGTAACTTTGAATGGAGGGTCGGCTTTGGGTGTAAACCAGCCGGCCACTGTATGACCAGCTTCGTGATAGGCTACTACCTGTTTTTCCTCTTTGGTTATTATACGAGACTTTCTTTCAGGACCAGCTACAACACGGTCGACTGCTTCATTGAAATGTTCCATTCCAATTCGCTTTAATGATCCTCGTGCAGCTAGTATTGCTGCTTCATTCACTAAGTTTGCTAAATCTGCACCTGAAAAACCTGGTGTTTGTTGCGCGATAGTGTCTAATTCAACCGCGGGCTCTAATGGTTTTCCTTTCGCATGGACATCTAAAACTTCTCGTCTGCCCTTAAGATCAGGGAGATCAAGAGTCACACGCCGGTCAAAACGTCCCGGTCGCAATAATGCAGGGTCAAGTATGTCTGGTCGGTTAGTGGAGGCAATCACAATGACATTACTCTTACTGTCAAAACCATCCATTTCAACTAGGATTTGATTAAGGGTTTGCTCACGTTCGTCATGAGAGCCACCTAAACCAGCTCCACGTTGACGTCCAACTGCATCGATCTCATCAACAAAAATGATGGCCGGAGCATTTTTCTTTGCTTTTTCAAAAAGATCACGGACACGACTTGCGCCGACACCAACGAACATTTCTACAAATTCTGATCCTGATATTGAAAAGAAAGGAACTTCTGCTTCACCTGAAACCGCACGTGCAAGCATAGTTTTACCTGTTCCTGGAGGTCCTACTAAAAGCACTCCATGTGGTATACGTGCACCTACAGCAGCAAATTTTTCAGGATATTTTAAAAATTCGACAACCTCTGTTAGTTCTTGTTTAGGTTCTTCCTGTCCAGCAACATCAATGAATCTTACAGTAGGAGTTTCTCCAACCTGCATGCGAGCACGACTTTTTCCAAATGACATGGCTTGGTTATTAGCGCCGCCAGCTTGTCGCATCATGAAGATGATAATTGCCCCGAAGATGAGTAATGGTAAGAAATTAAAAAGTACTCCAAAAACATTTCCAAATTGCCCCGGACCTTTTACTTGAATATCAACTCCTTGTGCACCTCCAACAGGCACATCGTTATCACGGAGGATCTCTTCAACCGATGAAGCAGATTCTTTTCTTGATTTAACAGGGGCGGCTGTATCACGCATGTATACAGTAAGAATATCACCTTCAACTTTTATCTTTTGCACGTTACCAGCTTGTGCTTGTTGAATGACACCTGCCAGTGAAATTTCACCGCCGGTATTTGATGGACGAAATAACATAACGACAACGAGTACAACAGCTACTAAAATCATTAAGTAAATGAATGAATTGCGCATTCCACTTGATTTCATAAATATCCACCACTTCTATTGACAAGTATAATTGGTAAAAGAGTATACAAAAAAGGATATTACCATTTCGTTTATTGATATGGACGATCCTGTGAGAATATTATAACACCACTCCTGAATTGTAGGTATGTATCTTTAAAATTCGATGTAAAAGTAATTTAATGAGCCTGATATTGAAGTGAATTGATGTCTAATAATAAAAACAGTCCATCATGGGCATATGAAAAAATATATTGGGAATCAGATTTTTGCAACATTGCAGGTGTTGATGAAGTAGGAAGAGGTCCGCTTGCAGGACCAGTTGTTGCTGCTGCTGTTATTATCCCCTTTAATTCTCTGGATAGCGATAATTGGATAAATGGATTAAGAGATTCTAAGCTACTCACTGAACATAAACGTGAGCAACTTGCACATATTATTAGTCAGTCTTGTTCTTATGGATTAGGGATTGTTTCTGCACAAATTATCGATCAAATTAATATTCGTAATGCCACATTGCTGGCTATGAAAAATGCAGTAACTGCGCTTGATATACAAGCTGATGCATTGTTAATAGATGGCCGTGATGGTATCGAAAGTAAATTACCACAAAAAAAGATAATTAAAGGAGATAACAATTCATACTCTATTGCTGCTGCCAGCATACTTGCGAAAGTTACACGTGACAGAATGATGAAAAAGTTGGATATACTCTTTCCCGGATATGAATTGGCTAAAAATAAAGGATATCCGACTGCTCAGCACCGCACAGCTTTATATGAATTAGGATACACGAATATTCACCGCTTATCTTTTGCGCCAGTCCGTAATGTCTTGTTAAAGCGATTGTCCAGTCGCTAAATTACTGGCAAGTTTTATGGCCTCTGTCATGCTGACTGATTGTGCTAAGTTTTTACCAGCAATATCAAAAGCAGTTCCATGGTCAACTGAGGTTCTTATAAACGGTAATCCTAGATTGACGCTTATACTTTCTTCAAAGCCGTGAACTTTAATTGGGATATGACCTTGATCGTGATACATGACTACTACAACATCGTATTGGCCATCTATTGCTTGGTTAAAAATTGAATCAGCCGGTACCGGTCCAAATGCTTGGATACCTAAATTCGTTGCTTCGTTTATGGCTGGTTTAATTTCTAAATCTTCAGTATTTCCGATGAGCCCTCCGTCACTAGCATGAGGATTGAGTGCAGCAATTCCAATTCGTGGATTATGGAAACCCCAATTTGAAAAATGCTGATATGTGAGTTGTATAGCTCTCAAAACATTTTCTTTAGTTACGTAATCACATGCTTCAGACAATGATAGGTGTGTGGAAAGATGCATACATCGTAGCTGACCACTGACTAACATCGTTGCCACATATTCCGAATGACTTAACCTTTTGAACACTTCTTGATGACCTGTGTCTTGGATGTCAGCTGCTCTCCATGCTTCTTTATTTACTGGTGCAGTGACGATTGCATCGATTTCATGGTTGAGGGCTAATGTTCCTGCTGTTTCTACCCAAGTATGTGATGCTCGAGCTGAATTTAATGATAATTCTCCGATCGGAAATTCATTTGACATAATATTAGGCGTTTCTAAAACACTAATTTGTTGGGCGGAGCTTTCAGTAGCAGAAGGTGTGTTAATAATTTTTGTCGTAGTATTTGATTGGACCTCTTTGAATGCTCTGTCTAGTGATTCTTTACTTCCTAAGACAAATAATCTTGCAATATCATGTATATCTGTTTCAGAAAGTGCTTTCGCAATTATTTCAGGGCCGATTCCTGAAGGATCACCTAACGTAATTGCGATTAGCGGTTTTGATTTATTTACGGATAACATTTAAACTCCATCATTAAAATTTGTCTTTTGATTGCGCATTGTGAAATATCGAGCCAACATTGTTGCAATCGTATATATTATTTAACATATAATGACAGTAAGTAGGGCTTTATGATTCTAAAAATGAAATTCTTCTTAAGCTTTTTGCTAATTTTATTTTTCCTTTTGGGCGGATGTTCTAGTAGCGAAGAGGGCTCTACGGATAATGCAAACGCAGAAAGTGTAAAAAATCTTGGTGCTGAGCTTGAAACAAGTGTGACCCAATTACAAGGTAATGACGATCAAATTCAAAAGAATATTGAATCACTTGAATCATCAGTATCCGACTTAAGTGCACAAGTAGCTAGCTTACAATCACTATTTTTGCAAAATGAAGATGGAAGTGCAGGTTTCGCTACACCTACACCTATTCCTATTGTTGACTTTTCAGATTTCGGATTCACTTTACCTTTCCCTGCAACTGTTGAACCTATTGTTACTGGTCTTGCAGGTGGAGATGCTTCTGAAAAAAGTGGAAGTTTACTAGCAAGTTCTGGAGGGGTGAGTTTGTTACTTATATGGCAAACACTTGATCCACCTTTAACTCCTCAGGAATCAGTCGTAGGTGGTTTTGACATTTTACGTGCTACAACAGGAGCTGACTTCCAAGTATTAGGTGCTGGTTCTGATGCTTTGCAAGTTGATGGACAAGTGGCATCTTATGGTTCCTTTGCCGCCGTGGATGCAACTGGTGAAACTGAAGCTGTTGGAGTTATTGGTGGTTGGGTTTGTGAAGGATCTGGTAGTAGTTACGCTATGGTTCTAACTGGTGCCTCCCTTGAACCTGTCCAAGCATCATTTTTCTACTTTGCTGATGCATTTAAATGTGCGAAACCTTAATGAATTAGTGTTAGAAAGCATGTAATGGATATAGCTACTAACCGATTACAAAGATCTCTTCGCTGGCGAACAGCTATGTTCGCTATGCTTGTGAGTATTGTTTTTTCGCTTGTTTCTCCAGCTATAGTTTCCGCACAAATGGGACCACCTGACATGGGACCACCTGACATGGGACCACCTGACATGGGACCACCTGACATGGGACCACCTGACAGGGGACCACCTGACATGGGACCACC
>MDTE01053266.1_pt1 | contig 35367 bp, 51 predicted proteins | sample 811231 | NCBI WGS metagenome assembly MDTE01 (sample SAMN05326651, study PRJNA326480) | marine metagenome | isolation source: seawater | place: Indian Ocean: Red Sea | collected 2010
CTACGATCTTCCAGAAATAGACACCGTTTTATTGGACCACTTTGAACACGAAGAGCTTATAGAAGAGTTTTTTGAAGAGGAAGCCGTTGAATTTTTAGAGTTTGAAACCATAGAAGAATTGGAGGAATGGGTTGAGCAAGAGGAAGCTGAAAATATTGCTGCTTTATCTGAGGATGAAGATGGAGAATTGGAGGATACGGAGGCAGTTGAAGAAGAGAGCGAGGACAGAGAAGAAGCTGTCGAAATTGCTGTCGCAGAGAATGAAACCAAGAAGGACAACAAAAAAGCCGAACAATTAAATGTTGTTGCTAATACCATTAGGGCAGCGACAAACAGTGTAAGCGGTACCACTTCTGGGACTTCTGCACAGGCAACGGGAACCTCAGCCTCGTCTGGGGGCTCTTATGGCGGCTCTACGAGCGTTTCTAGTTCCCAAGCTACCGCTGTAGTGTCTTCGGTATCCGGTGGCTCTATAAGCACAAATAACTCACCAAGTATTTCTGCTCAGGTTGCGAGTTCGGCTGCGCAAACACAACAAATTTTGTCTATGAGCGCTGCTGATGCAGGGAGCTCCTCGTTCAGTGGTTCGGGGACCATGGACACAGAAACAACAACCACGGACCAAGGACCGGGGACCACGGACACCATGACCTCTACTGCCGATGCTTCTGTTTCCGTAGACCTTATGCCAACGGTAGGGGGCGCACAAACAACAGGCACCGATGCACAAGTACAAGACATGCAGGGTCAAATTGATACGGCGGTCTCAGGAGGCATGACAGCAAGTGAAGCAGACCAGATTGCCGATCAAATTGTGGCCCAAAACATACAGAACCAACAAGAAGAGCTAGAGCAAGAGCAGCAGGAAACAGGGGAATACGGTGATTCCAGCCAACTTGTTGCCTATATGGGCTATGTACCTGGCTTTAGTGCGTACAGGCAAGTAACTCTAGCGGACGCGTCCGAGTGGTATGAACCAAAAGCAATTTATGGTAATGTATCCATACCGGATAATACTTCGGCATTTGTTGGTTTATATGGCGAAAGTTTAACTGGAATGAAAAATTTAATGGATATGCAGCCTAAGCTATGAAAGTAAAGTCAGTTAAATCGGGAAAGAAAACGCCCCGTGGAGGAAAGGCTAAAAGCCCAATAAAATCGGGCATTGCAAAGGGTTGTGGTGCGGTAATGAACGACAGAAGAAAAGTAACAAAATATTATTAGGAGGAAACATGGACTGGTTTCAATCAAAAACAACACAATTAATTGCCTTGGCAGGTATTGTCAGCACATTGGCTGGCTTCGGGTACCAGGGCGCTACATACATTAACAGAATAGAGAACCTAGAGAAAAAGGTAGGTCGTATTGAGGGCACAGAGGACGCGCAACAAGAAATTGAAGAGCGGTTTAGTGGCATAGAAACTTCTGTCAATTATATTAATAAAACAATTGACGACAGCATACTACCCGCGGTGCAAGAAAACGAAAACATGATTAAAGTTCTTGATGTAGATATAGCAACAGCCGGGACAAAAATAGAGTCAATAGAAAATCAAGTCAACAGGCTTGAGAATAAAAACGAAAACCCTTTAGCGAACTGAGGTGAAAAATGAATGACGGATACCCAAGCGGCAGATTTGCAGGCGACATGGATAGAAACGAAGTCGAAATGGATCTTAATAAATTCATGGCGATGGTCGAAGAGATTGGTGCTTTAAAAGATAAAATAAGAGATTTAGAAGACACAAAGAACAATAACCCCCATCAGAGATGGATCTTTTTAGCGCAAGCTGTGGACTCCTGGCGTATTTTTCCAAGAGCCTTTTTAACGGTTTACATCTTTTTACTTTACTACACCGTAATGTGGTTTATGGACTTGGAGAACCCAACCTTTGAACAGTCTGGACTTATATCTATTATTGTAGGTGCGGGAGCAGCTTGGTTTGGGCTCTATGCAGGAACGTCTGGGTCTTCTAAGAGCTTTAAAGGCGATAAAGAGTGAAACTAGCTCTTTTTTTGGGCGTTCTATTATTAGCGCTAGGTTCTGCTTTTATGGGCTATTATTTAATAACCGCAGCGCAGATGGAAAAACTTGAGGTAGAGCTACAAACGGCTCTTAATAATCAACAAGTATTGGAGAACACCATCCAACAACAAAACGAGCAGATTAAAAAAGCGTTGGAACAGGCCAAAAAGACGGCCCAACAAATACAGAGCCTTAATACTCAATACAACGAGAGCATGGCTCAAGTAGCTAAACTGAGAAACAAGTTCGCTAACTTTAATTTAGAGGGCATGGCGCTCACTGAACCAGGGGTATTAGAAGGCAAGGTGAATAAGGCTTCAGCGCGGGTAATAGAAAATTTAAATGCAATAACTAATCCAGAGCAGTTTGATGAAGAAACTACTGATAATACCGCTACTATTAATTAATGGTTGCACCAATTTTTCTCTTTTAGGAGACAGGGCAGCAATGCAGCCAGAGGTGAAGCCTGTGGAAGTGGTTAGTGTGGTTGAACGACCCCCTATTTATCATCCACCCTTGCCCGAAGCAATTAATTCTGCTCCAATTGAGTGGAGGATATTGAGCCCCGATGTGATGCAAGAATATTTAGACGCAATAGAAGCGGGGGAAGAACCTAGAGTTGCTTATTATGGATTAACCAGTCAAGGGTATGAGAATCTATCTATGACGATGGGTGAAATTACCCGATATTTAGAACAAGTTCTGCACATTGTCGGCTATTATAAGGAAATGGACGAAGAAGAGGAAAAAGAATAATGCCTTACGCTAAGTTTGAAATGGTCCCAGGAATAAACCGAGAAGGAACCGCCTTTTCCGCTCAGGGAGGCTGGTTTGACAGTAATCTTGTACGGTTTAAAAAAGGGTTTCCTCAAAAAATAGGTGGCTGGGCTAAAGAGCAAACCGATACTTATTTGGGAACGGGACGTGCTCTCCATGCTTGGGTGTCTTTAGGCGGCACCAAATATCTGGGGCTTGGAACCACTTTAAAGTATTACGTCAAAGACGGAACCAGTTTCTACGATATAACGCCTATAAGAGCCACGACTTCGGCGGGGGACGTAACGTTTTCAGCGAGCAACGGGGACGCTACGATCACCGTAGCGGACACGGCCCATGGCGCAAGCCAAAATGATTTTGTCACCTTTAGCGGTGCCGCTAGTTTGGGCGGCAATATTATTGCTAATGTTTTAAACCAAGAATATCAGATCGCAACCATTGTTAATGCTAACAGCTACACCATTGAAGCCAAAGACACTGACGGGGACACCGTAACAGCTAACAGCAGTGACAGCGGTAATGGTGGGTCAAGTGTGGTTGGGGCCTATCAGATTAATGTCGGCCTCGATGATTATGTGTCTGGTTCAGGTTATGGCGCTAGTACATGGGGCGACGGAACTTTTGGTTCGGCTTCCGCACTGGCGTTTAACAACCAGTTAAGGTTATGGACACACGATAATTTTGGAGAAGACCTTATTATGAATCCAAGAGCAGGGGACATTTTTTATTGGACCGAGGACAACGGAACGAGCGTCAGGGCCAAGAGCCTAAGTGATTCGTCTATCGGCGCCAACTTGCCGCCAACACTGGCACTGCAAACCTTGGTAAGTGATATTGACCGACACGTTATTTGTTTGGGCGCAGACCCTTTAAATGCTGGTGGAACAGCTAGAACAAGTGTTATTGACCCCATGTTTATTTGTTGGTGTGACCAAGAAGATATTACTCAGTGGGAACCTAAGCTTACAAACACCGCCGGCTCACTAAGGCTCTCGGCGGGAACTCAAATTGTCGGCGGTCTTCGCTCACGGCAAGAAATACTGATTTGGACAGATGATGCACTTTACAGTATGCAGTTTATTGGTCCTCCTTACACTTTTGGAGTTAATCTAATTAATCAAGGGGTTGGCATGATTTCGCCTAAAGCTGCGGTCAACGCGCCTCCGGGTGTTTTTTGGATGGATCGTTCGGGCTTTTACAGATATAGCGGAACGGTCGAAAGACTTCCTTGTAGTGTGCACAGCTATGTGTTTAATGACTTTAACCAAAACCAGTCTTTCAAAACGTTTGGCTATTTAAACAGACAGTTCAACGAGGTCGGATGGTTTTATCCTTCGGGAAGCTCCGATGAAATAGATCGCTATGTGGTCTATAACTACCAAGAACAGGTTTGGTATTATGGAGAGCTTGTCCGTTATGCGTGGTTGGATGAAGGGGTACAGCCTTATCCGAGAGCAACCGGAGTAGACACAAACAATTATGTCTATAAACACGAAACCGGAAACGATGCGGACGGCTCCCCCATGGACAATGTTTATATTGAATCGGCTGATTTTGCGCTGGATGCCATAGGCAATAGCTATACCCAAATACAAAACGCCATACCCGATGTTCGGTTTTTAGGGGACGGAGGCTCAGATCAAGCGGTGAATTTTGTGTTAAAAACAAGAAACTTTCCTAACGAAACACTAACCACTAAGAGCACCAACCAAGTAACGGCGAGCACGACTAAGGTTGATTTAAGAGGACGAGCACGACAAGCCGTGGTTCGCTTAGAATCAGACGATGACGCGTCAACCGGTGTAAGGCTTGGCGTGGGCTGGCGGCTCGGGGCCATGCGACTCAACACTCGACCAGACGGGAGAAGATAATGGCAAGACTATTAGACACACGTTTACCCACCGCTTTAGGAGAGGTGGACTCAGATTTATTTAACAGATTGGTAAGAATCCTAGAATTAAACCTACAAGGCTTTGATCCCACGGCAACTTATCAGTATACTAACACAACCCGCGATCAAAACTTATTTAGTCGCGGAGACGTCATTTGGAACCTGACAGAAGACAGTCTGCAAGTTTTTGATGGCAAGAAGTGGCAAACATTATACTCGCCTAGTGGAAAAGGCGTGCAAGCCACGGGACAACTTGGCGATTTAACCGTATCAACAAACGGTGCAACCACGGTCCCAATCCTATAATGCCTACAAGTAAAGTAATTATCCAAAGATAGGAAGAGGACAACTATGCCGTTATTTTTAGCACCTTTAGCTCCCCCTGTTGCGATGGCAATAGGCCGCTTTATAATGATGAGAGGTGCCCAGCAAGCGATGCAAAAATATGGTCCTCAAATGGTTCAGATGGCTCTAAAGAACCCTAAAGTCAAGAAGCTCCTTCAAAGAAAAGCCAGAGAAAACGAAGAATGGATGAAGAAACAAAATCTGGGGGACAAAAGAGGGAGAAGGGATCCTTATAAAGAAAAAAGCGGGGATGTACAAAGACCAATACAAGGGGACGAAGTAGGAAGAGTAACAGGGCCCAGAGACACACTAAACCCACCCAGAGTAGAGAGGCCCTTAGAGTTTCAAAGCGGGGGAAGGGTCCCAGGCGGAATAGGTGGCCTACTTAAAACACTTGGTAATATGATACCTGGGGCTGGTGTCGTTAATGCACTAATGAACCCTCGACAAGTGAGCAGCGCAGCAGCACAAAGACTTAGAAACGCGGGGCCCTCAGCCATGATGAACTTACAAAGAATGCACTCAGGTGTTGGTAGGTTCCCTGGTGGAAAAGGGGGTGGAAAAGGTGCAGGCGGCGGATACGGCCAAATGCAAAGAATGCGGCGTAAAGAGGAGCGACAAACTAAAAGGATAATGAAAAGAATAGCTGGCTTAATAGATCCTCAAACCTTTATAGACCAAGGCATGCCTGAAGCCGAGGCCATTAAGGCGGCAGAGGAAAACAAAGCTAAGTACGGAACACCTGAAGATTTTAGAAAGTATCGCTATGAAAAGAATTTTGGTATGGGCAGCGTATACGGAACAGGAAAAGAATTAAGGGCAGCAGGGATTGATGCTTTGCCAAGCTTGGCCACAAGCTATGGTATGCCGAAAAACTTTGTGGAGGAAATAGCCCCCTACATACAAAAACACGGCACCGCTGTAGGTGCTCCCGCACCGAGAATACCTCAAGAAGAAATAGACCGGTTTAGACAGGAAAATCCTTTGGGCATAAGGACATTACCGCCGTGGTGGGGAGGAGGATAATATGTCAAATGCAATGACAAACCCTTTTGAAAACGAGCTACCAACAGTTGAAAGTTTAGGTATGCCTGCAACTATGACGCCCATGGACGCGATCAAGTTTGCTAAATATATCATAGACGTATTGGGCCATAGAGGCCCAATGGGTCCCGAAGAATGGATAAAATACGGAGACCTGTGGAAAGAACAATATGCTCAAGCAGGGGCTGATGACACTACTGGCGTAGAAAATGACGATTCTGTGCTTGGTGGTTACGCAGATGTCATAGCGAGCACAGGCACGGGAACAGAGACAACCCCAGGAGGTCCTGCTAATAACGAAACAATTGAAGAAATAACAGGAACAGGAACAGAGACAGGAACAGACACAATAGATGAAATAACCGTTGTTGAAAAGTTTCCAGAAAATCCGACAGAGGGAATGCAGGTCATTAAGGACGGCATAAAATACGTTTGGAGTCTTTGGGGGCTTGGTGATGGCTGGGAGGCTATCCCTGATGAAAGCCCAGGCACTCCCGCTGATAACGAAACGATTGAAGAGATAACGGTCACGGGAACACAACCAGATTCGATGTCGTCGGGAATTGACTGGAGCTCAATTTTATCTGGTATAGGGGGTATAGCGGGTCTTGGTTCTTTGTTAGGTTGGGAAGGGCTAGGTGGAGGCGATGAAGAGCTTAGTTGGTTTGAAAAATTGTTTGAGATAGTAAAATCTAAGAAAGCAATTGATGACTATAATAAATACAAGGTCCCAACTGGGCAAATGGCAGCACAAAGCGCGATAGGAAAACAATGGGGCTTGCCTTCCAAGGAAAGCATGGTAATGCAGGGGCTAGGACCAAACATTCTTCAAGGGCAAAAATACGCCATGCCAAAAGGAACAACAATGCCCGCAGCCACACACGTTTCGGGCATGCCTTTATTAGAAGAAATAGAGGGCGGTAATCAAGGGGGAATTATGGGCCTTAAAAGTCATGGGGACATCACTCCAGCCTTCCTTGAACCGGGAGAATTTGTGTTTACTAAAAAAGCAACGGATAATATAGGGGCAAAGAGACTGTATAAACTAATGAAACAAGCAGAACAAATGGGGATAGGATAATGAGCAACGGATATGATGATGTAGACCCTAATATTTCGGGACCTTATGGGCCTCAAAGTACGATAGGGTTTGAAGCCCCTTGGGTCGAGCAGTATCGACGCGGGTTCTTTGATAACTTAATGAACCTGGTCCGTCAGCCTATGCCTGTTCCACAACGAGGCGTGGCCGGATTAGACCCGTTTGAAATGCAAGCGCGGGCTCTCAGTGGGGGTTTGGGCGGTTTCCAACCTTACCTACAACAAGCGGGCGGTGCTTACGGACAAGGGCTCGGGGCCCTGGGCCAAGGGACACAGGCCGGGTACATGGGCGCACAAGCGTATGACCCAAGCATGGGCAAAGCTTTTTATAACCCCTATGAAGACATGGCGGTGCAAAAGTCGCTTGATGACGTGTATGAGAACTGGGCACAACAAGACATAGGAAGTAGGGCACAAGCCGTGGATGCCGGTGCGTTTGGCAGCGGTCGTGGACGACTCATGGCAGAAGAACGTTTTAAACAATTAGGCAGAGGCATGTCGGGCACAGCCGGACAAATGCGGGCACAAGGATACTCTCAAGCACAACAGCAAGCTCAAAACGCTTTTGCTGACCAACAACGAAGAATGCAACAGGCAGGACAACTGGGTATGCAAGGCGCACAAATGTACGGGCAACTTGGACAAGGGATCATGGGCCTCGGACAAACGGGACAACAGTTGTTGCGTAATCAAATGGCGTCACTAGGCGGTCTCGGACAAACGGCCAGAGGCATACAAGACACTATGTACGGTTCACAATACGATGCTGCTTCTCAATTGGCCAAAGAGCCTTACCAAAGAATGCAGTTCCTTGCCAGTATGATGCAGGGAATGTTCCCACAAGGGCCAACAACGGGGATCAGTACGGTATGGAATCCAAACCAGAACCCCAGTCCTTTTACGACTATTGCCGAGCTCTTTAAAAACTTAGGTGTTACTTAATGCCGGGCTGGAGTCAACGACCACTGTTTAAAAACCCCCACAACATGATGGGCGGTGGTTTTGTGGGCATGCCTAAAGGTATTCCTGGGTACGAGCAAGGAAGCGTGGTCGAAGAAATGCCTGCGTACAGACAAGAACAGTTGGCTAAAGAAGCGGAATATCAAAAGGAAATAGAAAAAACAGCGCGTCTTTTTTCATCGAGTGACCCGAATCGTTTCCGTTTGCCTAGAGACTATGAGTCGGAGATTCACTGGCACGCTAAGAACATTGCCGGTGGGCACCAGGTTCCTAAAGAACAAGTCATGCAGGACTTGGCGAAAGCCATAGAGGCACAAAGAGGTGCACCTAAAATGAGAACAGGGGGCATCGTCGGCCTACAAAATGGCGGCATGATGCCTGAGTTGTTTGAAGGCGAAGAAATTGTAGAAACCAATCCAATGATAAACGCAATGGCCGCACAAGGAGGACCAGGTATTGCATCGGTTTCCGCTGCGCCTGCGCCAGAAGCTATGCCTGAGAGAAATGTGCCTAACGAAAGAGGTATTATTGAACTGGCCTTGGACGCCGAAGAAGTTGAAGACGATGAACCAATCGTGGCAATGGCAAAACAAGAAGCGCAGGGCCGCTTAGACGAAGAATTTAACATATTAAAAAGCACCGCTAAAGCGGAAGAGGCCACCGGGAACAGTCCTTCCTTTATTATTAAAAGCAGCATGGACGATCTTGCACGATCTGCAAGACGGATTGAAAACGAGATAACGGAAAAGTATCCAGAAGTCCCGGCAGACGCTAACCTAATCAGCAGCGATGATCTTATGCCTTATCGTGAAGAACTCGTGGCTATTTTCCAAGTCCCCGAAGTGGGCAGCGAAGAACCGTTAATGGACACCGCTGTAATGGCGAAGAACGGCGGACTGATTCCAGGGTATCAAGACGGAGGAGAAGTGTCGGATGAATGGGCTTGGATAGATGAAGACATAAGGAACGAGGGCGTTTCTTTGGAAACCGCTGAAGAGCTTATGGTTAAAAAATACGGGCCCGATATAGCGCAAATAAAAAAATTAGTTGAGGAACAAAAAGGCGGCTTTTCTTTGCCGGGCGCAGAACGACGACGAATAGAGGGGCTGTCTTATGAAGAGTTATTAGAAGAGCGCAGAAAAGAAATTACCCCCGAAGAAAAAGCAAAACAAGAACTCTTGGACGCTATTAAAGGCACAGAAGGTTTTCGTAAATCAGGGTTTATGACTAAAGTTGGGCAAACCGGGGGAGTAAGCTCAATACTTAAAGATCCGAGGACCAGGGCCATTGTTACCCAATACCAAGAAATGATGGCTCCTCCTATAGAAGAGTCTCCTATAGAAGAGATCGAAGTTACCGCGCAGAAAAGAGGTTTACCAGGAGGACAAGGGTCCGGGGACCAAGGTCTTTCTTTCCAAGGGTCCGGGGAAGACATAGCCGCCGTACTGAACGCTGCGAAACAAGCCGGGTATAGTGAGGAAACGGCTCTTGAGCTTATTAGACTCATGCAACAAGGCGATCCTTTGGCCGGTGTAAAAGAAAAAGCGGAAACATTAAAAGGAACCACGGAAAAAAGTATTGAAGGCATAACATCTATCTTAGACCAAAGCATCAAAGACTACGGGGAAGATGCCAAGAAACAAGACGAAAACATGCGAAAGATTTTTGACGACATTGAGCGAAGGATTCCGGAACAAGCAAGATATAGGGCACTTAGTACCCCTACACAGACAGTGGGCTCTGGAGCAACGGCTGTGAAGAAAGACTTGTTGCGTAAAAGCTTTGAGCAGGATCGTTTTCAACAAAACAACCGAAACAAAATAGAGTTTGAGAACTTAAGGAAACAAGAAACCGAAGCCAGACGTGACCGAGACGTTAAAGCATTGTATGACATAAAGCTTAAGCAATACGAGATTCTTTCAAACATTGATAAGTCTATGTTAGATGCCGAAGCTGCTCTTGCTCAATCGCAAATTGAAAACCAAATGGCCATGGACCTTGAAAGACTTAAAATTGAACTTGGTGGAGCAGACCCGAGTTCTAGTAGGCCAGCGGCTATTTGGGCAGACCTTTTGAAAAGCAGGGGGAAAGACACAGTGAGCAAAGAAGACGCAATCGAGACTATGATGCTGGGCGGAGATGTAAATGCTCAGTATATACTTGACCAAGGCGTTCTCGGCCCAGGTTTAGAAGGAACAAAAACTATTAAAGGAAAAGAGATGAATTTCATTGAGCTTTATAGAAGCTTAATAGGAACAACGTTTATAGATAGAAGTGGTAACAACAAAAAACATACGAGTAGGACTATAGTAGAAGCATGGCGCGGGGTATAAAATGTCTTATGATCCTTTTGCCGCGCTAGAAGAAGAACAAGAGTCGGTTTATGATCCTTTTGTTGCACTAGAAGAACAAGAATATGATCCCTTTTCTCCTTTAGAGGAAACAACTACTCCCATCTCCGGCGACCCAAGAGACGAGGGCTTTGGCTCCGTATTAAGCAGAACAGTTGACGAACTACAAGCAAGTGGTTGGGCTGGCGTGCGTGTGTTGGGCGAAGTGTTCGACTCAGAAAGATTAGTTGATGCCGGTAATCGCGGCGTTGCCTTTAACGATCAACAAATAGCCAAACGTGGGCGTCCCATGATTGCCGAAGAAGTGGAAGACTTGGGCGATGCCATGACTTTTATTAAACAAGGAATGGCACAAATCCTTCCCTCCGTTGCTGTTTCTATGCCCACAGCTATTGGGGGAGCCAAGGCGGGAGCCGCTTTGGGGACCTTTGCTGGACCCGCCGGAACCGCGGTTGGTGGTTTATTAGGCGGTGCTTTGGGTGCTTTCCTTCCTTCTTTTATACTCAGTACCGGTGAGGTAGATCGTGAAATGAAAGCCAGAGCCGGGGAAGATTTTGAATCCCCTGGCGCAGCAATGGCAGGAGGAGCCATGGTTGCTTCCCTAGACGTTGCTTCAATTGCCTTTGGTCTTAAACCTTTAATGCCGGTTCTTTTAAAGAAAACAACCCTTAAAGAAGTCACCGATAAATTGGTGGCCGAAGGGGTAGAGAAGGGCGTGGCTAAAGCGGCAGTGGCGCAAGCGGTGAAGGCTTCTTTAATGGAAGGTGCCACAGAAGCGTCGCAAGAAGGGATCGAGGACTTTATGGCTGAAGCCGCAACCGGTTTGGCCAGTGAAGAAGGGCAACTGCAAAGTTCTTTGCTCAACGCTTTCTTGTTAGGAAGCATTGGTGGTGGAACACTAGGTAGTGTGTCCGGGGCCATCAGTCAATACGGTGTTAATCAGAGAAAGAAAAGTGAGCGAGAAGTAAAACAGAGATATGACGAGATTAGAGAACAGGTGGAAAAAGAAGTTAATGTTGCAGGAGAAACTTGGCAAAAAATGTCTTCTGAACAATTAAGAGAAGAAGCGGAACGTAGAAACCTGAAAGCAAGAAAAAACGCCAGCGATAAAAGTCTTATAAATCTTTTGACCGAGGATGAGGTACAAGAGAGACAGTCCCAATTGCGACATAACTATCACCTAGAAAACTTTGGTGCCCTTACGGCAAAAGAAAAAATAGACCGGGCTAAAAATAGGGAGGAGTTAAGAAAGCTAGACGAAAAAGCATTATTAGAAGAAGCAAAGAGCTTTGTTTTAGAACAGGAGCATGGTCCCTCAATACGGTTAATTCAGGTTAGTAGAAAAGACAACAAAGAAGCAGTTATTAATAAGATACTTAACCAAAAGCTAATTGAAAGCAGGGCGTTGACCGGGGGCGCCTCCATTGTTTATGCCGCAGCACAGACAGCGGAATACGAAGCAGGACTAAGGTTGTTAGAGGAAGAAGGCCGCAAGACTCTTCAAAAACAGCTTAAAAAACGGGGACTTGCTTCCTCCATTAGAAAAAAAGGAAAAAAACAAACAGCCACTAATAGAGAAATGGCCCAAATGATTATGAACCATGATACTGCTATGAACATGCAAAACGAAAGGCTACAAAATCTTTTGGTGGGCCAAGGTTTTTCAAGGAGAACCAAAAGACGAATTAAAAAAATGGGTCCAATGAGCTTGGCCCAAGACGGAAACTATATTCTTGTTGAAAAAGGTAAGTTTGAGGAGGCCCAAAAAGCCGTAGCAAATCCTCAGACTTGGGAAGATTATGTAAAAGAACAAACCGGAATTGAGGGAGAAGCGGTGGGCGTACGCTTTTTTGAAGACGACAATGAGACACTGAACAAAACCGACAATGTACAGGAAACCAGAGACAACACTAGGTTTGAAACCAGAGACATTAAAACAAATAAAGAAGGACAGGTTACTGGAGGCACAGGTCTTTTTAATAAATATAGAGAATCAAAAAATAAAGGTCGAGTAGATACACAAGTTAGGTCCTTGCTGCTTGATGCTTCTCCGGAACTGTCTCGTTCGGCTAATTTTTTTAGAGGCATAATGGGCGGCCTTAAATATTGGTTCGCACCAAGCGGACCATTAGGATGGGAAGCTTTCATGTTGTCAAGAGACCGACTAGGGCGGATTCGCGCCATGAACAAAATGGCGGAACAAATGAAGACCACTATGGACCTTGCTATTGCGCACGCGGTAGATAAAGGGATGTATTCCACCCAGGAAGAGGCGGAGAAGGCGATAACCAAGCAACTTAGAGGCACCTTTATAAAGTATAAAAGGTCCCCGGAAGAAATAGCTGAACTAAAACAACAAAGAAAAGAAAGGGAGGCCGCTATTAAAGAGCTTAAAAAGGACATAAGCCTTTTAACGTTGTTTAGGGGCGGGGAAATAAAATACGAAAACTTAAATGAAGCGCAACAAGCAATGCTCCAAAGGTTTAACACCAAAGAAAATTTAGGAAACAAAGAAACCCAACTAATGATTTGGGAAAGCGACCTAAAAGAAATAGAGGAGATGATAGGAGAACAACAGGGGGACTACAGTAAGATAAAAAAACTTAGTGCCTCCAAAGCGGCCAACAATCTTCCTGAGCCGTTGCGAGAACCTTTTATTGAACTGCGTAGTTTTATTGACATGATGAGCAAACGTTTGCTGAAAGAGCTTCCCGCAGAAGTGTTGTCTAGTAAAAAAGGTGGAAAGATTTTAAGAGAAGTGATTGAAGAGAACATCGGCTCTTATATGACCCGTTCTTACCAAATTTTTGAAACGGCCGGGGGGTATGATCCTTTGAGTTGGTGGAACCGCACAATGCCCACTAAATCAGCAAAGGTTATGCGACAAAAAGTTGCGGACGTTAGAGCTTTGCTAAGAAAAAGAGGAAAAACCGAAGACGAAATCGAAAACGATATTCGTCTAATAGGCCAAGGCTATATTGGAGAACAAGAAGCCACTGAATTGGGAGGTATTTTTGGAAGAGGAAGCCCCCAAACAGAAGAAGAGGCTTTGATTACAGACACAACTCAAAAAATATTAAAAAGACGGCGCAGAATACCCCAAGAAATTAGGGCTCTGATGGGAGAAATAACTAACCCAGGAGAAGCTGCTGCGGTCACAACTGCTCGTTTGTCTTCTGTTCTTGAAAGCAACCGGTTTTGGCAGAGAATGGCTGTGCTTAACGCGATGCCTGGTCAACGTTTATTTTCTCCGGTGCCTGTGCCCAAAGGAGACACTCAGGGAATCTCTCCCAACTGGTTTGCAAAAGAGAGCGGTCTCACAGTTAAAGTTACGTCTGATGGCTATAACCCTTTTGAAGGTATGTACACCACCAAAGAAGTGGCTGAAGTTTTGGCTGTTTCTGAATCCCCCGCTGTAGGTTTTAACAACAGCAGCGTTTGGAGAAACCTTGTGGTTGCTCCAAAAGCGTGGATACAACTGGGGAAAATTGTTTTAAGTCCGCCGGCACAAATTAGAAACTTTTTAAGTGCGGCACTTTTTGTGCTCGGTAATGGGCACTTTATAGGCTTTAAAAATTTACCAGAAGCCATGAAAGTAGTGGGCCATCAGTTGTGGAAACAAGGTGTTGATGAACAAGGAAGACCTATTACTTCCAGACAAGCCGCACAAGAAACTTACCGAGAGCTTTTGGATCTTGGTGTATTGAACACTTCTGTAAGACTGGGGGACCTTTTGGCCTCTTGGAGGACGGCGAGTTCCGGAATCTTTGACGGTCCAGGAGACTTTGTTGCTGCGACAGCTAACCCTCTTAAACGGTGGTACAGCCGGGCCGAAGACTTTTATACAGCGGCAGATGATTTTTGGAAGGTGGTGGCTTATGCGTCTGAATTACAGGCGGTCAAAAAAGCTTTCCCTACAGAAGCTGATTTTAACCAGCTTTTAGCTCATGCTAAAGCCCTTGACATGTCTTACACAATCAACAGGCAAAGTTTTGAACAGGCGCAAAAAGAGTTGGCCGCGTTTTATGTCAGACAAACCATTCCAAACTACGACTATGTAGGTAAGTTTGCAGAGACACTAAGAACAGGACCCCTTGCTGTGTTTGGAAACTTTATTGCTTTTCCCACGGAGATCGTTAGAACATCTGCCAATATTATACAAACAAGTTTTATAGAAATGAAATCAAGCAACTCTGCAATAAGACAACGTGGTGCAGCCCGATTTATAGGGTATGGAACAGCGGCGTATGGAGTAGGTGCAGCGGCTCAAGCTATTGGACAAGCTGTTTCGGATATTGATGATGAGGACATTGAGGCCGCAAGAAAGTTCTTACCGGATTGGGCACAAAACAATTTGATTATCCCAATCGCTAAAAAAACCGAGGCAGAGGGCGGTGGTTTTGATTTTATTGACGGAAGCTATATCGCTGTCTATGACGATCTGGCAAAAATGGCTCCCACTATTCTTAGTGAAGCGTCAAAAGCCATGGATGAAGGGCGCTCTACGTCGGATGCCGTTGTTTCTGGAATCACTGAGGCTATGGGGAATTTCTCTGAGCCTTTTCTGGAGCTTTCGATTTATATGCAAGCCATGTTAGACATAGCACAAAACAGAAACAGTAATACTGGTCGACCTATTTGGAACGAGGCCGAGGGCAGAGGAAAACCATTGGGCGGCGTTGGTGATGAGTCCGTGGCCTATCTTAATTATGTCTGGGACCGAGTTGCTCCTGGTTTTGTGTCAGCGACTGAAAAAGTGATTCGTGGTGCACAAGAAGGGGAGAAAGCCTACGATCGCTTTGGCACCAAGCAAGAATTTGAAGACGCCTTGGCTTCTTTCTTTGGTATTAAAGTCAGTAGAGTTAATCCTACTTCCAGCTTAAGTTTTGCTTTGACGGACCTACTAAACGAGCAAAGAGACGCTGAAAAAATCTTTACTAAACAAGTGTACAACAAAGGAGCGGTTACTCCTCAAGAACTCTTGGACGCTTATCTTGCTATGCAGAAGTCCAATTATTTTGTTAATCAGGATATTTTCTCTACCTTTAAAGCAGCAGAGCTATTAAACATTAGGGAGGCTGTTCTTGACAACACCAAGAGAGAACGACTAAGTGCCAAACAAAGGGCGATGCTTAGAAACGAAGAAAACCTTGCTCTTAAAAGCAGGGCTGCTTTAACCAGCCTGAAAAAAGATTTTGATAAACAAACAGAGGCCATTGAAGAAGCAGAACAATTGCCATCAGGGCGTTTCTTTCCGATAGATGCTCTCGTGGAAGTCTATGATTACTTTAAGAACCTTCCTCTTCTGTCTCAGCCTCAGGCTGAGATTGTTCGAGAGAAGGAGGCTGAATACTCTGAATAAATTTTTCTAGCCGAGTGTTCCAGGCTTCTGCGGCGCGCTCAAACTCTCTGCCTTCCAAAACAAACTCTTGATAAAAACAATCTACTGAGCACATCATAATCACACCCTTCTTAATCTCGGTGCCATAAACTTCGTTGTGTGCCATGGCATAGGCAGCGAGTTGTTGAAAATAATCCCAAACATAGCGCCTTCGTCTCTTAGGTGTGTTGGTTTGTTTAAAGTCCATGATAGCTTCTTCGCCTAAATGCCTACCAATCACATCAGCAGTGCCGGCATACTTCCCTGGGTAGTACAAAGGAATCTCACACCCGTACACTTGGTCAATGGACGGAAACCCTTGGTCCATGATCGTACAGGCCATTTTATAAGCACGCTTTTGCTCTGGTGTTTCTGGATAATAGTCCCAAATGCTGCCTTCTTTTAACTGTCTTTCAAGAATCTCGTGCATTTCGGTGCCTCTGGCTGCCGCTTCGTTTCGTATGCGTTCAGCTTCTTCCTTGCCCACCCGTTCAATCCACTGTTGTAGACTGTCGTTCTCCGCTTTGGTTTTAGAAAGAATCGTGGTAACAGAACTCAGTCGTTCTTCCCCGTTTAAATAAACACGCCCCTTCTCCGTGGTCTCACGGGAAAGTTCAGCGTATTCATAGGGAGACGAAAAAAGAATCTCGTTCTTCATGCAACAAACTCATCGCCAGGGGACCAAGAACAACCTGTAAGGCCCCCTGATTGTAGGGCCTTCAGCGTTCTTATAACTTCATCTACGTTTCTTCCTGTGTCCAAAGCATTGACCGATACATGTTGAACAATGTCTTCTGGATCCAGAATAAAGGTGGCTCTCAAGCAAACCCCCTCCTGTTGGTCAACGATACCAAGTTCATCAGATAAGGATAAACCACAGTCCGCAGCTAAAACGTGTCTAATTCTTCCAATAAGAGGTTCGGACAGCTTCCAATTAAGTTTACAGAACTCATTGTCTCCACTAACCCCTATAACATTCACGTCTTCGTCCACCAACCTGTCCATTTCAGCTATCTCGGTGGGACAGATAAAGGTAAAGTCTTTTGGATAAAAATAAAACACACTCCAATGCTCAGACAAACTGTCGAAGTTTACGTCTATAATACTGTTGTCTTTGTCAACCCCTGTTAGAAAAAAATCAGGGAATGAATCGCCTACACTAATCATTTGGTTTCTTCCATTTTCTTTATGGCCAGTCCGGCTCGTTTCTTAGCTAGTTTAAGGCTGCTTGTTCCTAACTTGACACCATGTCCGTGTTTATCGACAGCTTCGTAGTTTTTTGAGCCGCCTCTTTTAACCAATCGGTATGTGCCTCTGACCTTAAACTCCTTTTCCTTACCGCCAACCATTTTATTGCACTACGCCTTTTTCAATGTCTTCCGCTAATCGTTTAATAGCGTAAGCAAAAACATAGCTCTTGGGCCGTTCTGTTTTCTTAGAAATTTTGTCTGCTAGTTTAACAATGTCTGTGCGTATAGCTACGCTTTTCCATTTAGTTGTGTCCATGTGGGTTCCTTATATTAAATTCTGTTAGATTATATAAAAGTATAAGATCAATAGCAACGATAAATTAAGTCATTGAGTCTCCCCAATTTTTGCCTAGTTCTGCATCAACTTTATTGGGAACTTCTAGTTTTACCGCATTCTCCATGATCTCTGCTATTTCTTCAACCTCCCTTTTGTCCGAGACTGAAAAAACAAGTTCATCGTGTACCTGTAGCAAAGGGGCATAGGACGCATTGTAGCAATCCAGCATCGCTTTTTTAGTCATGTCTGCGGCTGACCCCTGTATCAACTTGTTCAACGCTTTATAAACGAAAGCACGTTTTATGTCCCCGTTGTATTCGTGCATGGCTTCTTTGTATTTTAAGGGTCTTCCGGTGCCGTATTGACGCGGTTCCCACATATCAAAATGACAACGACGACCAAGTAGAGTTTTGATGTATCCTCGTGTGGTTGCACTACGCATAACGGTGTCTGCCATTTGTCTAACGAAGGGGGCATAAGTATTAAACCGCATTAAAATATCACTGGCTTCGTCCACGTCCACACCTAACTGGTCGGCGAGCTTCCCTTTACCCATACCGTACATAATACCAAGGCCAATGGTCTTAGCTGTCTTACGATCAATGCCTGCAAGCTCGGCTACCTGTTGGTGGAAGTCTGCTTCTCCTGCTATAAAGGCTTCGGCAACAGGGTCAACTCCCTCATACTTTGAGCGATAAGCAAAATGAGTCAGTATTCTAGGCTCTTGTTGTGAAAAATCTGCTGAACACCACTTCTGTCCTTCTTCCGGTAAGAACAAAGAACGAATAAGTGGGCCCAATTCTTTGTCTCTAGCCGGGACTTGCTGTAGGTTCGGGTTACTCATCGACAATCGTCCGGTAACGGTGCCTCCAGTCTCTCCTTTAAGCTGTCTAATGTCCGCATGAATCCTTCCGTTGTGTGCGTGTTTAACAATAGTGTCTATAAAGGTGCTGTGGGCTTTGTCCAGTTCCCTGATCTTCATAATTTTCTTAGCGACAGGGTGTTCTTGGTTAGCTAAAAACGCTTTAGTAAAACTAGGGTTGCCTTTAGCGGTCTGGTTGTAGGGTATCTTGCAGGCATCAAAGACTTTGGCAACAGACTTCGCTGCCCAAACCCTTACTTCCTTTACCCCAGATTCTTTGATTACTTCTCTGGTTATTTTTTTCTGTTCTACTATTAACTGTTTCTTTAGTTGAGCGGCTCTATCCAAATCAACCCTCACCCCTGTTGTCTTCATGTTGAACAGCACGGGGAACAGGTTTGTTTCTAGTTCAAAAATATTCCATAGGTTTTGTTCTTCGAGAAGAATCTTAAAGTGGTTCCAAAGTTTTAGTGTAAGGGCCGCGTCCTGCGTGGCATACGTCCCAACGTACGCTGAGGGCAATCTCCACATCTCTGCTTTAGGGTCAATTCCCCACTCCTCTGCCGCTTGTCTTAGTTCTGCCTCTGATTTACCTTCTTGTAGGTACTCTATGCCCAGAGCATTTAGTGTGTACCAATACATGTTTTCATTAATTAAAGGAGCAACAACCATGGTGTCTATGACTCGGCCTTTAACATCAACCCCTGCTTGTCTTAACCAACCAACATCATACATAGCGTTATGAAATATTTTGTCGCTGTTCCCAGACACAATGTCTTTAGTAAACTCTAAGACCTTTTTCTTAGGGAAATTAAATCCTGTTTCATGGGCAAAGGGAAAATAGTCCGCGTATCCATCGCAAGCGACAGATATGCCAACGATCTCTCCGTCACCTCTAATATAACCAGGACCCTTTTCCTTAAGATTAGGGTCTCGAGTCTCGAGGTCAATCGCAATTTCGTCTGCGTCAAGTAGTTTTTTTACGGGAAAAGTATCGGGTGGCGTCCATTCTGTTGGAGGCTGAAATGTTTTATATGGCATATTGTAAGCTCTCATTTTGTGCGTTAATAAGGAAAAGATTTTCTCGGGCTCTGGTCACGGCAACATAAAACTGTCGGTGTAGACTGTCAGAGTCGAGCATAGCGTTTAGTTTCTGTGCAGGGGACAGGTCCAACAGCACTGCTACATTGTCCGCTTCGCCTCCCTTGGCCTTATGTATTGTTGATAAAGCCACCCGCGGTTCAACGCTTAAATCTTCGTTGTTTTTTAGAGCTTTCTTAATGAAGGCTCTTTTTTCTTCTTTAATTTTCTTTGCAAACACTTCTTCCCAAGGAAGCCCTATACAGTCTTCCTTTAGTCCAAAGATGCTTAACACTTTTTTCTTCGTTAGTTTTCTTTCTTTGTCTTCTTCTTTCCCTGGGGCGGAAAGAAAGCCTCTTTTTACTTCGTTCTTCGTTAGGTATCTATAAACGTCTTCCAGTTCTCCTACAGTTATATTGGTTCGTTTCTTGTTTAATTTTTTCCACCCATCTATGGCTCTGACCATGGACAAAGGAATGTAGCGAAAGGTGTTGTGTGAAAAAGGAATCCCCTGGTCAATAAGTCTTTTACGAATGTCATAGCCTTCGCTGTCTCCGTTAAGCATGTAGTCACAAGAGGCTAGAACCAACCATTCTCCCTTGTCCATAGGCAATACATTCACAGAAGGCAGGTGTTCAAGCCTTCCTTCCTCGTCTCTAGGTAAATAGTTTTTTCTTTGGCGGCGCTCGATACGTCCGGCAATTTTCTCAGCAACGGTGTGCACTTTTTTAGGAACACGGAAAGACTGATCGAGGACCACGGTCCTACCCTGCATGTCAATAAAGCGATCGGGCCTTGCTCCGTTCCATTCATAGATGGCTTGGTCATCGTCGCCCGCGATGTAAGAAACGGGGACCACGGACATAAGTTTTTCTATCAAACGCCAATTCAGTTCCGCTAAGTCTTGGGCCTCGTCAACAATTAAAACATCTAAGGGCGGTACTTTGCCTTTGTTGAGAAACTCATTAATCATATCGGCAAAGGAAAAGATCCCTTGTTCTTCTCTGTACTGAGCCCAGGCTCTATCAATAGCTTCTAGCATGGGAGGAACAATCTTTTGTCTTTGTTTAACCGGGGTCTTAAGTCGTTCAGTGCTGACCGACCTACAGTTTGCCTTAGCGTTCTCAATGATCTGAAAGTAGGGGTCTTCCAACATGGCTTCCAAAGACTTATGGGTGTTCCCGTGATAGTGTTGGGTTAAAGGAAAACTATACGCTTCTAAAAACTCTTTAACATCTATGCCTTCCATAACCCGAGTAATGCCCATGGCTCTTTTGCAAAAGGCATGGCTTGTGCAAAAATAAACAAGGTCTTCCTTAGCAAAACCAAAACGACTACGGGCTCTTTGCTTTCCTTCTTCCGCGGCTTTAACAGAAAAAGAAATAAAGGCTATGCGATCGGGAGCAGTGCCTTGGTCGAGGTGCTCTTCTATCTTTTTTAGTAGGGTGGTGGTTTTGCCTGTGCCGGGAGGGCCAAAAAACTTATCAACACTACTCATCTTCCCAATCCTTTTTTGGTTTGTTCAGTTTAAAATCGTCTGCACTCACGTTCAGCGCTGTATTGTCCTCGGTTTTTAAAACCCAGACAGAAGTGTTTCCTGCACTTTTGTCAATGTACTTTACCGCTGTTGTGGCCCCTAGTGCTTTTAGTTCGCTGTAGACTTCGGCTTCTTTAATCCCTTTCATGCCTTTGAAATCTCGAATATATTTTACCAAATCTCTGCCACGAAACCACCATTCATGCGTGTCTTCTTCCTCGTTTCGATAAACCGCACTCGCTAAAAGGGCGACCTTTGCAGAAGACTCTGTGTTTTTACAGAACTCTGCGATAGCGTCTTGCAACAACCCGGATTTTGTCATATCGGGAGGCACTTCGATTTCCTGTACGTTTTGGAGAAGGTGGTTGAGTCGTGCCACCCAGTCTTTCTTCTTTATATCGGGAGGGCATTGGTTCAACACGTCCATGCAGCGCTGTTGATACAACGCAAAGCTGTGGAGTTCCCGTGTTTCGAGAATCAATGTCTTGCCGTCTATGTCTAAGTGCCATAAGGGAGGGTCCGTCAGATATTTTCTGAGGCTAGTGGGAATGACCTCTTGTTCAGAAGGGTCAATCCCGTATCGCCTAGTTATGCAAACACCACTTTGGCAATGGTTTACCAAGGGCGGTGTGGTACACTTGTAACGATAGTCCGATTTCTCAAGACTATTCATTAAGGCGTTCAACTCAGTGTGTGACAGGGGCTTGTGACACGCTGTTTTGTTCACCTCCTGAAGTTTGTCGCGCCATTCATCGCTTTCCGGGTGCAGTTTTTTAAACAGCACGCCGTAAGAGAAAAGAGCGTCGTTGCGGGTGCCTTCAGGTATCCCGTTTAGCTTCATGTGTACCAAACACGGTGGTGCCTGGTCCCAGAAGGACTCTTTCAAACCCTCCCCGTTAGCCTTTCGGCTTTTCTTTATTGGTTTAATTTCATCAAGCTCTTCCTCTGTGATAGAGGCTCGCTTGACCGTTCTAATGAATTGTTCTGGGCTGAGGGACTCTCCCTTTTTACTTAAGCCACAACGCGCGGACTCCTCTCCGCCAAAATAAGGCATGTTCAACCAGTTCCCTGTTTGTTTTGTTCCCTGCTTTTCTTCTTGTTTGCTCCATTGATATTGTTTAGGAAAGATCTCGTCTCCCGTTCGACCCATAGCCGCGGCAATTTCTTCCAGTTTGCTTTTAATTTTGATTGCCGGCACATGTTCTTTGGTAAAGAGAAACAAATGCACCCCACCCGATTTGGTCAGACAGGGGACCAAGGGCAGTTGCATGTCTTTAATGAGTTTTTGTAGGTAGTCTATGTCAACCGGGTATTCGTCCACGTCAATACACCCCCATTTACACGTCTCTTCATCGGTGATCGGTATGACCCCGAGAGAAATTTCTCCGTTTAAGTGTTGTTGCCATTGGACCAGGGACAGTGGTTCTTGCAGTGTTCGGCCTTTCCCTTGTTTCTTTGTGCCTTTTGCTGTCTGCTTTGTCCCTTCTATTGTGTAAATGCCGTAAGCGCGGTCAAGTCCCGCGAAAATCGACATAAGTTCCAATGCTATTTCTTTCATGGTGCCCCTTAGAGAAGGGACCCCATACTCCCCTTGCGTTAAAAGTATAGAGTCCCTAAGCTAACAACAATTATTCCCAATCCTTTTCGGATTGGTTTTCTATTGCGCCCTTGCTGGCAGGTTTACCCAAGGCAGACATACCTCCTTCTTCACAGAAGTCAGCGAAGCTTTGTCCTTCGTTGAATTGTTCTGCGTCAGTCAGTAATGATTCCATGGCCACATTAAAACCAAACCAGGTGCCCTTTGCGTTGGACTCCTCTTTGATGTTTATGCGGTACAGTTGAGCAAAGGAAGGCGGTGTAAACGTGCCTTTCTTGCCTTTAACCACTTGGGTCACAACCATGTTGTTCCATGCTCTTGAGTGCTTTAACTGAGAACCAGACATGTTAATCACACAACGATAGGTTGTATCGTTAAGGTGCAACAGTCCGTAATGGTTTCCAGTGTTGACCAGTTGAGTTTTAGAACCGTCGCTTTTAGTCAAGATGTCACGGTACTGCGGGTCCCGTTCTGCTTGATAAACCAGTTCGGTGTCGGCAGGGTGAACAGAGACTAAACCGCCTCCGTCTTCTCTGAGTCGCCACTCAACATAGTTTCTATCGTACCAACAAGGTTGGAATAAAAATCCCTCTTGTCCGTCGATGACAGAGTTGTTCCCTGTGAACAGAAAATCCCCGGCACTTGCATCAGCATGATACTCCGGTTTTGTTTTGTTCAGAACAGGGGATAACGCCTGTATGATTTGTATTCGCGGAGTGTTTAAATCGTCCGCGCCCACTTCTCCGAAGCCTTTTCCGGCATGTTTTTCAAACAATGCGGTAAGGTCGGTCTTCTTAGTAGAGCTACTACCATTCGCTTTTTTATTAGCCATATACTTTCATCCTTATATATTTAGTTCTTTATTACTTTTGTGCGTTGTCCTGTGTACACGGAAAATAATTTCTGTGTGCCACTGTCAAACGCGGTTTCGCCACTCTCAATAAGCGCCTTTACTTCGGCTTTGAGCGTAGATGGGTGGACCGCCTCCTTTTGCATAGGCTCTAGCCCCTGTTTTGCCAGGGTGTCCATTGTCTTTTTTGCTTCGTCGTCTTCGCCTGCCGCGAAATTAATGCTGACGACGTTCTTTATAAGGTCGCCACGACCATTGTCTCTTAGCCACTGGTGCGCTTCTTCCTTATTTTGTTCCGTGATCCGTGCAGAGTAGAAAGGATCAACTGAAATACGCGAGCCGTCGTCCATGCGCAGATCGCTGATTCCAAGTTCCTTCATCTTCTCCGGGATAGTTTCCTCGCTGTACTGTCGGTACTGTTCTTTTAAACGCTTAAGTTTTTCCTCAGCGTTGCCAATAAGGCCACCGATCTCGAGCATATCATTCATGTCTTTGGACAGGGAACCAAGGTCCTGGTCCTTAACTTTTGTGACTTTCTTTTCAACCGATTGTTCAAACAGGTCGATGATGTTGTCTTCTTTTTTCTTTGTCATTAGTGTATTCCCTTATATATCTGTGCTGCTTCTCTTTCTTTTTCTGTGCCAAAGTGGTAGATCTCCTGCATCAGCCGTTGCACGATTCTTTGAAAAGAAACAGGGCGGCCTACTTGATCGGGCGTATGTGCTTTAAGTCGGTTCCCCATCTTTCTTACCTCGTGCAAAGACAAACCGTCTTCTTTAAAGGCGTCCCACTCTTGTTTTAAGATTAGTTTCATTTTGCCCCTGGGCACTGTTGTCATACTCATTCTTGACGTAGGGCTGTTTTTAGTGCGTATCCCTATATACGTTAGATCGTCATACCTACAGGACATCAGGTCTCGAAAGAGTTGTGTTTCAAGTGCAAATGACATAGGCGCTTCTTTTTCGGCCACACTGGCGTTTGCGAAAGCAGCCGTCATGGCGTTCCCTCCATTTTGTTGATGGAGGAGTTGGGCGCGTTTTTTTGCCTCGATAAGAACGTTCTCGGTTTCAACAACGGGTGTTTTGGTGGGAGGTTTCTGTTTTGTCGGGGAACTGGTTTTGACCTCTTTATGGAGAACAACCTCGGAGTTGTCCGGCAACACAATAACTTGCTCAACAATGACCCTCTCTTGAACCTGTGAGCCCTCCGTTGGTATCCACTGCTTAGGGTTGTTAAGTTCACTTATCGTGGCAACCTCTGCTTTTTTGTTGGATAGGTTGCCAAGAGTAATGACTTCCCTTGAGAAGCCACTTACAGAGTCAGTGATGATGTCGATAACCGCGTAAGCGTCCTTCGACTTGGCCTTTTCAAAAACCATTCCTTTACGAAGACTGGATAGTTTCATTGCCCACCTCTTTCGTTAAGTCTTTTATTAGTTCTTTGTCCACGATGCTAAGATTCTTGCTTAGATCAAATATTTCTCCGTTAGCAATGTCCACAATCTTTTGGTCCTCGAACCTAAGCGGGCTGTCGTCTGTATGAGAAACTGTAATGAGGTCGTGCATGTCATTACTTTCTGCGTATATCTCCATACAGCCCACCTTAATCCTGACGTGGTGTTCGTTTTGTTCTACTTCACATTTATCGCTCATTAGTCCCACTCCCCAGGACCAATGTCTGCGATCTCTGTTGTAATAGGGCGTATTTTCCAAGGCTCGTCTAGTTGGTCTAGTTCTTCTTGTTTTTCTTTTGCGCGCAAAAGAGCTTCGTCTGTGGTGTCTTCGACTGCCATTAGACTAAGGGTACTTAGGGTTAGGATCGCGGAGAATTGCTTTCTTTCCGCTTCGGATAACTGTAGAGCCAGAGTTATTAATGCTTTCAACGTTTCGTTCATTTGTTTTTCCTCGTATAAAATTGTTGTGCAACTTCTTCTCCAATTTCAGGTTGCAGGAGAAGTATATACCGGATATACTTTTATTGTCAACAATAAAAAACAATAAGAAGAATTGTTATACGATAGAAGGACTAATATAAGAATGAAAAACTATAAGTATCAAACGGAGCCTTACAAGCACCAAGAGAAGACATTGGCTCGTTCAGCCTTTCGCAAAGAGTTTGCCCTCTTTTTAGAGATGGGCCTTGGCAAATCGAAAGTTCTCCTGGACAACGCCGCAGTGCTTTTTGAGGCCGACAAAATAAATGCAGTGTTAATTATAACACCGAAAGGAAACTTAAGGAATTGGGACAAGAACGAAATACCAAAGCATTTGCCCGAACGAATCGAGAGGGAAGTGGTGGTGTGGCAACCCAACCATACGCAGAAGTGGAAACAAGCCTATTGCGGCCTGGTTTTAGAGGAACACCCGGAAAGATTAGAGATTATGACGATGAATGTTGAAGCATTTTCCACGGAAAAAGGGCTTAAATTTGCGCGAGCTTTTGTTTTAGGGCACGAAACCATGATTGCCGTGGACGAGAGCACCTTAATTAAGAACCCTAAAGCCAAGCGCACCAAAAACTTATTGGGGTTGTCCCGAGAAGCCTCCTATAAAAGAATACTGACCGGGTTTCCTGTGACCAAAACACCTCTTGATCTATACGCGCAATGCGCTTTCCTTAATCCCTTATTATTAGGGTTCAAAAGTTATTATGCGTTCAAAGCAAGATATGCGATTACTAAAATGCGGCGCATGGGCCACAACAGTTTTCAAGAAATCGTTGGGTATCATCGAATGGACGAACTGCAAGGCATGCTCAAAGAGTTCTCTGCTCGCTACACCAAGGACAAATGTTTAGATCTACCGGAAAAGGTTTACATGCAACGAAGCGTTGAGCTTAGTGATGAACAGAAAAAAGCCTATGAGCAGATGAGAAAAGAAGCGCTAATGATTATCGCGGACGAAGTGTACACCACTCAAACGGTGCTGACTCAGTTAATGCGACTGCAACAAATTGTTGCGGGAAGTCTGCGCGCACCTTCGGGGGAGGTCCAGGTGCTCAAGAACAACCGCATAGGAGAAACGCTTAATATATTGGAAGAAATCAGTGGTAAGGCTGTAGTTTTTGCGGTATTTCAAACAGACATAGAGCAGTTGACCAAGAAAATAGCCGAGGTTTATGGGGACGACAGCGTGGCTTCTTATTACGGGAAGACCTCACAAAAGGACCGGGAAACTATTCTTGATAACTTTCAAGACCCGGACCACCCGCTTCGATTCTTTGTCTCTAATCCGCACACCGGGGGCCGTGGACTAACCTTAACGGCGGCTTCTCACATGATTTTTTACTCCAACAGCTATGATTTAGAGCTAAGAATACAGGCAGAGGACCGGATTCACCGCATTGGACAAGACAAAAGTTGTACTTATATTGATCTGGTGTGTGAAAACACGGTGGACGAGAAAATTTTAGCTTCGCTGAAGAAGAAAATAGACATTTCCAACGAGGTTTTAGGGGAGGTACGACAATGGTTCGGGAAGTAAAACAAAAAACACCAAAGCAAAAGGATAAAAAGGACACGCAAATAAATATCCGGCTCACGTCCATTGAAAAAAGGAACCTGGACATTATGAGTCGAAGACAGTGGCGCAGTTCCAGTGAGTTTGTCCGGCGGTTAATAAGTCGGGAATGGAAACGCGTTCGACAGAAGGAAGGCGCGGCTTCGATTGACGCCATGATCGATAGTTTTGAGTCCGGGGACCAAGGAGGAAAAGACGTTGGCGACATTTTTTAGTTGCTTTTTTGCGTCCTTTTATGTAACCTTATGGGACATGATAGGAAAACAAAAACAAATAATAAGATTGTCTCTTAATGCGGAGAGTTTTGGTAAGGCCAGGACCGCCGCTTTAGCTCGGGATGTGTCTATCGAAGAACTGTTCTTGACGTATATTGAAAATGATTACATCGAGAACGGCGAAGCGATGGAGGCTCACCTTGACGCTAAGAGTGACTACATGTACGAGATTCAAGAACGCGGTTTTTCATAATCGGGTCTTCCTACTCGTAGTCTGGTCGTGGACCGCGTTCCCTATGAGAGTATGCGCGACTAGACCATGGAAAAAGCACGTCTGTTGAAATACGGGTACGCCCCAGTTCGATAGTCTATTGGTGGGGACGTGCTTTAATCCTAGAAACCACTTATAGACAATGGGGCACTTTATCGAGAGAAGGTATGATTAGAATAAGAAACAAAGAACATCAGTCCCTTGGACTTAAAGAACTTAAAGCGCTGGCCTACGATTACCCCAATGACGCTAAACTGGGGAAAAAAGTTAGGAAACTTATCCAGGAGGTCGAGAAAAATTCTTATCAACGTCCCGAGAACACCTACCCAACCCCAACGACGGGAGGATAGTGTGTACGGTAAAACGCGATTAAAGGACTGGACCCGCTACCTTGAGGAAACGGAGCAATCCGCGCTTTTAGCGGACGGTTTTGAAGAGGCTTTTATAGGTATGTCTTTGGAGTGGGGACCACCGAGGGCGGTCTATAGTTATGACAAGTGCATTGAAGTACTGGAAAGAGACATGGATTACGAGGACGCCGTGGAGTACATGGAATTTAATGTGACCGGGGCCTATGTGGGCAAACAAACCCCGGTGTTTACGAGAGAGGAGACACAGTGAAGATAAAAAGATGGCGACGTATGAACCCAACCCGACCTTTTGTTGAGGGCGTACACACTAAACGCTATGACCCGGAGTTTATAAAATGGTTTGACGAACACCAAGGCGATTTTGCCGATTGGTTTGTTAATAAGGTCAAAAAAGGTGATACGCACTGCACCTCACAGGCAATCGGGGAATGGGAAAAGGCCGGAGGCGGTTAATGAGCAAGGAGGATATGGTCAACCACCCACCGCATTATAATCAAGGTGGAATGGAAGTGATTGATGTTATTGAAGCGGGGATCGGGGACCAGGGATTCATTGGCTACTTGCTCGGGAACATCTTAAAGTATCTTTTGAGATTTAGGCATAAGAACAAAGACAACCCAGTTGAAGATCTAAAGAAGGCCCGGTGGTACTTGGACAAACTGATCGCCGTTGTTTCAGGGGAGAAAACAAACAAATGAGCCGAGAAGAAATGTTTGCGCGTTAAGGAACGGCTCGTGTTGAACCGGGGGAAATAACTTCCCCGGTTTAATTTCAGACAAAGAAAAACCCACACCAAATGAATGATGTGGGTTTTTTGTTTTAGCTTTGCTTATTTGTTTCGTGATGCTTAATGTATTCCAAACATCTTTCATGCGCTTCTTCATATTCATCGCAGAAATGATTGTCATAATAAGGATCATCTTCAGAGTATCCTGTAGGTTCATCTGGATCGTAAAAATCTTCTGAGTAAACCCAAGTTGTATAAACATCATCATCACCATCCCAACACACAGTTAAGTAGCTGTGCTTCTTTAGTAGTGCATTGATTTTTCTTCTGAAGCTATACTCAGTCGCAACCTGTTCAATTTCTTTTTTGAATTGCTTACGACAATCAACAAGATCACTTATTGATTTTTCGTGAACAGCGATTATAGCTTTCAGCCTATTTCTCTCTTTGGTGATTTCTTTATTCACCTCAGCAAGCCTAGACTTAGAAGTTTTGTTTTGTGCTGTTAGGTATTGTTTATAGTTAGAATAGTGTCCATCTATCAACTCCCATGTAGGCACATTAAATTTTTTATTTATAGGTTTCATATAATAGTTTCCTCTAATAAATTAGTGTTTAATTATTGCTCGTTGGCATCTGGTTGTTAAAGATCGCATTGTGCTTTTTAAGACACCCTTATATTATACCATGTGTCCCATAGCCCTTTGTTTACGGGCCTTTGAGCAAGGGGCTAAATTTAGGTTTGGGGTAAAAGGACCGGGGACCAGGGCCAAAAAGGGCTTCTTTTTTAGAATCGTTCTAAAAAGTCTTGTTGTTTCATGGGGGCTGTTTTGTTGTTGCGCTACAACAAACACCCAAAAACCTCATTTCTACAAAAGTAGGACTGAGATAGGAATTAGGCCCCGGAGAAACCCTATATACAGTGTTTTTAACTAAACCTCATTTCTAAGTTCTATTTTCACCATTTTTTGTTTTCAACTATCAAAACCAAAACCCTAATGTTCGACTGAGGAACTGAGGTTGCCCTCAAAGCCAGTGTTTATAAGGGTTTGAGTCTCAGTTTGAGCGACTGAGGTTGAACTGAGAAACTGAGGTTACTTTTAATTACCTTTTTAGTGTAAAATACTGTTATAATCTATAAAAAAGGAGGCAAAATGGGTGTTAAAGGACAAAAAGGACCTACTGGGTCCAACAATCCATCGGGGAAGAATGTTCGCCACTTGACCGATAAGCAAAAACGCTTTGCTAGGGAACTGGTCTACAATGACGGCAGTAAAACCAAGACACAATGCGCCATTGACGCAGGCTATTCTAAAACCAGGGCCGGTGTTTCTGCGGCAGAACTAACCAACCCTAGAAAATACCCTTTAGTTGTTAGGTACATACAAGAACTCGAGGCCGAACTACAGCAAAAATTTGATGTCACTTTTTCTCGACACATAAGGAAACTGGCAGAAATTAGAGACCAGGCTATTGATAAAGGCAATCTCACCGCCGCCGTTTCTGCTGAGGTGCAACGAGGCCGTGCCGCCGGACTCTATGTAGAGAGAAAAGAAATAAGAACAGGAACGCTTGAGTCCTTGTCTGAAAAAGAGATTAAACAGAAGATTGACGCACTACTCGCTGACTACCAGCCTTTGCTTGAGGCCGAGGACGCTGTGTTTGAGGAAATAGAATGATTCTTTATACAGAAGAACAATTACAGGACTGTTATAAAATATATTGTAGTCACCAAAGCCAACAGGACTTACCTTTTATGAAACTTGCTGATTTTAGAAGAATGTTTGAGACTATTATGGAAAATCTGTACGAGTACAAGCAACTGAAAGAAAACTAAAGCCCCGGTACTCGCCATTCCCACTCCTCTTCCTCTGTTTTTCTCCAACCTCTGTTAATAAGCTCGTTGGAAACCCTTAAAACTTCGTTCATATCTTCGGGGGGATTCTTTTTTAGTTGCTCGTAAGCTCTGAGAAGTTCGACATCGGTTAGTTCTATTAATTCAACATGAGGATAGAAGATCTCGTTTAGATAGTTCATTAGTCTTTGATGCCCATAACCTCTCTTGCGTACTTCTTAAACTCCGGAGTCATACCCGTAGCCTCTTCAACAGGGGTTTTTTCATCGTATTCCTCCCAAGTAAACGATAGGCCCAAAGAATCTTGTATCTTGTTCACTATTCTTGGGTGGCTGTCTGCTGGACAATCAATACATAGACGATAGCTTTTCTTTGCGCCTTTGATACCTATTTTTAAAAAAGGAAGGAGGTCGTGTAGTTGGTTTTGGTTTATGGCGGTCATTAAGTCTTTCGCCTGGTCTAACTCCAAGTGGGTTCTGTGTCTAATCACTTTTACTTTCCTCAAATTTATCGACTACAAACTGGTGGTTTTTTCTGAAGTAGGAAAAAATGTTTTTGTATTCTTTTTGCCCGTGTTCCCTTCTCTCTTTACAGTTTGCGTCATACATATCCCTTACAAAAGGTTTGAAACTGGGGTCTTCATATTGTGTGGGCCTTTTAGGGAATAGTTCTCGTTGTTCCCATTCTTGCTTTCGCCATATTTTAGTCATTGCTTTCTCCGTTAATAAAAATCTTATTAAATGATTGTTCAAACTTCTCCGTTTGTCCAGTAAATCGTTGTTTTGAACCACTTTCCTCCCTTTCATCTGCTAGTAAACCTTCATCTGCTCCACAGTTTAAACATACATCTTTTTCTTGATCTACGTTCCTACTGCCACAACAAACACAACATAAGGGCATATTTGCTATTTCTAGCCAACTATATGACTTTTGACTATTCATTCTATGCCCCAAGAACCGTCTTTCTGAACCCAACCTTTTTGAACAAGTGTTTCCTGTAAAGACTTAAGTTCTTTGCGTTTGGCCTCAGTAGCTTTTTCTTCTTTCGTAATCTCAGCCAATAGTTTGTTTTCTCGTTTCATTAAGTCCACACTCGAGTTTTCTTTAGGTGTTTCCTTCTTTGTTTTAGCCATTGGTTTTCCCCCTTTTTTAGCCATTGTTTTTGTTTTTTCCTTGTTTCTCTTAAGCAGTCCGTAGCCCCCATAAGAAAATAAAACTGCCCCCAAGACGATACTTAAAGAAACAGCTATAGCAAAACCAGTCGAGTCTATCCCACCCAGTTCAAAGTTCATTACCCCCCAAGCCAATCCTGTTGTACCTACGATAGAGCATATTGTTGCGTATTTTTTACTCATTTTTCCCAGTCCTCCGTAGGTGAGAATAGTATCCAAAAGAACAACTTAAGGCAACTTATCAGTTCATTCATCACCCACCTCCCTTACCTCTAATACTTCTACTGGGTCTAAAAAGAAATCGTTTTCTATTGTGTTTAATACGCAATTACTGGTGACAGCATCTCCAGTTGGGCAAAGCTCACTATTTTCTGTATCTACCTTAACGAGCAGTTTTATTTCAACAGCCGTAATATTACTCACCACCCACCTCCGCTTTTAACCATATAATTAAATGACTAATGTAGGCAATTTCCCCAATCAACTGATCTCGTTCCTCTTGATTGGCCAGTCCGTTCCCTATAAGTCTCTTTAGTGACTTGTTCTCGTCCTCTCTTAGTTTTTCAAGGAGTTTGTGTTCGTCTATACTTCTACTCATTGTCGGTCTCCTTTAAATCGGGATTAGTTCCACAATCGCAATTTGTCACTACTTCTTGAATCATATCTGCTAACCAAAATACAGAGCAATTTGGATTATTTTCATTGGTATTTATAATGCTCTTAATTTCATTAATCATTTCTTGTTTAGTCATTGTCGGGCACCTTTATTAAATCTTCAACACAATCTCCCATTTGTTGCTCAAAAATCTTTTTCGCTCGTTGTATCAGCAGATCGCTGACATTTTTTCTTGCGTTAGCGTTTGGGTTTTCCCAGTTTGTAGGTTCTCCCGTTTGCTCGTCTATTTCAAAAAGAACATGGCCTCTACCCCAACCAAGCCAAACCTTGCCTTTTCCTGTTTCACTATCAAAAGTGACTCTTGCGCCATTACCCATCATTCTTCTCCTCTGTTTCGATAAGTTTATAAATTCTCTCTAATTCTTCATCAGATAGATCAAGTTCATGTCCTATACCAGAACGGAGATAAGGCCAAGCAGTATCCTCTAAAGCAATTCGAGCAACCTCTACAATGGTTATCAAGTCTTCGTAGTCTATTCCTTGTAGAAACTGCTTGGTTTTATCCTCCCAGTAGTGTTCTTTTGGTTCACTCATCAGACACCTCCTCTATTAATTCAAGATCATATCTTCTAAACTCCAACCTATCGTCTAAAGTTTCTGCATCATCATCTGTGATTACAAGTAGTTTTCCCCAATCTTCAACAACTGTTCCTGTAATTTCGTAGCCAATCCCTCTCCAATCTATAACTTTAACTCGATCTCCAACGCTAATTTTCATCAGACACCTCCTCAAATACTTTGTCTCGTTCTTCTTCAGTTTTAAACCACTCAAGGCTTTCAGGGAAAGGATCGTTTTCTATGTCCTTATAATAATAAATACCATGTATGTACCCATTGTTGTCTTTATCGGTTTCATAAAACTTATCTAGTTTTTCTTCATACCAATTTACTTTTATGTGTATAGGGACAGTTAGAAACATTTTACTCGTATCACTACTCATCAGACACCTCCTCAACAGCATAAACTTCTTCTTCATCTCCGGACGAGATTGCTTTAGCTTTTTTAACTAAGTCTTTAAACGGATTTGGTTTCTTTTTGTTTATTATTCTCATGTCGTAGGCTAATTGATTGTACTTAACCCAAGTTGATGCCCAATAACCAAACATTTCAAACTTGTATCTACCCAGGCTATCCAATGCTTTCATTTCTGATTCGTTTAATCTTTCGATTAATATTTCTTGTTCCATCTTTTTCTCCCTCTCTTTTAATCCTGCATTGTTGATAGCAGAATTATGTCATGCTCTACATTGTCAATTCCGTAGTGAGAATTGACCGCCACAATCACTTCGTCTGAAACATTTAAAGCAGGTGTATAACCACCTCTATCACGAACAATCAGTTTTGTTGAAAGAGAATCACCAGCATATTTTGTTAAGCACCAGTTATTCTCACCAAACCTGTTCTCATAGACTTTACATATTTCAATCATTTCTTCTTTCGTTAATTCCATACTTCTTCCCCTTGCATTGTTGATATAATTTAAAATAGTTCTACCTACATATATTACAGCATTGTATATACAATGCAAGTATTTATCCCATAAGGAAAAACTACTTTGGCGAAACTGGAAACAAATTTTTGGAAACAGATCAAGAACAACCTAACGGATTTTCAATGGGTTAGGCTAGAGTCTTGGGCTACAAAAGGCGTACCAGATGTTATGGGCTTTACTAAGGACGGAAAGATCTTTACGGTTGAGTTAAAAGTAACCAAAAGTAGAACGGTTTATTTTTCCCCTCATCAGATCGCCTTTCATGTTGAGCATGAAAACTCACCCTGTTTTATCTTGGTCAAGGCCCTCTCTCCTTCATCACCTAAAAAATATGGGATATACCTCTTTCATGCTAAACAAGTGCGTCAGATCGTGGAACAAGGGCTTGATGCCCCTGCACGATATAGCACCTTGTCCCCTGTCGACTGGACCAAGGTCCGTGATTCCCTGTTGACTGAGCTTGATGCCCTTGCATGATACTTGTGACCGTTGCCTGTTGCCCCAGCATGATACTTGTTGCCTGTCCCCGTTGCCTGTTGCCCTTGCATGATAACAACCGCAAAACGAAAATTTGCTGTTGAAAAATAAAGCTGTACATATATGGGATACTATGAGATAATTTCCTTGTAAATAAAACAATTTAGGAGGTATTTACTATGGCTAGAAATCTAACCAATAAGCAAACTGAAACTCTCGCGAAAAGACTGGCAGAGGACATTGTTGAAAAGACCGAAAAAGCGGTTAAGAAACACCCTGACACGAAAAAAGCGTTAGCGAAGTATAGGACTCTGGTTAAAAAAGCAGAGAAAGCAGATAAAGAAGCTACTAAGTGCAAAGACGACATAGCATCGTTTTGCAAGGACTTCAATAAAACCAATAAAGTTGTGCGTATGAAACCACGACACTATCATTGGGATGACATAGAGGTCATTCCTCATTCTTTTGCCGAAGGCATTAAGTCTAGGTGGGACTTACAAAAAAGGATTGAGGAAGATATTACCATTGAATATATATTACAAGACAGTAATGTTGACGCGGTAATGGAAGTCCTTACTGAGAGGTACTCCATATGATGTGGAAGAAACGGAAGAAAAGAAAAACACCTAGTACGAAAACCCGTGCCGATTGTGCTTTTGATGCAATCGAAGCTATGGGAATCGACTACTTTGAACGACTTGAAAGAGAGGGATGTACCGGAGACGAGATCACTCGTAGCACTTATGCGTTGACTCGTTTCTTCGTTCAGCTTCTTGTTGCTCACGCAGAGTCCATTGAAGCTGACGCAGTACCGCCTACTGTTTCCGCTATGTTTGACGCAATTCAAGACGAGCTTAAAAATACGGAAGGTGTTGACATGGAAGTAGTCGGGGTTAGTGTTGGAGAGGAGAGCAACATTACCCATTAAGGTCTCTCCTAAAGTCCCCTACAGTTCGCGCTGTAGGGGATTTTTATTGCCTTTGTCCCCGAACCGCGTGTCGCCTTTGCATGATAACTGCCCGTCGCCCTTGCATGATAAACCTTGAACCAGGGCGTAAAAATAAAGTTGGTATATTCTGGGACCCATGCTATACTGAGGGCTCAATGTTTAACTAGGAGTAAAGACATGAACCAAACAAAACAAATAATCTATGAAATGCTCACAGAATCAACCGGAGAACATATGCTGGATAGTGGGGGCGCATACGGTAGGCACTGGGAACGAAATCAAAAAATGAGTCTGAAAGATTTCGAAAACGAAAAAGAA
>MDTE01010244.1_pt1 | contig 35364 bp, 36 predicted proteins | sample 811231 | NCBI WGS metagenome assembly MDTE01 (sample SAMN05326651, study PRJNA326480) | marine metagenome | isolation source: seawater | place: Indian Ocean: Red Sea | collected 2010
CCTATTAATAAAGTTTTAAAATTTTCATTTAAACCTTCCGGAATAGATTTTATGTCGATATTATCACAATAAAAATTCATGCCTGACTGAACTATTTTTTCGTTGCTTACTATTGCTAAATTACTTTTTTCCATTTTTTTTGGATAATTCATACTTTTATTATTTTTTATAAATAATTGAATTAATTGGCGGGATATTCGCTTTTTCCGATTATCAAGTCTACTAGTGATAACAATAATATTTGATGAATATTTTCTATATGATTATAAGCCTTGCTATTTACCCAAAAGTTTATATCTCCTAATTGCTTAAGCTTGTTTTCTTTAGAATTTCCCGTGAAAGTAATTATTTTTTTTATTTTATTTTTTTTTGCAAATTTTGCTGCATTGACCATATTTTCTGAATTACCGCTTGCAGAAATTAAAATTAGAATATCTTCTTCATCTGCATAAAATTCTATGGCTTTTTCTACCCATTTGTCATAGCCATAATCATTAGAAAAACATGTTAACAAATCTGATTCATTATAATTTGTACATCTGACGCGAGCATTTTTTGTTAAATCTACACTAAAATGACTTGCTATTGCGGCGCTTCCTCCGTTGCCAAATATTAAAGTTTTTTTTCCTTTTTTATTAGCCTCAATCATTGTTTTGCTAACTAAAACTAAATTGTTTAAATCTTCCTGAGAAAAATTTCCTAATTTAAAAAGATCCTTGAAGTACTTTTCTAAAAATTTAATTTTATCCATTATTCATTTTCCTTAAAAGTTACTTTATCAATTGATTGTGGTAAATTTTTATAAAAAAATTCATTTATTTTATCATTAAATTTTATTTTCCAAGTTTTAGATTTGCCCTCTCTATAAGTAGATTTTAATCTTCCATATTTATTTATACTTTTTTCAAAACTTGGCATTTTATCGCGTCTTCTTTTCAATTTGTCTTCTATATCGGCAGCAGAATGATTTGTAAAGTTAATATATTTTAAGATTTTGTTTATATAAGTTATAGGATTAATTAAATATTCTTCATACCAAAGCACTAGATAATTTCTTTCATTTGAAATATTTAGCCAATCATTAATCCAATTATAATAATACTTAATTGGTTCATCTAAATTTGGTTTTGACTTCTCTTTTAACGAAATTAAAAAACCTTCTTCAAATGGAAGGTTTTTTATCCTTTCGTGTAACCAATGTTTTTTGTCATAAAAAATATGGTAATATCTGCTTATTAACATATCTCTGATATCTCTTGTCGAAATAATAATTTTAGCATTATATTTTTTAGCTATATTCTCATATTTTATATCATAGTGAGAATGTGTTTTAATGAATGTATATTTAGTTTGAGGAATATTAGAAAACATTAATTCTGATATGCCGTGTTCGTGATCAAGTTTACCTGGAGTAAAATTACGTATTAATGAATTATTTAATCTTACATAAGGAAGATTTTCAAAAATTTCTTCTATTAATGTAGTTCCTGATTTTGGTAAACCGGCACACCAAACTAAATTTACTTTTGATAAATTTTTACTGGAATTAAAATCTTTTTTTGCATCTGCTACTAAGTGCCTTGCACTATCAAACGGACTTTTAATAAAAGATTTTGCTACATTTAATAATTTTAAATATATTTTATTCAGCATAAACGCTAATTTTTTTAAGAATAACTCTAGGAAGTATTATTTTAATAAGAAACTTTATTTTACTCAAATTCCATGAAGAATTTATGAAATTAATTAAAACTTTAAATATTCCACCTTTTCTATAATTTTCATAAAGTTTTAAATATTCTATTTTTTTTTTTAAATATTTAAGATTTTTATTATTAGCGATTTTTTTTCCATATTTAAATTTTTTGGCATTTTTATACCAATTTAAAAGTTCTTCTATTTCTGTTTTTTTATTGAGAATAAAAAAATTTTTTTCATGTATTCTGTAATAAGCCAAAGGTTGTTGAACACATTCAAATTTCCATAAAGATGCTAATTTTAAACAAACTTCGTAATCTCCAATAATTTTATATTTTTCATTAAATTTTATTTTACATTTATTAAAAGCTGATTTTCTTATCATAATTGTAGGCAGCATAACCTTGTATGTTTTTAGCATATCGTCTAGAACATCTCCTGTTGGAAGTGTATGTGTTGAAAGAATTTTTTTTTTAAAAATATAATTTTTGTTAACTAACCAACAATTGCTATATATAAAATTAATATTTTTATCTTTAAATTTTACAATTTGTGATGATATTTTATTTTTGTCCCAATAATCATCCGTATCAAGAAAACAAAAAAAACTTCCTTTTGTTTTTTTTAATGCTAAGTTTCTAGCTACATGTAAGTTGCTATGTTCTTTTGCCAAAAAATATTTAATTCTTTTATCCTTAAAACTTTCAATTATCCTGCGACTATTATCCGTCGATTTATTGTCCCAAAAAATTAATTCCCAATTTTTATAACTTTGATCTTTAACGCTTTGGACAGCCTCATATAGATATTCTTCCCCATTATAGCAATTCATAATAATGCTAACTAATGGAAATTTTTTATAACTTTTGACCATTGTAAAAATTGATAGTTTTTCTTATTCCTGTTTGAAATGAAGTTTTGGGCTTCCATCCTATTAGCTGTCTTGCTTTTTTGATGCTTGGGTAAATTACTAAAGTCTCATCTTTTCGTAATTTTATTTTACCGTATTGTGGATGCCCACCTTTATTAATTTTTTTTAAAAATGAAATAATATTTTTTATTTTTTTTGGTTTGCCGCTGCCTATATTTATAATATTACCTTGTGCTTTCTTTTTTTTTAATGATTTTATAATTGCATCAATAATATCATCAATATAAGTAAAATCTCTTAGTTGATTTCCATCAGAGCAATTAAATTTTTCATTTCTTCTGCAAGCTTTGATGACTATAGGAATTAATCTATTAAAATCCTGCCTTGGACCATAAGCTTGATATAATCTTATTACAACAGATGGAAATTTTTTTTTTTTGAAAAGGTTTATTAAGTATTTGGTAGAATTTAACTTTGCTAAGCCATATTTAGATTTGGTTTTACAATTTTGACTTTCTTTTTGTGGAGACTTGGATCCTCCATATTCTGCACAACTTCCGACCTGAACAAAAGCTTTTGGTTTTTTTTTTAAAAAAAAATCAGCAATATTCCTTAAACCATAAAAATGACTTTTAAAGGTCTTAATTTCATCGTTGTGATCTACGTGTCCACCAAGATTAACAACATAGTCATATTTTTTATTAATTTTTTTTTTTAAAAATTTTTTATTTGTAATATCGCAATATAAATAATTTACTTTTTTTAAATATCTAATTTTTTTGGGTGGCTTAGTTGATATACTTGTAACTCGCCAACCAAATTTCAAACATTGTTTGGCAAGATGATATCCAATAAAACCCGTTCCACCTGTAATTAGAATTTTACTTTTTACTCTCATATTCTATAATTTTTTCTTAGCAAGAATTTGATGTAATTTTTCTTTATCTCTCTTTGTGTCCATACATTGCCAAAAACCTTCATATTTAAAGGCTGCTAATTGCTTCTTTTTAGATGCTATTTCGAGAGGCTCTCTTTCTAAATAAGTTTTGTCGTTTTTTATAAACTTGAAAAATTCTGACTCCATTACAAAAAAACCTCCATTTATCCAGCCTTGGTCTAATTTTGATTTTTCTCTAAAATTTTTTACAATATTTCCTTTTATTTTAACCGCTCCAAATCTAGCGGGAGGCCTAACTGCTGTTAAAGTTACCATTTTTTTGTTTTGTTTATGAAATTTTACTAATTTTTTTATATTTATATCTGACAATCCATCGCCATACGTCATTAAAAAGGTTTCTTTAGAAATATATTTATTTAATCTTTTTAATCTTCCTCCAGTCATTGTGTGAAGTCCTGTATCAATTAAATTAATATTCCAACCAGAAAATTTTTTCTTTTTAAAATAATTTTTTATTATTTTTGATTTATATCCAAGCGCAATATAAAAGTCTTTAAAACCATATTTTACATAATGCTCCATAATATGAACTAGTATTGGTTTTCCTCCAACTTGAACCATAGGTTTAGGAATATCTTTTGTATATTCGGATAACCTTGTTCCAAAACCTCCTGCTAATAAAACTACTTTCATGAATTATTTTTCTAGATAAAATTCAATTTGTTCTTCTGTTAAGCTAACTATACTTTTACTCTGATAATAATTTTTGTACCACGAAACAGTCAAATTTAATGCTTCATTTAAACTTAGTCTAGGATTCCATTTAATTTCTTGTCTAGCTTTTTTTATATTTAAGCTTAATAACTTGCTTTCTTTAAATTTTTTATTTTTATCAATAATAATTTGATAATTTTTTTTTCCCCACAGATTTATCACCCTATTCAAAATTTCAGAAACTTTTTTACAATTGTGTTTGTGTGGTCCAAAGTTCCAATTAGGGTTAATAGTTCCTCTTATTTCTTTGTTCATTAATTTAGATCCAAGTTTTAAATATCCTGATAATGGCTCAAGCACATGCTGCCAAGGTCTAGTTGAGTTAGGACTTCTTATATAAATCTTTTTATTTTTTTCAAGTGAATTTATGATGTCCGGTATTATTCTATTTTTTTTAGTATCCCCTCCTCCTATTACATTCCCTGCTCTAGCCGTACCATGAGAGAGGTATTTTTTTTTAAAATATGAATTATGATAAGAATGAAATAAAATTTCTGCTGCAGCCTTCGAGCTGGAATAATTATCATAACCTCCCAGTTCATCACTCTCTTTGTAGCTCGAATTTTTTTCAATATTTAAATAACACTTATCTGAAGTGATATACACAAGACTTGGAATTTTATTTATCTTTACTGATTCTAATATATTTGCACTGCCCATTACATTTGTTTTTATAGTTGGCAAAGGATTTATAAAACTTTCTGATACAATAGACTGCGCCGCTAAATGAAAAATGATATCAGGCTTTTCTTTCTTAATTATTGAATTTAATTTATTAAAATCAGTTATATCAATATAATATTGTTTTATCTTTTTATCTAAATCAAGTGATTTAAAAAGTATTGAGTTTTTTTCTGGTCTAAGTCCAACTCCTATCACCTTAGACTTAATTGAATTTAACCAAAAACATAACCATGAACCTTTAAATCCAGTTGATCCTGTAACCAAAACCTTAATTTTTTTATAATCAAGTAAGAAATTATTTTTTATTGTCATGTTGCTATAAAGTGTTTGGATATTCTAAACTTTCTATTTTTTTTTTATTCATTAAATTTATCCTTTTAATATAATAGTAAATTGAAAAAAAAATTTGTTTAATATTTAGTTCTAATAGGTGAGATTTAAATATTAACAACTCAGTTTTTAAGGGCAAAAATTTATCAACAAATGACACTTTTTTGGTGGATCTGGATGGATAGTTATATTTTTGTAAAAATTTATTGTGATAAAACTCAATCAATCTTATGTCTTTTTCAAAAAAAACCGAAAAATCAATTTTATTTTTAAAATTTTTATTTATACCATTTATATCTCTTTTTCCTACTTGATCCCCCCACCATAACTTACCTTGGAAAGTAGATTTCTGCATACATGAATCATATTTTAAATCAAATTTATTGCAAAAATTTTTCATCACATACAAATTGTTGTGATGTACATCTTCCAACTTAATAACACTTAATTTATTTTTTATATTTAAAAGATCTTTGATATGAAAAAAAGTTCTTTGTAGATGAAAAAAAAATTGCCAAGGATTTATATTTTTATTTTTAAAAGTTGCAAGATTCTTTATGTAAGAAGAATATGACGCTATCGGATCTCTAATAATACATAATATTTCAAAATCAATATCTTTTAATACATTGAATCTAAATATATGGTGAATTTGTAAAAAAATTAATTTTTTTTTTTCTATATTTTGTCCAGAAGCTTTCGAGTAAGCCAAGTGAATCGCTATTAAAATTTCTTTTTCATTAATTGTTTTGTCTTTCATTAGGTTAATAAATTCTTTTATAAAAGAATCTTCATTAATTATATAAAATTCATTCTTGTCTGATCCTAAACTATTGTGTCTTTCCAAGATTGAATGACGTGAATCGAAATATGACTCGTTGCTGCTAATAAATGCTTTAGCTATGCTTTCTAAATTAGTTTGATTCTCAATTTTTTCAAAAAATTCATCCACATAAAAACTTCCGGGCAATTGAGAAATTTGAGGATGTTCATCTAACAAGCTTTGAAAAAAATCAACACCACCTCTTGTCATTGCTGCTAAAAAAACCACGATTTTCATTTTTATATTTTAATATTCAGCTTTAATATTTTTTTAACTAAAATATTTGAGAGCGTCGACAAATCTTTCTTAAAATTATTATTAATTAAAATATCATAATTTTTTGGCAATTCTGGCTTAATATCTATGCCTACTATATTCTTCTTATTTGTTGAGCGATATATTCTTTTTCTTTTTTTTCTTATTATTTTTTTAATATCAGATTTAATATATATCTCTATATAATTTTTAATATATTTTCTGTTCCATTTTCTAGGTTGTTCCATCATACCGACTATCGCAAAAATTAAGTTAATTTTTTTATCAGTTATAAATTTTGCAAACTTACAAAATTTTTTTGAATTAGATATTCTGGATTTATAGTCATATTTTTTAAGATCAAAAATATTACGTAGTTCATCACCACTTACTACTATGGTCGGTCCATATAATTTTGATATTTTTTTTGAAATTCTATTTGCAATTTGCGTCTTTCCTGAGCCTGAAAGACCAGTAATCCAAAAAAGTATTCCCTTATTTTTATTAAAATATTTTTTTTTCATTGTTATTTTTTATTTAAAAGAATTGTTTTAATAATTGAAGTGTTAAGTTTAACTGGGTTATTATTTAATCTGTTGATGTTTATACCAGAAATAATTTTATCTATATCTCGCCTAATATTAATGCCAAGTTTTCCCAAATTATTTTCAAGTTTTGTGTTTTTTTTTAGCTTAGATAAATACATGTCAAATTCATTAATATTTCTAACTTTTGCTATTTTAAAAATATCTTCAAATCTTTTACTCAAATTAAAATTACAATTTGATCGACTTTTAAAATTATAATTAAATTTTAAAAAATCATTTAATGTAAGTGAAACAGCATGACCATGACTTATATTAAAATGCGCAGTAAAAGGATACGACAATGCATGAGGGGCTGTGGTCTTTGTTATGCTTATTGCTTTTCCAGATAAATTAGCCGCCACACACATATGAAAAGTATTATCAATTGTTGGCTTGTTTACATAATTTTCAAATTTTCTAAACGATAATTCTAAAGATTTTTTAGCATAATTAATGCTAGTTGCGTTTGATTTTCTTGAGATTATAGATTCTATACTTTGCGAAATTGCGTCAAAACCAGCTGATGCTTTAATTTTTTTTTCTGCATTAAAAACTAATTTTGGAATAAGGAAATAATAATTTGGCTTTAAATTTTCGTGTTCTACTGAAAACTTTTTATTATTTATATATACTACTGCGTTTGCAGTGACTTCGGCGCCTGAACCAGCCGTAGTTGGAACAACCGCTAACTTGTATTTCTTGCCTTTATTTTTATTATTTGATTCTATAATTACTTTTTTTAAATCAATATCGCTTCTAAAAATATTTGATATTTTTGAATAATCAATAACCGAACCTCCTCCGACAGCTAGAATCAAATCTGGTTTATATTTATCTAGCTGTATTATAATTTTTTTTAATTCATCTAAAACAGGATAGGAAGATTCTTTAAAATAGTAGAAAACATTTTTTAATTTTAAAGTATTATTTAGCAATTTATAAGCACCAGATTTTTTAAAAGAATTATGCCCAGTCAAAAGGAAAATTCTTTTGATTTTTTTATCTGAAATAAATTTTAAAAGGTCTTTTTCATTGCTAGCTGTCAAATAGCTCATGCTTTTAAAAACATTTCTTTAATTTTTTTCAAATTTTTGGGTCTTTTTAAATTTTTTAATGTTTCATTTTTAATTTTTATTTCTAAGAAAGAAGGGCCTTTTGATTTTAAAAATATTTTCAATTTTTTTTCTAGGTTTTTTATATTCTGAATATGAAAAAAATTTCTAAAACCAAAACTTGATGATATTTTCTCAAAATTTATATTTTTAGCCAAAGTTAATTGTCCACCAACCGATTCGTGAGAACTATTATTTAATAAAATATATTTAAAATATTTTCCCCCATAATTTCCACATAATGATAATGATCCCAGGTGCATTAATGCAGATCCATCCCCATCAAGACAAACTGTCTCTGTTTTTGAAAAAATTGAATTTCCTAAAGCTACCATTGCTGAATGACCCATGCCTCCAACCATATAAAAATCCTTACCATTAAAAATTTTTTTATTTTTTCTCACTTGGTAAAGTTCTCTCGATGTAAATCCTGTTGTAGAAATAATTTTTGTATTCTTTTTAATCAGCTTTAAAATCTTTTCAATTGCAAAATATCTTTTTATACCTCTGGGGTATGGAGTGTTAAATATTTTCTTTTTATTTGATGAAAGAATATTATTTTGTATTAAGCATGCCACAGGTTTTTTATTTTTTTTTGCAAATAATATCAATTTTTTAAGCTTATTTAATTCGAAGTCGTGTTTTAAAATTATTGTCTTAATATCTAAAAGATTTAAAATTTTTTTTGTAATTGCTCCCTTAGTTTGGTGCTGAGGCTCGTCTTTTTTTCCAGGAAATCCTCTCCAGCCAATAATTAAAAGAAGTGGAATTGAATATACTTTTTTATGAGCTATGGAAACCAATGGATTTATTGCATTGCCAAGTCCTGAGTTTTGTAAATACACCGCTGCAATTTTTTTTTTGGCAAGATAGTATCCTATGCCCAATGATACGGCGCTACCTTCGTTTGTTGCTATAATATGTTGATTCTTTTTTTTTTTATCTAAATATAAAGATAATTTCTTTAGAACACTATCTGGCACACCAGTATAAAAATTAATTTTGCTTTTTTTAAGACATTTCAAAAAATTTTCAGTTTTTATCATATTAAATTAACGATTTGTTCTTTAAAGGGTTTTTGCTTTTATCTTTGTCTAAATAATATTTTTTTCTCAGATTTTTTTGATAAATATTTGAATTTAAAAATGTTGCATAAAATATCATTCTAGAACTATTGCTATTATTCTTTCTAGAATAATGAGGAACTTTCCAATCAAAAAGCATCACATCTCCGACATTTAATACCATTGGTTTAAATTTGATCTTCTTAAGATATTTTTTTTTATTTTAGGAGTGAATTTTTCAATCTTTTTACTAATTTCTTCCCAGGTCTTGCCTAAAACTTTGTATACATTTTCTTTATTCGAAACATAAATACATCCATTTTTAATATTTGATTTTTCAAGTGCAATTACAACATTTGTAAAACTATTTGAATATTCTTTCCATCCTTTCTTTAATTTGTTGTCTTTACTAGTCCAATAAAAATGTCCATCTATATGAGGATCAAAACCACCTGCGCCTGGATATTTAAAATTTAATTTATCTTTAAAAAGATAGCTTTTTTTTGTGGAAACTTGTTTTAAAATAAATTTGAGTTTCCTGTCTCCCAAAATTCTTTTTATATGTTTTGAATATTCTGTAATTTTTTCAATTCTTCTCATTACTTTTCTACCGCCTATATTTTCATAGTAAAAATGAGTCCCATTATTTTTGTCTTTAATAATACGATTAATCTCTTTTTTGCTATAAAGTATTTTATTTTTAGGAAAAAATTTTTTTAAAATAATATAACCTTTGCTTTTATAAAAATTTAATTCTTTTTCTCTTAACATTTACTTTATTAATTCAATAATTTTTTTTATAGAAATAATTTTTTTTTCTGTTTTCCTCGCACCTTGGAAATTAAGAATAGATTGCGCGGTTTGAATCATTGCTGGATAAGAAGCTCTCAATAAGTGATTTGCGTATATGACAACTTTTATTCCGCTAGAAATTAATTTTTTTTCACTTACCGATGAATATGTAGAGGGCACAACAATAATAGGTCTTGTGTTTGGACTCTTTTTGAATTTTTTTGCAAAACTTATAACTTCGTCAGGTGTTTTTTTCTTACTATGTATTAAAATAGCATCTGCCCCGGCTTTGGAATATGCTTCAGCTCTTTTTAGAGCATCATTCAATTTTTTTCCAAGAATAAAACTTTCTATTCGCGCAACAATCATAAAATCTTCGGATATTTTAGATTTACATGCAACGCTAATTTTTTTGCAAAAATTATTTATTGTATCCTGTTGGGATTTTTTTTGATCGCTAAATAATGAATTTCTTTTTAAGCCAATTTTATCTTCAATGACTGCCGCTGAAACTCCAGCTCTTTCTAATGATTTAATTGTATAGGGCAAATGCTCAATCATTCCTCCGTTATCAGCATCAAAAATAACTGGTTTAGTTGTAACTGATAATAATTCATTTAAAAAAGTTAATCTTGTTGAAATATCTACCGACTGATTATCAGGCATGCCTCTTATGGCAGAATCTGTAAGACTTGAAGACCATATTCCGTCAAATTCACTAAATTTATTTCCTTTAGAAATATTTACATTCTCAACTATTAATCCACTTAAAGGACTGTGTGCCTCTAAAATTCTTGTTATTTTTTTTACATTAATAAGTCTTTTAAGTTTTGCTTTTCTTATTTCAGGAGTCGTCCCAGTTTGAAGAATTTTTCTCTTTATTGCACTTGATGATATATTTTTGGTATAGGGAATCTCTACCAATTTGCCTGACCATTTTTTTAATACATTGATTACTTGCCTGCGAGTTTCTTTTTGCACTCCCGTTCTCCAGTCATCTCCATGGACAACAAAATTAGGCTTAATTTTTTTTAAAGTAGGCCTGTAATCAAGAGTATTTTGTTCTATCACATCATCTACAAATTTTATGTTTTTAAGCACTATCTTTCTTTGATTAAAATTCAAGTGGGGTAATTTTTTATAGCTAGTAATTGCCTCATCCGTGAGTAAGCCTACGATTACTTTACCTAAAGATTTTGCCTTTTTTAAAATATTAATATGTCCTTCATGAAGGATATCAGCGGACAGAGCTACGTAAACTATCTTATTTTTTTTTCTCATAAATTTTCAAAACGTATTTAATTCAAATATTTTTTTATATTATTTCTCTTATCAAAAAATTTTATTACATTTTTATTACTTTTGAGACAATATCTAAAAGCAGATTCATGTATACGATAAATTTCCAAATTACTCCACAATTTATTGTTATAAGAATCCAAAACAGGGTCCTCGCAAATATGAATCACATTTATACCTGCTTCTAGGGATAAAATAATTGATGTTGTAGAGCCAATAAAAATCGATTCTTTTTTGCTTTTATTAAAACTAAAACGATCTTTATAAACCTTTAATAAAATTTTTATTTTTTGTATTAGTTTTAAATGTTTTTTTGAATTTGTTGCATGTGGATGATTTCTTATTTTCAACGGATTAAGGCTTTTTATTTTTCTATTTTCAAAAAATTTTTTTAATTTTTCTAAAATTTCATATGGTTTTACAAAATTATAAGGTAAAAATATATAACCATGCATGTTTTTGATGCTCTCTTTTTTATGTCTAAAAGATGAAATTGACTTAACTTTTTTCTTTGGCCAACCTAAATATTTTATTAAATATTTTTTTTGATAATTTCCTGAAATTAAAACTAAATCTGGGGCTCCAGGTCTGTATGTTAAACTTGAATGAAGAGGCAACAAAGCCGTGTGATAATATCCTATAGTTTTAATATTAGGATAATTTTTTTTTATATTATGAAATAGACTGTTCTGATAAGGTTGAGCTTCATAAAAACTTATAACTTTTTTAAAACTTCCACTTTGCAATACTTCTGAAACTTTAGTTGAAATCATGTTTGAGAGTTGTGATAAGAAAGAAAATTCATGAAAAAATTTTTTATAATTACATCTTGTTTTAATTATATTTTTAATAAAAATCTTGAAAAAATATACAGGATGAAGTTGAAAGCCTAATTTTTCTCTACCAATTACTATTAAATTATCATCAAATTTTTTTGGCAAATAATTATCTGTGCTATTTAAAAAGAATAATGTATTTTTAAACTTCTTTGAATTAATTTGAAAATAAGTATCAAAATAAGAGCCATCCTTTAAAAAATTTTTTTTATTAACATTAGAAATTATAATAAATTTATATTTATTCTCACTTTTTTTATGAAGTATTTTATAATCTTTTAAGTTAGAAATAGATAAAATATTTACTAATAAAATCTTGAGGTAACTTAAAAAATATGAGTACCCATAAAATTTAAACTTTAATTTTCCTGACCCAGGCAATTCTCCATAATTATGAAAATAACATATTGAGCTATTAGAAACATTTACTCCACTTTCATAGGCCCTTTTAATATATTTTTTTACATAACTAAGTACTTTTAGTTGAGCGCTACCGATATCATTCAATTTCATTGGGATTTACTGAAATAGTCTAAAATATATTTTTTAATGTATTTTTATTATTAAAATTTTTTTTTAAAGCTAACGCAACAAAAAATATTTTTTTGTACGGGGTTATTACAGTCACATTTGGTTTTTTCCAATACCCATGTGAAATGATTTTCGATACATTTAATTTTTTTATCTTTTTTTCCAACTCCTTAAAACTTAAAACGTGATAAGGAGCCTTTTCTCCCTTAAGCTCTTTTGAAAAATTTATGTATTGATAAGATTTTTCTTTGATTTTTTTATTAGTTAGCCTCAATGTTAATATTAAGTGACCGTTGGATTTGACATGACTCCAGGCCTTATTTAACATTTTATTTAGTTCTACATTCCAATCGATGCATCCTAATGAAAAAACATAATCAAACTTTGTCAACTTTAATGATCTTTTTTCAAAATTGAGTAAATCCGTATTAACAAATTTAAAATTATTATATAGTTGACTTGATAATTCACAAGCTTGCTTGTTTATTTCTATTCCTAGATATTTTTTTAAGCCGTATTTTTTTTTTAAAATTGCACCCAATCCTCCACACGCACTACCAATATCCATTACGGTTGAATTTTTTTTTATTTTTAAATTTTTAATCACTACTTTCTCAGAATCATATAGATGGTTCCATATTTTTCTATTTGAAGAATAAAAATTTTTTATTTCGCTCGTTAAATATACTCTATTAAGATTTTTCATTAATAACTTTTAAGTATACTGATTACTTTTCTCATAATACTTATGGGAGCAGTTGTAATTCTTAAATAATTCTCATGTCCCTTTATTCTTAAATTTTTAGCAATTTTAATTTTACGTCTTAAAAAAATTTTTAAATATCTATTTTTATTCTTTTTCAAATCGAAAAGTATAAAATTACCATCAGATTTTAAATATTTAATTTTTTTTTTATTAAAAAAATTTATTAAATATTTCTTTCCTTTTAGTGAATCTTTTATGTAATTTGATTTAATCGAATTGTTTTTTAGAAGTATATTCGCAGCAAGAATTCCTAGCGAATTTATCTCATACATTGGTTTAATGCTAAATAATTTTTTAATATTTTGTGGGTTAGAAACTATATACCCCACCCTAAGTCCTGCTAATCCATATGCTTTGGAAAAAGTTCTTAATACTATTAAATTATTAAATCTTCGCACAAAAGGTAAAACTGTATGCTTGGAAAAACCATAATAAGCTTCATCAATTACTACCTTTATATTAAATTTTTTTGCTTTTAAAATTATTTTTTTTAAATTTTCTTTTTTTATAAATGTTCCTGTTGGACTATTTGGGTTAGATATAATGACTAAAGAAGTGTTTGAATTTAAATTTTTATAAATTTTTTTTATATCTAGATTTAAATTTTTATTATAATTAATAAGTTTGATTTTTTTTTTATAAATATTGCAATATATTTTTATCATTGCAAAAGTAGGTTCTAAAATAATTACTTTTTTATTTGAAAAACCAAACATTTCTATGCAACTTCTCAACGCTCCATCTATGCCTGCGGTAACAAGAAAATTACTTTTACTTAATTTGTGTATTCTTGATAAGTTTTTGTAAAAATTATATAACTCAGGATATGAATTAAAATGTTCAGATCTTAAATTTTTCTTAAATATATTAATAAATTTTTTTTCAAATTTACTGACTCTCTCATTTTTATCTAGTCTTATTTGATCAAATCTCGTTTTTTTTGTTAACAAATCTCTTTTAACAAAATTAAAATTCCTATTATTCATTATCTTATATTACTGTGCAAGCATTACAGGGACTAAGCTCTGCCCTCTTAGATTGTAAATGAATTTGTCGAAGTTTGTTATACTCTTTTGAATTCCAAAGCTCTTGAACTGAATTTCCTTTTTTATTTCCTACACATAAATGTGATTTATAATCAACATCACATGGGTTTGCTTTTCCATCCCACCAAATAAACATTCTGCGCCATAAATCTGAACATGGAGTTGAAATGTTATTTTGTTTTTTTTCATAACTATTTTCCCAAGGATTATAATCAACAAAGGCGACTTGATCTACTAAATCGCCCCATAGCTTCATCATGCTTTCAAAATTTTGTTCATTTGAGAATTTTACTCCTGATACTCTTGTTATAATTTTATTTGCTGGATAGTGTTTGTTTTTAATATCCACAAACATTTTTATGTTTGAAACAGTTTTTTCCAAATCTCCGTTTACCCTTAGTTTCTTATATAGCGTCGCATCAGCTGCATCGGCAGAGAAAACTAATGTTTTTACGTTGCTAGATAAAATTGTGTGTGCTTTTTCCTCGTTTAATAAAGAAGCGTTAGTATTGATTTTAAGATTTAAAAATTTTCCTGAAGTATAGTTTATCATTTTATTTATTTCTTTGCTTACAAGCGGCTCTCCCCTTGAAGCAAGAGTTACGAACTGAACTTTTCCTTCAATTTCATCAATTATTTCCTTGAAGAGCTCTAACTTCATTGTTCCCATATGTCCGCTCTTTTTATTAGTAAATGTTTCATCTGTTTCAAAGCAAAAAACACATCTAAAATTACAAATTGAAGAAGGTTCTATTTGAATTAATGGAGGAAATTTGTCGATCTCTTTAGTAATAGGAAAAATTTCATACCTGTATCTATGAATTAAATAATTAATAATTTGCAAATCTCCGTCGAGAGAATTTATTTCTGCTATAGTATTTTCTCTTAATTTGAATTGAGTTGAATTTTTTTTTAATAAATTTTTTAAAAAATCTGATTCTAAGCGCCTTATTATTGATTGTTCATTTTGATTAAATGAATTAATTAATTTTTTATCATTTAAAATCTTTGAAATTTTAATACTTATATTATTATTTTCGAATTTTTTTTTATTCTTAAATTTTAAAAAACTATCTTTTTTTTGGTAAGTTTTAATCTGATCCATATTTTTTTATCCAATATTTTAATTGGGGTACTTGCCATTCAAAATCTAGGTCAAAACCTGCCTCGTTTCTTATAGGTGCAATTTTTCTTCCCATCCATTTTTGTGGCAGTAAGCCTTTTTCTAAATCTTCAAGACATTTTGGTCTGACTATTGAGGCAGACATATCTGCATAATGAACATTGCCTTGAGCATCTCTATCACAATTAATTTTTGTACCTCCCATATATTTAAATGGCACGAAAGGAATCAATGATCCTTTTTTATAAGTTCTAGCTCTTATTGGACTCCACATATTATAAACTGAGGTTGTGATGGCTGAATCATAACTTTTACTTTTTTCTAGTATATTTATCCCTTTGTTAAGTAATCTGGAATTTATTGTTCCTGCATTTGCCATCAATAATACTATTAAATTACATTTTTTATTTTCTTCTTTTAAGATTTTTTTTATTTTTAAATATCCATCTTTGAACACATTTTCTCCTAGCGCTGCTTTAGTATTTAAATTTTTTGGTCTGTGTAAAAAAGTAGGATTATATTTTTTTGTAATTTTTTTGATTTTAGGGCAATCAGTTGAAATAAAAATTCTTTCAATTTTTTTTGTTTTTTTTGCCGCAATCAAAGGATACTCACATAAATGTTTTCCAAACACCTTTAGAATATTTTTGTTCGGAAAGCCTGTGCTCCCTTTTCTTCCTATCATTAAAGCTACTATCATTTTACTTTTAATTGTTTAATTAATTTATAAATGCTTTCATAAAAATTTTTTTCATTTTTTATCAAATAATCTTCACTTTCCTTTATTTTATATGGTGTGGGTCGAATATTATAGTGGCTTGTATTTTTTTCATTTAAAAATTTTATTCTACTTTTAACAGTATAGTTCTTTTTAAGATTTTTAAGCAATGAATGTATTTTTACTATTTTTTTTCCTGTAATATTTAAGTACTTATTTTCATATTTTTTATTTAATATTTGGACACAAGCTAAGGCTGCATCCTTAACATTAATATATTTTCTTGCAGCTTTTTTCTCACCCCTGTAAACCAGTTTTTTCTTAAAAACTAGGTTGCTTATAATTCTCTGAATACCATTATTTCTTTCAGCTCTCTCCCCATACAAGGATCCAAATCGTAAAATCGTATATTTTAAATTATTTAAATTGGAAAATTCCTCAATGTAATTTTCTGCACATCTTTTGCTTATGGCATAATAACTTCCTTCAGCACTATTTGCATAAATTGAGCTTGCGTGTATAATTTTTTTTATATTAAATCTTTTACATAAATTTAATACATTTAAAGTTCCCTCAATATTTATTTGCATAGTTTTTAATGGTTGCGTTCTAGCTTGATCAATATCAGCTAATGCGGCAAAATTATAAATAATTTCTTGCCTTTTTAACCCTATAGCTAAATCGGAGCTTTTTGTTATATCTCCTTTAAAATACCTTTGACTTTTATTAATAAAGACTGGTTTTTTTTTGTCAAAAATAGTGACTTTATGACCGCATCTGCTTAGTGCGTCAGCTACATGTGATCCTATAAAACCGCTTCCTCCTAAAACTGTAATTTTCATTTTTTAATTACTTTATCAATTTCACTTAATACCAAATTAATTTTGTTATCTCTCGCATAATTCAACCAAACACCTGGGATTAAATTAGTATTTTTAGTATCATGTAAAAAGTTCTTAATTATTTTTTCATCTTTGCAAGACACAACAATATATTTTTTCTGATAAATTTCGGCTTTGGCATTATTATTAATAAACTTTAAATTTAAGTTAGCTACATTTATAAAGTTTTTACAAAAATTCAAAATATTTTCTACGTTAAATTTATCTGATGAAGTTTCTACAGTTAATTTAATTTTATTATCAAGTTTATAAAAATAAAGTCTTGTAATAGGTATTTTTTTGGAAAATATTTGAAAATAAATACTATGTTTCAAATTTCCTGATAGATTAAAAAAGATATTTTTGCATGCTATATGTTTAGAATCTAATAATGGAGCGCCATAACTTTTTATAAGACCTGTTGGGTTTCCTGACCAAAAAATTTTATCAAATACTAAATTTTTTCCTTTATCAATAATAATAAGTTTATTTCTTTTCCATAATGGTCGAACTACTGTTGAAGTATTTAAATTTATATCGTTTTTTATTAATAGTTTTTGAAACTTTTCAAAAAAAAAATTGAAACCTTTTAATGGTACTGAACAAAAAGAAATAAGTATATTTCTTTCATAATCTGGCAAACATAATATATCGTCAAATAACTTTGAATTTTTCTTTAAAATTTTTACCTCTTCAATTTTTTTATCTAAAAAAATTCTACCACATGCAAAACCATTGGGATGATTCCATGAAAGTTTTTTGGTATCAAAATTATGATTAGCAACCCACTTGTTTATATTCTCACCTATAAACTTTGGGTAATGATTAAATCTATCCCTCAAAGTATTTTTTTTCAATTTTTTTTTTTTAATAATTAGATTTAAATCAATTTCTTTATCGTATGTTGGGTTAGTCACATTTCTAGCAAAAACTCCTTTATTAAAAATATCAGTATATGAACCCTTTTCATGTTTAAAAACTTTAAATTTAAAATTATTTTCTATATATTTTTTATACCAACCTTCCTCGGGATTGAAATATTGACAAGAATTAAAAAATATTTCGTTATTTTGATTTATATCTTTTAAAATCCCTCCTAAAATTTTATCTTTTTCGAATAAAGTAACTTGAAAACCTCTTTTAGCAGCATGCAATGCAGCAACACATCCGGTTATTCCTCCACCAATAACAGCAAATTTTTTTTTCATTTTTTATTAAAAAAATAATTTTTTTTAGACATTAATGGTAAAAGTTTTTTGATAATATTTTCTTTACATGATCCTTTAAAAATGTAATTATCAAAATTAATTTTTTTACTTTTTTTTATTGTAAATATAGATTTTAATAAATCTGCAGAATTATTAACATAGTATACAGCCTTATTTTTTTCGTAAGGATTTTTTTCCGCTTCACAATGCAAATACCTAGACCATTGATCAAAAAGTATAACGGGAACTTTAGAGCATAACGAATCTTCTATTGCAGTTGAGGAAAAGCTTATTGAAGCAAAAGACAACGATAATGCTGTCTCAATTTTAATATTTGTAAATTTCAGATTAGAAAATTCATGGGAAAGTTTATCTTTTAGATTTGATATATTAGGATGCAACTTTACAAGAAAATTTAATTTTTGTTTAATAGCAAGATTATCCAATTTTTTTAAGTTTTCGTAAAACTCAAAGAAAGTTTCAATACCATAATAATGCATATTTGTGAAATCTCTGTTTGTTACTGCAAATAATATATATTTTTTAAAGTTAAATTTATTTTCTGAAAAAATAATATTTCCAGTATCAATATTTGAATTATTGAAATCTGTTGCTTTAAATGATTTCTTTGTAATTTTTGTCTGTAAAGCAAAATGCTTGATGTCTTTAGGTATAAGCTCTTCCGCAATATTCTTTTGGTAAATTTTCTCATATTTGTTGTGGCCTTTAGATATTGTTCCATGACTTATACAAACTGAAGGAATGGATTTTGCATTTGCTACTTCTGATATATAGCCGTTATAACCTCTTGCCATATTCACCAATACTAAATTTGGCCTTTGTATAGAAAAAAATTTTTTTATTACCTTAAATTTTTCCTTTAAATCTATTAGTTCTATGGAGGCTTGTTTTTTTCTATAATTTAACAATTTTGATAATTCAAAATTTTTAAATTTAAAATTTATATTTTCAAGGTTTAATTTTTCATTTGTTAATTTTTTCTTTTTTTTAATCACAAAAACCCTAACACCCAATAAATTCAAAATCATTTTTTTCCAAATTTTTATCTCTTTAAATTCAATCAAATAAATTTTGATATTTTTAAAAAACAATGGCCAAATAAATCTTGTAAATTTATAATTTAAATTATTAAAAAAGACTGTTTCTTTGTAGAAATTTTTTTTTATTTTTAATTTATAAACTGTTTTACTTTTTTCTTGCTTTTCAATTATAGGATTAAGCAAAATTATCTTTTCTTTTTTCTTAAAAAGTTCATAACATATTTTAGATATAAAAAAGTTATTTTGAAAATTTGAAAAATTAAAATTATTCCAACCAGACAAATATATGTGATTTATACATGTTTTTTTTTTAACTTCTAAATATGAGGCAATTAAAAAATAAATGCTATTAAAATATTTTCTCATTATACCTTTGTATCTTTTTTTTAAAGAATCTTTTTTTAAATTTTTTAAACGTATTTTTTTTAATAATCTTTCTGATTCTAGGAGAGCTTCTTTATGATGATGATTGTTGAAGAAATTAATTGGGTTTATAAACTTCATTTTATTTTTTTTAAAAAATAAAAAAGTTTCTAAATTTACAGGCACCCATACTAACTTTTTGTCGACTTTGTCTGAGATGTATAAAATTTCTTTTTCGTTTTGAGCGAATGCTAAATTAATTTTTTTCATTAAAAAAAAATGTAATTAAATATTATTTTTTAAATTTTTTATTGATAATATGCTTTAAATATTCAAGATCTTTTTTATTATCAATATCAATTGCTTCTTCATCATCTACTTCCAAAAAATAAGGTTTGACTCCAATTCTAGATTTATATTTTTTAAGCGACCTTTTTTTTATTCCATATAATCCTGTGGTTTCATAAACTACAGGAAGCGCATCCTGGCTTCTTGGTAATGTTCTAGGATTATAATTTACTGGTTTTCCTTTAAACCAGTACCATGTGTAAACTGACTTGGAAGTTAAAATTGAATCAATTTTTTTATTATTTTTTAAAATCTTAATACTCTTATTAATGGAATTAACGCTCAACAATGGTGAGGTAACGAATAACTGAAAGTAAAAATCAGCACTAATTATTTTTGAATGATAATTCAATAAATCGTTACCATTTGCATTTTTTGCAGCTAGTCTTTTTAATCTATTTATAACTTTGAAGTTATTTTTTTTTGCATATAATTTAATTTCATTGTTATCTGTATCAATATATACATCATCAAATTTACAATATTTTAATTTCCTTAACAGAAATTGATAAAAAGGAATACCATTTATCCTCTTCAAATTTTTGCCAGGTATTCTTTCAGATTTAGATTTTATAGGTACTATTGCGACAGTTTTTTTCATTTTTTCAAAACTAAATGCACTTCATTTGAAATTTTATTTTTATCCAGGATAGATTGAAATTCATCAATATGTTGGAAATAATATTTTTCTACTAATTTATTGAATTTTTTATTATTTTTTGAGGTAACAGTTATAGTCCTAAATAAATCTGCAAAATCTAAGCCAAACCACCATTCGCCAACTACTTTGAAATTATATTTTTTTGATAAAAAATATAAGGACTCTTTAGTAAATAAATGCGTGTGACCACCACTTAACCATCTGGGAAATATTTTTGGCGATATATGTTCTATTATTGAGGTAAAACTAAACAAAGGCACACTTATCAACAAGTATTTAATTTTTGATTTTTTAAAAATTTTCAATATTTTGTGCGGTTCTTCCAAATGTTCTAACACCCCAATTAATGAAAGGCAATCTGCTTTTTTATTAATAATTTCTTTATAAATAAAATCCATGGGTACATTATATATTCTATTTTTTTTTAATTTTTTTTTTCCTAAATTACAAAGAATTTTACTAGGTTCATAACCTGTAGCTTTAATATTTTTTATTTCACATGCTCTTAAAAAATGTCCTCCTCCACTTCCAAAATCTATTATTGAAAAATTTTTTTTTTTTATTATTTTTTTTAAAAAATTTATTTTAGGTAAATAAATTGTTTTTACTCTCTTCTGATAATTTTTTAGATAATTTTTTGAATAATTTTTTCCATCACTATCTTTATAGAGCCAATTAATAAATTTTTTAGTATCAATATGTTTGCCATTTAAATGATTACATTTTTTGCACAGTTTATACTTAATTTTGTGACTGATAAAATCGAATCCATTTAATTTATAATTGCAAATTTTACAATTTTTTCTCTCTTTTTCTTTAAAATACTTTAAATTTATTTTTAATGAATTTTTTAGATGTAAATTATTATTTAAGTAAAAGTCTTTTTTTAAAGAAAGTAAATCTCCTAAAGGTTTTGAATATTGAATAATTTTTTTCATTTTAATTCAATCTTTTAAATGTTGATATACTTTCTTTTGTTTCAAGTAAATTAGGATCATTTAATTTTAAGCTTTTAATTTGATTCCTTTTGCTATGTTGAGAGCATTTTGCCAATCTTCATAGGTATCAATATCACATGATCTTACTTTAGGAATTTCAATTATTGTAGATTTTTTATTAAATAAAGGTTTCTTTTCAAACCATGCATTTTTTTTTCCCCAATAAAATTGAGCTGCATCAAAGTATACTGATTTTAAATCTTGAGATCTTTTAGTGTATTCTTTTGGAAAAAGCATTTTTGTTTCACCTTTTGACCCAATTTCAAATCCTCGTCTAACGGGATTTTCATATTTTGTTGCTGAAAAAACAAAATTCCAATTTTTTTTTTTAATAATTTTAAAAGCTTCAACTATATCTGTAGATTTTATTAAAGGGGACGCTGGATATATACAGCAAACGAATTTTGGTATTATATTTTTTTTTTCAATTTTTTTAATTGCGTCAATTATTACTTCTGCTGTACCTACATGATCTCCGGAGAGTTTCTTTGATCTTAAAAAAGGAACATCTGCTTTATATTTTCTTGCTATATTTGCAATTTTTTTGCTGTCAGTTGAAACAATTATCTTGTCAAAAATCTTTGCTTTCAACGCAGCGTTAATGGACCAAAAGATTATAGGCTTACCAAGAAACTTCTTTATGTTTTTTTGTTTAATTCTTTTACTACCAAATCTTGCTGGAATTATTGCGATATTCATTTTAAAAAGTTTTAAACTATATTTTTTATTAAATTTTACTTTTTGTATTGTCTTAAGTTATTCATTAAGGATATCTTTGATCTTATTTTTTAATATTCTGTTTCCTGGATCAAATTTCATAATAATTTTATTTTTTTCTAGTATTTGACTCCACTCCTCATTTGATAAAGATAATAAATATTCAATTTTTTCCTTAATTATATTTTTATCTTGCCCTTGATACCAAAATGGTCCTGATTTATTTGGAAGAAAGTACCAGGGTAAAACAAAATAATGGATGTTTAAAAATAAAACTTTTTTACCCCTTGAAATTAATTCATTGCCTAAATTGGAGGTCAAACAAATAATTAGCTCCGACTCCTCCGCTAAACTCATTGAATCTATTTTTTCTTCTTTAAAATTTTTTATATCTCTTTTAAAAAATTCGATTTCATTATTTCTAAAACTTTGTTCTTTATATTTTTTGTCTTTTCTATTTGATACTAGGGCTACTGAAAATTTTTTTTGACTTTCAATAGAATATTCTGAGACTATTTTTGCGATATATGAAATGCATACATCAGCCAGCCTCATTGTTGATACATTATTATTAGTTCCATGATATGATTTCACTTTAGTTCTAAATTCTGAAATAAGCATAATGTCATTTTTTTTGTTTTTTTTTGTTGAGATAATACTATTATTTTTAACAGATCCTGTAATTATAAATTCTGCATCATAATAATCAAAGAAATTTTTGTGCCATTCATCATATACACAAAAGTAATCAACTTTAATTTTTTCATTTTTTAGACTCATGTGATCTAAGTGTCTTTTTCTTGCTGCCGACTTGTAAATTTCAGAATATGATGCAAATTGAAAAATGATTAAAATTTTTTCGGGAAAAAATTTTTTTGATTTAAATGTTATTAAATCACACTCATGCCCAATCATAACTTTAGGATTAATTTTTTCTATTAAAATTTTGCAGTAACTATCAACAAAACTTAATTTTCGTATTTTTTTATTTAAAAATACTTTTCTGAAAATAATTTCGATTATTAATAAAAAATTAATTTCATTATTTGGTATTTGAAAAAAATCTTCTTCTAAATTAAGTTCAATAGCTCTATCTAAAATTAAAATTTTTTTGACAGGATATTTTTTGAATACCCATTTTTTTTTTATTTGTCTTAATAAAAAACTTAAAAAGTTATTGATCATTTATTTTTCTTAATAGTTTGGTTTAGATATTTCAAACATTTTTGTTTTCATAAATTTTTATTTTTTTGCAACTAGAGACCATGTGCTGTAATTGAATTTATTACGAGGTATAAAAGAAATTAAATTTTTTTTATTTAAATACAATAATTTCCATTTTTTAAAAATGTCTTTTATTTCAGCCTGATTAAAAAAATGAACATTTCCTACTCCTTTAAATCCCCCTTTTTTAAATTTATATTTTGTTCTTTTATCATCTGAAAAACTTCCAGATTTGAAACTTGAATGCTCTGTGCTCATCCAATCAATTCCAATATAAATACTGCCTTTTTTCATAGCTTTGTATGCTAAATTAATACTTAAACGAATATCTTTTGAATTATTATGTGTCATTGATCCTCTATCAACAATTAAATCAAAATTTTTTCCAAAAGTGTCTAGATCGCTAAAATTTCCATGAATAAGATTTTTTTTAATTTGAGGAAACCTTCTTTTTACTTTATTCACGATAGTTTTACTTATTTCAATGCCCGTATAATCCATATTTAAGCTTAGAAAAAAAGGAATATTGGGCCCATTGCCAAAACCTAGTTCCAAGACTTTTATTTTTTTTTTATTTTTTTTTATTGCAAATTTATTAACTAAGCCAATTAATTCGGACCAAGGCCAATTAATCAGTTGCATTTTTTTTCTATAAATATTTTCCCAGTAGTTTTTTTTCATTTATATTTTATCTTTATTAATTTATGATCTAACAATTTCTTTATTACTTTGTGCAACTCCCAAATTGGTTTTGAACATTTTTCTGCTATTTCAATTAATGTTGTTTTGCCATCACTTAAAGACAATAAGTGCAACATCATATAACTATCTTTGCTGACTTCATTTTTTTTGCTAATTTTGCTATACAGATTTCTTTTACTTAATTGAGGCTCACATAAAATTGTATATTTTGGGGTTATATTTTTCTCTAACACAAGTAGCATTTCTTTTAATATGTTATATCCTCCCTCCAAACCTTTTGGTGTTACAACTTTTTCTAAATTATCTAAAGAAGTATGATACTCGGGATATTCTAAATATTTAGTCCGCATTACAGATGCAATTGGCAAATCTATACCTGGTGCACAATATTGTCTTTCATCGCTTCCTCTATCCAGCCAAGCATAAGACTTAAAGTTTTTCACTTTCCATCTTAATACGTGTTTCGCTACAATGTCAGATAAAGTATTTGAATTTCTAGAAGATAAATACGAATAATTTCTATCATCACCAATACAACAAATATTATATCCCGCTATAATATTTTGTTTCATAATTTTATAATTTTTAGACAAGTAGGCTATTGATCCAATTGTTTCTGGAACTAGTATTATTCTATAAGAGTATCGTCTATTTTTTAAATTTTTTATCCAATTTGCCAAATATATCGTTACACACGGTCCAGATAATTCGTTATTTGCCATTGAGGGGTGGCAAATATATGTTGAAAGAAAAATTTCCTTTTTTGATTTACCTGGTATTAAAATTTCACCATAAGATAGATTTCCGTTTCTTTTAAACTTAGAATCAATAAACACACGATATTTTCCTCTCTTTAATTTTTTTCTTACATTATGCTTTAAACAAAAACCCCAGTTTCTTTCATAATAAGAAGTTACATATGGGATAGCATTTGGCTGTTTCTTAATTGAGTGTAAATGATTATTTAATGTTTCAAAATTTATGCTTTTGTCTATTGGAGCTGAGTAACCAACTAGGTGTAAATTATTTTTACTAAAGTCAATTATTTTTTTTCCAGACGGATCTTTAACCCATGCTGTTTTAATTTCCCATTCATCAGGTATTGTCCAATCAAAGACTTTGCTTCCTGACTTGATTGTTTTTATTTTTAATTCAGGAACAACTTTTTGTAAAATTTTAAGAGTTTTAACAACACCCGATCCAGTAATACTTCTATTAATTGGCCAAAGCTTTTTTGCTAAACTATGAATTTTTTTTCCTATCATTTTCTTTTTATTTGTAATTTTTTGACTAATTTAGAGATGCTTTTAATTGTTTCTAAATTTTTTAAATTAAATTTTTTCAAATTTATCTTTATTTTGAAAGTTTTCTCTAAATTTGAAATTAAAATCAAAACGTTAAACGAGTCTAAATATCCATCGGAGATGAACTTTTGATTTTTTTTTAACTTAGATTTTGGCAAGATTTTTAAAATCTCTTTTTTTATAGTATTTTCAATCATAGTAATTTTTTTTTAAGCTATTCCTATTTATTTTTCCATTAATATTTTTTGGTAAATTATTTTTGATTTCAATAAACCTATGAGGCAGCATATAGGAAGGAAGTTTTTTCCTTAAAGCTAATTTTATTTTTTCAATTTTTGAATTATGGACAATCCAGCAGGTTATTTCATCTTTTTTATTTTTTTTTCCATAAGTTACGGCATTTTCATTCACTCTTGAAATTGAACTAATCGAATTTTCGATTTCATCCAATTCAATTCTGTAACCTTGAAATTTAATTTGATTATCATTTCTTGATGCAAAATAAATTAAATTATTTTTTTTGTCTTTATAAACTAAATCACCTGACTTATAAAAAATATCTATATAATTTTCGTGTAAAGGATTTTGAATAAATTTTTGCTTAGTTTCAATTTGAAATTTATAATATCCTTTTCCTACATTATCTCCACCGATATAAAGTTCTCCTATTTTATTATTTCTTATAATTTTTTTATTTTTATCTAAGATCAAGTATCTGAAATTTTCAGATAAATTTTTTCCTAAAGGTGCCAATCTTTTAATTTCACCTTTTGCAAAATCATTTTTTTTAATTTGATAGGAAGAACATATACAAGTGCATTCTGTAGGACCATAAACATTAAAAAGTTTTGTATTATACCCAACTGCATCAAACAATTTTTTTAAATTTCCTTTAGGAAATCCCTCACCACCAAATATTATTTTTTTCAGATTTTTGAATTTAAGATCTTTTAAATTACAAAAATTCATTAAATAAATTAGTAAGGAAGGTACAGAAAACCAAATATTAACTTTCATTTTTTTTATTTTTTTCAATAAATTTTTTGCATCAATAATTTCACTCCTACTGAAAGGCACTATACATGCTCCATTAAATAAACATCCAAAAATATCGAATATTGAATTATCAAAAAATAAAGAATTTAAATTTGAAGTTATTTGCGTGTCATTTATATTGTATTCATTCATGCACCATTGAGAAAAATTTAAAACCTGCCCATGGTTGATAACGACTCCCTTTGGTTCACCTGTTGAACCTGAGGTGAACATCAAATAAGCTATAGAAGAGCTCGTTACATTTATACTTTTATAATCTAAATTTTGAAGTTTATTTTTAACTAAAATTTTTTTTAATTTTTTAAAATTAATAGTTTTTTTTTTATCTTTTTTATTTAAAGATTTCCATAATATTTCATCAGCGATAATAATTTTAGGTTTTACTTTAATTATTATCTTTTCTAATCTTTCTTTTGGAGATTTCCTATCAAGCACAGTATAGATTACGCCTGCTTTTATACATCCTATAAGAGCAATAAATGTTTTGATGTCTTTTTTTGAGGATATACAAGCTTTGTCTCCAACATTAAATTCATTTTGAATTAGCCAATTAGCAAATATATTTGATTTTTTTTCTAAAAATGAAAAGGAGTACTTTTTTTCTTTAATTATAATTGAGTTATTTTTAGCAAGTTTATTCGATAAATAACTAAATTTTTCACCTAAATTATAGAATCTCATTTACCTATTTTATTTTTTTATTAAAAAAATTAATATTTTTTTTCATTCCTTTAATCCCTTCATTAAAAAAAGAATTACAAGTTGTTACTTGAACTAATCCATCATTAATAATTATACTTTTTAATAATTTTTTTTTTTTAAGTTCTTTTTTAATCTTAGTTTCAGAAAAAACTCTCTTTGAATTTGAAGGCCTCATAAAAGTGAAATGATATTGTATTTTTTTGTAATTTTTTTTTTCTAAAATACCTTCAAATTTGAATTTATTTCTGTAATAAATTTTCTTAATATTTTCATCAAAAAATTGCTCCACATAATGAACAAATGTGGGGTCAAATTTATCTAGGCCAAAAGATACTAGTTTAGCGTTCAAATGATGCATTTTTTCATAAACTGAGTCTTTTCCAAATGAATCATTTCCTACATTTCTAAAAAAATTTTTTTTTTTTCCAAAAATAACAAAAGAGAACATTGGATCGAGTGTTCTTATAATTTTTTTTTTTTGTCTTAAATATTCTGAGAAAACCCCCGTTTTCCCTGGTGTTTTATTTACATTAAATTTTTTTGATGTTTTATCTTTTCCCCAACTATATGTGAATGAAGGGCATATGATAGTTCCATTTTTTCCTACTAAAAATTCAAAAATTTCAAAAAAAAATTTTACAAATTCATTTTTATTTGAAATTCTATCAAAAATATTTGTAAATTTAGACAAATCGGACTCAACATAAATGCAATCATTTTTTTTTATATATTTTTTTAAATTATTAATAAATTTTTTTTTTTGAAAATTTAAATTATTTGATTTCATTTAACTTTAACTGAAAAATGGTTTCTCCGTCAAATATAACTTTCTTGTTTTGATTTTTGATTACTACTGAAACAGTAATTAATTTTGCAGAGATGTTTTTTTGAATTACTTTTATAAATATTTTTAATGTATCTTTTATAAAAAAGGGTCTTTTAAAGTTACATGTTTGCTTAAGACATAATTCTGTTCCGCCTGGGAAATACATTCCATAAATTTTAGATAAAATGCAAGTAATCAAAAAAGCATAACCAACTATATTTTTGTATCCATTTCTTTTGCAAAAATTTAAATTAGAATGGATTGGGCTTTTATCTCCTGACAAAAATGAAAAATCATTATGTAATTTTCTTGTTATCCTTATCTTGAAAATGTGAGAATAATTTAATTTAATATCTTCTATTGAATGAAAATTTTTTTTTTTAATTTTTGAGACTCTTATTATTTTCATAGATTTTTTAAAAAAAGAAATTTTAAACTTAAAAAGGTTGACTTCAGTATCTTATAATTTGAAAATACTTTATTTCCAAATCTTGGTTTATCTCGTCTAGATTTAGTAGAAATTTCTATTTGTTTATATTTACACCCTTTTTTCATAAGATAAAAAGCAATTTCTGTTCCGGTAGATTTATATGTAATAAAATTTCTTTTTTTTAATTGTGATAATTTGTAAGCTTTTAAGCCACAGTAAGGATCTCTAATATTATAAAATAAATTAAGAATTATTATTGATAATTTTTCTGAAATTCTTGGAATTGTATCTCTTATTCCTAAAACCAAATCATAGCCTTGTTTTAAACTCTGAATTACTTGTGGAATATCTTTAGCCAAATGTTGACCATCTGCATCGAAGGTAATTGCAAAAATAAATTTTTTATTTATGGCATTTGAGATACCCTTGCCTAAACTAAAATCGTATTCCATATTTCTTTTATTTTTTATAACGATTGCACCGGATTTTTTTGCAATTTTTCCAGTATCATCAGTGCTTGCATCATCAATCACAATAACCTTGCCAAATTTAATAATGCTTTTGATGACTTTTTCAATTGTTGCACTTTCATTATAAGCTGGAATGATTATTGCTATTTTGTGCTTTTCCATCTAATAATGTCACCTGCTTGGATATTTCTTTTTGCCCTCTTGCCAAATAATTTTTTTATATCGTAAGGTTGGATTGCATTTTTAGGTGAAGGTCTAAGACAAATTAAATTTTTTTTATTAAATTTTTCATTAGTTTTTATATCATATTTTGCTCTTACTGATCTTCTCTGAAGCACTACTGTTTCACTCTCATTTTTTTCAACTTTCTTAACATTTGTTCCAAGACTTAATTCAAGCTCTCTAGTGCGATCAACCATTTCTTTCCATGTATTTGGGTTCATAGAAAATAAATGGTCAGGTCCCTCTCTATCATTATCATCAGTGAAGTGTTTTTCTATAACTCTTCCACCTAAAGCAACAGAGCCTAAAACTGAAGCATGTCCCGGAGTATGATCGCTTAATCCAAGAACTATACCAGGAAATATTTTTTTATATCTTTCTAAGACTTTTAGGTGAATATGTTTAAAATTATCTAAACTCGCAGTATAATTTGTATTACATTGCAATAAAGCCATATTTTTATTTATTTTTAATCCAGCATTTACTGCTCGCGAAACATCTTGTATTGATGAAGCCCCAGTAGCTATTATATAAGGCTTTTTTTTCTTTGCAATTTTCTCAATTATTTCTATGTAAGTAATGTCTCCAGATCCAATTTTGTAAGCAGGAATATATCTATCAACATAGTCTACCAGCTCCAAGCTATATGGACTTGTAAAAAAAATCACACCAGCTTTTTCACTCTCTTTTTTTAATTTTTTTGTCCAATTTAAATCAATCGAAGCATCTTTATAAACTTCAAAAACTGATTTCTTCCAATTTTTTTGATGAGATTGCTGACTTCCTAATTTTTTAAAACCAAAATCACTAACAATAGTTTCGGCTTTGAAGTGTTGAAATTTAACTGCGTCTGCACCCGCCTCAGCTGCTAGATTTATTAATTTCAAGGCTTTTTGTAAATTGCCATCATGATTTGCAGCAATATCTGCTATAAAAAAAGTTGGATAATTTTTTCCTATCTTTCTTTTTCCAATTTTAAGAATTTTTTCTTTCATTTTATATGAATGAATAGATGATTTATAAAGTTTTAATAATCTGTTTTACAGATAAAAAATCAGGGTTGTTACCAGAATTATAATCGAAATTAATATCAACTGGTTTTCCTTTTTCACCTTTTTTATTTAAAGAAAAATCTTCTTTACGATCAAAAAAGATAATATCTGGTTTAATAACATAATGATCCTTAAAAGATAAAGTGTGTCTTGAGCTATCCATAGGACATAATATTTCGTGAATTTTTTCACCTGGTCTAAGCCCTATCTCTTTAATAGGGAGTTTTGGAGCCATTGCTTCACATAAATCCGTGATTTTAATAGACGGAATTTTTGGTACAAATATTTCACCCCCAAGCATCCTTTCAAAACTTTTTATTACAAAATCTACCCCTTCTTCAATAGATAGCCAATATCTAGTCATACGTTTATCGGTCACTGGTAAAAATTTTGCACCTCTTGATATTAACTCATTAAAAATATTCACTACAGAGCCTCTAGATTTTAAAATATTTCCATATCTCACTACGGCAAATCTAGTTTTTGCTTTTCCTGCAATATTATTTCCAGCAATAAATAATTTATCAGAACATAATTTTGTTGCTCCGTATAAACTTATAGGATTTGCAGCTTTATCAGTGGATAGTGCTATTACTTTTTCTACTTCATTTTTTACACAGGCTTCTACAAAATTCTGGGATCCTAATATATTTGTTTTTATAACTTCCATTGGATTGTATTCTGCTACGTCGACCTGTTTAAGTGCTGCGGCATGAACAGCAAAATCAACATTTTTTAAGGCATAATCTAATCTATTAAAATCTCTAACATCACCAATGAAATATCTAATAAATTTAAACTCTTCATTAGAAAATTTTTTTTTCATTTCATGTTGTTTAAATTCGTCTCTTGAAAAAATAATTAATTTTTTAGGTTTATAATTTTCGATTATATTCTTAACAAATTGATAACCAAAAGATCCCGTTCCACCAGTAACTAGAATATTTTTATTATTAAACATAATGTTCTTATAAACTATTAAATGTTTTTTTTATACCTTGGTATATATCTGTTTTTGGATGCCATTTAACTGCCTTTTTAATTTTATTTATTGAAGCTACCGAGTCTTTAATTTCGTGTGATTTTGCTGGCAGCTTATATTTCTTCTTTCCAATAATATTTACTAGCTTATTAATAGAGGTTTTTTTTCCCGAACCCAAATTAAAAATACCAAAATCTATTCTGCTTTTAGCAAGTTTAATTAAAGCATCAATTGTATCATCAATATAAATAAAATCTCTTGTTTGATTCCCATTTCCATAAACAGTTAAAGGTTGATTTTTATTTATTTGCTTTAAAAAAATGCCCACTACATTTCCTTCATTTTGATCATCTTTACATCTTTTTCCATAAACATTAAAAGTTCTTAATATAATAGACTTGGTGTTATAAACTTTGTGCCAATGTTCAAGAATTTCTTCTGACATTTTTTTTGATAAAGAATAATTATTAGAAATTTTAATTTTAGAATTTTCTTTAATTGGAAGTTTTTCTGGGTCTCCGTAAAGAGCCGCAGTAGAAAAAAATAGAATTTTTTTAATATTTTTTTTTTTAGTTGCATTTAAAATATTTATTGTGCTTTGAACGTTATTTTCATAATATTTCATTGGAAATTTAAGGCTTTGCGCAATGCTAGATGAGCCAGCTAAGTGAAATACCCAGTCAACATTTTTGAAGTATTTTTCTATATTATTTTTTTTAGATAAATCAACTTTTTTAAAAAAAATATTTTTTTTTACATTAAATAAATTTTTTCTCTTTCCTGTGCTTAAATTATCTAAAACCACAACTTTATGACCCATTGAAATTAATCTTTCAACTAAATGACTTCCTATAAAACCCGCTCCTCCTGTAACTAATGATTTCATATTTTTTTTAGTTTTTCCTATCAATTTTTTTTAGATAACCTTTTTCTAAAACAAAAATAACATCACAAATTTGAACTGTACTTGGTCTATGGGAAACAATTAAAATTGTTTTTTGACCTTTTAATTTACTTATTGTTTTAATGATTTCTTCTTCATTTTTTAAGTCCAATGCACTTGTCGCTTCATCCAAAACTAAGACTGGTGGATTTCTATATAATGCTCTTGCTATTCCTACTCTTTGCTTTTCTCCGCCAGATATTCTGGCTCCCCTTTCTCCAACAATTGAATCAATACCATTTTGAGATCTTAATACAAAATCATCTAATTGTGCTAATTTTATAGAATTTTTTAATGCTTTCTCATCGATCTCTTTGTCTTTAATTCCCAAAGCTATATTTTTTTTTATGGAATCGTCAGTTAAATAAATATTTTGAGAAACATATCCTATTTCTTTTTGCCATGAGTCCACCACATCTTTTAGGTTGTTTCCGAAAATAGAAACCTCTTTATTTTTTGTTGGCAGCAATCCAAGCATAATATCCAATAATGTACTTTTTCCAGAACCGCTTTCACCGACAATACCTATTGTTTGGCCCTTTTTAATCTCAAGACTTATATCGGTTAAGGAAGTTTTTTGAGATTCTGGATACTTATAATTCAAATTTTTAATTATAATTTCATTGCTTCGAAATTGGAATTTTTTTCCTTCTGTTTTTTTCAGATTTATACTATTTAAACTAATTTCATTATTAATGTTCTCTATAGATGGTAAATTATTTTTTAAGTTTTGTAGGCAATTAATTATTCTATTTATTGATGGTAAAATTCTAAATGCTGCTGCTGCGAATACTCCAAGTGAGAAAAATATCTTATTAAGTTCAGTATTTTTTAATAATAACAATAGAGTTATCCCAACCAGTACTGATATTATCATAAATTCTAACCATAATTTTGGAAGGGATTTAATAAACTCACTTTTAAATAGCTTGGAATAATACTTAGTTTTATTTGACTTAAATTCACTCGCAAAAAAATCTTGTCTACCTAATATTTTAATGTCTTTGATACCTTGAAAACCTTGCTGTAATTGTTTTATAACCAAATACATTAATTCGTGTCTCTCTTTCCCCCACTTAAGCAAATAATCTTTGGTTAAAAAATAAAAGAAGGAAATTGAAATCAAAATAAAAATTGCAGCAAATATGGCGCTAGTAGTTGCAAAAATTAATAATAAAATGGTTATTCCTATTAAAACAAGAATTTCTGATAATAAAATTATTAATGAATAAACCCCATTAGCTATGGTATTGCACTCATCAATATTTCTTAACAGCACCGATGAGTTTCTGTTTAAATGAAAAGTATACGGTTGATTTAAATATGTTTTAAAAAGTTCGTTCGACAATTTTAATTCAAGATTTTTTGTAAATTTAATTTGGTAAAGATTGATAAAAGATAATAATATTGCTTTAAAAAAATAAACTAATAAAATAAAAAATAAACCAGGTATTATAAAATTTATTTTTTTACTATCTAAGCCGCTATTATTGTTAGAAAAATCCACAGGAGAAATATTTGAAAAAAAAGATACAACAGATGAGTACTTATTGTAAAAATTTTCATCTGTTACAAAAGCTATAGCAGGAATTATAAGCCCAATACTTAGAGTTTCAATTATCATAGCAAAAAATATAATTGAAAATAAAATAAGTATTGATTTTTTATCAGTATAATTTGTAAGATTAATTATTTTTTTTATAAACATTTTAAAATTTTAAATATTAATAATCAGTAATTGCAAAAGGTATATTTTTTTCAAGAAAATATTCTTCAGCAAATTTTTTCTGCGATTCGTTAATTGCAAGTATTATGTTTGGCGCCTTTTTTTTACTGTGATATCTTAAAACAAATCTTTTTTTTTTTTCATTTACCACGACTGGCTTTAATCTTTGGTTATTTGCTTTGATGGGAAATATGTTATTTTTAGAAAAACCTATAATATTAGTTTTGCTAGATTGAGATACATCCTGAACCCAAGCTGTTTTTATATTCATATTATTTAAATAAAAAGAAAGAAAAGTTGTATTGAAATCATAATTATTTAAAAAATGAAAATTTGAATGTTTGTTAAATTTGAAATTTTTTGCATTTAAATTAATAATTGCATTTTCCTCCTTAATATTATTTAACTGAACGCCAATTTCCTTAGCTATTCTTATATAATGTCTATGTTGATCAAAATGGATTGTAAAATTGCTACTACCTGATAAATATTTTTCATTAGTTATCCAATGTTCATTAGGACTAATTAAAGAATATTTTTTTTCTGCCTCTTGCATCAAACTCTTAAATTTTTTATTTTCATTATTAATTTTTCCAATATTTGTAATTAGCATTACAACTAAAACAAAATATAATCCTTCTTTTAAAAGTACTATTTTTTTGAATCTTTCTAATACTTCGAAAATAAAAACTGCAATAAAAAGGTAAGCTGGAAATAATAAATAAAATATTCTGTATGTACTTAAAGTAACACTTAGTTCATCGCCATTTATAAAAATTGCAGATGAAAGAATGGGTAAGCTGCAAACCAATGCTAAAAAAACAATAGAAGAATAAGGATTTGAAAAAAAATACATTTTTTTTTTAAACTTAATAACACAGATAAAAAAACCTAGAAAAGATAAAATAAAATAAAAAAGATTCAATATTGGGTAACGATATCCTACAATAGAATTTAATAATATTCCCTCGTGAAAATTTCCTTTTAAGCCAAGAATTGATTCGAATAAAATTTTTGAATTAATAATTATTGTATCTAAAAAACTGGCTGAAACTTCCGGTGAAAATATTTTAGAAAGAAAAACACTTTCCGCATCTAAAGGTATTATAAATATTGGAAAAAGTATTAATGAAAATAAATTTTCAAAATTTACCGCTGATAGAATAATAAATGTAAAAATTAAAGTTACTAAAAATTTTTTATATAAGTTGAGTATTTTTACTTTGGACTCACTTTGTTTTCGAAGTTTTAAATGAAACTTTATTAATAAGGTTAAAATAA